>ORJL011268014.1_pt1 | contig 10930 bp, 13 predicted proteins | sample 1779941 | NCBI WGS metagenome assembly ORJL01 (sample SAMEA104232317, study PRJEB22302) | groundwater metagenome | biome: forest; feature: aquifer; material: groundwater | place: USA | collected 2011-08-07 | depth 5.8 m | reverse complement strand
TAAATCTTTGCCATTGAACAGCTTCACCTGCTTTTTCTGATAACTCATTAACGGACTCTATTGGAAACCAGTGAATGGGATAACCATCTTGAAAGCGAAGAGGATTGTCATTGAGCATATAATTTTGGCGCGACATTCTGTTGAAAGAACCAACTGCTTTTACAAGCCTTACATTAAAGCCAATAACATCGCTAAGCCATTTTGCAGTTTCGTCGCCTTGATCGACTGCTCCATGACAAACATCATCAAAAACCCTTACTGTAAATTCTCTGCCTGTATTTTTGTCGTAAGGAAGGTCTATTGAACTGCTAGCATATGTTAGTCGAATGCCATCGTCGTCAGGCTCTGGCCTGATTAGTGCCATTTGAGGAATCGGCTTATCGCCTTTATGCCTTTTTCCGCGCTGGGAAACAAAAAGATGCACTCCTTCAGTATCAGGCTGTGCGTCAACAACTGCAAATTCGTGATCTTTATAATTTCTTACAGCCAGACCGGCCATTTCAATTCTAGCCTCTTGAACTTCTATGCCGGCGCAGCTCTTGATAGGGTAGTATTTGAGATTTCTTACTTTTGGGTTCATTTCCATTCTAATTGGATTTTTGGAAAGTATTAAAGAAGAAAACCTCTCAACTTTGCTGAACTTTCAGTGGTTTATAAACTTAACAGAAATACCAAAATTATGGTAATGTGTGTTCTGGAATGAATTTAAATATTGTATACTACTACATAATAGTACATATAGGAGAATGAAATTATGAAATATGTAAATGCAATAAAAACAAGACCAATTGATTTGGATATTCATGGAACTAAAATTCGTGACGTATATCTATTCGTGGACGCACTAAAAATGGCGGGGGATAGTAGCACAGTTGTTTGTCTTCGGGATGAAGGAGGCCCTTTTCAGGAGTTAGTTGCTTTTGAGAGAGGCGATGATAAAAATTATGATATGTATTACAGAATGCAAGACGCATGTTTCTACATAATGCCAAACAACAAACTATTTTTTTGAGTCTATTGGTTTGGTGTCCGATAAATACATTTGAATTTTCTCTGTTGCTTTTAGAATAAAACTAGTCAGTTAATTCTATTTCAATGTTAACATCCTTTGGTATTCGTATTCTTGTGATTTGCCTTAGAACTCGGTCATTTGCGCCTACGTCCAGTATGCGCTTGTGAATTCTCATTTCCCATGTTTCCCAGTTGCCGCCGCCTCCGCCGCGGTGCATGCCGTCGCCGCATGGAGTTTTCATAACCGGTATTTTCAATTTTTTAGTCGGCATTGGAATAGGGCCAGAAACAGATACGCCTAGCTTTATTGCAGTGTCCTTTATCTCTGCGCAGAGCGCGTCAAGCTCCTTAGGCTCTTTGCCTGTGAGCTTTATTCTTGCAATATTCATAATTATGATTCTGTAGGATATCTATAATATATCTTACAGTTCTATTTTATAATGAAAGATAAAGTATAAAACCTTAATTTGACAGTTAGGGTTACCTTTCTTTTTGCTTTCTATGACTTCGCAATTATCATCTTTCTGCCTGCATAAAACTGTTTGTGATATGTCTGTCGTCTGCATCTAGACAAAGCCTTTCAGGCGGCGGTATGATAACATATTGTCCGGCAGCACGTCTTGTCAATGACATTAACCTTTCTATTCGCATTGCTTCTGCAGGACCGTATGCTTCTACATAGTCGGTTTGCAATGCTGTCATTTTTCTTAGTAATTCATCTAACCTTATTGACGTCATTATTCCACGAATAGCATTGCTTAATCTCCTTTCTCTATAACTTAGCCATGCTGCAGCATTTTCTGCATAATCTATTTTGCAACCAGGCAGCTCTCTACGAGCATACCTCAAGGCGTGTTCTTTTGAAGGCGCATCTGTTAAATATACAAGTTGTTTAGCGCTTCCATTAGCAGGTTTTTCGTAATGCACAACAAACCTTTTCATAGCTGAATTTTAGCAGTAAAATTTTAAATACAACAAAATATGCAAAAGCAATAGGCTATAAAAAAATTATATTGAATAAATCAGAATTAAACAACAGTTTCCAAACAGATGCCTGCTGCTACTGTCTGGCCCATGTCTCTTATTGCGAATCTTGCAAGCTGCGGGATTTCGCTTTGTTTTTCTATGACAATAGGCTTGGTTGGAACCACTCTTATCACAGCAGCGTCGCCTGTTTTTATGAAGTCAGGTTTTTCCTGAGCAACAGCGCCTGTCTTTGGATCTATTTTCTTTATAATTTCAGTTACAGTGCATGCAATCTGTGCTGTGTGAACGTGGAAAACCGGCGTATACCCTTTTGCTATTACAGAAGGATGATTCAATACGATTATTTGCGCTGTAAATTCCTTCACAACTTTTGCAGGATTGTTTGGATGACAAACCATGTCTCCTCTTTTGATTGCTTTCTTGTCAATGCCTCTTACGTTAAAGCCGATGTTGTCGCCAGGCCTTGCTTCCTCAACCTGTTCATGATGCATTTCTATCTGCTTTACTTCGCCTGTTGCACCTGAAGGCACGAACACAACTTTGTCGTTCATTTTCAATATGCCTGTTTCTACTCTTCCTACAGGAACCGTTCCTACGCCTGTAATGCTGTAAACGTCCTGAACTGGAATTCTCAAAGGCTTGTCAATTGGTTGTTCGGGCGCAGAAAAGTTGTCCAAAGCTTCTACCAAGAATGGACCCTTGTACCAAGGCATGTTTTCAGACTTCTTTGCTATATTGTCGCCTAAGTATCCTGATGTTGGGATAAATGGTATTTCTTCTGTCTTGTACCCTACGCCTTTCAATAATTTTATTACAGATTCTTTTGTTTCCAAGAATTTTTTCTCATCGTAATTTACAGTGTCCATTTTGTTGACTGCGATAATAACCTGTTTTACGCCAAGAACTCTTGCCAAGTATGCATGTTCTTTTGTTTGTTCCTGAATACCGTCTTTTGCAGAGACAACAAGTATGCAGCCGTCTGCCTGTGAAGTGCCAGTTATCATGTTCTTAACAAAGTCCCTGTGTCCTGGAGCGTCTATAATTGTGAAATAGAATTTTTTAGTATCAAATCTCTGGTGCATGATGTCGATTGTAACTCCTCTTTCTCTTTCTTCTTTTAATCTGTCCATGATGAATGCAAATTCGAATGTTTCTTTTTTCAATTCTTTTGCCAATTCTTTCAATTTTCTCATCTGCTCATCACGAACTGCGCCTGTGTCGTACAGAAGCCTTCCTACTAAAGTTGATTTTCCGTGGTCAACGTGACCGATTGTTACCAAGTTAATGTGCGGTTTCTTGTCTGCCATTGTTTATCCCTTATACAGTCTTTTCTTGAAAGAAAGGTCTCTATGAAACCCCAAAGAACTGGGGTCTTTCAAGACCTTAGATCAAGAATATTATTTTATAACAAACTGCAACGCAATTTGTTAAGTTGGATTTTCTTAGTAATATATATCTTGAAAATCGCTATAATTTCATGATGGCGAATCTTTAAAAAGGTATTGAAGCTGCTTTAAATAATCTTTATTGAAGATTTTCAAAATGGTTAAACAATTTTTACCTGCAGCATTGTTATTGTTGGCTGCTTCAGCAGAAGCTGGAGAGACAAAATATTTTGTAATGGATCGTGTGACTAATAAAAGAATCACGCTTGGTTTGACTGTAGCAGGACCAACACGACAGACAGAAATAGATGTTTATCATGGTGATTTTTCAGCGTATGGTTTTGGCAATTATGATTACAATAGTCAGAGAATGACAGAAAGTGATTTTGGATTTGACTGGACAAGAAAAATTGGGCTTGTGGAAGCATCTGCAGGGTGGGAGTACATAAGTTTGCCTTATCTTCCTATTGGCCATACGCAGGATGTTCATGGAAGTGTTTCTCTTGCTATTCCTCTTAATCCTAAATTAACTGGTTACTGGGACTTTGAAAACTTGAATGGCACATGTGCACAGTTTTCATTAAGCCAAAATGTTGCAGGCTTTACACTAAAAGGAGAAGCTGGTTACAGCGATGGCTTTTTGAGGGATGGAGCAGGTTTGAGTCATCTTTCAGGATTTTTATCAAAATCTTTCTATTTTGATGGTAGGATATTAACAATAGAAATAGGCGGCGTTAAATCTTTAACAAATGGAGATGGCTTGTATAAAGACGGTGTTACGTTTAGATTTGTTTTTACAAAAGATTTCTAAACAGTTTTCATCAAGTCTGCTTTTGTCACGATTCCTGAAATTTTGCTTTTGTTTACTATTATTACAGCATTACCACAAAAGAAGCAATATAGAAAGCACGAACAATATGATAAAGGCTAAATTTGGAAATAATGTAAGAAGCAAGACATGGACAGCGCAAGTCAATGAAGTGCTTTTAAAAATTCTTTGCCACAATATCTGTGTAGTGATACAAGAGATGTATGAGCTTGGAATTGAGCCAAACTTTGTGTTGAAAAATTGAAGTTTTTGTTGAATTATTGGGAATTATTCAACAAAGCTAAGCCATCTTTCTGCAATAGCTATATTTTCTTCTCTTGACATTTTAAAGTCTTAACAGAAAAGTATTAGAATTCAGGCAGGTCTTTTGTCATGCCCTTGCGCTCACGAATGCGGGCGATTGTTTGCACTTTAAGCTCTTCCGGGAGTTTTTCAAACACGATATCTACAAGCGAATAGAAGCCTTTGCCTTCTGTGTTGCTTTTTAACTGGGATTCAAAGCCGAACATTTCTGATACGGGCATTTTTGCCTGTATCTTAGCTGTTCCTAATTCTGTTTTAACATCAAGAACCTGCCCTCTTTTGTTCTGCACTAAAGACATGACAGGACCCATAACTTCTTCTGGCATGTCCATTCTGATAACTTGTATTGGTTCCAGTAATGTTGGTTTTGCCCTGAAAACAGCTTCTTTGATAGCATCATTAATTGCCGGCAGGACTTGAGCGGGACCCCTGTGTATTGCGTCTTCATGCAGTTTTGCATCAACAAGCCTTATCTTTAATGCAGAGCATGGCTCGCCGCAAAGAGGACCTGCATTCATAGCGTTCTTGAATCCTTCTATTAGAAGTTCCATTGTTTCATTCAAATATTGTATGCCTTTTGTTGCATCGATAAACATATTTCTTTCATAAATTTCCTGCACTTTTTTTGCCTCATCCCTTCCCATTCCCAGATCAACCAGTTTCTGCACAACTTCCTTGTATTCTTTTCGCAAGTTTTTGATTTCTAATGTACCGTTTGCAAGAGCGTCATAAACTCCCTGCTCCATAGGCTCGATTGTAACATAAAATTTGTTGTGTTTGTTTGCAGATTTTCCTTCTACTTCAGGGCTCTCACTGCGGACGGTTTCACGATAGATAACTATAGGAGGAGATAATGTTACGTCAATTCCTTTTTCTTTTAATGGTCTTTCAACTTTTGCATCCAAATGCAGTTCTCCAAGACCTGAAACTAGGTACTGGCCTGTTTCTTCGTCTATCTTTACAGCAAGCGTAGGGTCTTCCCTGCTGACTTGTTTTAAAAATGCAATCAGTTTTGTAAGCTCTTTTGGATCCTTGCATTCCACGCCTTTTGTTACTACGGGCTCGAACATATGTTTTATTGCTTCAAATGGATCTATTTCTCTTTCTGAATCACATACGGTTTCTCCTGAGAATGCGTCTGTCAAGCCTGCCACACCTATAATATTGCCAGCCACGACTTCTTCCATTTGCACTCTTTGAGCGCCCCTGTAGACAGATACTTGCTGCACCCTTCGTATAGCATGCTGGCCGACAAGCCTAACTTCCTGACCTCGTTTTATTTTTCCTGAGAATATTCTGCCTGCTGCAATAATGCCTGCATGAGGGTCAGGAACTACTTTTGTAATTATCATAGCTAAAGGACCGTTTTCATTTAATTCTGTCATTGATTTTCCAATTTCTGAGTTCACGTCGCCCTTCCATATTTTCTCTATTCTGTATTTTTGTGCATCGGCAGGCGATGGCAAATGCTTAATTACCATGTTAAGAAGTATGTTGTGAAGGGGGGCTATTTTTGATAATTCATCTGATTTCTCAGCTTGCGTCAGCTCGATTATATTTTTGAATGATATGCCATGCTGTTTCATGTGAGGAACGCTAATTGCCCATTTTCTATAGCCTGACCCAAAAGCAACAGAACCATCATCGACTTTTACAAGCCACTTGTCGGCATATTTTTTTTCTCCATATTTCTGGATAAGCATGTTGACGTTTGTAATAATTTCAATGAATCTTTCCTGCATCTGTTCTGGGGTCAGTTTTAATTCTTTTATGAGTCTGTCAACTTTGTTTATGAACAAAACGGGCTTTACTCTTTCATGCAAAGCCTGGCGTATTACAGTTTCTGTCTGCGGCATTACGCCTTCTACAGCATCTGCAAGAATTATTGCGCCGTCTACTGCTCTCATTGCCCGCGTAACGTCCCCGCCAAAGTCTACATGGCCAGGCGTGTCTATGAGGTTGATCAGATAATTTTCGCCATCTAACTCGTGAACCATGGATACGTTAGCCGCGAAAATAGTAATTCCTCTTTCCTGTTCTTGCTTGTCAAAGTCTGTGAAGAGCTGTTTTCCTGCCAGTTCTTCAGAAATCATGCCTGCGCCTGCAACTATACTATCAGTTAACGTAGTATTATGTATAATCATTCCTTCTGCCAAGAAATTATGGGTGTCTTCTACTGAAAAATCATAAACATAATCTTCTGAATCAGTCCTTGATATTTCAGCTATCTGGCACAAATAAGTTTCTCCAAGCAAGTTTGACAGTTGCAAAAGGCCTCCTGAAGCAATAACATTCGTAGAAATAAAACCTATATTCCTTGCCTTTTGTGCTTTTGTTTCAAGTGCGTCAAGGCGTTTTTGCTTGCCGATAAGCCTGAAGCCTATCAAACCCCTGAAAAGTTCCAATGATTTTTTGCCTGAGATATACAACGATGATTTTTTTTCATAGTATTGAGACGGTATTCCAAAACGCAGAAACAGAAGTTGTAGGCTTTTGAGCATCGCAGGACTTGCTGAACAAATAGAAGCTGCGCTTCGTCCTGTTTCTACAGTTCCATCTGTATCAAAATATCCGCTTATGAAGCTTCTAGAAAACTTCATAGGCGCAATGTAGACGCATTGTGGCACATATATGTTGAGCGACTTTTTAACTAAAGGAAAATCAAATATTTTATTCAGGAAAAACCTAAATGTGTCTGCTCCTATGTAGACTCTGGGGCACTTATCTTTGTAAATATGTAATTTTGGATTAAGTCCAAGTATAGACGAAGCTATTCTTATCGCCTCGTTTTGTATTTGTTCATCGGCATTGTCCAGATTGCCTTCTGTGTTGCCGTCGCCGAACATCAGACCTATTAAATAAAATACGTCATTGAATTCTTCATCTGTTTTGGGCAATTTCATCGGCACAGATGAATGAACGCCTTTGCTTTTTACACCCCTAAAATTTATTCTGGTTATGCTGTCATACAGTTCATCAAGTTTTATTCCAAACATTTCAGCCAATGCCACAAGATTAGTAAGCCTGTAGCGACCGAGCCTTATGCTGAAGCCGAATGACCTGTAATCCCACTGCGAATTTATACTTTTCCATATTTTAGTAATTCCGTAATGCTTTATTTTTTGCTGTAAAACACTTTTCATTTCTTCACTTATGAAAGCGTAAAATCTTGGGTCATTTGCGAGCTTTTTGATTATATGAATTTTTATGACTTCTATGCTTGCATTATTTTCTACCTCTTTTCTTGGGCACAGAAGCATATCCTGCAGCGTAAGGTTGTCTGCCCTTTTTTCTATTATCTCAACACCGTTCATCAAAATAAACTTATGTTCTGGTGTAGTTTTTATTGACAGTCCATTTTTCAGTTTTATTTTCACCAGCGGTTCTGTCTTCCTTATTTTCCATATGTGTGTTATTTGTCTTTTTAACATCGTACATAACTTTTTGTCAAAAGTGTTCACATAAAGATTTTTATCGAAAATATCAAAAACAGTCTCGTTATCCTCGATTTTTACAGTCCTGCCTTCTTTTGAATACTCGTCAAATATGTCTTTTGCAGCGACTACGGCTCCTGAAGCTAAGTGAACTTTTGAGTCGCCTGACACGCACTTCCCATGATCTATGTGTGCAGCGATCCCTATATTTCGTATTATTGCGGGCTTGTGCATCAGTTCTCCAATCATTTCTGACTTGTCTTTTACCATAACCAATTCCTTTCTTTGAAAAGAAAGGTCTTGGTGAACTCCAAAGAAACTGGTGTTCTTCAAGACCTTTAATTCAAATATTATTGTGAAATTACTCCATTTAATTAAATGCGAAGATTAAAATACGTTAGAATTACCTTGCGCCGGCGGCTTCTTTTTCCATACGTTCTTTTTCTTTTACTGCGAAGCTGTCAGAGCCGCCCCTTGCCGCAGCCATAAGCTCGTCTGCCAAAGCTTGTGCAACAGTTTTCTTTTTACCAAATCCTGCCCTGAATGATCCTTGAGCAAAATATTTCAAAGCTTTGTCAACACGCCTTTGCGGCGCTGTAACAACTGCTTCCCTGGCAATTATGCTTCCAAGCTGGTATGATACGACCTCTTCACGAACAGCTGCATTTTCTATTGCCTTGACAAGAATTTCCAAAGGATTTTTCTTTTCTTTTTGTTCTATAATGGCCAATGCATTTTCTACAATTTTTATTACATTAGAATAGTTTCCTGCATTGACGCCTGATGTCAACCTATGCCTTTTTCCAATATGTCCGGCTACCATTAACTTTAATGCAAGTCTTTCAACAATATGCATTTTTGATTTGTGGAACCTGTTTCTATGCACGCCTGCTGATCTTGGCAACATTCTAGGCTCCAGATTAATATACGATCTTAGCCCATTTCCTACAGGAACATTTGAATCCCATTTGTTAAACAGTTTGAACGTAAAAATAGTTTTTTCCCTTTTGACTTTTGATTTTTGCACAGGACGTCTTGGAGCGTGATATTCTTTTGTTGTGTGCATTGGTGTTCTTGTTTTGGACGCACTTTGCGAGTCGTTGGTTTGCGTCTGTTCAGCTTTTTTCTCTGAATGCTTTGGTGTTTCTGTTTTTAGTTCTTCACTCATAGTAAATGCCTTTTCTTGCAAGAAAAGGTCTTTACAATACTCCAAAAGAACAGGAGTTCATAATGACCTAGTCTTCTAAATTATTTTATATTATCCTCACTTAGATACTTTCTGCTTCTTTCCTCGCCTTATCATTTCCAGCGAAATGCCATTAACCTTTACAACTATATGTTTTACACCAGGAATAGAGCCGACTGCACCGCCTTGTGAACCGCCCATGCCTGATACAATAACTTGATCGTGTTCGGCAACATGATTTATTGCACCTGTTTTTGGCACATGCGCTGTAACAGATTTTCCATTTTTAACCAGTCTTACACGAACACATTTAATCAAGCCTGAAGATGGCTGTTTTTGTTCTACTATTCTTTTTTCTAATACTATTCCTTCGGCCATAGGAGCGCCTTCAAGAGGGTCTGTTTTTTCCTTTAGTTTTAGAACGCGAGCCCTATATTTCCACTTTTTCCATCTAAATCTTTGCCGATCTTTTTTCAATTTCCGCGCTCCGAATTCTCCGGTCATAGTAAATGCCTTTCTTAAGAAGAAAGGTCTTTACAATACTCCAAAGAAATGGAGTTCATAAAGAACTTACCTTCAAATATTACCTGATATCAGCTCAAATACATTAGGGCGAAAGATATAAAAACCATAAAATCAGACATGATGGTAGTATTTTGATGCTGATGAGAAACGGATAATCTTCAAAATCTCCTTAATATACTCTTTTTTATCAGTGTTATTTGCTTTTTTTAATTCTGCCGAAAGAAACTCCTCGAGCTCCTGCATCTGTATTTTATTGATGGAAATCACCTTATTTTTTCAGAATCTTCAGAATAGAGGGTTTTGAATAATATACTTTTAATTCAAATCCCTTATTGTGAACTTTGACAAATTAGGGGTTAATCAAAGTTCTCAATAATATACTTTTCTTTCCCCGAGGGATTTCTTTGTGTTACAAATTCTGCAAAACACGAAAGAAAGGGCTCATTTGACTTTCATTTCTTTTACGCCATATAGTCTGGATAAAAACTGGTTGATTATTTTGATATTTTTGCCGCCTTTGCCTATAACTCTAGACCTGTCTGCAGGCTTTACCTTTATGCTAATTTCTTCACCTGACTTCTTTATTTCCTGCACGTCAGGGACTATTCTCCTTATGAATTCTTCTGCAGAAGGGGCATATTCAAAAATTCTTATAGGCTTTTTGAAAATCTTTTCTGCCTTTTTTATTTTTGAGCCATTTTTGCCTATAGCCATGCCAAATTGGCCCTCTGCAATTATAAAATATATTTCATCATCGGATATACTGTCTACAACACTTGAGCCGGTTATGTTTTGAAACAGACTTATTGTCTGTATCGTATGTTGGTCAAGAGTAACTTTCATAGTAAATCCCTTGTAAATGCCTTTTCTATTGCTGAGAACGTAGTTCTCTGAATTTTCAAAGAATTGTTGATTCTTTGAAAATGTAGGAAAAGGTCTTTGCCAAATTCCAAAAGAACAAATGATCTTACAAGTTTTACACTCATATTAGTATTCATAACAATCTTTTATTATAGCTGACCAACTTTATATAGATTGTACTGGAAAAAATATTCATGAAGATATTTATAGCGGCGCCATACATCTATAATTACGATACTGTTTCTGTTAACAAGCTTCGAGAGCTTGTAAAAACTATAGAGAACTTTGATTAACTCCATAATTTGTCAAAGTTCACAATAAGGGTTTTGAATGAAACACATATTATTCAACAGTACCTCCGAAAGTAAGGTTATTGAGAACTTTGATTAACCCCTAATTTGTCAAAGTT
>ORJL011227834.1_pt1 | contig 10931 bp, 15 predicted proteins | sample 1779941 | NCBI WGS metagenome assembly ORJL01 (sample SAMEA104232317, study PRJEB22302) | groundwater metagenome | biome: forest; feature: aquifer; material: groundwater | place: USA | collected 2011-08-07 | depth 5.8 m | reverse complement strand
GTAGTTGGCCGCGTGGATCTCACCGATCCGCTCGAGCAGCCGCTCGTCCTCGACTCGGCGAACGGATCGCGCCACGGTGGCACGCTGGTAGTAGGCGGACGCCGACACGCCCAGGGTCCGGCAGATCGGCTCGACCCCGAAGCGCTCGCGCTGCTCGTCGACGAACACGCTCACCTCGGACGGTGTGGATCGAGCTCGCCCGCGAAAAACACCGACGCCGCTTTCAGGATCTCGTTCGCGCGGCGCAGCTCGAACACCTCACGACGAAGCTCGCGAATCTCTTCGCGCTCCGCGCTGGTCGGCAGATCCGGACGCAGGCCCTCATTCGCCTCGACCTGGCGCACGTACTTACGCAGCGTCTCCGACGGCAACCCCAGATCGGCAGCGACGTGCGCGATCGGACGCCCCGACTCGAACACCAGCCGCGTCGCACGCTCCAACAGCTCCACCGGATACTTCCTCGCTCTCGGCATGACAGACCTCTCCTTCCGCCAGACTGACCCTGGCAGCAAAGTCTCCGTCAAAACCGGGATGGCTCACTGGGGACCGGGATCTCGTGCAGCGTGAAGCCGGCGACGGTCGAACTCACTGAGCTCGCCGGGCCGCGCCCAACCGACATCGCCGCAACGCCGACACGCACCCACCGCCATGCGCCTCTTTCGTCCCCGGCAGGATGCGCCTGGAGGCGCCGCAACCGAGGCACTCCACCGTGACCACGTCTGCCCGAAACCGTCGCGTCCCGGAAACGTCATCCATGAACTCACTATGGATCTCGCTCCCGCATCGACGTGTCCCCCTTTCGCGTACGGCCCTTCACCGACGTAGGACCCGGACTGCCTCACGTAGCCGCAAAAAGGGGGACATGGCCGCCTGGAACGGCGACGATACTACGAATCGGGAACGCGAAGAGCTCGCCACCTTCTCCCGCTTCCCCGCTCCGACGAGACGGCCTGACCGCAGGGGCCGTCTCGTTCTCTCTCCGACGAAGCGCGCGTCAGCGCTCGCAGCGGTTCTCGTGACGCGCTGCTTCGGAATCTCACAGCCGTAGCCGGATAAAGCCGACGTGCGCACCTGTCTCGTCACGGCAACGTCTCGGTCGCCGGCGCGTTGATCGCCGCAGCGAGCGGCGGCGCATCGGCGGCCGCACCGGTCTGCATCGCGCTCGTTCCGACACGACAAGCGAGAACGTGGTCTCGTCACCGGGATTCCGGCGCGGGCGCCCCTCCTCTCCCTGACACTTGAGCCACCGGAACCCCAGGCTCGCCGAACTGCGGCAGCGCCCGCGGCCGGAGACCGGCCGCTGACTGTCACGGCCCTAGGTGTTTAAGCACCCAACGACCCGTACCAAATGGACGATGAGCGCGACGTCTTTACGTGGTCGATCTCGCGGCGCACGATAGGGCAGCAGCCTCCCCGTAACGAAAGGCTGCTGCTCCGTGTGCGATCAGACAAGACCACTCCGGCCGCTATGCGTGCGGCGGAGGTGCAAGGTCGTACACAACCTCTCCACCACTTCGAAGTTGCGCGACCACTGCGGTTGGGTAGGCCGAACCCCTCGCACTGAAGAAAAATGCGTTCCGGCCAAGTGTCGCCGGCTCGCGCTTGCCTGCGACGACAGCGAAAACCGCTGTGACATCGCCGCGTGCTAGCCCGTACAGCGAAATCGGCGTCCCCGACCCGAGCGCGTCCGGATCGTATTCCCCGTACACGAGCGGCCCGTTGGAGAACCGGTCGTAGCAGCCGGTCGGTCCTCCAGTGATGACGTAGCAGACCTTGCCGATGCTCGTCGGGACGACGAACAGATCGACTCCCGCGGCACCAACGTTCGCCAGCAGACGCCGACTCGCCGACAGCTGCAGTACGCCAGGGTCGTTGCCCGCACCAGTCGGCACATCGGCAGCAAGCGACGCGACGACGGCTGCCGCCTGTGCGGGAAGCGAATCTGCTTGAGCCCGCGGTGAATGCAATGCTCCGATCGCATCCGCGATCGGTGGCGCCGCGGCGGACGCCCGCGTCGTTGCCGATTCCGACTTCGAGCCGGCGAACGCAGTCACGGCAACCGCCACGAGGAGGCCTACAGCCGTGACGAAACCTGCCATGAACCCGATCCGTGTTCTGGGCTGCATCTTGGTGTGGTCTCCTCTCATCATCCGCCGGTGCTCTGGCATGTGAAGACGGTGCCGGTCGTGTCGTCGACGTTCTCGCAGTAGATGGTCGCGTACCCGATCTCGTTCGGCCACTTCGTCGGGTTCGCCGTATCGCGAACCCAGGCGTGGATTACGCGGTCCGTGGTGACGTAGTAGACGCCCCAGGTGTAACCGGCGTGATGCCACGCCTGGTTGTAGTCGCGATGGTTGAACGCCTCCCATCCCGGAAACGCGCTGTACGGCTGAGAGCTTCCGGACGCGTAGGTGAACTGCGGAAGGTGGGCGTAGGCCGAGGCGACCATGACAACGGCGCTGATTGCGACAAGCGCTATCGCTGTGCACACGCCGAGGCTTCTACAGCGCATTCTGACCCCCAGACGCATTGCGGTCTCCTTCCGGCCGGTGCACTGACTCCCAGCGCGGCCGACCAAAATCGAATGTCACTGGCTACAACTACGTCGCATGAGACCGTCGAAGGTAACGCCAGACGCGGCCGCTCCCTCCGCCAGCGCGGCAGGACGCCGCGGCACAGACAAGCGCGTGAGGCACGAGCAGTGATTCCTCTGCCTCTTCGTCGGGCTATTTGCTGTCCGTTCCCCCGATAAGAGGTAATCGCCGCCAGTCAAGTTCCCCGAGCGAGGAGCTTCTTCTGCTTTCGGATCCCTCGCACGTTTGCGGTTCTACCGAGCCGGATCGTGCTTGAGACGAGACGTAACATCTACCGGCAAGACGTTTGCTGCGAACGACTTGCGGGTTTGAGATCTCGGCGTCGCGTTCTCGGCCGAGCTTGTGTTCGCTGCCGCGTTACTTTCCTCCGCCTCGAACGACACAACGAACGCTGGGACGGAACGGACACGCTCCTTCCCAGCCCGTAGGTGTAACCGCTGCGGCTGCCTTCGGAATGGAGACGACGAGCTTCGGAGGTCGCCGATGCGAGAAAGCCGGCTGCGGCAGAGACCTTGTCAGTGACGACTTAAGGGAGGTCCCATCGTGCAGGTCAAAGGTACATCGCTCGGGGCGTTCCGTCCGAACAGGAGGAAGGCAACCGTCGCGGCTCTCGCCGCGGCTGTTGTCGCGGCCGCTTTCGTCGCGCTCGCAACCTCGCCGCCGGCTCAGGCGATCACCTGTATCGCGAACACTGCGTGGACGGCGATCAACGCGTCGAACTCGGATGTCTTTGCGATCGCCGGGAGTAGCGACTGCAAACGATCTGAACGCCGCGTACACGTTCTCTAACAACGACTACATCCGCGGCTGGTACCGGGACGGTGGCGGCACGTGGCATGCCGGCTCGGCCGGTTACGTGTTCGTCGACACCAGCGACAATGGGTGGATCGTGCTCTTGACGAGCGTGGCCAACGGCACGCCAGTCCGAGGGCAGGGCTTGAACTACGCCCAATACGTTCGGTACGTGACCTAGAACTAACGTGAGACGCGTCGGGCCGGCGGCACCGCGTCGGCCCGACTCGCTCGCCGATCTACCACAGGGGGATCTGATGCAGGCGCACAGGTTACGTGGTGTTATCCTCGTCGCCGTCGTGGTGGCTACCACGTTCACTGCCTGCGGTGGCACGTCTCGGTTAGCCGGTGACGCCCGACCCACGACCGCCCCGGAGCGCGACTCCGACGTCTCTGCAGCCGAGGTCGACCCGCAGATCCTTTCCGACGTTGCCGCTGGCGCCTTCCCCCTGCCTGGGCCGACGCAGCGCCGAACAATCAGAGTGACACTGGCGTCGATCGGGCTTCCCAACGTCGCCTGCGGGGGCGAGAACTTCGCGAACTTCAGCGACACCAGCTTCCGTTTCGACCAGGCTCACTACGCCGATCTCGAACTGATCGGCCAGAAGGGGTTGACCGAGCCTGAGTTCAAGCAGCCGCCGCGCGCCGATGAACAATGCCGAGCGGCCAAAACGCCTTCATTTAGACACTGGTACATGCTGGGCGCCGCCTGGCGCGACGCCACGCTTACCGCAGCCAACTCAGCACCGGTCGTCGCAACACACGCCCGCACGACGGCGTGCCTGCAGCACGAAACGGGGCTTGACGTTGACGCTGGCGATCCCACGCTCTCGTTCCTGAACGCGGTGGACTACGCCCTGAGTGGGATGAAGTCGCTCCGTAAGTCGAGGCTCCTCGAGCGACGGTTTTCGCTCGCGTATGCCGAGTGCACGCGCAGCTACTTTGCCGCCCTCGGTGCCCAGCTGCGACCGGTCAAGGCGAGGCTTGTCGAGCGCAACCGCGAGCTTCTCCAGCAGTACGCAAGCGAGCTCGCTGCACTCGGCTATGTTCCGTAGTCTCTCGAGGTTCGCACGCCGGATTAGGGCAACCGCGGCGGGATCGTCACGGATCCACGTCGCGGTCGTCGCATCCTTCATCGGCTGCGCCGTTGGCGTAGGTGCCGCATCGCTCTTCAGCACATCGCCCGGAGAAGCACGCGCAACGCGGACTATCCCGGAGCTTCCTGTTCCGATCGCCGTGGTCACTCGACAGGTGCTCAAGGAAGAGGTCAGGGCGCCGTGCGCCGCCGAATCGCAGGTAACGCGCGTCCTGCCGCCGCACCTGCCTCCACGGACCCCGCGAGTCGTCACCGCGGTCGGCGCGCGCACCGGCCGCCACGTCGCGACAGGCGATCTTCTCGCGACCGTTTCCGGCGTTCCGCTGTTCGCGTTCGTGACCGACTTGCCCTTCTACCGCAACCTCTCCCTCGGCGACCGAGGCCCTGACGTCGCAGCACTCGAACGCTCGCTCGTTGCAGCAGGAGCCCTTTCCGTTGGCGACGGATTCTTCGGCGATCGAACAGCTCGCGCGCTGAATGCGCTCTACGGGTCGACCCTGCGCGAGTCTCCGCAGCTGGCGGGTCGCCTGCTTCTTGCGTCGACGGTCAGCGTTCCCCCGCGCAGTGTCGTCAGCGAAGTCGATGTTGCTTTGGGCCAAGTGGTCCCGGCGACGACGTCACTCGTGCTCTTGACCGCCGACGCCACGCGTCTCGGGTGCGACATCCCAGGCGAGGTTGCAATCTCTGTTGGTGACAGCCTGACGATTGGAGGCTCCGCGCGCCGCGCGACCGTGCGCTCCGTCGGCTCGCTTGACGCGGCTACGGGCCAGCGGCGCATCGTGGTCGAGACAGCCGGCCCGGCGACTGCCGCCTCGGAGGTGATCATCCCGATCCACGCAACAAACAAAGGTGTCCTGACGGTTCCTGCGGGTGCCATCTGGACGGGTGCGCGCGGAGGCTTCGAGGTGCGGAAGCTGCTACACGGTCAGGTTCTGTCGGTGCCGGTGAAGGTCGGCGCGACTGCCGGCGGCTACGTCGAGGTCAGTGGCAACGGACTTACCGACGGGGACCGTGTGCAGCTCAGCGGAGCGAGCGAAGGCGCGGCGGCGCGGCAGCTGCCCGCGAGCGGGACGACCCCGTGAGCGAGGATTACGCGAAGATAGCGAACGTCCGGCCAAAAGACGCCTCGGCGACGGAAAGCGCGCTTGTCGAGCTCCGACAGATCGACTTCGAGGTCGAGCGACCCGCGCCCGCGCGAATCCTCCATCGAATCGACATCACGGTCGCGCGCCAGTCATCCCTCGCGGTCGTCGGGCCATCCGGTGCCGGAAAGTCGACCCTCGCGTCGATCATTGGGGGGCTACAGCAGGCAACTGCAGGGTCGTATGTCTTCGCCGGCCACCGGATCGACAGCATGAGCTACTCCGCCCTCGCAGGATTCCGCGCGAAGAACATCGGCTTCGTCTTCCAGAACGCGCATTTGATCGACGAGCGGACGGCGTGGCGGAACGTCGCACTGGGGCTGGTCGACGACTCGTTGACTGGCGCGGAGCTCGAGGAGCGAAGCCGCACTGCACTGAGTGCCGTCGGACTCTCGCATGTCGCCGATCGCGAGGCGGCACCACTGTCGGGGGGCGAGCGCCAGCGGGTCGCCGTTGCGCGAGCCCTGGTAAAGGAACCCCAACTGCTGATCGCAGATGAACCCACAGGATCGCTCGACCAAAAGACCGGCCATGCGATCCTCGACCTCCTCTTTTCCGTCACCGACCTTGGCGCGACGCTGATCATCGTCTCGCACGACCAGCGTGTAGTTTCGCTCGCTGATCGATACGTCACGATCGTCGACGGAGCACTTCACGCGTGATGCAGAGGCCCCGCCTACCGCCTCTCAGCCCACTTCTCACGGACGCATACTTATCGCTGACCGCCCGGCCCTTGCGGACGGCAGCGATGGTTGCAGGGATCGTTCTTGGTGTTGCAAGCGCGACTGCTGCCGTAGTGATCGCGGACACGCAGGAAGTCCAAATCAACAAACGGTTCGACGCGCAACGTTCGGAATTCGTTGTGCTTCAGGCGAATGGTGACACGTCGCGCGAATTCCCGGCTCGTGGAGTAGCCGCCGTTGCGCGGCTGGACCCAGTGTCGGCTGCCGGCGAGTTCTCCATTTGGAACGAGTCGGCTCCTGTGTCAACGACCAGATTCGTGCCATCGCAACGCGCGCCCTTGCTCGCCGTGTCGGCGTCAGGTGGAATCGCCTCGGGAACCGACACCACTTCGGGCATCTCCCTTACAGCGGTTGACCGGCTTCAGAGAAAACACCTTGCCTGGATCGGCGTGACGCTCGCGCGACGTCTCGGCATCACGATGCGGACGCCGAGCACGGTGTTGATCTTCGGCCGGCCCTACACCGTCGCCGGGATCGTGAGAAACGAATTCGGATTCACGTATGTCGACACGTCGGTTCTCGTCTCGTCGGCCCTCGCGCGCAGAGCGTATGGAGCCGGGACGAACGTGCGCTTCCTCGCGCATGTTCGTCCCGGTGCGGCTGGTGCAGTCGCGAGATACGCGTTGGCCGTGCTCGATCCGTCGAAGGAGCAGCGACTCGCCGACGCGACGCCGCCGGACGGCCGACTTTTAGTCGGTCATGTCGCCTCTGACCTCCGCCGGATCGGTGTTGCGCTCGGCCTGTTCGTGGGCTTCATCGGGATGGTCGCTGTTGCTAACACCCTGAGCATGGCTGTCGCGCAGCGTTCGCGCGAACTCGGACTTCGAGCGGCAATGGGCTGGAGTCGCCGGCGGCTGGCAGGACTGATCATCGCCGAATCGGCCGTCGCCGGAATCGTGGCGGCCGTGATCGGGTGCGGATTCGGGCTGCTCGGCGCGGGGGTCTGGTGCCGGATCCAGGAATGGCAATTCATCGTTCCCCCATTCCTCGGAGTCGTCGTTGTCGCTGCTGCAACCGGCGCGAGCATACTCGGCGGGCTCCTGCCAGCACGTCGCGCCGCCTCCGTGTCACCGCTCGAAGCGATGCGCGGATAAGGCCCCGCCGCTCCGTAAACGAACGCGCAGGACGTGACCGGAGGCACCAGGGCGATCTGAGACGCAAGTGGCGGGTTGGCCGAGCGGTGGCGCCGAACCCGGCTTCGGCCGGGTCAGCAGCAGCCGCATCGGCTCATCAAGCCACGTTCCGCCTCCGGAGATCATGGAGATAAGTGGTGGAGCGCGACGGGATTGAGAATGCCGACGGCGAGCAAGCCAATATAAGTCGTTGCTCCACGGCAGAAGTAACAACCACTTCTATAAGGCCTGTTGCCGCATGGAAACGGCGCAGCCAGCCGCGTTACCGTGGGCGGCGATGGACGACAAGGAGACGAGGATGGGTCTCTCGGAGGAGGCCTACCGGCGGCATCACGATGAGATTGAGCGGTATCTCCTGCGACGTTTCGGCGATCCTCATGACGCCGAGGAGCTGACTCAGGCCGTGTTCGCAGAGGCGGTCGAACGCCTGCAGGCGTTGGAGGAACCCCCGAGGTCGCTATTGGCGTGGCTATACACGGTCGCCGAGAGACGTTTCATCGACGAGATCCGCCGCCGGGCGCGGCGGCGCAAGCGCCTGCATCTTCTCTATCGCGACGAAGCAGTCGAGACCAGCTACGGCGAGGGCATCGCTGCGGCGATAGGCCGGGCGCTTGCAGCGCTCCCGGCCGCGCAGCGGACGGTCGTTGTCGGCCGCCTGCTCGATGACCTGCCGTTCAGTGAAATTGGCAGCGAACTTGGGATCAGCGAGGCGGCGGCGAAGATGCGATTCGTACGCGCACTGGCGGCGGTTCGAGAGCAGCTCGAGCGTGAAGGAATCACACCATGAGAGGCGACGAGCGCCGCCTGGAGCTGCCAACCGATGTCGTCGAGCTACTCGCGGACGATCCAGAGCTCCTGGCTGTTGCCGATGCGATCCGTGCGACACAGCCGCCACGTCAGCGACGCGCGCGGAGGCTGCAGCTGGCGGCCGCAGCCGCCATCGCGGTCGCGGTTTCCGTTACGGTCGGCTTGATCGTCAGCGCGCCCGCAAAGGGCAACAGGGACTTGAGACGCGCAGCTGCTGCTGTCAGCGGCGCGCCGATCATCCGCGTCGTTGCGGCTACCCGCATCGTGGGCGTCGACGCGTCTGGCACGCCGCGTCGTACGCGGCTGCGGATCAGCGGTCTTTACGACCAGCGCGGCGGAAGGCCGCGGTCGGTCGTGCACCTGAGCGGTGTCGAGAAGCTGCGCCTACCGAAGCTGCCCGAAGTCGAGACCGCCATCGCACAGTTCGCGACCCACTATCGGCGCACCCTTGCCGCCGGCGATGCCAAGGTGACCCGCAAGACTCCATCGCTCGTCTGGCTTGAGATGACTATCGGCGCACGCCGCTATCAGGTCGCGCTCGATCGTGAGAGCTACCGGCCATTGTTAATCCGCGTCACTTCGCCGAACGCCGGCGCCCTCGAGATCGACGTAGAGCGGTTCCGTCCGGCGGCCTGACTGCTGCCGCGCGTTACTTCAAGGCCCTCCGCGCGACTTCGAGATTGACGGCGCCGGTCGTGTGCGGCCGATCTGCGACGCCACATCGCCCGCAACGCGAAAGGAGTCAGCCACATGAGGGCAAGACGCATGCTTGTCCTTCTGCTTGTTGTCGTTACCGCCGCCGTCTTCGCCGGCAGCGCCTACGCCGCGTACTGGTTCTTCCAGGGGAATCTGTCGGGCACGGTGCTGAACAACCGCGAGTCGACCGGCACGCAGTGGGGCCGCCAGTCATTCGACAACACGAACCATCCCGGCCACGTTCAGTACGTCGTGTTCGTGCTTTCCAGCGGTGCCTGGGACACCGTCGGCCAGTGGTGCTCTGGAGGCACAGGTTGCGACTCCGGATCAATCCCCGTCGACGGCCTCTACTACCCGAAGGGGGGCTGCGAGAACCCGTCCTCATACGGCTACTCCGTCTACACCAACTGCAAGTACGGCACCGGGGCCTAAAAGAAAGGAGGACGAAACGTGAACCGGTTCAAACTCACTCCGCGGCGCCTGACCGCCGCCGCCGCAGTAGTCGTCGTTACAGCGGCTGGGGGAGTCGGCTTCGGCCGGGCGGCGATTGACACGACAGGCCCGGCAAACACCGCCGGGCGCGCCGCGACCGCATACGCGATCGGGCTCGACGGGCTCGCTCGGCTGCCGGCATTTGCCCAGTCGGTGCTTGTCGACTACGGAGCGACGCTGGCAACGGTGCTCGCCACGGCCGGCAGTGGAACGGACGAGTCGCAGTTGCTCGCAGTGCGAGTGGCAGGCGTCACGTGCTTGACCGCCACCCATGGCGGCGGCCATATCGTGGAGCCGCTGAACTGCGATAACGACGCCTACCTGCGCGTCTTTAGTGACGCGAACGGCAGCGGCGACGTCGGCGGTGCACCGTCTGCCAGCCGGCTCCTCGCCGTCGTCTCGCGCGAAGTCACGGCCGTCGACGTGACCTTCGCCGACGGCCGGACGACGACGTTGAAGCCCGACGGCCGAGGCGTTGTCGCTGTCGAGTCGGCGGCGCGCCCCGTCAGCGTGACCGCCGTCGGCGCCGACGGTACGAAGTTGGCCGGGCTCGGCTAGCTGTCGCCAGCGCGGTGGGGATGGGACCACCATCCCCACCGGCTGGACTTCTCGGCCTGGGGCGTCCTCTACATCGGCGTCGAGAAGCGCCGCTGCTGGATGGACGGCAGCGAGACGGTCGGGCAGGCCGTCGACATCGGCGACGCAATCGACATCAGCGTCTGATGGCTCATTCCTTCCATCACGCGCAGTCAAGCGTGCGCAAATGGGGCGGCGCAGTCGAGGACTACCTGGCGATTCACGCTTGGTTCGAAGAGCCGAAGAAGATCGTGGCCGACTTTCGCCACCGTGCCCTCCGCCATCAAGCGGAGGGAATCTTCCTCGCCGAGCAGGTCTTCGGCGTCACGATCACGACCAGCGCAGGCCGCGAGATCCTCGTGCGCTGGATCGGCGAGCAGCACGTCACCGAGGATCTCGGCTTCACCCCGTCCGCTGCCGACTGGCTCCGCAGGATCGAGCCCGCACCGTGGATGAACCGCTCGCGCCGGCTCTCACGCGCGCTCGCCAAGCAGCGAATCGACGAGCTCAACGCTCGCCGCAATGCCATCGACGAACGAACTCGGCAGCTACGCGCCGCCCGACCAGCCGGACCAAGTGCCGACGATATCGAGGCGCTCCTCGACTCCGTCCCCGACCTGCGGCCGGTCATGGAGGAAGCACCGCCCGAAGAACTGGCGGACCTCTTCGCCGCGTTCGACCTGACGGCGACCTACGACAAGGAGCAACGAGCCCCCCTACGGCTCGCCGGGTTGAGCCGGACCGGGTTTCGCGGGGACCTCTGAGCCAGGATGCTGTCCTGGGGAGAGGAGATCCTCTGCGTCATGTCGAGACCGAGGAAGTACCCCGAGGAGTTGCTTGAGCGCGGTGTGCGTTTGGCG
>ORJL011007664.1_pt1 | contig 10932 bp, 10 predicted proteins | sample 1779941 | NCBI WGS metagenome assembly ORJL01 (sample SAMEA104232317, study PRJEB22302) | groundwater metagenome | biome: forest; feature: aquifer; material: groundwater | place: USA | collected 2011-08-07 | depth 5.8 m | reverse complement strand
TTCCTGACGTTCCAGCGTGTTGGGGTCCAACCGCCAGACAACGCCCTCGCGCTCGTGCTTCTTGCCTTCCATGCGACTATAAACCGGGTCCCGCCAGCGCGAGGCGACGTAATACAACTGGCCGTCGCCCGCGAAGACCATCCCTCCGCAATGATCCACAAACGTGTCCTTCGGGATAGTCGGGTCACGCTTCTGCGTGGCTGGCCCAAGATCTTCAACACGGGGCCATTCGCCTTCGTCCGGCCAGATCCGCATCAGACGCGGGGCGGCAATCCAGGTGACCGCGTAAACGCAGTCGCCCTTTGGAGAGCCTGCGACGTCGTAAAACACGCTGTGCCAGCCGGTCTGGAATTCGGGGTCATGCGGGAGGACGAAGGGCGAGTGTTCGAGGCGGTCCTTCTCGGGATCGTAACGGACCAGATGACCGTAGTCGTCGGTGGTCCAGACGCGGTGTTTGCGGTCGAGGAAGAGAGTCTGGGCATTGATGGACCCGATGCGGCCAACGTCGCGGCGGGTGCGGTTCTTCGTGTCGAAGATTATGAAATGATCGCGGGGATAGCTGAGGGCATAGAGCGTATGCCGCTCCTCGTCGTGGAGCAGACAGCGGCAGCCTTCTTTGGGGATCAGAGTTTCCCACCAGAGGACCTTGTCCTTCTTGGTGTCGAACGCGAGCAGGGCGCTGCCGCGGAAACAGCGCTTTGGATCGTGCCACGAAAGCCATGGCGAATAGGCGGGTTGATCGATGGGGGGCCCCGAAAGGTGCGTGGCCATGTAGAGGACGCCGTCGGACATCGAAGGCGCGAAGCTGTAGTGAATTTTGCACTGTGTGGCCCGGCCGGAATCGCCCGGGTCATCGACCATCTCGCCGAGGGAGAAGAGATAATCCAGCGCGTCCTTCTGTTCGTTATAGCGGACTACCTGGACGACTCCGCCCGGAACGGACTCGGCGCAGGCGGCAGCGTAGATTCTGCCATCAGGCCCAACCGATACGGACCAGCAGGTATCGGCGTCCTTGTGCTCGGCGAACGGATACCAGGACGTTTTGTAGAGCGGCTCGGGCTTTGTCCTTGCGGGTTCGACCGAGCCGGAGCTGTCGGCGGAGCTGGCCGGGAGAGCGAGCCACGCGGCGGCCGCACCCGAGCTGCGCTTAATAAAATCGCGTCGTTTTAGTCTCATAGTTGTGGTGCCGGGACCTGTTGTATCTTGATGAACGGGGGTAACGTTTTCAAGCCGCGAGTTTCCGTTTCTCATCAAGCTGTTCCACTACACGTCACGGTGCCACACTCGCGGCGCAACGTGGCACGAACGGCTTGAGTTGTTTCTTCCACTGGATGGTCCGGCGCGCTTCCGGATGGGCGGCCGCAGGCTTGGTTGGCATGAGCAAGCCGCAGTTGATGAAGCGGTTCAAGAAAGTAGCCGGTATGACGCTGGTCGCCTATCTGAACCACGTGCGTCTTTCCAATGCGGCCCGGCTGCTCAAGGAGACGGCGCATTCCATTGCGGAAATCGCCAACGAGGTGGGCTTTGCCGACCAGAGCTACTTTGACAAGCAGTTCAAGCGCGCGTTCGGCTGTCCGCCCAGGCGTTTTCGCAGCGGAGCGTAACGCGACCGCGCGGGTGTGGAGGGACAAGTCGGCGGCTTTGACCACTGCGGCCTGCCAGGAACAACGTGCGCGTCATGGATGAGATGAGCTGTGGGAACGAAGGCGACTGGACTGGGAAAACCCATGGTCAGAAGGTCAGAATTGTCCAAGAAAAGGTTGTGTCTCTTCTAGCAAACCAGGCCACGAGGCGTGCATTGTCGGGCCATGCAAAGAATGCTGCCGAGTAGGCCTCGTCCAGTTTCGGGGTCTTTATTGGTTGTACGTTCCAGCCTTCTGCTGGGACGTCCGATCCAGTCCGTCGTCCCGGTGCCGGAGTCTCCGCTCTCATGAAATCCCGCATTTACGCCATCAACGTGCTGGTGCTTTCAGCGGGCGTTGTCTTCGCAGAGAACTGGCCGCAGTTTCGCGGACCGACTGGACAAGGGATCTCCGCTGAAACTGGCCTGCCGCTCCGGTGGAGTTCGACGGAAAACATCGCCTGGAAGACCGCCATTCCCGGAGAGTCGTGGTCGTCGCCCATCGTTTGGGGGGACCGCGTGTTTCTCACCACGGCCACGGACACCGGCGTGTCGTGTCGAGTGCTGTGTCTGGACCGCGCCACCGGTGACATTCTGTGGAACAAGGAAGTGTTCGAACAGACGACCGCCGGAAGGAAAGAGGGGCGCAACACCTACGCCACCCCGACGCCCGCTACGGACGGCAACCTGGTTTACACCGTCTTCTTCGACGGGAGTTTTGCCGCGCTGAACTTCGCAGGCGAGATTGTTTGGACAAATCGCAGCTACCCGTTCTACAGCCAGCACGGATTGGGCACCTCGCCAATACTGTGGAAGGACATGTTGATTCAGGCGCGCGACGGCAGCAGCGGGGGCGACAATAAGAGTGTCGGCTGGCAAACACCCTGGGACCAAGCCTATGTTCTCGCGCTCGAAGTGAAGACGGGCAAGGAGCGGTGGAAGGGTCGGCGCGGTTTGTCGCGCATCTCGCATGGAGTGCCCGCAATCTGGACCGCGCCGGACGGTCGCGTGGAAGTGGTCAGCGAAGCGGGCGATGTCGTGCAGGGATTCGACGCGCAAACCGGGGCCCGCCTGTGGTCGAGCGAAGTAATCGGTGAGGGCAAGGTACCCTCCACGGTGGTGGGCGACGGGTTGGTCTTCACGGCCGGCGGTTGGGGAGGCAAGGAATCGATCAAAGCGTTTCGGCTCGGAGGCAAGGGTGATCTCAAGGAGACGAGCCTTGTCTGGGAGCAGAAAAAGGGGATGCCGAAGGTGCCGTCGATGCTCTACCTCAAGCCGTATCTCTACGCGGTCAGCGACGCCGGGATCGCAGCGTGCATGAAAGCCGCGACCGGTGAAATCGTCTGGCAGGAGCGTATCGGTGGGAACTTCTCCGCCTCGCCCGTGTTCGTGGATGGGCGGATCTACTTCCTTGGCGACGACGGCGAGACGACCGTGATTGCGGCCGGCTCCGAGTTTAAGGTGCTGGCGAAGAATCCACTCGGAGAGAAGGTGCAGGCCTCGATGGCGATTTCGCAGAAGCAGATCTTCATTCGCACTGAGAAGAGCCTGTTTTGCATCGACAAGTGAGCTCGAGCGACCGACCGTTTTCGAAAAACACCACAAGCACATTGTTATGCGCACATCCTCATCTTTCGTTAGTCGCCGTGACTTCACGAAGACCAGCCTGCTCGCGGGCGCGGCGGTGGCCTCGGGCATCAGCGCTGTTGGCGCCGATGCCGCGCCGAAGCCCATCCGCACCGGCGTGATCGGCTGCGGCAGCGTGTCGAACTCCTATCTGCCCGTTCTGACGAAGTCACCCTTCGTGGAAGTGGTCAGCGTCTGCGATATCAAGCCCGAGCGGGCGAAGCGGCAGGCGGAGCGGTTCAAGATTGCGCAGCACTATCCGAACATCGAAGAAATGCTGGCCGGCGAACCGTTCGATTTTCTCATCACGCTCACGGACATGCAGGTGCACGAGAGGATCAATCGCCGCGGGCTTGAAGCAGGCAAACACGTTTGGAGCGAGAAGCCAATCGCAAACACGCTCGCCGCAGGGCAGGAGTTGCTCCGCATGGCGAAGGCGAAGACCCTGCGCCTTTGGGGCGCGCCCATCACGGTGCAAAGCCCGCAGTTTGCCTTCATGGCCAAAGCGGTTGCCGCAGGCAAACTCGGGCGCGTGGCCGCGGCTCATGCTGATTACGGCCACGAAGGGCCGGACTGGTCGGCCTTCTTCTACGAGAAGGGCGGCGGCAGCCTTCCGGACCTCGGGGTTTACAACCTCACCTCGCTCACCGGCATCCTCGGTCCGGCAAAGCATGTCACCGCCATGGTCAGCATCGTCACGCCCGAGCGGACAGTCGGCGACAAAGGCCGCATCAAGGTCACCGAAGAGGACAATGCGATGGTGTTGATGGACCACGGCAACGGCGTGATCTCACACGTGCAGTCGGGCTTCAACTACCTCAACCCCCACGGGCACGATGGTAGCGGCGAACAGCGACACACCATCACCCTCGTCGGCTCCGGCGGATTCATGGGGTTGGTTGGTTATGACTGGGCGCCGCTGGGCGTGGACCTCGCGACCAAAGACTCGCCGAAGCTCGAGAGGCATGTCACAGACGCGCAGGGCTATATCTGGCAACAAGGGGCCGCCCTCGCCGCCGAATGTCTCGCCACAGGCCGCGAATTGCTCGTGACGCCGGAGCAGGCCCTGCACGTCCTCGAAATCATCACCGCCGCGCGGGAATCCCAAGCCACCGGCAAACGCATTGCGCTCACATCCACGTTCAAGTGGCCAATCGAAAGTTAGACACTTGTGGCCCCGATCATGCGGGTAATCGCGGCGACCGAGCGCTGGAATCGATGAACCGCCGTGACTTCATCACCACTGCCATAGCCTGCGCCCCAGCGATGGCATTGCCTGCCGTCACCCTTGGCGCGGAACGGCAAGCAGTCTTCCATGAGCGAGGCTATTATCTTTGCTTCATGCGCATGCCGACCTTCGGCCTCGATGTGTGGCGGGAGATTCTCGACGGCGCCGCCTCCGACGGTGCCACCACCATCATCCTCTGGATGGGCGGCGCGTTTCGGTCCAGGAAGTTCCCAATCACATGGCAATGGGCTAAGGACCATGAGAACGTGAAGGCCGACTTCGGGCGTGGCCTCATCGCCCACGCGCATCAATGCGGTCTCAAGGTGTTGCTCGGGTTCACGCCCTTTGGCTACGATGGCGTGAACCAATACCCCATCGAGCATCCCGAGTTGAAGGCGATCGGAAAGGATGGGAAGCCCGTGGCGGAATTTGGGATCGGTTGCTGGGGCTGGAACCTCTGCCCGGCCCAAGCAGAGTCGCAGCGCTTCATGCGCGAGTATGCGCGCGAGATGACGTTCGAGTTTTATCCCGAGGCCGACGGACTCTTCATTGAGTCGAGCGACTACGCCATCTGCCACTGCGCTGAATGCGGCCCGAAGTTTTTCGATCACGAGTTCGCCTTTGTCCGCGCCCTATCCAACGAAGTCTGGGCGCGCCAGCCGGATGCGACTGTGGTGGTGTACCCGCATTATTTCTCCGGCGCGAAGCTGCGCTTCTCCTTCTCCGAGGCTACGGCTACGAAGCACCCGTTCGATAAGCGCTGGACTCTCTTTTTCACGCCACACAGCGCGGCGCTCGAACCGGTGCTGATCGCCCAGGCCCGTGGGGCTTGGTGGTGGAATGAGGCGCCGGCTCGGTTCGATGTCGCGGGCATCCGCGACGGTGCGAAGCGGGCCCGCGAGGCGAAGTGCAGCGGCTACCTGCCGTCGCTCGAGTGTTACAGCTATGTGCCCGTAAGAACCGAGTTCGGCGAACCGTGGCTTGTGGGACGCCGGCAAGTCCCCTTCGGCTTCGGCTGGCTGAAGGAGGGCGCGAATCCATATCGTGAGTTGCCGGTGCGCGCCATCCGATTGGCTTACCGTGAACTCACCGCCAATCCTGACCTGCCCGATGCGGAACTCCGCGCCCGCTTTGGACGCGAACTCTTCGGTGCCGATTGGCGGGCGGCCCAAGTGGACGACCTCTTCGATCTCTTTCGAGTCTTCAACACGGACCGCGATTGGTCCGTGCCGGGCGCGCTCACGACTCCGGGGTTGGTGCGGCATCGCGCCGAGCACGGACGCCTCGACACCGCGAAACGTGCCCTCCTGCGAGAGCAACTCGCCCGGGTGCGGGCTATCGCCGTACGTCATCGAGAGGCGTCGAGTGGCGGCGCCCAGGAACTCCACCGCATCGCCCAATGGCTCGCCGACCAGTGGGCGGGCGAAAACACCGCGCTGCTGGATACGCCATGAGATCCCCCCTGCCCTCCTAAACTCTGTCCCATCATGAATCTGCTCGGCCAACTGCTCTCTATCTTGGTGCTCTCGCCTGCCTTCGCGGAGAACTGGCCGCAATGGCGCGGGCCTCTCCAGAACGGCTCCACCACGGAAACCAACCTCAAGGCCAGCTTCAGCAGGCAGAAGGATCTCCTCTGGTCCACGCCCTTGCCTGGCCGCAGCGGCGCGACTCCGGTAGTGTGGGACGACGCCATTTTTGTGCCCAGCCCCGACTCCCAGAAGAACCTGGTTCTGCTCTGCGTGGATCGCACCACCGGGGGGGTGCGCTGGAAGCGAGAGGTTGGCGTAGGCGATCGGGTGAGCGGCAAGAACAATATGGCCTCCTGCTCCGCCGTCACCGACGGCCGCCGGGTCTATTCGCTGTTCGGCACCGGCGACTTCGCCGCGTTTGATTTTGACGGAACGCCAGTCTGGCAGATCCGTTTGAGGGATGAGTTTGGCGCGTTTGCGAACATGTTCCTCTACGGAGCGAGCCCGCTTCTGTTTGAAGGGAGGCTGTATGTGCCGCTGCTGCAGCGCAACCCGCCCACTTACGGGCATGCCATGGACCAGAAGCCTGACCGCAAATCCTGGCTGATCTGCATCGATCCGGCAACCGGCAAAGTTCTATGGAGCTACGAACGCAAGACCGAGGCGCGGGAGGAAGCGATGGAGGCCTACACCACGCCGTTGCCCATTGCCGGCAGCCAGGGGACCGAGCTTATCGTGGTGGGCGCGGATTGCGTCACCGCCCACCGTCCGGCGGACGGCAGCGAGGTGTGGCGATTCGCGGGGTTGAACCGGACGAAGAACCCCGGCGGGCGCATTGTGCCTGGCGCGGTGGCATCGCCCGGGTTCATCTTCGCCATCGGCCCCAAGCGGGAGCAACTTGTGGCCTTGCGTGCCGGCGGAGCGGGCCTGGTGGGCGAGGAGGGCGTGGCCTGGCGGACCGAACAGAATATCCCGGACGTCCCCACGCCTCTGTTCTACCAGGGCCGCCTCTTTGTCCTGGACGGCGACCGGCAGACACTGACGTGCTTCCAGCCGGACACTGGCCGACAGCTCTGGCAAGGGCGCCTCGGCATCCGCGAGCTTTTCTACGCCTCGCCCACGGGCGCGGACAGCAAGATTTACTGTCTGAGCGAAGCGGGCACGCTGGTGGTGCTTTCCGCTGGTGAGCAACATGCGGTTCTTTCCACCACGGCCTTTGGCGAAGGCCCGTGCATGTCGTCGGTGGTGGTGTCCAGTGGCTGCCTGTTCATCCGCACCGCGGAGAACCTGCACTGTCTCCGGACCAAGCTATGAAAGGAGCCCTATGAGAATTATCAAATGCTGCTGCGCCCTCTTGGCCGCAGCCTCGCTGCTGGGCCAAACGAAGCCGGAGTCCGATGCACCCAAGCCTCTGGAAAACACGCTGGGCATGAAGTTCGTGAAAGTCCCCGGTGTGGGGGCGATGTTCTCGGTCTGGGAGACACGGGTGCGCGACTACCGGGCCTTCGCGGAGGAAACCCGCCGTAACTTGACACGGCCGGACTTCCAGCAAACGCCAGACGATCCGGTCGTGAACGTCTCCTGGGACGATGCCGCCGCCTTCTGTCAGTGGCTGACCGCGAGAGAGCGCAAGGCTGGGCGTGTGACGGACAAACAGCGTTATCGGCTGCCGACCGACACGGAATGGAGCATGGCAGTGGGCCTGGGCCCCGAGCGAGGGCGCACGCCGGAGGACCGGCTGCGGGCCAGCGTGATCTGGCCCTGGGGTTGCGCCTGGCCGCCCCAGCCCGGCGACGGCAACTACGCACCCGAACTGGAGGCGGACAAGTTCACGAACACCTCGCCTGTGGGCAGTTTCAAGCCCAATCGGCACGGGCTCTTCGACATGGGCGGGAACGTTTGGGAATGGTGCGATGACTGGTATAACGACGCCCGTGTCACCAAGGCACTGCGCGGCGGTTCCTTCCACGACAGCCAGCCCAAGGACTTGCTCGCCGCCTACCGCTTCAGCGCCACAGTGCACCTGAGCAACGACGACATCGGTTTCCGCGTGGTGATCGAAGACACTTCCGCCCCGCAACCATGATTCCACTTCATGAAGAACAACTTCCCCACAATATTCGGAATCATTGCCGTCGCCAGCTTCACGGCCGGGGCCTCAGCGCAGGCTCCCGCGATTTCCAGCCCGGGAACGCCCATCGTCGGCATGTGTAACGTTCTCGACTTCGGTGCCAAGCCCGATGGCACTACGGACTGTACGGCCGCGGTTCAGAGCGCCATTGACTCGGTTGCGGTGAAGGGCGGGGTGGTGTTTGTTCCCGCTTAATAGGGGTCAAACCATCACATATTGCTCATCTCTACGTCCCATTGCGTGCCGCCGCTGGTTGAAGCTGGTCTGCGCGCAGTTCGTGCAATCGCTCGCCAGCGTTCCTGCTGGTGCCCAAATGCAGGCGGGCGGCGATCACTTTGATGGTCAGACTGGTTTCTTTCCTCAGTCGCATGGCAATGGCGAGTTTCTGCGGATCGCACTTTTTACGTTCTGTCAGTTGGGACTGCTCCCAGTGGAGTCGCCGGAGTTCCTCCGCAATGATACGCTCGCCTTTGGCGTGGGCGGTCTCAAGCCGGAGCTCCCCGGCGTGGTTTTCGCCAAGGCTCCCCTCCATCATCGCGAGCATTTGTTGCTTAAACTCGGCACCGCCCAAACACCAACCACGTTTGAAAGCCCTGAGCGCTTCGGGATCGGTTTCCTCCCATCGGCGCTTCTCCATCCGCCCTTCGAACTGCTGCCGCCCATCCGCATCGTCATTTTGGATTCCGTGCTCTCCCAGCAAGCGGTCCACCCTTACCCACCGGGGCCGATGCTCAGGGGCGGCCAAATACCAAACCAAACTGGTCCAGGGATAGGCCAGGAGCCGATCCTCGGCTTTCAGCAGTTTCGCCCGAATGGGATTCAGATGCACATAATCGCAGGCGGTCCGCAGATAGCCGTTGCCGCTGCCGTCCACCAGCAGGGCTTTGTATCGCCCGCTGAAGACGTGTCCGAAGAGCTTGTGTCGGTGGTTGAGCCGGATGGTGTAGGCGCTCAGCAGCCAGCGCATGCCTTCCACCAGGTTTGCGTTTGGGGTTTCCAACACCAGGTGGAAGTGATTGGCCATCAGGCAATAGGCATGCACCTGCCAATCGCTCTTCTGGGAGGCCTCGGCCAGGGTCTTGAGGAAGTCCTGCCGATCAACGTCATCCAGGAAAATAGCCTCGCGCCGGTCGCCCCGGCTCATCACGTGATAGAGCGCGCCAGGATACTGAACCCGGATTCTGCGTGGCATGTGTGTATTACACCTGAAACGAGCACAAAGGCAAGCAGAAAATAGCATAATGTGATGGTTTGACCCCTTGCCTGTCATCGATCGTCATTTCTTCAGCCGATAGAACTTGCTCCCTGGCGACGCCGGCACCACAACGCTCTTCGTCGTGCCGTTGTCGCTCGGGCTCAGGCCGACATCGGTCCAGTTCGTTGTCCCCACACTCGAATTCTGCTGCAAGGCAAAACCCGTGGACGGCGAGGGCCAGGAAACAACCGCCGTGTTGGTGTGCGTCAACCCGATCGTCAGCAATGGCGTGTCGGGCGTTGGGACGGCAGCAATCAGGCTCCAGAAGCCGCCACTCACCGAGTAATTCCCGCCCGTCATGGCCGCCCCGGCGTCCGGTTGCCCAATAGTGCCGCTGACTTGATACACGCCTCCAGTGCTCACACCGCCGCCCCCGTCAATCGTGGACCAGTCAATAGAGTAATTCTGCGCCCGAACCGCGTTCAGACTGCCCATCGCCAGCAGCAGGCCAGCGGCAAGACGGAGAATAAAGATCGCTTTCATGTCATCGAGGTTGTTAGCGGTTTCCAGTGGAGGAAGACAGCGCCCTTTCCAGCTTCTCCAGCCGTCCCTTGAGCGCCTGAATTTCCGCGTCCTTTTCTTGCAACTTCATGTTCAAGCCTTGGATTGCCGCCAGCGCCACCCCGCCCTCGTCCACCGTCGTGATGTGCCGGTCGTCTTCCCCAACACCAAACGCTGCGTAAAAATCCTGCGCCATCGGCCCGATATGCCGCACGCCTTGTTCCGTTTTGTAACTCCATTTGGTGATCGGCAGTTCCGCCACTTTGGCCAGGACTTGTTGGGGGGTGACTGGCGCGAAGTTCTCTTTGGCATTGCGGTCGCTCAGATTGCCCCAAGTACTGCTGCCAGCGGCAAGGGAAACCCCGGCGGCGGTGCCGCTGTCGGAGTAGATGATCACCCCGCCCAAAGCACGCACCATGAATTGGTTGTCAGCGGTGGAAGTGGTGCTGGCGGAACCATCACTCCAGACGAAGGAACCATCGTTGATAGCCTGTGCATTCCTACCAGCGGCAAAACTCCATCTACCGCTCGCAAGATTCATCTGGCCGCCCGGCACTGTGGCCCAGCGGCCGCTGGCGGTATTATTTGCCCCGCCGCCCACCGTCGCGTAATTGGTGCTGGCAATATTACCTGCCCCGCCGCCCACTGTGGCATTTGCGACAGCAGCGCCGCCGGCCGTGTTGTCACTGCCACCGCTCACCGTCGCATTAATGCCAATGGCGCTATTTCTTTGGCCGCCGCCCACAGTCGCATAATTGCCGCTAGCGGTGTTGAGCAATCCGCCGGCCACTGTGCCAAAACTTTGGGTGACGCTGTTGGTCTGTCCAGAGTGGTCGCCGCCCCCGCCAATCGTCGCGCCCTCGACGCCCTTCGACTACATCGGTCTGTTCAATGCCGCGGTGCGCTGCAACGACCCGGTGCTGGTGATCGAGTACCAGTCGCTGTTCCAGAACAGTGGACCGGTGCCGACCGGCGATCTCGATTACATCATCCCCTTCGGCAAGGCCAGGGTCGTTCGGGCGGGCAGTGCCTGTACGCTGGTTACCTATGCGGGTGTGTTGCAGCCAGCGCTGGACGCGGTCGCGGAAAGTGGCGTGGATG
>ORJL010830310.1_pt1 | contig 10932 bp, 11 predicted proteins | sample 1779941 | NCBI WGS metagenome assembly ORJL01 (sample SAMEA104232317, study PRJEB22302) | groundwater metagenome | biome: forest; feature: aquifer; material: groundwater | place: USA | collected 2011-08-07 | depth 5.8 m | reverse complement strand
TGGCGGCTTCTTCCTTATTTGCTTCAGGAAGAAGAATGCCAAATTCTCCTCCTGCATAATCCTGCAAGGCTATTTGTGGCTCCTTCTTGCTAAAGCAACACACCTTCTTATATGCACCATCGGTAATTTCCCTTAAATCCGCAAATAATTTTCTGGGCTTAATATTCAATCTTTTCTTGAATTCTTTATAATCAAGAACTAGCAAATTAACCAAATGAACGGGTATATTTTTTTCTAATAATTTATTAACCTTATCCCTCGTATCCTTGCTCAATACTCTGCCTGTATAAAATCTGGGCAGTGTAAAATAAAATTTACTCCCCACTCCTAATTCAGATTCAACCCAAATTTCTCCGCCATGTTTTTCTACCAATTCCTTTGCAATTGAAAGCCCTAAACCGATACCCTTTCTTTCTGCCTGGAATTCATTGGTGAGCTGAACAAACTTATTGAAAATTTTAGGTAAATCCTGTTTGGCTATTCCCGTGCCCGTATCTATAACCCCCACCCTGACCTTAGTCTCGAAAATATTGACTTCAACATTAATCTTTCCGTTTTGTTCAGTAAACTTTATGGCATTGTTAATTAAGTTTGTGGCAACCTGGTTTATTCTTCCGGCGTCTATAAATATATTTATTTGCGGCCGGGGCAATTTATACTCTAAATCTATGCCCTTCTCCTCGGCAAATTTTTTGAAGAACGCGGAAGAATCCATCAATAAAGCATTAAGATTAATCAGCGAGTAATGCATTTTAATTTTACCGCTTGCGATCCTGGAGATATCGAGTAATTCCTCTATTATATGGTCCAGGCGCGCTATATTATCTTTTGCTTTTATAAGCAGTTCTTTCTGTTTATGGGCTACAGGGCCGGCGATCCCATCGATTAAAAGCATTATTACATCTTTAATAATTGCCAGGGGGGTCCTCAGCTCATGGGAAACAATAGAAACAAATTCAGACTTCATTTTATTTAATTCTTCGAGCACTTCCAGTTTTTTGGAAATCAACGCCTTTTCTTCTCTCAAGTGCTCAAATTGTATGCGGTGGGTAATATCCCTGGTAATGCCAATAAGGCCGACAACTCTTCCTTTGTTATCGTATCTGGGTATCTTAGTTGTTGAGGCGTAATTATCAACACCGTCTGCCCGAGTAGCCCTTTCAATTTTATCGATTATGGGTTTACCGGTAGTTATAACGTAGTTATCATCCTTACCCATCTTTTCAGCCCGATCTTTCGAAAAAATATCAAAATCAGTTTTCCCGACTACTTCTTCAGGCTTAAGGCCTAGGCCTTTTGCATGTGCCTGATTTACCATAATTAATCTTCCCTCGGTATCTTTAAAATAGATAACATCGGGTACGCGGTCCATAAGCTCGAAAATGAGCTTATATTTATCTTCTAATTCCTTATATTTATTTTTTAACTTTTTGAGATCAGCCGCTTCTCTGGCTTTGCTTTCATTAATCTTTGTTCTCATTGTCAATTTTCTTGCTGATTAAGTAACTGGCGAATCTTTTCTAATAGCAACTGCGGTTCAAAGGGTTTAGTAATATATGCATCGGCAAAGACTTCTTGGCCCATCCTTTTATCTGACTCCTGCGCACGGGCAGAAAACATAATTATGGGAATTTTATTATACCTCGTATCAGCCTTAAGCAACCCGCAGACTTTAAATCCATCCATCTTAGGAAGCATCAAATCCAGTATAATTAGATCTGGTTTTTCTCTTTTTGCCTTTCCTAAACCTTCAAGGCCATCGCAGGCAGAAATGACCTCGTATCCAGCAGCCTCCAGCCGAAGGGTTACGGTCTCAATTAAATCCTTCTCATCCTCAACAAGCAATATTTTCTTTTTGTTCATTATCGAATTACCTCCCTCATTTCATTCTACGGCATTTTTTATCTTCTAAAGACTAAGTTTCTTATTCCATGTTTCCTTAATGAACGAATATCCTTCTTATAAAAATGATATACCCTACCGCAATAGCATTCAATGATGTAAGCAAGACCACTGCTGCAGCAATATCTTTAATTAACTTTATTGAAGTATGGTATTTATCGGTCATCATATCCATCATCATTTCAATCGCAGTATTAAAAATTTCTGCCATAAACACCAGGGTTATAGTAACGCAGAGCGCTACTAATTCAATGCCTTTCAATCCAAAATGCAGCCCTAAAAGGAAAGCCGCAATGCCCAGCATAAAAATGATACGCATATTACGATGGTACAAAAAAAGGTAACCGATACCCTTTATTGCCAGCTTCACGCTCTCTCTAAAGCCATGGAATCTGAAAATGTGCCTCAAAACTTTCATGCGCGCCATTTTTATAATGAGCCCATAACTTATATGCTCGCTTATTTTTTTCTATATGCGCCTAAATAAGAATCGCAATATATATGTTTATTCAAAATTAATTCTGCTGTAATCGCTGCATCCAATAAATCTTTATCCAAGGGGTCTAATATTGCAGCGTCCAGGCCAGAGGCAATTGCCATAGTTAGAAATATTCGATTAACTAAACTACGCACGCAAGTCCCCTGCGATACATTGCTTAATCCTACTATACTTTTTGGAGAAGGTTCACAGATAATCTTAAATTCATGTATAACCTCCAGAATATCCTTCATTTGCGCCTGAGCAACATTAACCGGCATAACAATGGGGTCCAGGTAAAGGTCTTCGGTAGGAAATCCTTGTTCTGCGCAATGAGCGACAATAATCGCTGCTAATTCCAATCTCTGGTCTTTATTTTGGGGGATGCCTTTTGCGCTTATGGTCAAACCGATAAGCTTGGCATTATATTTTTTTGCCAAGGGCACTAATACTTCCAACTTTTCAGGGTCAGCAGTAGTGGAATTTATAATTGCCTTGTTTTTTAAGACACTTAAACCCGATTCGATAACTTGCGGTTTGCTTGAATCCAAAGCTAAAGGCTTATCGGTTACTTCTTGTATGGCCTGGACTAACCACTGAATATCATCTATGGGCTTACGCGATGCCGGCCCGCAATTCACATCCAGGGCATCTGCGCCTGCCTTAATCTGGTCAAGTGCGCATTTTTGTATGGCGGCTTTGTCTTTTTCTTTTATGGCCATACCTATGTCTTTATACATCCCATTGATTAATTCTCCGATTATAAACATCTTATTATGTTTTCTGTATCGCGTCACACGTTGCACGTAGCACGTAAAGACGTGTTACGTGATACGTGTTACCTGAAACTTATTGCTTCATTAACTCCCCTATATACTTATTTACTTTCTGTATCGCCAACGGATGCCTCATCACCAGAATATCCGCTCCTGCCTGAATAAGAGCAGTTGCAGTGATTGCCTCCCAAATTATGCCCCGCTCAGTTTCAGGGCCCCACTCCGGAAATTCACTTACTGATGCTTTTGCTTCTTTTGCCCGCCAGGCTTCCTGGCCTACCAAACAAAGAAATGGGCAGGCCATCATTTTATCTCCGGACAAAGCTGCTAATCTGGCGCGTTCCATAATGGAATAGGCGTATTCCAAGCCATAACCTAATGCACCGATAGTGGGGTTTATCACAATGCGCTCTAAGGGCAGGCCCATATCAGAAATCAGAATATTCAATTGTTTAGCAATATTTATATCAATGGGTGATTGGCCAATAATATTATGCCCATCTGCTAAGACTGCTGCAGTCAAAGTCTTATAATTATCCTGTACTGCGTCACCCACTAAACACCTTTCTCCTTTTGCTGCTTCACAACAAGCAGGCAAGACCAGATTGTCTTTTGTGTCATCGCCGCATCCTAAAATAATCAAAGGCACATCTACTTTTTTTAATAACTGGCTGATGAATTTTGCTTCCTCATCAGGTGCCTTATCTTTAAAATCCGGATGCGCTCCCTGCAATTTTATACAAAGCAATTCTGCTTTATATTCTCTGACGCACATTTGCGCCCAGTCCAAGGGGTCAGCGAGAACACCGGCATAAGATTTATTTAATTCTTGCGGCCAGTCGGTAGGAGCAATATCCCAAATTTCAAAGGCAATTACCGGCTTGTGTGGTATAGCGCCTTCTGGAAATAAAAACGGCAGCGTTGCCTGGCCTCCGACCTGTATAATTTTCGAGCGAGTTCCTCCATCCTCTTTGGTTGCGCCGATATTTACAACTGATACAGCACCTGACCATTTTTCTAACATTATTTCTTGCGCCATATATAATCTCCTAACGCACGTAAAGCGCTTAAGGCTATTACGTCATCTTTAATGGCCATAAGCGAATCGCCATTTAAACTCATCTCGGTTATCTCGGGGTCGCAAGGTATATTGCCTATATAATCCAATCCCATCTTTTTCGCCTCGCCTTTTTCCATAATTTTATCAGAATAATTTATGAGCAGAAAGCTATTTTTGGCCTTTATATTCAATTCTTTGACTAAATCGCTAATCCTTCGCGCTGCCCTTAATCCTACAGCTGTCGCATCCGAAACCACTACCAATGCATCGCAGGCCCGGGTTGTGCGCCGCGAAAAATGTTCAAACCCTGCTTCATTATCAATCACAACATAGTCATAATCTTTAATCAGCTTTCCCGTTATATTCCTTAAAAGGTTATTTACGTAACAGTAACAGCCAGGGCCTTCAGGCCTGCCCATCGTCAATACATCAAAGCCATCCCCTTCGGTTATGGAAGTCTGAACCTGATACTCAATAAATCTATCCTTGGATATTCCGGAAGGAACCTTTTCCGGGTGCAGGCAAACTTCATCTAATATGGAGCCTATCGTTTCCTTTACTTCTAACCCTAGGCCTTGCGCTAAATTATTATTCGGGTCGGCATCTACGGCCAATATTGAGCCGAGTTTTTCTTCTTTAAGTAACCTCACCATAAGCGCGGCAATGGTGGTTTTGCCTGTGCCGCCCTTGCCTGCGATTGCGATTGTATAACCCATGTTAAACCTTTACCGAAGGAAATTTGGATAAATCCGTATGCGGGAAAAACAAAGCTGCCATATATTCGTCCATATACCCCGGCTCAACTGATAACTCAAAATAGGTAATCTTTTTGGCAATCTCATTTGCTTTCTTCATTGCCTCATACGATAAAAGTATGGCGCGGGCGCCTGCCAAGGAACTATTGCCCACAAAAATGAATTTAGCTCTATCTAAATCCGGCAGTAAGCCTATGCTTATAGCATTATCTATATCAATATAAGTGCCGAATCCTCCGGCAATAAAAAACTTCTTTATCTTAGAGAAATCCAAATCCATATGCCTTACCAAAGCAGAAGTTGCGGAATAAATCGCTGCCTTGGCGCGCTTGATATTTTCGATGTCGTCTTCAGATATAATTATATCTGAAGACGAGTCTGTTTCTTCTTTAAAGGCTAATACAAACTCCCGGCCGAATTCGCCGTCGTGAATACGTTTATGCTTTATTATCCTTATCTTGCCGTCTTTATCTAACAAACCCGCACGCAGCATCTGGGCAATTATATCAATGTATCCTGAGCCGCATATGCCGCGCGGCTTGGCTTCGCCGATGGTGCTGTAAGTAACCTGAAAGCTGTCCGGAGTAATTTTTACTCTCTGGATTGCCCCACGGCTTGCGCGCATACCGCAACTGACGCCTGAGCCTTCAAACGCAGGGCCTGCAGAAGCAGAAGCAGAAATCAGAAAGTCCCGGTTACCTAAGACTATTTCCCCGTTTGTTCCGATATCAATAAGGATACTTAAATCTTCTATGCTGTCCTGTCCGCAGGCAAGAACACCTGCGGTAACATCTCCGCCCGCATAACTGGATATTCCCGGAATACAGGATAAAAGGCCGCGCGGATTTATCTTTATACCCGCCTCGGAAGCCCGGATAGTAGGAACAAAATTTGCCGTAGGCACATACGGTTCTCTCCTGATATATGTAGGGTCAACGCGCAGTAACAGGTGCACCATAGTAGTATTGCCTGCGCATAAAACACAATTCACGTCATTAAGGTCAATGCTATGCTCATGGATTAATTCCTGAATCATCTGATTCATACCATCTATCACTGCATGATGCAATTTCTCCAGGCCATCCTGCTCCTGCGCATAAATAATTCTGGTGATAATATCGCTGCCAAAACTTGCCTGTTTATTATAGGTTGCCTTTGTGCCTAAAACCTTCTTGGTATTTAAATCTACCAATTGCCCGGAGATAGTGGTAGTGCCGATATCGAATGCTAAACCAAAATTTTTATGGGAAGCGTTACCCGGTTCAATAAGGACAATTTCGGTTGTGCCGTTCCTTTTACCTAAAGTAACAGTAATCTTCCAGTCTGAAGCCCGTAATAATCCTCCCAGGCGCCTGATATTTGCCAGGCCCGCCTGCATAATGGGTATATCTTGAATCCTGCGTATCTGGCGATACAATCTTTCCAAATCACTGATTTTATCTTCTAAATCCGGAGGCGGTAATTCTAAATAGAGTTTTGTAGCTAACGGCGAGCGCACAAAAATATCTTCGTTAAAAAAAGATTCCTGCGGTTCTACTTCCTCTGATTCCGAATAAAGCCCTTTTAGCCTTAAATCTATCTCCTCCACGGTTAATTTCTCTAAATCTAACCTGGATTCAGGCGGAACTTCTATCTCTAAATCGCTCTGAGCTGTGGTTAAACAGGCCAGATAAATTCCCTTTTTTCTCTCTTCCAGGCTTATTCTTCCTGTTGGCTGAGTAAGGACCTGTCCTTTTTTTAAAATTACCTTACACCGGCCGCAGACGCCATCCCCGCCGCAGCTGGAATTAATATAAACCCTTGCAGAAATAGCCGCAGAAAGGATATTCTTGCCCTTTTCTACTTCTATAGTTTTATTATCCGGATAAAATGTAACCTTAAATTTTTCCATCTTTTATAGTAGGGACAGGCACCGACCAAATCGGAAGACGTTTCATCAGTCAATCGGAAAGATGCCCCCTTTATGCTTGCTTTTATCTTTTGGGGACACCCTTTGCTTTAGCCGCAAAGACGTCCCTATAAATTTTTCAGGAAGCTAGGAATTCCTGCTGCCTCTTTCGGGCCCACCATTACCTGCCAACCTGATTTCTCTTCCAATTCTCCGCTCATTACTGCTACGTAGCCGGGGATAATCAGGCGCGTGTGCGAAACCGCATCTTTTACTGCAAATTTATTTATTGAGTCAGCTATCTTATCCGGAGTAAACTTCTCTGCTGCCCAGGCAGTTAATACCGACATGCCTTCGGTATCCACGCTTACAATATAAGACGGCAATTTGCTCGCCTCTACTTCTCCTAATACCGTATAATAGGTAAGCGAAAAGTTAGTGGTAACTAATACGGGTGATTTATCGCTGACCGCCCCTACAGAATAAAGCTTCGGCTCTATCTGCAAAGGTTTTTGCGGGTCAGTATAGATATTCTGCCTTAAAGTCAAAAGCGACAAAACCTGCCACGACTCTATCCTTGACATTAAAACAATGCCTGCGTATTTAGAAATATAAGTCGCTGCTTCCATTGCCTCTTCATAAGGGTCCCCGGAATCTATTATTACTAAGGCCGGATACCCCAAACTGCGATTTGATTTCTTAAGCGCCTGCCTTCTTCCTTGAGTTAAATCCCAGATTTTATCTTTAACCGGTTTTACGCCCGTATCCAAAATCAGGCCGTTAACTCCTTGATTATTCAATTCCTTGGTAAGTCCGGAAAGCGTTTCTAAATCCGAAGCTGTAGCCACAAGAGGCACTTTAAACTCCTGGGCTAATTTAGAAAACTGCCCCGCGTTATCTGTGGTAGCATGGTAAATTAAAGGCTTTCTTTCAGCAGAGATTTTTAATGCCTCTTGTAACGCTTGCGGATCATTGCTCATTAACACAAGCGCAAGATGTGTATTATTCAAAACTACCTGCGTTGCTTCAACAAATTTATTTTTATCGCTATTCTGTTTTATAGCTACAAGATTGACATTCAATTCTTGGCCTACACGTTCAAATTTTAATTGATTAATTTTATCTAATTTCTGTTTTATTTCATCGCATGATAAGCTATCTTCAATGATAAATCCTAAGCCAGTGGGATGATAAAATTTCTCTTCATGACGGAAGAGCACAGTTTCATTACCCACGTCTAATTTACCATTGCCTTCGCCAATGGTAACTAATTTTATCGGCGGTTGACTGGAAGCCTCCAGCACCTTCTTCGCCTCTTCGCTAAGATACGGGCATTTATCAATACTTACTGCCTTTTTAGCCAGTTGCATCGCAAAAGCCAGGCACGTGACAAAACCGCACTCACGGCAATTGGTCTTGGGTAATAGTTTGTAAATATCTAATCCGGAAAGCGCCATATTTCTAGTTATGAGTTATAAGTTCAAAGAGGCTTAAACAATCAGTTTTATAAAGCTTCTCTGCGAATAAGTCGCAAGCTTTATGGGATTTTGTTTTTTCTAATATATTAATAAGACCTTTTTTAAATCTTAAAGCGATTCTCCTTCGATCAGGTTTATTAAAAAATTCTATTTTGACCATATGCCCATTTAATTTCTCAATGTTCCCCTTACCATAGGTAGCTCCGGTAGAAAGTTGCAAGCCATCTATTAAACATGATTTTGGCTTATGGGTGGCTCCCCAAACTTTAACTTCTAATCCAAAATATTTTTTACATCTTAGCTTCTTTAAAGCCAACTCCCCTGCTTTTAAACCTAACACCAAATACGGCCCCAAGTGCCCGTGAAATTTTGCTGCTTCTTTTAATGAAATTCTTGAATATTGCATTTTAAACGCAGATTATCGCAAATCTTCCGCCACAAGGATTAGCGGATCCGCCAAGATTTTTGGCGGAAACGCAGATGGTCGCACATTTATCCGAGTTAATCCGCGTGCAATCTGCGTGTATCTGCGTTAAAATTTTATTTATTGATTAACGAAGCAAAATACCCTGCCCCAAAACCATTATCAATGTTTACCACCGCAACACCCGCAGAACAACAGTTGAGCATCGTCAATAACGCTGCCAAACCGCCAAAATTTGCACCATAACCGCAGCTTGTAGGTACGGCAATAACCGGTGAACTAACCAGGCCGCTAACAATACTGGCTAATGCGCCTTCCATACCTGCGACTACAACAATTACCTTTGCCTTTCTGAGCACATCTATATTATTCATAAGCCGGTGCACGCCGGCAACGCCTACATCATATAATTTAAGCACGCGGTTACCCATAAGCTCCAAAGTTACCACTGCCTCTTCAGCCACCGGTATATCCGCGGTGCCTGCCGAAATAACTGCTACTAAGCCTTTTTTCTGAATTCTTCTTTTTTTTACGAGATAACCTATTTTAGCTAACGCATTATATTTTAATTCAGGGAATGGCTTCTTAAGATAATTAAAATTATCTTCCTCTAATCTTGTAAGCAGCAAGTCCTGTTTATTTCTGATTAACTCCCGGGCGATTTCTTTCAGTTGAACTCTGCTTTTACCTGGGGAGTAAATTACTTCTGAATAACCTCGGCGCATTTTCCTGCCTATATCAATATTGGCAAACCCCAGATTACAAAAATTCCGTTTATCATTCATTTGTGCCGATAAAGGTTTTATACGGGTGACTGCAAGACAAATTAATATTCCTGGAATATAATAACCAGAATCAGCAATATAATCAGGACAGATAATATATAGAAATCATTAAAATAAACAAAATCGCTGATTCTGTCTTTTAATGTATACTTATGCGAAATAATAGTCTTATTTTTATGCGAGGCTGGCTTAAACGCCTTCCTGAACTCTGCTATTTGTTCCTGTTTAAATCTTAGGTATACCCCTCCGACCTTATAAGCAGCTAACTGCTTATTCTCCACCAAATCCAAAACCTCTTGTTCGGTGATATCCAAAATTAAAGAGACATCCCTTACGGTTAAAAGTTTTTCTGCCATACCTTCTCGCTTCGCTCTTCGGAAATCAAAATTTAAAATGCAACAATTATTTTAGCGTTTAGCGTATAGTTTTAACTATCCGCTATACGCTCTACGCTATACGCTATTTTTTTATTTCCCCACTTTACCCGAAGCAACCCACGAATCAATAGCCTTTCTCTCAAACTTCCAATTGTTTCCCTCTTTTAATCCCGGCATTTTACCGGAATTTGCCCATTCCAAAACAGAATTCAAGTCTACCTCTAAATAATGCGCCAGTTCTTCGGCACTCATAAAATCATGGAGCATGCAACATCTGCCTTCAAATACAGCGCCTTCCGCAACATTTAATTTAGCAGGATATATCTCGCCTTCAACAACTGCCGCGGGTAAAAGAGTCAATCTCTCTTTAGCCACTATCCTTCCTTTAACTCTGCCATCAATAATAATATTATCACCCGTAATTTCTGCCGAAACTATGGCTGTCGATGCGATTGTTAAGTTACCCTTGGTCTGTAGGTTTCCTTCAAATCTACCGTTGATACGCAGATTCACCGCGTCTTTAAAGATCAGGTTCCCCTGCATAGCCACATCTACATCGAGGATTTTCTCTTCTATTTTCCTTTTAAACGCCATTGCCGCACCTCCTTTTAATGAGCAGACAACTTACGGAAGCTATAGCGGCGCAGGTTGTAGCATCTGCCTGCAGGTGAGGCAGGAAGCGTCTGCAAATTACTCTAGCCGCGAGGGATTCCTCGCTTCCTCATCTTTCTTGCTCTTCCTTGCCAAATATTATCCTCTCAGCTAGCCAGGCCAATACCAGCAACCACCCAGAGGCTCGCTGCTGTAGTCAGGCCTTTTACGCCTTCTCTTTCCCGGATAATTGTGCCTGCCCCTAAAAAGCCGATACCAGTAATTACCCCTGCGGCAATACGCGCAGGATATAGAAGAACTTCATCCCCCTTCGCAAGAAACCACTGATTTTAATCCGTGGAGGAATGCGTTGGTGAAACTTGCTTCGGGGGATGTCACTAAACGAACAAAGCATATG
>ORJL011582343.1_pt1 | contig 10935 bp, 8 predicted proteins | sample 1779941 | NCBI WGS metagenome assembly ORJL01 (sample SAMEA104232317, study PRJEB22302) | groundwater metagenome | biome: forest; feature: aquifer; material: groundwater | place: USA | collected 2011-08-07 | depth 5.8 m | reverse complement strand
CCGCGCGGCGGCGCGACCTACCTGGTGGGTTCCGAGCGCTCGCACGCCGGCGCCTGGCTGGCCGATGACCCCGGCTCGGAGCGCCTCGCACGATTCGCCTACCCCGGGGATGGAGATGCACTGGCCATCTTCCGCACCCCGCAGCCATCTCCCCAAGCGCTCGCCGACCGGGAAGGCCTCCAGCCCCTCGCGGGCGGCCGCTTCGCCGCCGGCGTCGAGGTCCTCGCCCACGGCGCGGCCGCCGAGACCTGGGCCGGAGAGACGCTGCGCGTGGCTCTCCTGTGGCAGGTGGCAGAGCCACCTCCACTCGGCCCTCGCTTCCGCTTCTTCAACCACCTGACGGCGCCCAACGGCGCCACCGTCGCCCAGGCCGACGGCATCGGCTTCGAGACGCCCGACTGGCGCTCCGGCGACCTGGTCCTCTCGTGGTTTTCCCTCCCCATCGCCCTTTCCGCCCCCAGTGGCCTCTACTCCCTCCGGGCCGGGCTCTACGACCTGGGCACCCTCGCCCGCTCGCCTCTCGTGGATAGCTCGTCAGGCGACAGCCTCCTCCTGGGCGCCGCGCGCATCCTCTCGCCGGCTCATCTCCTCCCCTTTGCGTCGACGCCGCCCATCGCCACCTGGTCCGGGGGGATCCACCTGGCCCAGTTCGAGCTCCCCGAACGGGCCGCCTCAGGCGAGCCCGTGCCCATCCAGCTCCTCTGGCGGGCCGAGACTGCCCCGCAGCGCGACTACACGGTCTTCATCCACCTCACGGACCCATCGGGCGCCGTCGTCGCCCAGTCCGATTCCTACCCTGCCGGAGGGGCCGCCCCAACGAGCGCCTGGCGCCCGAGCGACCTGGTCGCCGACACGGTCCAGGTTCGCCTGCCGGCCGGCCTGCAGCCCGGCACGGTCCTGGAGGCCCGCCTCGGCCTGTACACGCTGGATGACCAGCGCCGCCTGCCCCTGGCCGACGGGTATGCCGACCATATCAGCCTGGGCAAGGTGAAGGTCACGCCCTAGCCGGCGCCGCGCAGTGGTAGAATGGCCAGAGATCAATCACCCCATCCGATGGCGGATATATATCCATCACCGCTGGAGATAGCACCATGGTAGCCGTCACCAAGAAGCCATTGCAGGTCTACCTGCGGCCGCAGCAACTGGAGCCGCTGCGGGCCCTGGCCAAGCGGCGCGGTGTGCCCATGTCCGAGCTGGTCCGTCAGGGCGTCGATAAGGTGCTGGCCGAGGTGCCGCCGGAGGAGGACCCTCTGATGGACATCATCGGCATGGGCGACTCGGGTTTGGGTGATCTCGCCGAGAAGCATGACGAATACATCGCAAAGTGGATCTATGAGGATGACCATAAGGCATGACCGAGATCTTCGTGGACGCCGGAGCTTGGATCGCGATTGCGGACAGACAAGATCGGTACCACCCAACCGCCACCCAGGCGTACCAGGGGCTGGTGCGGCAGTCGCGCACGCTGGTGACCAGCAACCTCGTCATTGCCGAAGCCCACATCGGCATCAGGCGGGCCATTGGGCATGCGCCCGCGATGCAATTCCTCCGGTCGGTGCACGAGAGCAACCGCCTCACGAAACTCTACTCCGATCTGGCCCTGGAGGCCGAGGCAGAGGCGATCCTGGCTCGCTACGCCGACCAGGACTTCAGCTTCACCGACGCCGTCAGCTTCGCGCTGATGCACCAGCGAGCCATCACCGAGGCCTTCGCTTTCGACCGCCACTTCCTGACCGCCGGGTTCAGCCTGGTGCCGGCATGAGGCGCCCTCAGATATACGTCGATTTAGAGGCGGAGGACACACAATACCGAGGCCACTCGCGGGCGCGCGCAACCCCACGGCGACGGACGGCCCTCCACACCATCCGTTGGAGATGATGGCCACCGCCGCCACAGGAATGGCCCCACGACCACGAACGCGACAGTGAGCCTGAGTAATTGTATTATGGCGCGGGCCTTGGACACACGATTCGGTACAAGCCCTAGTGCTGTGAACCGGGCGGGGTGATGCGCGCCGCGACCCTTAGGCAGCTCATTAAGGCTCACGCGGACGGCGACGATGCTGCCTTCCGCAAGGCAGCTCTGCAGATCGCCAGCAGTGAACGGGTTGCCGGTCACGAGCGAGTTGCCGAGGAGATTCGACTCCTGGTCGAGACCATTGCCGAGCGCCCGACCCAACCCTCGCCCGCTCCTATCAGCTTGGGACGGCCATCGCGGGAGCTGGCTGGCTTGCTTGAAGGGGGCTACTCTGACGTCCGTCTGAGGGATATCGTCCTCACACCGGAAGCGAGACACGAGTTCCTCAGGATAATCTCCGAGAACCGACAGAGGGTTAAGCTGGAGAGTTGGGGCGTATCTCCCAGCCGGAAGCTTCTCTTCTACGGCCCGCCCGGCTGTGGGAAGACCCTCGCAGCGCAGGTGCTGGCAGGTGAGTTGGGCATTCCCGCTTTGACACTTCGAATTGACGCGCTCTTTTCGAGATACCTCGGCGAAACGGCGGCTCACCTCAAGGCAGTGTTTGATGAGATGCCTCGGAGACCTGCGGTCTACTTCTTCGACGAGTTCGATGCGATCGGGAAAATCAGAGGTGACGGACAAGATGTGGGCGAGCTTCGCCGGGTCGTTGTTTCCTTCCTTCAGCTCATGGATTCCGACCGCAGCCCGAGTCTGATTATTGCAGCAACCAATGATGAGGCGATTCTCGACCCTGCTCTCTTCCGGCGGTTCGACATCCTGCTGTATTTCGGTTTGCCGTCAACAAGGCAACTGGAAGAGCTGATTGGCCTTCGCCTTGCCGCGTTCGACCTAACAGCGCAGGTCAAGTCCGAACTTGCGGCAACAGGCAGTGGACTGAGCTTCGCGGACGTGGCCCGCGCCTGCGACGACGCTATCAGAAAGATGGCGCTCTCAAATAGGCGACAACCGGCTGCTGATGATCTCAACCAGGCGTTCCGTGCAGCCAAGCGTCGAGCACAAACCATCGTCACGAGGCAGCGCCAACGCTAATGGTCGGGCCTCAGCCGCATGGCTGACCCTCTCCTACCGCTCCTCCGAGGGCACATCGAGCAGGAGGAGAACTACAGGTCCCCGCTGGGAGGAGGAGGCGAGCCTGCTTTACCGCCGACACGGCAACCAGCCGACCACCGTGAGCGGCTCTTGCAGATGTTGGACCAACTTGTCCAGCTATCCAACCAACGCCCGGCAGAAGGAAGAGTGCAGGGCGCAGACCGCGAAGTCATTGCCGTGCGTGCCGAGGCGGGGACCTCGCTCTCGTCTGACGGGTTGGCAGACAAGCGTCAGGACGTAAGACTGGTTTGGGAGGATCGAGAAGCGGGACTGGCGCTTCTCGATGCTGCTGGGGCTGATCTCAAGTATCTACGGGCAAAGGCGGACCGGTTCGCCGACGATTCGAAGGTCAGTTCCAAGGGACGGCGGGCCAATGCACCGGTGATCGCGCCGATCGAGCGGATAGGCTTCGCCTCGCTTGATGATCTGATGGGCAAGAGTCTCAGGGAGGCAGTTAGCCTTGGGCTTGGGCCCGATGATCAGCGGTGGTTCGAGTTCGCTTGTCGAGGCGGATCCCGGTCGCTTCCAGAGGAGAACAACAGGACCCGAGAGGAGCTGACGGTTGCGCTGGGCTTACTTAACAAAGCCCGGCCTCAGGAGTACCTGGCAGCGGAAAGGCTTCGCATATACCTACGCCTCAGCCTCAATGAGGTCCGCCAGCTCATCGAATTGGTGGACTGCATCTTCGAAGTCGACCTCGTCGAGCCTGAAATTCGTAACTGGCTGCTCTTCCGAGACCCTCCTGTTAGGGATATTCAGCGGTTCCATCTTGACCCGCCGCCTGCCGATGCTCCCGCCGTGGTTCTCCTCGACACGGGCATTGCGTCAGAGCACCCTTTACTCAAAGCGGCGATTCGTTCCTCTTCTTCGGCGGTGCTCTCGGATGATTCGCCCGAGGACGTGTACGGCCATGGAACGAGAATGGCAGGCGTGGCTCTGTATGACGACCTGGGGCGAGCAATTGAGCAAGGCACCGCGAGTGCGGAGCATTGGTTGCAAAGCGTGCGGTTGTTGGTCGGACCCAACGTTGGCGCTGCAAGGGACGCAGATCGGCCCTACTGGCCCGCTATCACTGAGCGGGCAGTCTCGCTTGCCGAGGCAGTCCCTCACGCCGGACAGCAGGGCTTTGCGTTGGCCACCTCTGCCCGCCCTGAGCAGCCCGGCGAAGCAAGCTCGTGGAGCGACGGCCTGGACAAGCTCGCCTACAATGACGGTAGAGGGCGGCTGATTTGTGTGGCGGCTGGCAACGCCCCAAGCTCAGAGATCAGCCATTTGAATGGGTACCCGCGAGCGAATCTCGACTGTGCGATTGACGATCCAGCCCAGGCGATCAACGCGCTCACAGTCGGCGCCTTCACGGCCCGAGTGCGGCTACCGCCCGATGCTGACTATGAAACTTTTGCTCCAGTTGCTCCTGACGGTGGCATCTCTCCACACACGACCGCGGGCACTGGAGAGCGGGCGATCAAGCCCGAGATACTGCTCGAAGGCGGGAATGTCGCCTTCGACGGCGCACTTCCAGACGCCTCAGCCGAAACTCTCGTTACTCTGACGACGGGCCACCACTTCGTAACGAGACCTCTCGGGTTGCTGTACGCGACGAGCAACGCAACAGCGGAATCCAGCCGAATGGCGGCGAAGATCTGGGCTGAGAACCCATGGCTGCGCCCGGCGACCGTTAGGGGACTAATGGTCCACTCTGCCCGCTGGACTCCATCCATGCTGCTGCAGTTCCCCAATCTTGGGGAGCGCTTGCGGGTTTGCGGCTACGGCGTCCCCAACCTGATCCACGCTCTCGGCTGCACATCTGAGCGTGCGACGGTGGTCATCGAAGACGAGTTGCCGAACGCGATTGGTGAGAGGGAGAGCAAACGCAGGGTCGCCAAATTCTTCGAGTTGCCGGTTCCGGGGGATGCACTGCTACAGCTTGGAAGCACGCAGGTTGCGCTGGTAGTCACGCTGTCCTATTTGTCCGAACCGAAGACCTTCCGGGGTCGGACGGGCTCAGGCCTCGACCTTGGCTGGGACATGCAAGGACCGTCAGAAACGTCGGAGGGCTTTCTCGCCCGAGTGAACCGAGCCTACCGCATGGAGCACCCGGGCCAAGACCAGGGCGGAAGCTTCGATTGGCAAATAGGCACCCGGCGGCGGTCGAGGGGAACGGTTCAAAGTGACCGCTGGGAGGGGTCGGCGACTGACTTGGCGGGGCACAAACTGATTGCAGTCTACCCGAGGTTGGGCTGGTGGGATCAGAGGCCACTGTTGAACCAGTTGAGGCAGCAATTCTCCCTGCTCATTTCGGTGGCGGTGCCGGACTTGGACATCTATACGCCTATCGCCCAGTCGCTTCAGGTTGAGGTCGCCGCCACATGAGAGCGCGAGCACGATAGGAGGTTCCGTCCAATCTTCAGCGTCGCTCGGCGCGCTCCATCCTGACCTCCGCCAGGAGAACCCAGGGTGACTGAACGTCCCTTGGTTCGCCGGCGCGGTCGATTTGTGCCACATGGTTGAGTCTTGAGGGCTCGACTGCACCTCGGGCGTGCCCTGCGGTTCCTTAGGGTTTGCTGCACGAGCGGGCCGCCCGCCAGCGCCTCGTCGGCGCGTCGGTGATGGTAACCGGGGCGATCCGGATCGCCGGGTAAGCTCGAAGAGGCTTCGTCGCGACGGGCTTCGTTGAGCTGCGTTCCCCGCGCGTGGGCCCTCCCGGGCGCGTTCCCGCGGGCCAAGTCCGCGCCCGGCGAGACCCGGGACCAGCATACGCTAGGCTAAAGCTCCTCGGCTAGCCTGATGACGCGCCCTGTCGTCCCGCGATTCCTCTTCTCTCCCCTCCGCTCCGTTCCCGCAGCCGAGCTCGCCGCCCTGGCCGGGATACTGGTCCTTGCGGCGCTGCTGCGGTTCAGCTTCCTGGACCTGGTGGAGTTCAAGGCCGACGAGGCGACCATGCTCAACCTGGCCCTGGACTGGCTCGACAACGGGCGCTGGCCGGGTGTGGGCATCGCCTCGTCGAAAGGGCTGAGCACGTCGCCGGTCATGGTCTATCTCGTGGCGCTACCCCTGCTCTTCCAGCGCGACGCCGCCTTCGTCACCGGATTCGTCAGCCTCCTGAACCTGGGGGCCATCCTGGCCACCTACGTCTTCACCCGCCGCTACTTCGGCGCCGGCACCGCCCTGGCCGCCGCCTTCCTCCTGGCGACGGGCTTCTGGACCCTGATGCTCACGCGCAAGGCCTGGGACGTGGCCCTCCTGCCCCTGCTAAGCGTCCTCTTCATGGCCGCCGTCTACCGGGTGGTGGTCGAGCGCCGCCGGGGCGCCGCACCCTGGGCGCTCCTCTGCCTGGGGCTCCTGGTCCAGTTCCACTGGTCTGCCGTGGCTTATCTGCCCCTCGCCCTGGCCATCGGTCTCCTCACGTGGCGCGCCTGGTGGCACCCCGCCTCCCTCCTGGGAGCCGGGCTCTTCGCGCTCACGCTGGTGCCATGGATGGTCGGCGAGGCTCAGCGGGGCTTCGCCAGCCTTCCGGCGCTCCTGGAGACAGGCGGCGGCGTCACCACCTACGACCTGTCGGCCCTGGAGCTGGCGCGGCTGACCCTCACCGGCGAGGGCTTCCACGCCCTGTTGGGCCGCGCCGCCGAGGGCTTCGATTTCGGCCTGGCCGGGCTCGGCGCTCCCGCCGTCCTCGAGGGCTTGGCCCTCCTGGGCCTGACGATCGCCGCCTGGCGCGCGCGACGGGTTCTGGGTTCCGAGTTCCGAGTTCCGGGTTCCCCACCCCTCCAACCTGAAACTCGAAACTCCAAACCCGAAACTTTGTATCGCCTCCTTCTCCTCTGGACCCTCCTGCCCCTTCTGTTCTTCGTCCGCCACTCCTTCCCCCTCTACATCCACTACACGCTCCAGCTCTTCCCCGCGGCCTACATCGCTGCCGCCGTGGGTCTTGTCGCCCTTGGCCGGTGGCTCGACAGGTTCTCCATGGCGCCTCGGGTGAGAAGGGGCCTGGTCGTCCTGGCGGCGCTCTTCCTGGCCATCCACGGCGGTATCCAGGTGGCCCGCTACCTCGCCGTGATGGAGGAGGTGGCGCAGTCCGACACCCATGGCGGCTACGACGTCCCCCTCCGTTTCCCGCGGGCCGGCGTGGCGTGGCTGGCGGAGCACCCCGAGGCGCGGCCGGACCCCGTCCTGGTCGTGGCCAACGAGGCGATGCAGCCGGTGCTCCAGTTCCTTACCTGGGGCCGGTTTCCCAGTCAGCCGGTCATGCAGGACGAGTGGCTGCCCCTGCCGGCCGCCGGGGCGACCTACCTGGTGGGCTCCCAGCACTCCCGGGCCGGCCTCGCCCTGAGCCACTCCACTGGAGATGCGCCGCTCCTGCGCGTTCCCTATCCCGGCGAGGGGGATGCCTTCGCCGTCTACCGCACGCCCCAGCCGCAGCCCGGGCAGGTCATGGCGGCCGAGGGACTGCGGCCCGTGGCCGGCGGTGGCTTCGCCGACGGTGTCCGCCTCCTCGGCTTCCACCTCGACCCAGAGGCCCGAGCGGGAGACACCCTTGGCCTCACCCTACTCTGGCAGGTGCAGCAGGCACCTCCCGTCGACCGGCGCTACCGTTTCTTCAACCACTTGACCTCTCCCTTCGGCGCCACCATCGCCCAGGCCGACGGCATCGGCTTCGAGACCCCCGATTGGCGCACGGGCGATCTGGCCCTGACCTGGTTCTCCCTCCCCATCCCCTCCTCCACCTCCTCTGGCCTCTACACATTGCGCACCGGGGTGTACGATCTCTTGTCCCTCAGCCGGTCCGCCGTCGCCGGCTCCTCCGCCGATAGCCTCCCTGTCGCCTCCACGCGCATCCTCCCGCCAGCAGAGCTGCTCCCCTTCGCCAGCACCGCTCCGGTCGCGTCCTGGCGCGATGGCATCCACGTGGCCCACTTCCAGCTTCCGAGCGAGGCGTCCCTCGGGCGGAATCTCTCCATCGCTCTCCTCTGGCGAGCCGAGGCGACCCCCCAGCAGGACTACACGGTCTTCCTCCACCTCACGGACCCCACCGGGACAGTCGTCGCCCAGTCGGACGGCTACCCGTCGGGCGGCGCCGCGCCCACCGGCGCCTGGCGGCCCGGCGAGCTGATCGCCGACGTTCTGGACATTCCCCTGCCCGCCGGCCTGGCACCGGGCACGAGGCTCCAAGCCCGCCTTGGCCTCTACACGCTTCCCACCCTCCAACGTCTGGCAGTGACAGGCGTGGCGACGGCGTCCGGCCTGGAGGCGGGTCCTGACGAGGTAAGGCTGGGCACTGTTACTATTAGCCCGTGACTGCCCTAGTGGCCAGTGGCCAGTGTCCGGTGGCCAGAAGAGGATCATTGTAGCCCGTGCCCGACGCCGGCCATCGTCCTCCCCTTCACCCTTCACCCTTCACCCTTCACCCTCGCCCTTCGCCCGTCCCCTTTCCCCTTAGTCCCGTCCTCGCCCTGATCGCGGCCGGCCTGGCCGCCGTGAGCCTGGCGGCCCTCTCCACCCTGGTCCACCCCCTGGCTGCGGCCGGCCTGGTGGCTGGGCTGGGGCTGGCCGCCGCCATCCTGCGCCACACTCAGGCCGGTCTCCTGGCCGTCATCGGTGTGGCCTACTTGCTGCCCTTCGCCGTGCTGCCCCTCCCCATCGGCGGCGTCCGTCTCACCTTCCTCGACGCGACGGTGACCCTTCTCCTGGCCGTGTGGCTGATGAAGCAGCTCAGCGACCCCAGCACCAGCCCTGTCTTCTCGCCCCTGGCAGCGCCCATCCTGTTCTTCCTGGGCCTCATCCTGACCTCCTTCGTCATCGGCATCCAGTCGGTCTCGGCCGAGACCTTCCGCTTCTTCCTGAAGACCATCAACAGCATCCTCTTCTTCTTCACCGTCGTGAACTGCGTGCGCACGACCGCCCAGGTGCAGCAGGTGATCCGCGCCCTCCTGCTCTGCGCCATGGGAGCGGCGGTCATTGCCCTGGGCCTCTACGCCCTGGACCCCGACACCGCCTCCCGGCTCCTGGCCGCGCTGCGGCCGTTGGGCTACCCCTCGGGTCAGGGGCTGCTGCGTTACATCGCGACGACCGACATCTTGCGCGCCATCGGCACCAGCATCGATCCCAACGTCCTGGGGGGCATGCTCCTCCTGGCCCTGCCCCTGGGCGTGGGCCAGGTCATGGAGAAGCGCCCCCTCCTGGACCGGCGCCTGCTGGTCGCCGGTACCGCCCTGCTGGTGCTGGCCCTGCTCTTGACCTACAGCCGCAGCTCCTGGATAGGCGCCACGGCCGGGGTTATCTTCCTGGGTGGGACCCGCCACCGGCGGCTGTGGATCGTGCTGGTCGTCTTCTTGCTCGCGTTGGCCTTCTCGCCGGCGGGCGAGCTGATCCTGGGCCGCGTAGAGTCGGGGCTTCTGGCGGAAGACCGGGCGGCCCAGATGCGACTGGGCGAGTACCGCGACTCCCTGCGCCTCATCGCTCAGTACCCGTGGTTCGGCGTGGGCTTCGGGACCCCCCCGGACATCGACCTCTACATCGCCACCAGCAGCGTCTACCTGCTCATCGCCGAGCAGATGGGCCTGATCGGCCTCGCGGCCTTCCTGGCGATCGTCGCCGTGCTGTTCGCCTATGCGCTGCGGGCAGGGCGCGTAGGGGCGACGCATGCGTCGCCCTTACGCGCAGACGGCCGCGCCGCCGGCCACGATCCCTTGCGCAGCCTGCGCCTGGCCGCTCTGGCCTCGGTGGCTGGGGCCCTGAGCGCCGGCCTCTTCGACCACTACTTCTTCAACCTCCACTTCCCCCACACGGTGGCCCTATTCTGGCTCTTCGTGGGCCTCACGGTGGCGGCCACGCGGTTGGGGCAGACTACCGCGGGCACCGGTACAATGTAGACACTTATGAGAACACCTGGGGAGGTGGTTCAGGTGGCTGAAGTAGGGGTGCGGGAGTTGAAGCAACGGGCCAGCGAGATCATCCGCCAGGTGCGCGAGGAGCGCGCGACCTACACGATCACCTATCGTGGCCGGGTGGTCGCCCGGCTGGTGCCGGAGGAGGACGAGGAGAGCCGACGGAAGCGGGCGCTGGCCGCCCTGGCGGAGATCGATAGGGTCGCTGCAGAGATCAGCAAGCACTGGCCTCCGGGAGTCTCGGCGGTGGAGGCGATCAGGGAGGTGCGGCGCGACCTGTAGCCGTGTTCGTGGTGGACGCCAGCGTCTGGGCGAGCCTGTTCATCGTTGACGACGCCCATCACGTCGCGACCCGGCGCTGGCTGGATCAGGTGATTGACCGGGAGGAGGCCATCTGTGCCCCCATCTCCATGCTGGCCGAGCTGGGCGGCGCGGTGGCGCGCCGGCTCACAGACTCCCTGGCGGGTCGACAGGCTGTGAATGCGGTCTTGCAATTGCCCAACCTCCATCTGGACTCAGTCGATGAGAGCTTGGGCCTCTTGGGCGGCCAGTTGGCGGTAGACCTGCGTGTTCGCGGTGCCGACGCCCTCTACCTCGCTCTGGCGGTGCGCTTGGCCATTCCCCTCGTCACGTGGGACAGGGGGCAGCGTGAGCGGGGAAGCGGCGTCGTGCGCACCCTCAGCCCCGAGGAGGCTCCAGCCGACGGGCGTCGAGACGGCGAATGAGCGCCGCCGAGCCCCCAGCGAGTGGTATAATCAGGCTCGCGCGGCCCCGTGGTGCAGCGGCCTAGCATACTACCCTGTCAAGGTAGAGATCACGGGTTCGAATCCCGTCGGGGTCGCCATTCTTCAGCGCTCTGGAAGCTGCCGCCGTGGCTGGTGGTGCTGTTCGCGGCGGCCGGCGGCGCCGCGCTATCCGCCGTCCTCGCCTGAAGGGCCGACCGGCATCCCCCACCCGGGGGTTGCACGCACCCGGCCTGGCGGGG
>ORJL010692079.1_pt1 | contig 10936 bp, 11 predicted proteins | sample 1779941 | NCBI WGS metagenome assembly ORJL01 (sample SAMEA104232317, study PRJEB22302) | groundwater metagenome | biome: forest; feature: aquifer; material: groundwater | place: USA | collected 2011-08-07 | depth 5.8 m | reverse complement strand
GTGCGCACCAAGCTTCGCGGGCGCGCCGTTCTGGATTTCATGTCCTGGCTTCCCTGGTCGGTTCCGGGCCTGCTTTTGGCAGTAGGACTGCTCTGGGTCTTCCTGGGAGGGATACCGGTCTTCAAAGTCCTCTATGGAACCATATACCTCCTCATCATCGCCATGATGGTCAGCCATCTGCCGATGGGCGTGCGCGTGATGGATGGCACCATGGTGCAAATAAATAAGGAACTGGAGGAATCGGCCCGGATGTCCGGCGCCACCTGGTTTACCACCTTCAGAAAAATCATGGCCCCGCTCTTGGTACCCACATACGTATCCACGGCGGTAATCATCTTTCTCGGGGCCATGAGGGATATTGCCATCGTGGTCTTGCTTTACTCCCCCAATTCGCGGGTTTTGTCCATTCTCATGCTGGAACACTACATCGGGATGTCGCCGGAAAAAGGCATGGTCGTGGGCCTGATCATTACTGTCATCTGCATCACGGTCGCAATAATTGCGCGGGCCATCGGCATTGGGGTAGGACCGCCAAGAGAATGATGAGGATGCCTGCGCATTCTTGTCTCTTTTATCGGGGTTAGGTCATTTCCTATATAGAGGGGCCGGATCATCGACAGCGGTTCAATTCACACTCCGATGATCCGGCCCTTCCCCAATCTTGCACTATCCACATCCTTTCTTTACACTCCGAAGTTATGCGTAAGCCTGGTAATTACCCTCTGGTCGGGACAATTTTTGGCTTACGCTGAGGCAGGTACTTAGCTTGCGGCCGGCAGATGTTGGGGACGCAACAGATCTTCTATGGTTTTGACCGGATTGAAGGTGGCAATGGGCACCTCCACGAAAACGGTATTCCAGCGGGCCATACCGCCATTCCATAAACCGGGGTGTTCCAGGACCTTGATCTTCCTCCCCCCTTCCCTTTTCTCCGTCAGGCTCACGGTCTGCGGATCGGCAAAAAGGGACAGGCTGAATTTTCGCCCCTCATAATTTCGCAGTCCGCATACCAGGTCGACGGGATTGAAATGGGTGGCCGCCGACCAGATGGCTTTTTGCTCGCTGCCGCCGTCTATCTGATGGGATTCAACGATCTGCAGGGAGCTTCCCTCCGCCTCGTCGATCCAGAAGGGTCCTCCGCCCGGTTCGCCTTCGTTCCGCACCATGCCGCAAACGCGCAAAGGCCGGTCCAGTTTTTCCATGATAAATTCCTGCCGCCGGGCCAGGGACCAATGAACGAAGGCCGACGGGAAGACCAAGTGGAGATTTTGCCGGCAGAATACGTGAGCCTCCCGGACCTGAGTTTCCGTTGCTGCGCCGGCGCAAAGTACACGCAGGTGGTAAAACATTTCCTCTTCCAGCAGCAAAAAATATCCCCCCAGAACCTGCTTGTAAAACGTTATTTCCGGTTTCAGCCAATCCGGCGCCACGTTATCGATGTTTTTAATAAAGACAATATCCTCTTCCAACGTCTGCAAGTTCGCAAGGAGTGCCCCATGTCCCCCGGGCCGCAAAATGAGATGGCCGATGTGATTGCGGTACAGCCGGTCTCCTTCCAGGGCAACCGTGTTGCTGGCAGAGGACTGGCTCGAAAGGCCAGGATGGAAAGTCACACCCAGCCGCTCTTCGCAGCCCGGCACAATCTCTTCCAGAAAGCGGGAGACGACGGTCCGGTGTTCTTCCGAAACCGTGAAATGGAGGCGGCATTCCCGGCCGCCATCCACCGTATAGAGGGATGACTCCACCAGGTGTTCCTCCAGGGCAGTGCGGCCGCCGTCAGGGCCATAGGAATGAAATTTCAGGAGGGCTTTGGGCAAATGGCCATAGTTCAGTCCCTGTCCGGTCAGTATCCAGTACAGGATACGGTGCAATTTACCCTCCTGGAGGAGGGTTTCAATATCTTCCCCGCCGCCGGCAATCGCTTTTTTCAGCTCCGGGAAAAAGGCAAACCGGTGCAGGTTGTGGGCAAATTTTTTCCCTGCTTCCAGGCCGCTGAAACTACCTTTGGCAAGGGCTTCCTGCCAATGGATAAACATGCGGCTGGCCGCCCCCGAGGCAGGGACAAATTTCATCAATCTTCCCTGACGGGCCGCGGCATCATGGCGGGCGATCATCTTGGGCTGTTCCTCCGGGGAAATATTGACGATGCCGTCGCCCAGCGTGGCCGGCCGGTTCAGCTTTACCGGCGGCACCCCGGTCTGCAAAAGAGCGATCTGTCTCGCCAGCTCATCAGCAGCAATGCCTGCTGCTGCACATTGCTTCAAATCCGCTTCGGTAAATAAACTGCTTGCCATCTCCCCCCGCTTCCTTTTAAATGCGAAGATATTACCTTAAAATTCGGAAAAAACAAGGAGGACCTGATGAAAAAATCTCTCGGCGCCAAGACCATAATTTACCCGACCCCGATCTTCATTGTCGGCACTTACGATAAAGACGGCCATCCCAATGCCATGAACGCCGCCTGGGCGGGCATTTGCTGTTCTGAACCGCCCTGCCTGGCCGTTTCCCTGCGCCAGGCTACTCACACTTACGGCAACATCATGGAACAAAAAGCTTTCACGGTCAGCATCCCTTCCCAGGATTACATCCGGGAAGCCGACTATTTTGGCATCGTATCCGGCCGGAAGGTGGACAAGTTTTCCCAAGCGGGTCTGACCCCGGAAAAAAGCGAGCTCGTCAATGCCCCTTATGTAAAGGAATTTCCTTTCGCTCTGGAATGCCGGCTGCTCCATACATTGGAAATCGGACTGCATACTTTGTTCGTCGGGGAGATTGTGGACGTTAAAGCGGACGAATCCGTGCTGGCAGAGGGCGGTTTTCCCGACATCGAAAAGGTGAAGCCGCTGGTTTTTGCCCCCGCCAACCAGACCTATTACGGTTTGGGGCCTTACTTGGGCAAGGCCTTCAGCATTGGCAAGGAGCTGAAAAAGCAGGGCTGACGGCGGGCCGGGGAATTTCCTTTATACCCTGCACCTATTTTATGATACATATTTATGATACACAACAAAACGAAAGATTGCCAATCCCTATCAGTCCAGTCACTCATCCCGGCGGCATGGTTCAACACCCGGAGGGATGTAAGGAGAGAAAAAATAAATGAAGCCAGTTGTTGCCATTATCGGGCGGTCCAATGTGGGAAAATCCACCCTTTTCAACCGTCTGTCGGAAAAGAAAAAAGCCATTGTCATTGACGAGCCCGGCGCCACCAGGGATCGCAATTATGCCGATTGCAACTGGTACGGCAAATCCTTCCTCCTGATCGATACCGGTGGTTTTGAACCGGCGGCCACAACGGAAATCCTCGTGCAGATGCGGGAGCAGACGCAGCTGGCCATCGAAGAAGCGGACGCCATTATTTTCCTGATGGACGGGCGGGCGGGGCTGTTGCCGGCGGACCGGGAAATCACCGCCCTGTTGAGAGGGGTCGCCAAACCGGTCTTTATTGCCGCCAATAAAGTGGATGGCCCGCGCCACGAAGGTTTGGTGCCGGAATTCTACGAACTGGGGATAGATCAGGTTTATTCTTTGTCGGCCCTGCACGGGATCGGGATAGATGAACTTATGGATGCCGTGGTCGCCGCCCTCCCCGCCGTCGAAGAGGAAACAGCGGAAGAGGAAACAGCGATCATCAGGCTTGCCGTAGTCGGCAAGCCCAACGTCGGCAAGTCGTCCCTGGTCAATAAAATCCTCGGTTTCGAAAGGACCATCGTGAATCAGCTCCCCGGCACAACCCGGGATGCGATCGACACTACCTTCACCTTAAACGGCAAGGACTATCTGCTGGTGGATACGGCCGGGATCAGGCGGAAAAGCCGGGTCAGCCTTACCCTGGAAAAATACAGCGTCGTCCAGGCCATGAAGACCATCGACCGTTGCAACATCGCGCTCATGATCATCGATGCGGAAGAAGGGATCACGGAACAGGACGCCAAAATTGCCGGCCTGGTCTTTGAAAAAGGCGCGGCCTGCATCATTGTGGTCAACAAATGGGACAAGGTGGAGAAAGACAACCAGACGGTGGGCAAGTATGTGGAAGATATTCACGACGTGCTGAAATTCATGGATTTTTCCCCGATCATTTTTGTGTCCGCCCTGAGCGGCCAGCGGGTAGTGAAGATCTTCGATCTGGTGGAAAAAGTCTACGAGCAGTACACCAAAAGGGTAAATACGGCCGAACTTAACCGCATGCTAAGTGAAATAGTGGCTAAAAATCCCCCGGCCCGCTATCAGGGGCGGGAGCAAAAGCTTAATTATGCCACCCAGGTATCCATAAAACCGCCGACCTTCATTTTTTTCGTCAAGGAACCTAAGGCCATGCATTTTTCCTATCACCGTTTCCTGCTCAATCAACTCCGGGAGACCTTCGGTTTTGACCAGGTTCCGTTACGCATTTTCTTCCGGAAGAAGAACCCGAAGGAGAACAATTGACAATGAAACCCGATGGACAGCAAATAATTTCTAACTTACCAAACACAGGAGACAACCATCATGTCTGAATCCCCGGTCAAGAATCTCGGAATACCTATTGCCTTGCTGTTCCTGAGCACCATTTTTCTCGGCTGTGCGAGGGACATCATGATAACCGGTTATCTGGATCAGGCCAGAGGCGGTCCCTCCTTGCAGCAGGGAAGCACTTTTGCCGTCTTGGAAAATACGGAGACTCCCAATCCTATTTTCGATAAGGAGATAAAGACCAAGATCGAAAAATTACTGGCCCAGTCCGGATATCGAACCGAAATCCCCGATAAAGCTCAATATTATCTGACCTACAATTACAATCTCAATGTCGGGCTGCGGGTCGGGCAAGTCACGATGTACGGCCCGCCGCAAACGGAAATCATCACCGTCCCGGATCAAAAAGGGGGAGTAAGGCAGAGCGCGATCATGGTACCCGGCAGTCCTTCCGTCGTCTCAAGGATCTCTGAAGAATATACCAAGCAATTGATGTTAAAGGTTATTGATACCGCTGCCTTAAAAAGGGGCAGCAAGGACAATGTCGTCTGGGTGGGAGAAGCGTTCAATACCGATCCTTCATCCGATCTCCGATCCCTGATCGATTCTCTCCTGACCGCTTTATTCAAATATTTTGGCCAGGACACGGGAAAACAAATAACAGTGAAGATGGAATAGCCTTGAAATCTGATTGCCTTTACATGTCTTGTAATGGAGTATCTCAACGGCCATCCATCATAATTTTTCGCTCGCGCCTCAGGAAATTTTGAACCGGGACGTCCACTGGTTTCCAGCTGAGGAGATGAAACCTATAAGGAGGCAGTTATGAAACCGGCAACGTTGGTCGCCACGATATTCCTGGCCCTGATCTCCATGGCCCAATTCTTACGTTTTGTATTACAGGTAGAGGTCAAGGCCAACGGCATCATTATCCCGCTGTGGCCCAGCGCCGTGGCCTGCATTTTCACCGGCGCCCTGGCGCTCTGGCTCTGGCGGGAAAACCGGCAGCCGTAAGGGGCTAATACCACTGGGGGCACATATAAAGGAGGTTTCCGTGCAAGAATTCGAAAAGATTGCCACCATCGAGAACGAAATCGAGGCGCTCCGTCTGGAGAGCGAACTTGATGGACGGGGCATTCCCTATGCGGTGCGAAGTTATCACGATACGGCCTATGATGGAATCTTCCAGCTTGCCGCCGGCTGGGGACACCTGGAAGCGCCGGCGCAGTACCGGGAGGAAATCCTGGTCATCCTGGTCGCTATCCGTCAAGCAGACGATCAACTAAACGAAAATGGAGGATAGCAATTGTTTCCCCCGGGCAGCAATTGCGTTAAACGCCCTTACCCCGCTTATCGGGGTTAGGGATCAGGCTTTTTGGTAAATCAAGATCAGGCGCCGATCGCCGGTTAGGGGCAGGATTAATTTGCGGGAGGCAGCCAGCGATAGGCCGGCTGCCGCAGCCGCCGGTTCCGCGGCCGCCAGTTCGGCGCCGATATTAGCACTTTTCATGGCGATCAGAACGCCGCCCCCGGCCAGGAAAGGGGCGCCTAAGGCAAGCAATTGCGGGAGCTTGAAGGTAGCCTGGGAAACCAGGGCATCAAAGCTTCCCCGGCAGGCCTCGTCTCCCAGCAGGTTCTCCGCCCGGTCATGCAGAACCGTGATATCCTTTAATTGCAGTTTACGGACAACATGTTTCAGGAAAGAGGCCTTCTTGCGCGAGGCTTCGAGCAGGGATACCTGCAGCCCTTCCCGGGCAATCTTTAGAGGAATGCCCGGGAATCCCCCGCCGCTTCCCATATCCAGCAGCCGGCACCCCTCACTGGGCAGAAAGGGGGCCACGGCCAGGGAATCGATAAAATTTTTCTGCAAGGTATCCCCGGCCGAACTGCGGGACAAAAGGTTTATTTTTTCATTCCAGGTGATGATTTCCCGGTAATAAAGGGTGAAAAGATGGAGTTGCTCTTCCGTTAAGGGCACTCCCAGTGAGGAGGCGGCGCGGGCAAGGAGTTGGGACCAATTTTCCTCCACAGCCCCTATACCCCCAAATGCTTCCTGACGCGCGCCACGATTTGCGGCAGCACCTCGCCGGTCTTCGCCTGGAACGTCACCGCCGCCATTTGATCCAGTGCGGTCGGCGCCAGGTTGATGATGATCAGTTCCGCGCCGGCCTCCCGGGCGTACTGAGGCAGGTAGGCGGCGGGGTAAACTACCAGCGACGAGCCCAGCACAATCATCAGGTCGCAGGTCCGCGCCTTTTGGCTGGCCTCGGCCATCTCTTTCTCCGGCATTGCCTGCCCGAAGGAAACCGTGGCGTCCTTTAAGAGACCACGGCAGACCCGGCAGCGGGGGGCGACAATTTCTTCGGTCGCTTCCAGCTCGCGCTGCAGTTCATCGCGGTCATAAATTTTCTTGCAATCCAGGCAGATTGCGTAGGCTACGGTGCCGTGGATTTCGATAATTTTTTCCGGTGAGCTGCCCGCCTTATGGTGCAGGTGGTCGATATTCTGGGTGATGATGGCCTCCAGCTTGCCGATCCTTTCCAGTTCGCCGAGGGCGAGATGGGTAGGGTTGGGCTCGGCCGCCCGGATGAGCGGATAGGTAACCCGGCTGCGCTGCCAAAATTCCCGGCGGGCGGCCTCACTGGCTAAAAAATCGTCGAAATAGACCGGCTGGTACTTTTCCCAAATACCGCCAGGGCTCCGAAAGTCGGGGATTCCCGATTCGGTGCTCACGCCGGCCCCGGTAAAGGCGACGATTTTCCCGGCTTTAAGAATCAAAGCCGCTGCTTTCTCGATGCCGGCATCCATCGTTCAATCTCCTCTTTGTCCTATATCATACCTCTAAAAAATCGCGCCAGACATTATTTTTCCACTGATCTCCCGACCTATCATCCCAGCTCTATTCTTATTTACACCTTTCCCACTAATATGATAGGTAAACGGCAACAATGTATGGACCCGTCAAAAGTCGGATTACCCTCTCTTTTGTATTTCTGACTTAAATGCGGGTCGATGTGACTTTAAGAATCCATTTCTGAGGAGCAGTCATGTTTATCCTGGGAAACTTCATCATGGCGGTGGCCAAAATCATCGATATGGCCCTAACCATTTACATGTGGATCATCGTGATCCGGGCGCTCATTTCCTGGGTTAACCCCGATCCTTACAACCCCATCGTGACTTTTCTCTACCGGGCAACGGAGCCTGTCCTGGACCGGGTCCGGCGCTGGTTGCCGCTCCGGGGTCTGGGCATCGACTTATCACCCATCATCGTCATCGCCGCCATCGTCTTTCTCCAGAGTTTTCTCCTGAAGAGCTTGATGGAATTGGCTTATCGTTTCCGATAGCGGCGGGAGAGGCACGTCATGATCCCCATCCGGGAAACGGCTGAAGGCGTCGTCCTGGGCATCCAGGTTCTGCCCCGGTCGTCGCAATGCAAGTTGGCCGGCTGCCAGGGAGACTTGCTGAAAATAAAGATCACCGCTCCTCCGGTGGAAGGCCGGGCCAATGAGGAGTGCATCCGCTTTTTGGCCGGCCTCTTCGGGGTGAAAAAGGACCAGGTGCAGATCATGGGCGGCCACAAAGCCAGGAAAAAAACCGTCGCGGTTCGGGGGCTGACCAGAAGAGATGCGGAGGCCCTCCTTGCCGCCGGCCTGCCTCCCGCCTGACACCCGCTTCCCAACATTAATCCGGCATGGACAGAGAAATTTCAGCCAAAAGGGATCAGGCACAGGTGGCCAGGGCGGCAGGCATCGTGGGCTCCGCGACCATGCTTTCCCGGATCTTCGGTTTCCTCAGGGATATGGTGGTGGCGGGCTTCTTCGGCGCCGGTCCGGCCACGGATGCCTTCTTTGTAGCCTTCCGCATTCCCAACCTCCTGCGACGGCTCCTCGCCGAGGGATCGCTTACCCTCTCCTTCGTCCCGGTCTTTATTGAGTATCTGAAAAAAAAATCCCTCCGGGAGGCCGGCGAGCTGGCCAGCGTGACCTTTACCGCCCTGGCAGCCCTGTTGGCAGTCGTTGTCCTCGGGGGCATCCTCTTTTCGCCGCTCATCGTGACGGCCCTGGCGCCGGGCTTTGTCAAATTTCCCCCACAGCATGAGCTCACGGTTTTCCTCAACCGGTTGATGTTTCCTTATATTTTCTTCCTTTCCCTGGCCGCCCTGTGCATGGGCATCCTCAACTCCCTGCGGCATTTTACCGCCCCGGCCCTGTCGCCCGTCATTCTGAACATCTCGATGATCGCTGCCGCTCTGGGCCTGCGGGGTTACTTTCAGGAACCGATAACGGCCCTGGCCGTAGGGGTGCTTCTGGGCGGAGCCCTGCAACTGGCCCTCCAGTGGCCCTTCCTCGTCCGGCTGGGTATTTTGCTGAAGCCGAATTTCCGCTTTTCCCATCCCGGTCTCCGGCAGATCGGAAAACTCATTATCCCCTCCATCCTGGGCTCGGCGGTTTACCAGATCAACATCTTCGTCAGCACGATCCTGGCCTCCCTCCTGCCCCGCGGCAGCGTCTCATTCCTTTACTATGCCGACCGGATCGTGGAATTGCCGCTGGGGGTTTTTGCCATCGCCGTGGGAACGGCCGCCCTGCCCAGCTTCTCGGAGCAGGCCGCCGCCGGGAATTGGGGACAACTGAAGAAAACCATCTCCTTTTCTCTGCGACTGGTCCTCTTCATCGCCATTCCCGCCACGGTGGCCCTGATCGCCCTGCGCATCCCCATTCTTTCCGTGCTGTTTCAACGGGGGGCCTTCGACAGCCAATCCACCCGGCTGACGGCGGAGGCCCTTCTCTGTTACGCCACCGGACTTTGGGCCTTTTCCGCCATCAGGATCATTGACGCCGCCTTTTTCGCCCTTCAGGACCGGAAAGCACCCCTGAAAGTCGCTTTTTTGTCCTTCCTGGTGAATATTGCCGCCAGCGTGGTGCTCATGTTCCCTTTGCAGCACAGCGGCCTCGCCCTGGCCACCTCCCTGGCTTCGGCCGTCAACGTCCTGGTCCTGGCCCTCATTCTGAAAAAAAAGATCGGGACCTACCTGGACGGGGAATTCTACAGCTCGCTTGGCAAAACGGTCCTCGCCTCGCTCCTGATGGGGGGCGTGCTGCTCCTGATCGCCTTCTTATTGCCCTGGAATGACGCAGCCTCCTGGTATAACCGGATGACGTTCCTGACCATCAGTATCTTCTCGGGTCTGGCCGCTTTTTTCCTTATCTCCGCCGTCCTGAAAAACCAGGAAATGCTGCTGGTGATCGCCGCCCTGAAAAGGGCCGTTGCCAAGCCCAAACCGGGAGATTTAGTAAGTTAGAAATTGCTCCCCTGGGGGAGCAATTTCGTTAACGCACTTATCCCGTTTATCGGGATCAGGATAAAGATGTTGACTTCAAGACGCGCAAAATGGTAGTGGAATCTGCCCCTTGACTGCGGGGGAAGGAAAGAGCCGCCCCATGCTGGATGTGAAATTTATCAGGAACAACCTGGATTTTGTCCGCCGGAAGATGGCGGAACGGCAGGTCTCCGTCGATCTCGACCGCTTCAGCCGGCTGGATGCCGTCCGCAGAGACCTCCTCCAGGAGGTAGAAGCCCTGCGCAACGAGCGCAACACCGTATCCAAGGCCATCGGGGAAAGAAAGAAAAACTGGGAAGAGGCGACGGCGCTTTTAGCCCGCATGGCCGAGGTGTCCGCCCGCATCAAGGAACTGGATGAAAACCTGAAGAATATCGAAGAAGAGCTCAACGGCTTTGCGCTGACAATCCCGAACATCCCCCATGAAGCGGTTGTCTGCGGCGCCGGCGCCGCCGAGAATCCCGTCCTCAGGACCTGGGGTGAAAAGCCTTTGTTCAATTTCACTCCCCGGCCCCACTGGGAGATCGGCGAAAGCCTGGGCATCCTGGATTTCGCCCGGGGCGCCAAGATCACGGGGGCGCGTTTTACCCTCTATCGCGGGATGGGGGCGCTCCTGGAGAGGGCCCTGATCAATTTCATGCTCGACCTGCACACCACCGAGCACAATTATACGGAGATCCTTCCCCCCTTTCTGGTCAACCGGGAAAGCATGACGGCGACGGGACAATTACCGAAATTCGCCGAAGACCTCTTTAAGATCGAGGGCCTGGATTATTTCCTCATCCCCACCGCCGAGGTGCCGGTAACCAACATCCACCGGGAAGAAATACTGGAGGAGCAGGAGCTGCCCATTTATTATGCCGCCTACTCGGCCTGCTTCCGGGCCGAGGCCGGCTCCTACGGCAAGGATACCCGGGGGCTGATCCGGCAGCATCAGTTTAACAAGGTGGAACTGGTAAAGTTTACCACCCCGGAAACGTCTTACGGGGAGCTGGAAAAACTGACGGCCAATGCGGAAGAAGTACTGAAAAGGCTGCAAATACCTTTCCGCACCGTGAGTCTTTGCACCGGCGATCTGGGGTTTTCTTCCGCCCAGACCTATGATATAGAGGCCTGGCTGCCGGGACAGGATGCCTATCG
>ORJL011425452.1_pt1 | contig 10937 bp, 7 predicted proteins | sample 1779941 | NCBI WGS metagenome assembly ORJL01 (sample SAMEA104232317, study PRJEB22302) | groundwater metagenome | biome: forest; feature: aquifer; material: groundwater | place: USA | collected 2011-08-07 | depth 5.8 m | reverse complement strand
TTTAATTGAGTTTTTTTGATTGAGAATGTAAAAACTAATATTTATTATTAAACGTAATACTTAGTCTATTGTGCTGATATTAATTGGATGTACGAAATGTTTTTTTATACCTAACTTAATTGAATAAACGATGTATCGCGTAGTTACACTAGTGTTCTGCCACGTAAATAACTTTACTTGACAGTCGCGATCTACACCATAAATGAATTACATTGTTTGTAAAATACATCGTGTACTTGTCATGAAATGGTTCATTACAGCCAACTTAAATGTAAAGAAGCGTTAGTGGCAGTACACTAGAACAGAATTGGATATACTTCAAATAAAATGAGCAACATTAAATTATTTGAAAGCAAGAAAGTCCGCTCGCAATGGAGTGAGCCGCAACAGAAATGGTATTTCTCCATTGTAGATGTAATTCAAATATTGACCGAAAGCCCCAATCCACTAAAGTATTGGAGTGTGCTTAAAACACGACTGAAAAAAGAAGGAAGCCAGTTGGCTACAAATGGTAGTCAACTGAAAATGGAAGTTAATTATATCAAGAGAATTAAATCCTAAAAGAAATATGAGCAACATTAAATTATTTGTAAGCAAGAAAGTCCGCTCCCAATGGAATGAGCAGGAACAAAAATGGTATTTCGCCATAGTGGATGTTATAGCCATACTAACCGACAGCCCCAATCCACAGGTGTATTGGCGTGTAATGAAAAAGCGACTCCTGGCTGAGGGAAATGAAACCGTTACAAATTGTAACGCTTTGAAAATGGAAGCTGCCGATGGCAAAATGCGGATGACTGATGTGGCTGACACGCAACAGTTATTTCGCCTCATACAAGCCATTCCTTCTCCCAAAGCGGAACCCTTTAAGCTATGGCTCGCTAAAGTAGGTCAGGAACGGCTGAATGAAATTGAAAACCCCGAACTGGCTGCACAACGGATGCGGGAGATATACAAAGCCAAGGGTTACAGCGATGAGTGGATTGAAAAGAGAATGAGGGGTATTGCCGTTAGGGATGAACTAACATCCGAATGGAAAAAGCGTGGAGTGAAAGAAGGAAAAGAATATTCCATACTAACTGCCGAAATCAGTAGAGCCACTTTCGGGCTTGCACCTTCCGAATACAAGAATCTGAAAGGGCTTACAAAATCTTCAGAGAATTTGCGTGATCACATGACTGACCTTGAACTTATTTTTTCTATGCTCGGTGAAGCATCTACTACTGAAATTGCCCGCAACAAAAATGCTCTGGGATTCAACAAGAACCTGAATGCAGCCAAAGAAGGCGGCACTGTTGCAGGCAATGCACGCCGGGAGTTGGAACACAAATCAGGTAAGAAAGTAGTTACATCAAAAAATTTCAAACAGCTTAACGAGGGTAACAAAGAGTCTGAACTATGATTTATTTGATTAAATGAAAACTATGATTGTGAAAGAACAATATCCGCTCAGTGATTTGACAGGTAAAATTATTGGTTACGCGATGGAAGTGCATCGCATCCTCGGAAACGGATTCCAGAAGGTAATTTATCAGCGGGCAATGGCAACTGAAATTAACAGTAGTCATAATAGAATTGAATGATGGTGTTCGTTTAACGGCTCAAGTAGCAGATTGCGATGTTGATAAAGTAGAGATCGGTGATAAAGTAAAATTAGTCTTCCGCAAAATACAGGATGAAGGAAAATCCGGTCTGCATTGTTACGGGTATAAAGCGGTGTTGAGTTAATTTGAAATAAGAAATTGGGATGAAAATTGGAAGTTCAATTAAGAACTAATTCCACCCCATTTTCATTACTAATTAGAATTATTGTGAGTTTGTGAAAACGAAAAGCATACAAACAAAGTTAATTTTTACATTCCTCGCCTTCGGTATCACTCCTATTTTCATAGTAGGAGTAATATTATATAATATCTTTATCAACTCGATTGAGAACTTGTTAAGAGTTCAGACCTCAGCTATTGCAGAAAAAATTTCAACTAGACTTGAAGAGCAAATTAAATCTAAAAAGATGGATTGGATTCTGCTAAGTGATAATCAGGAAACTCAAAATCTTTTAGAATATTATTTTAATAACGATACTGAAAACCTAATCTCACATCATAACACTGCTAAGCAATACTACGAATCATTTTATCAACAACTTGGCTTGTCATATAGTGAAATAAAAATAAAAGATCCTCTCGGTTCGGATATTTTAAGGATAATTCCGGATCCATCAAGCAGTCTTGGTTTTAAACCAACAATTTATTTAAGTGATAGAACGCTTACGACAGAAGAATTATCAGATATTAAAATGATGCCGCCGAAGAAAACATCTTTCGAAATCTTATTAGAACCTATGCTGATTCTACGGGTTTATTATCCAATCATAATGCAAATCTCGAAAACTTATGGGGGTTATTTAGTATTGGATCTTAAGTTGAATAGCATAATTCCTTTAGAAGAACTTAAACTTAAATTTGGATTTGAAGGTTATACCATCTTAGTCAATCGTACAACCGGCGCTTTAATTTACATCAATGATAAGCCTGCTCATAATCAATACGTTGCTAATGAATTTGGAGAACGGTTCTCCAAATTATTTAATTCTGCTTTTGGTGATAGCGGAAGCACAGCAGTAGTAAAGGAGAAAACTAATTGGATCTTATCATACAAAAATATTGAAGGCGCGCCGTTGACAGTTGGAGTTTTAAGTTCAATGGAAGAGTTTTTTAAACCGTTTGAAAAAATCGGCATAATTTCTTTTGTAATTATTTTTCTGATTTCTGTATTAGTATTTGCAGCAATTTATTACGTTGTCCAAAAATCACTTCGAGCATTATTCGTTTTAACAGCTGCGGCTAAATCAGTTGCTGCCGGCAACTTCGATCAAGAAATAGCAATAAGTGCTAAAGATGAAATCGGCGACCTGGCTTCTGCATTTAAAGAGATGACGGAAAATATTAAAAGGATGATACGGGAACTTGAGCGTACAAAAAAGCTTGCATTGATCGGCGAGTTTGCAACAAGGTTAAGTCATGAAATTAGAAATCCTTTGACTTCATTAAAAATGAACTTGCAAATGCTCGAAGACAAATTCAACAATGTGAAAGGTACTGAACAACATTTACAAATTTGTCTTACTGAAATTAATCACCTTAACAATGTAGTAACCAATTCACTACGCTTGGCAAAACCGGGTATGTTAAAATTCGATAAACATGATGTTCATAACATTCTAGATAAATCTCTTCAATTGGTTGAGAAACAAATTGATGATAAAAAAATATGTATCGAAAAAAATTACACGGCAGGCAGTATTAAAATAAAATGCAGCGAGGAAGGATTAAACGAAGTCTTCCTGAATATTTTAATAAATGCTGTAGATTCAGTAGAGATTGGAGGGAAAATAATAATATTAACCGAATTGAATGATACAATAGATAAAAGTTTTGTCATTAATATTGCAGATTCCGGTCATGGAATAGCTTTTGAAAATATCGAAAAAATATTTGAGCCGTTTTTTACTACAAAAGGAACAGGTACCGGAGTAGGTCTTTCGATTGCTGAAAGTATAATTAAACAACATCATGGTAGAATTAGAGTTTTCAGCGAATTGAATCGCGGCACGACATTTGAGGTTACTTTGCCTATATAAAATAAATATTACAGGCGTTCAATGAAAAAAATATTTGTAATTGATGACGATAAATCAATCCGTGATAGTTTTAATTTACATCTTACAGATAAAGGCTATGAAGTAAAAACCGTAGACAATGCTCTCACCGCATTAGAACTTCTGAATTCATATAACCCCGATCTTATCATTTCGGATATACGAATGGAAGGCATGACCGGATTAGAATTATTAGAAAAACTAAAAGAGAGAAATGAAAATTATTGTGTTATTCTAATTTCAGCTTATGAAGATATGGAATCAACAATAAGAGCTATTCAATCAGGTGCTTTCGATTATATTAAAAAACCGATTGATATCTATGAATTAGATCTTACCATACAACAGGCCTTCAAGCATATTGAGTTAAACCAAACCCTAAATCAGTTAACGCAAGAAGTGAGCGAACCGTTTAAGCTAAACAGAATAATCGGAAAGGATAAAAAAATAATAGATAATTTTAAAACTATCGGTATGCTCTCGAATAATAATGCTACAGTTTTAATTACAGGCGAAAGCGGCACGGGTAAGGAATTAATTGCAAAGGCAATTCATTATAACAGTAAATCGAAGGATAATCCTTTTATTGCCATCAACTGCACTTCATTTTCTGAATCAATTCTTGAAAGCGAATTATTCGGACATGTAAAAGGAGCCTTTACTGGCGCGGTTTCCGATAAGAAAGGAAAATTTGAGCTCGCGCAGAACGGAACGATTTTTCTTGACGAAATCGGCGATACAACTTTGAATTTTCAATCTAAACTTCTGCGGGTTTTACAAGAAAAAGAATTCTATAAAGTCGGCGGCGACTTTCCGCTTAAACTTAATGCAAGAGTAATTGCAGCAACAAACCGGTCGTTAACCGATCTTGTGAAAAATGAAAAATTCCGGGAGGATTTTTATTACCGTCTCAAAGTTATGGAAATTCATGTGCCGGCTTTAAGAGAACGAAAGGATGACATTCCGCTTATAGCCGAATATATTTTAAATAAAATTAAACATGAACTGCATAAAGAAGTTACTTTTAGCGGAACCGATGTAACTGATTATCTGATGCAACAGCCGTGGCAAGGAAATATTCGCGAGTTAGAAAATATGTTGATGAGAGCCGCTATTCTTTCTAAAAGTAATTTTATCACAGTTGAAAATCTGAAAAGATGCATCGAAGAAAATTCAGATCATCTTTCTCAACCGGAAGATGTTTCTCTTTTTAATATTGAAAAATCTCACATCATTAAAATACTTGAATCAGTGAATTGGAATAAAACCAAAGCTTGTGAAATCTTGAAAATATCCAAACCGACACTCGACCGAAAGATCAAAGAGTATCAAATCATGAAGTGAACGAAACGTTAACACTACCTTAACGAAACGTTAATCCCCACCCGAATATTTACGCAGTGCCTTTAATTTTTATCAGCTAATTCAATTTAAAATTGCCATCGTCGCTTGGCACTTCTATTGCCTTAGTATTGAAAAAATAGGAGACATGATATGAATCTTATCAGTTATAAAAAATTTAGTTGGTTAGCAATGTTATTAGTTATGCTGTTAAGTTTTGGAGTTTTAAATGCAGAAGAGAGCGGTGGTAAAAAATTAAAACCTCCGGTTTACACAAAGATATACAGTGATTTAAAAGAAACTTCTTATCCCGTCATTTCACCAAATGGAAAGTTTATTGTATTTACAAAAATTGAATCTACTACACAAGCTAATCTATTCATTATCCCTACAGACGGTAGTAAACCTCCGGTGAGGATAACATCAGGAAATTATTTGGATGAAGGTCCAAAGTGGTCGCCTCTAGGTGATAAGATCGTTTTTTCATCTTCCCGCATTGGTGATGTTAGTGAAGTTTTTACATTAGAAGTATCTCAAGAATCCGGCTTGACAGTTGGTGAATTAAAAAGAATTACGCTCTCTGGTGGCCAATGTCCTGAATGGTCTCCGGATGCAAAACAAATCCTTTATCTTAACCCTGAAAAGGATGCTAGAAATTTTGGAATCAATCTGATACCAAGCAGCGGAGGTTTACCGAAGACAATTGGCTCAACTCGTCGCCTGTTGCCGCAGCATGTGAAATTCAGCAAAGACGGGAAATATATTTATTTCAATAAGCATAACGATAAAGGTGTAAGGTCAATTTGTAGAATTTCCAGTAATGGCGGTAAAGCTGAACTGTTGTATGAGGGGAAATTTCTAATAGATATTTCGCCTAAAGGCGATTTTCTAGCAATGGCTGGTAAAGGTGGTTACCAAATTGGTCCCACTAACGGAAAAGGCAAAACTCAAATAATTCCGCTTCTAGAAAATATGCAAATCACTTCATGGGGGAATGATGAGAACAATCTTATTGCAAGCTCAACCGAATACATATCAATTTTACGAATTATAAATTCCTATGGCGGGCAGTACCGCAATCTTACCGATGGAACAAAATATGATTTCCCTCCGGCATGGTCTCCCGATGGTAAAGTAATTGCTTACATGACAAATTTAAACGGCTCAACTGCTTTAATGCTTATTCCGGCAAGCGGCGGCGCAGCAAGGCAAATTCCAACTAAAAATCTTTTGGTCTCCTCCAATTTGCTGATCTGGTCACCAAATGGAAAAATGTTGGCAACACGCCCACAAAATGAGAAAGGAATTTTGATTATTGATATAGAATCGAACAAAGAATATTTATTATCAACACAAGATATGACAAGCTATTCCTTCACATGGAGTAATGATTCCAAATCACTTTATTATCAAGACGTTCAAACATTTTGGAACAGAAAAAATTTTATTAACCGCGTGGGACTGGATGGTAAAGTAACAACAATAGTATCTTCAAAACCCTGGCAAAGAATAGCAGCTCTTCATCCACTGGATCAAGACAAGATATATCTTATAAGAGGAACTGCTTTGCGTGATAGTTCATTTCTTATCTCCAGATCCTTAAAATCCAAACAGGAAAAAGAACTTCTCCGGCTCAAAGGTAATATTTCTGAAGTATCAATTTCCCCTAACGGTAAACTTGCAGTTTTTAGCTGGGCCCAAGATAGAAAATCATTTAATGCCGGTATCTACTTGATGTCGCTCGATGATGTAAAGCCAATAAAAATTGCCCCCGAAGGGTATAGATGGGGTATTAATTGGGATAAAGAGAGCTCCAGAATATTTTTCCTAGAACAAGGTGAAGGCGAGATAATGCATATTATGTCGGTCTCAATAAATGACCAGCAAAAAACAACTCTTACAGAATCCGATCCGTCTTCAAAAAATAGATACGACATTTCTCCCGATGCATCTCAAATAGTTTATACCGCTAGTGCCTATAAAAATGGCACGGTATGGAGATTAGATATTTCGGAAATAATGAAAGATTATAAAAACAAAGTGAAAAAATAGGAGAACGGACATGAAACTTTTTGATTATAAAAAAATTAGTTGGTCAGCAATGTTAATTGTTATGCTGTTGAGTTTTGGATTTTTATTTACAGAAGAAAACGGTGGCGATAAATTAAAACACCCGGTCTACACAAAAATGTTCAGCGATCCACAAGATATTTTTATGCCGGCCATTTCCCCAAATGGAAAATTTATTGTGTATCCTAAAGTTGAAACCAATGAACAAAATAACCTATTCATTATACCTTCCGACGGTAGTAAACCTCCCGTGAGGATAACTTCAGGAAATTACATTGATATGAGACCCAAATGGTCGCCGATCGGTGATAAAATTCTCTTCGAATCTCAGCGGGGTGGTGTTAGTTCTACTGATATTTATTCTTTGGAAGTTTCGCAGGAATCCGGTGTTGCAGCCGGTGAAATAAAACGAATTACAATTTCGGGCGGTATGTATGGGGAATGGTCTCCGGATGCAAAACAAATCCTGTTTATTAATTATGAAAAAGATTTTAGTACAATGTCATTCAATCTTATCCCAAGTAACGGCGGTTTATCTAAGACAATTTACTCAATGGGCCGTCTGCTGCCGATGTATTTGAAATTTAGCCCGGACGGAAAATATATTTATTTCTGCAAACGTACAGGCTGGCAGGAGACTTCAATTAATAGAATCTCCAGCAGCGGAGGTGAAGCCGAACTGCTGTATGAGAAAAAAACTATTATAGATATTTCACCCAATGGCGATTTTCTGGTAATGGGTGATAATGATAGCAAAAATCCGGATAGAGAAAAATATTTTCTAATCGGTTCAAGTTCGGGCAAAGGAGTAACACAAAAATTCCCGGTTCTAAAAAAAATGCGGATCACTTCATGGGGTAATGATGAAAACTCTCTTATAGCAACTTCAGCCGAATACACTTCAAGTTTGCGGGTCATAAATTCCTACGGTGGAAAGTATCGTGAACTTACCGACGGACGAGGATGGGATTACCCACCGGCATGGTCTCCAGATGGTAAATCAATAGCTTATATGACACAGTTGAACGGCTCAACTGCTTTAATGCTAATCCCTGCAAGCGGCGGTGCAGCAAGGCAAATTCCGACTAAAAATATTCTGAACAGATTTAGTATGCTTCGTTGGGCTCCAAGTGGAAAGATGCTGGCAATAGAACCCGATAGTAAGAAAGGAATTTTGATTGTTGATCTGGAATTGAACAAAGAATATTTACTATTACCACAAGCTGTAATAAATTTTTCCTTCGTATGGAGTAATGATTCCAAGTCTCTTTATTATAATCTAAGGAAGAATTCAAAGAATTATATTAATCGCGTTGAACTCGATGGTAAAGTAACAGCAATTGTATCTTCAAAATCATCACAAAAATTTGTAAATCTTAGTCAACCAGTAGATCAAGACAAAATATATATTCTAAGATATACGGACGATAGTTCAATTCTTTTTTCCATATCTCTCAGGTCCAAACAGGAAAAAGAAATCCTCCGGTTTAAAGGTAATGTTTTTGAAGTATCTATTTCCCCTGATGGTAAACTTGCTGCTTTTAGCTTGTTTCCAATTATAAAATCCTCTGAAAGTACAGAAGATATCTATCTGATGTCATTTGATGAAGCAAAACCGGTAAAAATAGCAACCACAAAAAATTTATACCTAATTAAGTGGAATAATGACGGTTCAAGAATATTTTTCATTGATCAAGATGAAAGTTGGAATGCACATGTTGGTTCGATCTCAATTACCGACAGGCAAAAAACTAATCTGACAGAATCCGATCCGTCTTCAATTTGGGAATATGATCTTTCACCGGATGCATCTCAAATAGTTTATTGTGCTGAAGCTGCTAAAAATAGTTCGGTATGGAGATTAGATATTTCCGAAATAATGAAAGATTACAAAAACAAATTAAAGAAATAATATTTTGAATTTTCTTATCAGAAAAATGATAAACATTAAAGAGGGTACATCATGAAAAACAGATTTATAAAAAGAACAAATAATTTTTGTTTGTTACGCAATTGGTTTCTGGCTATTACGTTTGCAATAATTCTCTCTAGCGGTGTAAGTTTAGCGCAAGTCAACATCGCAGATGGGGACGTAGCTGGATTGATCGCTGCAATAAATGCGGCGAATACAAATCCTGGAGCGGATATCATCAACCTGGCCCCGGGTGGGACCTACACCCTGACCGCGGTAAACAACGTGGGCAACGGGTTGCCCATCATTACCAGCCAGATCATCATCAACGGCAACGGGGCGACTATCCAGAGAAGCAGTGTAACCGGCACACCAGACTTCCGGATCTTCAATATAGGCTCTGGTGACTTAACGTTAAGTGGGGTGACGATTAGAGGTGGGAGAAACTTCCTCGGTGCTGGCGGAATCCTCAATCTAGGTACATTGACGCTGATCAACAGCACCATTACCAGTAACACTGCCGACAGTTGGGGCGGCGGCATCTACAGCATAGGCACAATGACGCTGACTAACACTACCGTCAGCAACAACTCCACGTTCGGCGGTAACTTCAGCGGCGGCGGCGGTGGCATCTTCAACCAAGGCACGATGACGCTGACGGGTACCACAGTCAGCGGTAACACTACGCTCGGCCGCGGTGGTGCCATCTATAACCTGGACCAGACGACGACTCTCATCAACAGCACCATTAGCGGGAACACCGCGCTCAACGGCGGTGGCATCTTCAACAGGTACGGCACAGTAGTGCTTATCCAGGTTACGACCACTGGCAACATCGCGACCGATCAGGGCGGCGGCGTCTGGAACTTTGGCGGCACCACCAGATTGAAGAACACGATCGTTGCCAACAACAGTCCCAGCGACCTCTCAGGTGTAATCACTTCGATGGGACACAATATAATCAGCGACGCTTCTGGTGGGCTCACCGGCAGCGGCGACCTGAACAGCACCAACCCGCTACTTGGCCCTCTTGCCAGCAATGGTGGACCCACTCAAACACACGCACCACTTCTCGGTAGCCCAGCCATCAATGCAGTACCGCTCGCGAATCTCACGGACGCTAACGGTAACCCCATTACAACTGATCAGCGCGGCGTCTCACGGCCACAAGGCATTGCCGGCGACATTGGTTCTGTTGAGTTCAATGTCTTCACAATAACAGCGAGTGCAGGTGGGAATGGAACAATCAGTCCATCGGGTGTGGTTAGTGTAAATTATGGAGGCAGTCAAAGCTTCGCGATAACACCGAACACAGGGTATCACGTTGCCGATGTGTTAGTGAATGGAAGTTCTGTTGGAGCGGTAACGAGTTACACGTTCAACAATGTTACAGCAAACCATACGATTTCGGCGACGTTTGCAATCAATGTGTACACGATAACAGCGAGCGCAGGAGCGAACGGGTCAATCAGTCAGTCGGGTGCGGTGAGTGTCAATCACGGAAGCAATCAAAGCTTCGCGATAACACCGAACACAGGGTATCACGTTGCCGGTGTGTTAGTGAATGGAAGTTCTGTTGGAGCGGTAACGAGTTACACGTTCACGAATGTTACAGCAAACCATACGATTTCGGCGACGTTTGCAATCAATGTGTACACGATAACAGCAAGTGCAGGAGCGAACGGAACAATCAGTCCGTTGGGTGTAGTGAGTGTAAATAATGGAGGCAGTCAAAGCTTCTCGATAACACCGAACACAGGGTATCACGTTGCCGATGTGTTAGTGAATGGAAGTTCTGTCGGAGCGGTAACGAGTTACACGTTCAACAATGTTACAGCAAACCATACGATTTCAGCGACGTTTGCAATCAATGTGTACACGATAACAGCAAGTGCAGGAGCGAACGGAACAATCAGTCCGTTGGGTGTAGTGAGTGTAAATAATGGAGGCAGTCAA
>ORJL011515608.1_pt1 | contig 10939 bp, 2 predicted proteins | sample 1779941 | NCBI WGS metagenome assembly ORJL01 (sample SAMEA104232317, study PRJEB22302) | groundwater metagenome | biome: forest; feature: aquifer; material: groundwater | place: USA | collected 2011-08-07 | depth 5.8 m | reverse complement strand
CTTCCCGCGCCGATTGCTACGGACAAGTCGCTGGCGCCGCCGGAACGATCTCGCGGAACTTCTTCGACTGCAACGCACTCACGCACGCACCGACGTCCGAAAAGTTGACGGCGTTTGCGTTCGACGGAGTCAGCACCGCCGCCACCAAGTCCGATCGCGTCTTTTGCGGCCTCGTCGGAGCGCCCTGCAAGGTCGCCACGATCGAGAACGCATCCGAGAAGTTCACCGTGTTCACCGGCGCGATCACATCGCCGAACTTGGCCGTCCCGATGCGCAGCGCCGTCGAGCACGGCCCCGCGGCCGCCGAACACACGGAGACGTCATAGGTCGAGCCCGGCACGATCACATCGCCGTACATGTTCAACGACCCCACCGCGCTCCAATCCATCGACGCGAACGCACATTGAATCTCCCCGACGTTGAACGCCGGAAACCCCGCCCCATCCGAAATCCCCAACGTCGGCGGACCGACCCAACGTTCGGACGCACCCCCAGGCGTCGTGTAGTTCCCCGGCGTCAACACCGAGTCCGCGTGCAGGCTGATGATCGTGACCTTAACGCCGTGCGCCGTCGCACTCGCCGGAATCTGAGCCGTGACATACCGGTTCTTCAACCGGCAGAACCCGCCCGGACAATCCGAATTCACGGCGCACGGTAGGCCGTTGTTCGCACCACCGATGCAGACGTCGTTGCTGCCCTTGGTGGGAGCGTCCGGGGATCCGCAGGGGAGCGGGTCACAGGCGTCACCGATGCCGTTGCCGTTGCAGTCCTCCTGGAGTCGATTGAGAATGCACGGACAATTATCCTCGGGCTCATAGATTTCGTCGCCGTCCTGGTCCCGTTCCGCAAAGCCGACCAACGGGCACGGATCACAGGCGTCACCCATTGCGTCCCCGTCGGTGTTTTCCTGCAACAAGTTCGGCGCGGTCGGACAGTTGTCGCAATCGTTTGGAATCGCGTCTCCATCCGAGTCCGGATCACACTCATCCGGTCTGCCGTTATGGTCGCAGTCGGCACAGGAAGCATCGCCGGGCGGACAGTTCGCGATGTCACAACTGTCCTTGATGCCGTTGTTGTTGCAGTCGCAATCGGTCGACTGGTTCGGATCCTCGATTCCCGGGTGGAAATTCGTGCATGTGGGCGAGTCGAACTGGAAATTCGGATCCGCGTCGCTGACCCAAGGCGCGTTGCCGGTGGCATCCACCATCAGGATATCCGGGGGAAACCCAAATGCCGCGGTATCGAGCACCTGGACCTGGAACGGGGGTTGAACCTGGGTGAAAGTGAACTTCGCCTGCACGGGCAACACGGAGCTCCACGTGCCGCCGTTGCAATGCGTCTTGCGCACGGTCATCGTTCCCTGCGGAAGCGCGAGGTCCGACAGATTCACGCGAACGTTCCACGGCTGGGGATTCTGACCGCCGTTGGACGTCACCGTGATCGGATTCACGCTCACCAGATTCAGGGCCACGATCTCGATGGGGATGTCGACGTCAAAACCCGGGAGCGCACACCGATCGAACGGATCCCCGGCGGGGCGTCTCACCACTGTATCGGCCACCGCGAAGTCGCCGAAAGGCGTCGCCCCCAACGGCTCGCCCCGATAACAAATCTGTCCAATGAACGGATCGGATCCCGGACCGAAGAAGCCCGGCGGGATCGGTGGAGTAGGCCCTGCACCGAACTGATTGCACGTCTGCTCGTCAGGCTCCGTAGACGTGGTCCACGGATCGATCGTTACACCCGGTACGCATCCGCCTGCTCCTTGGCAGAGCGTTCCGCAAACGTCCTGGGCCTGCTGCGCGCAAGCCGTGTCCCACTGGAGCTGGCAACAATGCGGGAGGCCGCCTCCACCGCCTTGGCATACTCCGTCGAGGCAATCCGGCGGGAAGAAACACGGTAGGCCGTTGTTCGGACCCCCTACGCAAACGCCTTGTCCGCAAACTTGTTGTTGGCAAAGAGGATCCCCGCATCCCGAGCTCGGATGCTGGTGGCAGCAGTCACTTACTCCGGCCACGCCGCCTTTCCCGTCGCGGAGAACAATGTTGAAGCAGTTGATGGCGGGGTTCGACCAGTGCACAGTGGCGACACCGCTGTGCATTCCCGGAATCACGCCCATCGTCGGACACTTGGATCCCGCTGGACGGGCTGTCCACCCGGGCAACGCCGCGCACGCCGCCGGAGTCAGATCGGCACAGATATTCGCAGCGAAGCAGCACGCGATCGTCGGAGGAGCGGTGCAGAAATTGACGATCCTCGTTCCCCACGCGGAGTTTCCGACGACCGAGGTAAACCCGTACTCATGCGCCGCCCAGAAACAGGTCGCAGCGCCCGAATCAGGATCGGGAACGACGGCGGAGTAGTCTCCCCAACGGTCGGCGTTCGGAAAGCCCCACACCGTGCTGGTGGGACTGTCATAAAATCCGGCGCTCGTGATCGGCGTTTGCACCGAACCGAACGTCCCCGGAGCATCGCCGGGATTCCGGACGTTGAAGTTCATACTGGCGCAGGTCGTCGCCGACGAGCGGGAGTACACGAGGGCGAGATCGTTCCCGGCGTTCACATTGATCGCGGGCTGGTACGTCCACCCCCCCGGTCCGCCGTCGATGATCCCGCCGCCGGTGATCGTCGGGGCAAAGGTCGTTCCGCCCGCCGTCCGGAGATCCTGCCACACAACTTCCGTCGCCCCGTCGTTGTCAGGATCGGCCGTCAACGTGCAATAGAGGTGACCGGCTCGGTACACCGCGTTGATGATGCGCGTGTCGTTTGTGGCTAAACGCTGTGTCGACGAACACTGCGGCGCGAAGAACGAGGGCATGTCGAACCCGGTGTTCCAATTGAACGAGCTCGTCGTCCGAACCGGGACGCCGGGATGGCCGGTGATATGGTGCAGGCGATAGATCCCCGCACCGGTCACGGGGTTGGTGACGCCGATGCGGTTGATCAGATAGAAACCTCCGCTGTCGGTGGTCCCATACACGTGCGCCGGTTGGATCGTCCAGTTACTGAGAACGGGAGCAAGGTCCACCGCTCCGTAGATTCCCGCCATGAGCGAGCCCTTGTTGAATACCCGGATGTTGGAGCCGGGAGTCGAGCCACTGGCGGGGTATTGATTGGTGGTCACGAACAGGGCGTTGACGTCCGCGCCGATCGTTGGGTAATCCGCCCAGGTCGGCGTGCCGGAGATGTTGATGTTCCCCGTTCCAGAAGTGAACACCCAGTCGGCGACCGTCAACGAATTGGGGGCGCCGCTGGTGGACACGGCCATGCGGATGAAACTTGTCGCCGGGTTGGGAAGGGTTCCCGCCGGTGTGATGTTCCTTTCCAGGACAACAATGAAGAAGCGGCCCGAGTGTTGATCGAAGAGGATCTTCGGGTCGAAGACCATGCTTCCAACCGCCGGCGGAAACATGGTGCTCAACAACACCGGCCCGGCCACGTTCGCCGCGTTCTTGTTCCAGATTTGCACCTGCGCGTTGGTGACCATCACGACCCGGCCCGCCGCAGCCAAACCCGGACCAACCGCGAGGTGCGTATCAGGGGGGTGTGGAAAAATGGCGTTCACCACGCCGTTGAAATTCAAGGTTGGTCCCGGCGTTCCGCGGGCGAGCTCGTCCAGGCCCTCCGGATCCCCCAGCGTTAGCGGTGGAACTTCGGGACCGGGCACGAGATCGTCGAGCTCCATCCGCTTTTCTTCCCAATTTTCCGGAGAACATTCCACGCCGGATCCGCCGGACGGACACCTCGATCGATCGAGGAGAACGCGAACTTTCGTTGTTTGGCGAGGCGTGGGTGCTTCCTCGGCTGCCGCGAGAGTGAGCCAGACGAACCCGGAGCCGAAGATCACGAGAAAGACCGCGTACGCCTTCCGCACGGAGAGCGTGTACCCGGGGCGCCGCTTACCGGCGACGGCGGACTCGCAGGGCCGATCCGAATTCGTAACGTTTGCCAAACTGGACATGTTCTCTCTCCTTACCAAACCCAAGTGAGATCATGCGCAGCCGGGATCGCCCGGGGAGAACCGTTGCCGTATGGACAAGGATGGGCGAAAACAATGATCCGGCCCCGCGAGCGGCGTCTTACCACAAACATGCGGCCAAAGCAAGCCCTTTTTCCAAAGAATCTGAGGATGGCGCGAAAGGGTTCCACACACCGGAGCCCATGTCGCCGCGGCGACGCCTTGCCGAATGGAAATGGGTAAGCTGTGGACCCTTTCTCAGGGAACCGTGGTCACGGTTCGGGTTTGAAGTTGAGGAGCCATGTACGCAGGTCGAGGAGGTCCACGTCTCCGTCTTCGTCGAAATCGGCGGATTGGCAGCCGCCCAACGGGATTGTGTTCGGACCGGTGAGGCAAGTGCCAAGGACTGGCACGTCGTCGAGGTCGATCGCGCCGTTGGCGTCGAAGTCGCCGCTTTTCGCGGTGGAACGCACCACGCGGAAGCCGATTTCACGATGCGCCGTGCTCGGTGTGGCCCAGACATTGCGGCCCGCGTTCTTCAAACTCGCAGCGCTCGCGGGTTCGTTCCAACTCCCTCCGCGGAGCGTCCGCTGGTCGAGGGCGGTGCTCGGGGCATAGCGGCCCTGCATCCATTGATGCACGTTGCCGGTCATGTCGAAGAGTCCGAATCCGTTCTCATTCGCACGCGGCGTAAACTCCGCGCCGACCCCTCTCCCTCCCAGGGAGAGGGGCAACGTGCCACCGGCGAAGAACCCGACCGGCGTCGTGCCACCGACCTGGCACTGGCCGACCGTCTCGAACGGATCTCCGCTGCACCGGTAATTGGCATCCACGGATGTGAGCGTGTCGCGACCGAATCCATAGACCGTGTTCCGACCGACCGCCGCGTTCCACGCGGCCGCCTTGAACCATTCATTGAACCCGTCGGCCGCGTCGACCGTGGGATCGGCATTCGCATAGCCGTCGTCCATCGGCAGACGAAATCCCTGACACGCGCGGACGAGTCGCAGTGACTCACGGTCGTTGAGATCGCGCGATCGCCACACGGCGGCGTCGAGGGTGATCGGCCGCCATTCGGAAAGCGCGACTGCGGTTCCCTCGGAGTAGCATCGCTCGTCGAGCCCGAACCCCTGGTCGATCGTCAGCCAATTGCAATACTTCACCGCCCCGTACCAACCGACCCCGGTCACGGGATGTTCGGAATAGTCCACGGGCGAGGTGATGGCGGAATAGGTCGCGTCGACAAACTCGATGCCCGGCGCTTGATCGATGGAGAACATCTTGATGGTGTGTCCGTCGGCGCCAATCCCCTCGTTGCCTGCGGACAAGGTGTGCATGTACACGTCTCCGCTTTCCACGTCGAAGTACATCGCGCCGCCGCGGGCGCTGTCCGTGTTGTAGAACGCGTCGTTGAGGAACACGGCGAACTCCCGATTCGTGACGGGATGCGGCGCTACCTCAAAGGAGTAGTTGGGACCGTTCGGTTGGACCACGCTCGACGGGATCGCGACCGTCTCAACCGCGAGATGCGGTCGAACGACATCGACGGCGATCGCTCGCTGAATCATCACGCCGTGCGCGCGATCCTCGAACAGGACGTGCCCGGTCGTCGTATTCGCCGCCAGCAAGTCGAGAAGCGGCGGAAGCAGGGCCGCGTCGAGCCGGACGATCACCGTCGCCCGCTCTCCAGGTTCGATGTGCCCGAACGTCGGATCTGAGACGCCGACCTGTATCCACGCGTCCGAGGGCGTGGCGATCCAATCAATGGGGTCGCTGCCTTCGCCCCCCGGGTGTTCGAGAAGGAAAGCGACGAAGGTGCGGTTCAGGTGTCCGCCGACTCTCATCGACGGGTGGATCGGCTGACTGGGAGTCACCACCAAGGCGTCGCCCCGGCGGGTCGCGCTCGGCGGCGAGGCGCGGGCGGGTTCCGATGGGAAGCGAGTCCCCAACGGTTTGGCGCCCAGAGTGAACGTTGCAAGCCACCCCAAACCAACGACCCGCAACGCGCGTCGTCGCCGGCGTGGAGGCGGACGGTTTGTGTAGGTTCCGCGGCTCGTTCCCATGCTTGGTGACCGTACGACTTCCACTTCAGGCCGCCGCGCGCGTTCTTCGTTCCCTGCACTACTATCGGACCTAAGGCGGAAGTCGACGCATCGTTTCGATGCCCGCAGGTGGCGGGGTTCGTTCACTTGGCCGGAGCCTCATGACCTCCGCAGTGGCGCCCGGGAACCACCTGGGAAGACCCCAGCGCCCCGTTTCGGGCGCGCCCGCGGGCGATACGCGCCGCGAGCCAAGCGCATTCTTAAGATTTCTCTTGATTTCGCGTAACGGTTGTGTAAAGTAGAACCCGTTATCGGGCGAGGCTGGAGAGCTCAAGTAGGCCGTCGATTTTGACGCGCATTCTCCCCGTAAACTTGGCTGCTCTCAGATCTGACTTTTCGGGCGCGACGCGAAACATTTTGGGTCGACGAATGTTCGTCGAAACGAGATGGAACGTGAGCGCGAGTGACGCACGGATGGCACTCCTCCGGGCAACAGGCGGCATTGAGGTATCGCTTCGTCGGAATCCTACGCGAAGGGGTTTCGTCGGGAGCGAACGCCGGCGGTCGGTGTTCGGGCGCTTGCGTTGGGAGTGAGGCTTCTTCAGGTCCGACAGGCAGTACGAGGGAACTGGGCGATCGAAACTCTGGGAGGGTTTCCAATGGGAACGACGAACATGGGGATTGGCTTGCACATGCGATTTTCTCCGAGAAGGCACACGGCAGGACTTTGTCGAGGAACGTGGTCGGCGATGGCTGTAGCGGTGATCGCGCTGGCCGGAAGCGTGAAGGCTCAGCCTTGCGTTGTTCCGGACAACGGCGGCGGGACCGGGAATCTGCCGCCTGAGGGGGGGGGGTATCTTAGCCCGACCGACCTGCCCATGATCATCGACGGGCTTCCGGTCACCATTCCGCCGACGACGATCACGGTCGCGGTGGAGCACGAACGGTTCTTCTGCAAGAGCTGCGTCGGCGGTCCGTTGAATGGGCAGGAATGCACCAACATTTTTGATTGTCTGGGCTTCCCCTGTCTGATCGACATCCCCGTTTGTTCGACGCTGCAACCAACGGACGTCTGCGACTCGCCGGGCGGCTCGCTTGGCGGCGAAGCGGAGTGTTCCGAATCGACGCTCACCCTGAACATGAACGGAACCGGCAACCTGGCCGGCTTCAACCGTCTCATTCCTGTGCGCGCCGAGTTCGAGACGCACGTCGCCCCGCGGACTCCGGGCGACCCCGTGCAATCTTTTGATACGGATATGTTCCGTTTGTTTGGGCAAATCACGAACCCCGGTTCGGGCGATCCGGACTTTGATCTTCTCCGTATCGTCGCGGGAACGGACTTCGGCTTGCCGAGTCCGGGACACACGACTCTGACCCTCCTTCCGAACGGGAGTTGGAACGTCAACAGTTTCTTCGACATTGAATACCGAATTGACTTTGTCGGTCGTCCCGGCGGCGCCCTTTCGGGGATGTCGGGCTCCACGACGGGTACGATTCGGATGCAGACTGGTCTTCCGGTCGGGACTTGTGCGCCGAACGCGACGCAGTCGGCGTGCGTGCCGACCGCATGTCCGATTCCGGACGAGGCCTGCCAGCCGCGTTGCACGAAAGTGAATCCGTTTACCGGCCAGACCCAGGTGGTCGAATGCGATTGCCGCGGTCCCAACGAGTGCCACGCTTACAACACGAATCTTCCGGTGGGCGGTTTCGCTCGCGGTGCGGGCGGGAATGCCTGCACGCAGATCGAAATCGGCAACGGCACGGTGACACTGCCGCCGGTCGGATGCGACTATCTGAGCCCCGATGAGGTACATGCGATCATCGATGGTCTCCCGGCCGGGACGACGATTGAATTCGCCACGATCCACAAGGACTTCATTTGCGGCGGAGCGGGCACACAGAATCCGGTCTGCACGTTCTCGACGTTGGTGGATTGCGATCAGCCGGGCGGTTCGCTCGGCGGTGAGCAGGAGTGCGTCACTTCCACGCTGGGTCTGACGATGCAAGGTACGGGAACGTTGGCCGGGTTCACCAAGACGCTCGATCTTGGGATTGCGTTTGAGACGCACACCGCGCCGCGAACGCCGGGCGACCCGGTGCAATCGTTCGACACGGACATGTTCCGAATGTTCGGACAAATCGCCAACATCGGCGATCCGGACTTCGATCTGTTGCGGATCGTCGGTGGTACGGACTTCGGTTTGCCGAGCCCGGGTCACACGACGCTTGTGCTGTTGCCCGGCGGCACTTGGGCCGTGGACAGCTTCTTCGACATCGAATATCGGATCGACTTCGTCGGCGCACCGGGTGGACCGCTGGCCGGAAAATCGGGTTCGACCACGGGCACCATCCGCATGCAGACGGGTACGCCGTCGCGCTGCGTGGGCGGTTGCCCGCCGGGCCAGACTTGCAATGAAGCGCGCGTAGTGAACGCCGACGGCACGATCAATGTGTGCTGCGATTGCGTCGCACCGCCGCCGCCGCCGCCGGATCCGCATCGCTCGCTGCAGGGTACGTCGATTTCCTTCGGCCAGTTGGACACTCCGGCGATTCCGGCGGGCTTCTTCTCCCCGGGTTCGTTGCCGTTCCTCGGGAGCGTGAATTTCGTGGGCGGTCCGACGGATACCCTCATCCAGCGATCGGGTGCGATGGTTTGTCCGCTTCCGCCGCCGGCGCCGTGCGACCCGCTCGATACGGAGATCGTGGCGCTGGATCTGGTGTCGGTTGCGCCGATCACGGTGGGCGGTCCGCCGCCGAACCAATGGAATGTGGAGGTCGGGCTGTCGGTGAATCCGCAGGTTCAGGGGACGTTCCAGGCCTTCAAACAGCATCCCAACGGTGGCGTGTTTAACGCCGAGATTCGCGTGCTTCCGAGACTTGTGTTTAGGGAGGTCGGCAATCCGAGTAACTTCCGGACGCTCGACTACGGACTGGCGCCACTCCCACCTATCCGAATCAACTTCTTCAACGCCCAATGGGTAGTGAACCTGGGACCGAACCTAGTCGGTACGATCCTCGCTCCGAACGACGGCAATTTCGTTCCCGGCGTGTGGGAGCAGGTTCCAGGCAATCCGAATTCACAAGTCGTGTTCCAGGCTACCGGGCTGAGCAAGGGCGGCGGCGTGAGCCACCCCGTTGATCCGGTACCCGTTTGCCCGCTGCCGCTGGGACAGGCGGATCCGTGTGCTCCGTTCCAGGCGAGGGATTGCCGGGACCAGGGGCTGGGCGAGATCTGCGTTCCGACGGTCATCCGTCAACTTGCGGGAGGCCCGCCCGTCCTGGTTGCTTGCGGATGTCGTCCGACGAACGGTTGCCACGTTGATTTCGGCCCGATTCCGGGCGCGCCGATCTGCGTGGGCGGCTGTCCGAATCTGTCCGAGACCTGCGATCAGTCCGTGAACGCGGCTGGCGAGTACTCGTGCAATTGCGTTCCATTCGTCTGTGCGCCGAACTCGACGCAAACGGGTTGCAACCCGTCTGCTTGCCCGATTCCGGGAGAGGAGTGCCAGCCGAAGTGCGCCCATGCCAATCCGGCAACGGGTGAAATCTCGGTGACGGATTGCGATTGCGTCGGGACGTCCGAGTGTCACCTAACCGGGAACTTCACCGGCGGTGCGTTCGTTTCCTGGCGCGGTGGTGGCCCTGGGTCTCCCTGCGTTGCGGTGAATAACGGCGGGACGGTGACGTTGCCTCCGGAAGGCTGCGAATACCTCAGTCCGGATGACGTGCATGAGATCCTGAACGGGCTACCGGTCACGATTCCGCCGACGACCATCCAGGTCGGCGCCATTCACAAGGGCTTCCTCTGTTCGGGATGTGTGGGTGGTATCAACGCCGGCCACGCGTGCGACACGGATGCCGATTGCCCGGGCGGAATGTGCCGCGCCGTGAACACGAGCTGCTCGTTCTCGTCCCCGGCGCAAATCGACTGCGACCAACCGGGCGGAGATTTGGGTGGCGAGAAGGAATGCGCCGGCTCGACGCTGGATTTGATGATGCAGGGCACGGGGAATCTCGGAGGGTACAGCCGGAACGTCCTGCTTCCCATTATGTTCGAGACGCACGTTGCGCCACGAACGCCGGGTCAGCCGGTGCAGTCGTTCGACACGGAAATGTTCAAGCTGCAAGGCGAGATCGTGAACCCGGGCAGTGGCGATCCGGACTTTGACCTGCTCCGCATCACGGCGGGTAACGGCTTTGGCCTGCCGAGTCCGGGCCACACGACGTTGACGCAGCTTCCGGGCGGCAACTGGGCCGTGGATAGCTTCTTCGACATCACTTACCGGATCGACTTCGTCGGTCGTCCGGGCGGTCCGTTCGGCGGGATGTCGGGTTCCACGACGGCCACGATTCGCATGGCGACGGGTACGCCGACGAAGTGCCAGGGCGTTTGCCCGGTGGGCACGACGTGCGTCGAAACACGCACGGTGAACGCGGACGGAACCATCGACGTTTGCTGTAACTGTGTCAACGTTCCGCCGCCGAACGACCCGACGACCAAGGGCACCGACGATAAGTGCGTCGGTGGTGCGCTTGCGGGGCAACCCTGTGCCCAGAACTCGGATTGTCCGGGCGGGTTCTGTCAGTTGAAGAATCGGTACATCACGGCCGAGATCCCGGCGACCGCGACCTCGCACGGACTGAAGGTCAACATCGTCAGCGTCCACGCCGACTCGGCGCTCACGCCGGCCAACTACAACGGGACGGACCGTTGGGTCGGTCCGCCGGCCATGGGGATCTCGGATGGCGCCGGATTCCCGTCCCTCAACGTCGGGAAGATTCAGTGCGCGTTCCAATCGACGAATTGGGGCGCGGTGGGTCGGTTGCACATCTATGGTGATGTGATCGTTCCGGGATCGGTCTACGACGTTTCGAGCTGCAATCCGCAGACGAACTGTTCGGCGGCGTTGCGGATCGGGACGGCGAAGTTCGCGGCCGT
>ORJL011239338.1_pt1 | contig 10939 bp, 8 predicted proteins | sample 1779941 | NCBI WGS metagenome assembly ORJL01 (sample SAMEA104232317, study PRJEB22302) | groundwater metagenome | biome: forest; feature: aquifer; material: groundwater | place: USA | collected 2011-08-07 | depth 5.8 m | reverse complement strand
GAGGGTGGGCAGGGTGGGATATCTACATCAGCCTTTTCCGAATCTTATTGCCAAAAAATGGCTTAGGATAAGGGTTGCGAGGTATGTGAAAGCCTCCAATAGAGACGCAAATGACTACACTGCATAGCCCGTTGACGGGGGTATTGACAGAAACCATACTCCTCTATTAAAGTGAATGATCATTCATTTTATATCGCAGACAAAACACTTGCTTGAGGTTTACGCCAGATGCCCAAGGTTACAGATGCCTATCTGGAGGCCAAAAAAGAACAAATCTTGGAGGCTGCCGCAGCCTGTTTTGCCAAGAACGGTTTCCACCAGACCACCATGCAGGACATATGTCGTGAGGCTAAACTCAGCGCAGGCGCTGTTTATAGATACTTCAGTGGCAAAGAAGAAATCATAGAGACCATTGTGGAGGGGGGAAGACGGTACAGCGAAGCAATCATCCAAACTGCCAGAGCGCTTCCGGAAACACATCAGGTGCTGAACCATCTTGCGGACAACTTCTTCGCTTTTCTCGACAACCCCGATTCCCAGACCGCAATCCGGACAGAAATCAACATCGCTTCTGAAGCCCTCAGAGACCCCAGGGTGCTGGACATGGTTCGCCTGGGGTTCGACATGGTGAGAACATCCTTCGCCGACATTGTCGGTGAGGCCCAGAAAAGAGGCGATATGACTTCTACTTTGGACCCGGATGCCGTGGCCAGGGTGCTGATATCTCTCTACAGAGGATTGATGTATCAAAAAGCCATTGATCCTAACGTAGATGTCAAGAAGTACGTGGCGGTGGTGAAATCGCTGAAATTCGTGGAACCTGACAATGTTGATGAAACGCCAAAAGCGGCTAGAAAACCCGAAAGGAGCAGAAGATGACCAGCACATCTGTAGCAGCAGGACAAGAACCTATCATCAAGGCAGTCTCTGTCCGCAAGACCTACGATACCGGCAAGGTGAAGGTAGACGCTCTCCGGGGAGTAGACCTGGCAATCCGGCGAGGTGAGATGGTCGCGATTATGGGACCTTCAGGCTGTGGCAAGACCACCCTCCTCAACACCTTCTCGGGGCTGGATGACATAACTGAAGGCGAGATAATAATAGATGGAGCGTCTATTCACTCCATGACAGACAGGAACCGCACCAAGTTCCGCGCCCAGCGTATGGGCTTTGTGTTCCAGTCCTTCAACCTGCTGCCAGTGCTCAGCGGTGTGGAAAACGTGGAGCTTCCTTTGCTGGTCGCAGGCGTAAAATCCAGCGAGGCCAGGCGAAGAGCAGCCGATGCGCTGGCGATGGTAGGCCTTTCCGACCAGTTGAACAAACGGCCGGCCGAGATGTCGGGCGGTCAGCAGCAGAGGGTGACTATCGCCAGAGCCTTGGTAAATGTCCCAGCCATTGTCCGGGCAGACGAACCTACAGGCAACCTGGACAGCGAAACATCATTGGTGGTGATGGACCTCCTGTGCAAGCTGAACAAGGAGCAGAACCAGACATTCGTCATTGTCACCCACGACCCTGCCGTTGCAAAGCGGGCCGACCGCATAGTCAGAATGCGGGACGGGGTCATTGACAGCGATAGCCACAACCACAACAACGGTCAGTAAGACAAAGAATAGTTCCAGGAGATTGCTATGGAAAAAATCTTTGGAATACCCATAAACCAGTTCATGGTTACGCTTATTGTGTTGTTTCTTCTAGGAGCGGCAATCTTCACAATATCGGCACTGCGTAACGGGGTTTTGCTGAAGCTGTCGTCACGCAATGTGCCGCGGCGACGTGCTCAGACCATTCTTATCGTCTTAGGTCTCATGTTGGCAACCCTTCTCTTTTCGGCATCCTTTTCCACAGGCGATACCCTGGCCCACTCAATCAGAGTCCAGGCGTCGAAACAGTTGGGTCAAGTTGATGAAGTGGTAAGGGGCGAGTTACGGGACGCTGCAGGCCGCTCTCCATACTTCAGCCAGGGCACATTCGAACTCGTCAAAGGACGCCTCGCCTCGGAGTCCTCGGTTGACGGCGTGATGCCCATGATTCAAGAGCAGGTGCCTGTAGTTTCTCAGAGCACGCGTCTGAGCGAGCCTCAGGGGGACGTTCTGGGGCTGGATCCTCAATACATCAATGGGTTTGACTCTTTACAGGCGTCCAATGGGCAGACCCTGTCGGTGGCTGAACTTTCTGCAGACCAGGCCTACATCAGCTCGGAATTGGCCAAAGCCATAGATGTCAAGAACGGAGACAAAATAGTACTCTTCGTTAGCGCCAAGCCGACTATTCTAGATATCGCTGGCACATACGAAAGGGGAGCCAATCCCGCCGGTGAGAAGTCACTGGTCATGCCTTTGTCTACACTCCAGTCCATAAACGGTTTGGGCAGCAAAATAAATGCCATTGCCATCAGCAATAAGGGTGGCGTGGTGGATGGCGCTCAGTATTCAGACAGCATTGTCGCTGCATTGAAGCCGCTTCTGGAAGGCACTGGTCTCAAGACAAACCCTCTCAAGGCTGACGTGCTCAAAAGGGCCGACCAGGATGGCAGCAGCTTCTCCGCGGTCTTTCTCCTTTTCGCACAGTTCTCAATCGCCGCTGGCATCATGCTCATCTTCCTCATTTTCGTTATGCTGGCGGCTGAAAGGAAAAAAGAGCTTGGTATCACCAGGGCGGTAGGCGCCCAGAGTGGGCATGTCATTCGCATGTTCGCCTATGAAGGCGCTATCTATGCTGCGCTGGCCGCAGCCGTGGGAAGCGTTTTGGGCGTGATGGTTGGCTGGGGCATGGTCAGAATAATAGCCATTGCCATCAGCCAGTCCAGTTTCGAACTCACCTTCTCATTCAACTGGCGTACGGTAGTAATAGCATTCACCCTGGGCATGGTGCTCACGTACCTCGTGGTGCTTCTGGCCTCCTGGCGTGTAAGCAAGGTAAACATAGTACGAGCCATCCGCGATATTCCCGAACCTCGCAGCGAACATCGTAGCATCAAGGGCCTTATTTTTGTCCTCGTGATAACCATATTAGGTCCAGTCTTTGCTTTATTGGGTATTCGTGGCGAGCAGGCCGGGCCTTTTATGCTGGGTACCTCTCTGTTTATAATTGGGGCGTCTCTGCTTGCGCTCCGTCTTGGATTACGCGAAAGATTGGCTTATTCCATAGCGGGGCTTGGGTTAGTGGCGTGGTGGCTACTGCCGGCGGATGTCCTATCTTCGATACTGCCTGAGATGAAGCAAGGCATAGAGATGTTCTTCCTGTCGGGAATAATGATTGTGCTTGGGGCAGTCTGGGCCGTTGTGTATAACATGGACCTGCTTCTGGCCGCCACCGTAGCCACGGTTGGACGCATCAAAGGCCTTACGCCGATAGTGAGGATCGCGGTAGCGTACCCTATGCAGAACCGCTTCCGCACTGGCATGACCCTGGCCATGTTCTCGCTGGTTGTATTCACCCTGATGATAATGGCCTTCATTATCCATTCCGTGTCCTCAGTATTTGAAGACACAGACCGAATTTCGGGTGGGTTCCACATCCAGGCTGGCGTCAGCTACTCAAATCCCATTACAGACATCCACACCGCTCTTAAAGACTCCAAAACTGTCAGTGACAAGGATTTTGCCGCCATCGGTGCAGAGAATTACACCAGCCTGAAACTCAAGCAGCAGGGAAGTTCCAAACTTCCGGTCGATTTCCCTGTTCGAGGTGTTGACCAGGGCTATTCCGATAGCGTCTCATACAAGTTCGCTATGATGACTCCTGAATACAAGTCGGCTGCTGAGGTCTGGCAGGCGCTTCAGAAAGAGCCTGGGACGGCCATAGTCGCTTCCTATCTGGTGCCCACTAAAGTTAACTTCAATGTGGGTGGACAAGCTCCCGATCTGATGCTGGAAGGTTTTTATATCCAGGACAAGAAGCTGCCGGAAGTCTTCTTGGAAACCATTGATCCACGTACCACCAAAGAACAGAAGCTACGAGTGATTGCCGTACTGGAACAGGGGGCCTTCATTTCCGGACAGTTGCTTGTATCTAGAGACACCTTCACTTCCCTGGTTTCGCAAGAGGTGCCTCCGCAGTTATACCTCTTCAGGCTCAACGAGGGAGTTGACGCCGAGGCTGCTTCCAAAGCGCTACAGACGGCGTTCCTCGAGAACGGCTTGAAAGCCGTTGTTCTTAAGGACGAGATTCAGAAAAACGTCGCCTCCAGCCTGATGATAAACAATCTGTTACAGGGATTCATGGGCCTTGGACTCGTGGTTGGCATTGCCTCTCTGGGCGTAATAGCAGCCCGCTCTGTTGTTGAGCGCAGGCAGCAAATCGGCATGTTAAAAGCCATCGGATTTCAGAAGGGAATGGTGCAGGCCGCCTTCATGCTGGAATCTTCGCTTATTGCTCTGCTGGGCATCGGCATAGGCATTGCCCTGGGCTTTGGGCTTTCTCCGCAGGTTATCGGCTCCTTTGCCGAGGACTTCGAAGGCATCACCTACAAGATACCTACGGCCAATATCCTCATCATCACGGTCATTGCCTACGGAGCCTCCCTTTTAACCACATATCTGCCCGCATACCAGGCCTCCAGGATTTATCCTGCCGACGCCCTCCGTTACGAATAGCTGGTGCTGATAGAAAAAGAGGCCCTCCGACTAGTCGGAGGGCCTCTTTTTCTTCGCGTACGTGTAACCTAGTTCCTGAAGTGAGGCATTATCTTGTCGCCTATCTCCCTCAGAAGCCCCTTCTTGTCCACTATGGTGTACGTTCCCGGAGCCACTGTCCTGACGCCTGCGTCGTAGAGCTTGGAAAGCCTTTCCAGAATCTCGTCCACAGACCCGGTGAGATGTACCAGGTCAATCATTCTCCTGGTCGCCAGCCTGGCGTGCGGCCCGTCCGAATGCTCATGGTATTTGGGCAGCCAGGCTTTCTTGGCAGCTCTGATTTCCGCCAGTATTCCAGGCTCTCTTTCTTCCAGGTTCCGCAGCAGCCTGCGAGTATCCGGGTCAGGGTCTTCCATGTCCAGGCTGGGCAGTCCGCAGTGCTGGGTCAGGCAGCCTGAGACCTGGTGGCGCACCTTGTCCCTGTCCTTCTCTTCACACGGGTAAATCCAGGTGCGGGTAATAATTTCTATCTTGTCCGGGTCTCTGCCCGCCTTTTCGGCGGCCTGGCGGATTTTGTCTATCCTCAGCTTCACGAACTCGGGCGGGCCGCCCATGATGAAGGCCCCGTCGCCAATCTGCCCCGCCAATTCCAGCGACTTGTTGCCTCCGGCGGCAATGTATACAGGCACCTGCCGTCTGCTGGTCTCGTGCTGAATAACCTCTCCGTTGAGTTCCACCTCCTTGCCAGCTGTGAAGTCGCGGATGAACTGCACCACCTCTCGCAGCCTGCCAGAGGGAACGGACTTCATCACCTTGCCGAAAGGCCCTGCCGCTCCTATGCCCACGAAGAAGCGACCGCCCGTAAGCTCATACAGACTGGCGGCCGAGTTGCCCAGCACAATGGGGGTGTAAGTGACAGGGTCTGTCACGCCCTGCCCAATGCGAATTCGCCTTGTGTTCAGAGCCGCTATGGTCATGCAGACCAGCGCATCGGGCGACATATAAGGTTGGTCGACGAATGTGATGTGAGAGAAGCCGCTCTCTTCTGCGACTCTTGATAGCTCGCCAATCTCGCTCATCCTCTCGTTGCGGCCAACGCCAATTCCGAAATCTATTCTCACGATTCGCCTCCGTTCCAAAAATAGGATAGGGACATAACCATCATGAACTATGTCCCTATCAAGCTAAGCCAGTCAGTTCCTAACTATTTCTTTAGCCAGAGCTTATAGCTCCTCAGGTACAGGTCAGGTATGAATTCGTAGTTCTGCAGCTTGGCGTTGTATGCGTTGGTCTCTTTGGTGAACACTGTGAGCACGGCAGCCACGTCATCCACGATAATGGTCTGTGCCTGATCATAGAGTTGCTTGGCCTGTGCGGTGTCATAGATGGCCCCTGCCTGTGTCAAGAGTCCATCCACTTTGGGGTTGCAATAGCCCATGACGGTCCCAGACCCTTTGCACATGAAAGTCTGCTCAAGGACTATTGCGGGGTCTCCCCTTGGCCCTCTCCATCGGTGCGCTACGTGAATCTTCCGGGCGACAATGTTGGGGAAGTAGTCAGAAGGTATAACCGGCTGAATATTCATGTTCAAACCGATTAGCTTCAATTGCGCCTGAATCATTTCACATCGTTCTATGTCTGAGCTGATATTGTTGCATGGGTAATCAACCGTCAGCCCGTTGGGATATCCTGCTTCCACCATCTTTTCTTTTGCCTTTGTAGGATTGGAGTCGTAAATCTTGATGTTCGGATTGTATGCCCAGCCTATGGCGGCTGAATAGGCCGGCTCAGCGGCTCCAAGGTGGTAAATGTTGGCCAGGGCGTTTCTGTCCACGCCGTAGGCAAAAGCCTGGCGCAGAGCCTTCTTGTCCCAGGGTGCGTACTCCCAAGACAGGCCAATGAAGTGTATGCGGCCGCGAGCTATCTGGGCCATCTTTATGTTAGGGTTGGCTCTGATAAGTGGGAAGTCAGAGGCGTTGACCAGGTCAATCAAGTCTGTCTCGCCGGTGCGCAGCATAGTGAGCTGAATTTTAGTATCAGGCACATGCTGATAGATAACCTTGTCCAGATACGGCCTACCCTTGTCCCAGTAGTTTGTGTTCTTGTCAGCGACTATCTGGCTGTCGGGAATGTATTGCGTGAGAACGAAGGGGCCTGTGCCTGTTGGACGCTTCCCGTATTCGCCGGTTCTGTCGGCATACGAGTTGTACTTGTTAATAGCGGCTATTGAATGAATGAACCCTGGGTAATCCGCCAGAGTCGCCAGCATGGTCCGGTTTGGCTGTGATAGATTCAGCGTGACGGTATATTTGTCTGGGACGGTTATATTGCTGATTGTTGCCACATCGCCCCTGAGGTTGGACTGCACTTTGGGGTCCAACACGCGGTCCATATATCCCTTGACGGCGGACCCGTCGAAATCGGTGCCGTCGGAGAACTTGGCGCCCTGAATGAGTTTGAGGGTGATGGCTTTACCGTCCGGTGATACACTCCAAGACTGGGCTAGGCGTGGCACCAGAACCAGGTCAGGTGTGATATCAACCAGGTTGTCAAGCCAAATGTGGGCCACTGCCCTGGAACCTGCGTTGATATCGAAGGTTGTATCAAAAGTTTTCGCATCAAGGTTGCGGGCGTAACGCAGGGTTCCGCCGTATACCGGCGCATCGGCCGCTGGCTGTGTAGGAGCGGCGGCTTTCGTAGGCGTGGGCACTGCTGTTGCCGCAGGTGCACTGGTGGGGGCAGCCGTTGCCGCAGGTGCCTTAGTGGGTGCCGGCGTTGCCGTGGCGTTTCCGCCGCAAGCAATTGCGAATGCCAGCACTAAAGCTATTCCCAGCAGACCCACTACCAAAACACGACTTTTTGCCATATCTTCCCTCCTCGAGAATTCTTTTGCGAACGAACACAGACTCGGCTTTTCGAAGGCCAAGGTAAAGACGAAGGTTGTGGGTTGACCTTTGCCCCGTAATGCATGAAAGATTAACCACTCCATTGATGCTTTGTCAAGTTGCAGGTTTTGCCTGAAGGCCCTCCTTGACAGCCTTGCCGCCAGTGCTAGTATGATTGCGGCATTCAACTTGAGTCACATCTCAAATCCAAGCCAGGGCCCGGAGATAAGTATGAAAATAGGCAAAGAAGTCATGCTCGGTATGTACCGCACCATGGTAACCATCAGGAATTTTGAAGAACGCATGTTCCAGGAAGTGTCCTCACTGCCCGGTTTTGGAGCCATCCACTTTTCAGTCGGCGAAGAAGCTGTGCCGACTGGGGTCTGCGCTCATCTTACTGCCGGCGACTATCTTTCCAGCACTCACAGGCCCCACGGCCACAGCATAGCCAAAGGCATAGACCTCAAAGTAATGACTGCCGAGATTCTTGGGCGTTCGACAGGTGTAAATCGCGGCAAGGGCGGCTCTATGCATCTCACTGATCAGTCCGTAGGCCTGCTTGGAGCCAACGGCATAGTCTGCTCAAGTGTTCCGCTGGCCTGTGGAGCTGCCTTGAAGGCCAAGCTGGACGGCGCTGACCGTGTGGCGGTGGCATTCTTCGGCGACGGCGGCTCCGCCCAGGGCGTTCTGTATGAAAGCATGAACTTGGCCTCAGTCTGGAAGCTGCCTGTCGTATTCGTCTGCGAAAACAACCTTTATGCAAACTCCACGCCTGTTGAGTATGCCATTGCTGGAGAAAACATCGCCGACAGAGCCTCTGGGTTTGCCATGCCCGGCCTAATAGCCGACGGCATGGACGTTTTCTCCGTTTACGAGAAGGCTGGCGAGGCCATATCTCGAGCAAGAAACGGCCAGGGCCCTTCTCTTTTGGAGTGCAAGACATACCGCTACTACGGCCACTATTTCGGCGATAATCCCAGGCAGTATCGCCTGGAAGAGGAAGAGATAAAGTGGCGGAGCCGGGACGCGATTCAAAGCTTTCGTAAGCGTGCCACTCAGGAGAACTTGCTGGCTCTCGAAGTCCTGGACGGGATTGACAAGGATGTGCAGGGGCTTGTTGAAGAGGCCTTCAAGTTTGCCAGTGATTCTCCCGCACCAAAACCGGAAGAACTCTTTGCGAATGTTTATCGGAACTATCCCATTGAAGCCTTGAAGCGCGGTTACACGCCCTAAGTTTTCGGGGCGACCTATTGACAGAGAGGTGCATTTCTATGGCAGCAGTCGAGCGAAAGATCAGATACGCCCAGGCGCAGGCCGAGGCCATAAGACAGGAGATGGAACGAGACCCAACCATTATAATCATGGGTGAAGACATCGCCGGCGGCGCAGGTCGCGCCCACCTGGGCATCATAGACGCCTGGGGCGGCCCATTTCGTTCAACAAAAGGCCTCATAAAGGAGTTTGGTCCGGAGCGCGTGCGCGACACACCAATCTCAGAGGCTGGATACATAGGCGCTGGCATAGGTGCTGCCATGGCCGGCTTGCGGCCAATAGTGGAGTTGATGTTCATAGACTTGCTGGGCGTGTCAATGGATCAGATTGTTGGCAACGCCGCCAAGATCGGCTACATGACGGGAGGCAAAGTCCAGCTTCCGATAACCATAATGACCAGGTTCGGCGCTGGAGCCAGGTCTGGCGCTCAACACTCGGAAGCCTTCTATTCCATATTCACACGCATACCCGGGCTTAAGGTGGTGGTGCCATCGGATGCCTACACTACCAAAGGACTGCTTATTTCGGCCATACGCGACAACGACCCTGTGGTGGTTTGCGATAACCGCAGGCTTCTCAATCAATCGGGCGTAGTGCCGGAGGAACCGTACACCCTGCCGCTGGGCAGGGCTCGGATAATGCAGGAAGGCACGGACGTGACCCTGGTGGGCATCTGCGCCATGACTGGCGTCTGCCTGGAGGCTGCCCAGGCCCTTCAAAAGGACGGTACCAAAGCAGAGGTTCTGGATCTACTCAGCCTTTCCCCACTGGACGAAGAAAGCATCTTGCAGTCCGTGAAAAAGACCAGCCGAATCGTAATTGTGGACGAAGATACGCCCAGGTGCGGCGTGGCCGCCGACATTGCAGCTCTCGTCGCAGAGAAGGCCTTTGACTATCTGGACGCTCCGCCCAAGATTGTCACCTCGCCTCACACGCCAGTGCCATTCAGCGGGGTTTTGGAAGACCTGTACGCGCCCAACGCATCCAGAGTGACCGCAACGGTGAGATCGCTACTTCGGTAGTTCCTAAGCCGTGCTATGATATTAGCTTCTTCATCGCCTTGTCCGGCTTCGTCGGCGGATAGAGGATTTCGCTCTCTATCTTGAACATATCCATCATCTTTGGGCCTTTGGGTGTATTCACCCAGCGTCTCCGCACCGGCGTCTGCATGTTGTAGGCTCGGAAATGCCCATAGACCCGGTGGCGCAGCCCTGGCGGCCAGTAAAACAGGTCGCCTTCCTTGCCTTTGTACACTTTACCGGTATCCAGGTCAACGTTGGTGGCCTCGCCGCTTATGATCAGGGCAAGCTGGTGCCATCGGTGGTCGCAGTCCATAGGCTTGTCAGAGCTGTATTCGGCCACGCCCGCTACCAGATTAAGGTCGCTATCCTGGGCGTTTATCACATCAATCTGGCTCAGGGGGGCCTTGGGATTGCCTCCTGCCTCTTTAGGCTGAAGGTCAAAAAGCCCTCGCACAAACTTCATCCTCTTGCGGTTTGGGAACGCGGGTTTGTCGCCGATATCCTTGAGAGTTTGGCTGGGACGAGATGCAGGATAATTCAGCTCGTTTTCCAGGTGCAGCACATCGAAGCCCAGCTTGCCTTGAGGAGTGGAAACCCAGCGGGTAGGCACGGGAGTCTTAATGAAGAAGGCACGGAAGATTCCTCCGTGGCGATGCCGATGTCCGGGCGCCCAGTAGTACAGGTCGCCCCTATGCGCCTTGTACAACTCCTTGGTATCCATGTCTTGAATGACCATCTCGCCGTCCAGGATCAGGGCAAGCTGGTTATACCAGAAGTGGCACTCATAAACATCCTCAACCGTGTGCTCTGCAATGCCGCAGACCACAACCATGTTGGTGTCCACCGGGTTGATTAAGTCCACCTGCCTCCACTTGCTTTTCATGTTGGAATGAAGGCCTGAAGTGTCAGAAGGAATGGTTGAGGCTTTGGCGGCGCCTCTCACAAACTTCGTTTCGGGCTTGCCTGCTACTCCCGTAAGCGGCTTGAAGTTAACCAAGGCATCCTCCTCATGATTTGTGACTTGTGAGGCTTGTCTTGCTTTGCAGCATGCATCATCATATCACGGAATTAGGTGCATATTTAGGCCGCAAAGGGATTACAATATGCTGATAGTCAGCTCCTTTAAGGTGGCCTTAGACTTTCAATTCCAGGAGGGATGGAGATATATGGCTCGCTTCAATCT
>ORJL010429765.1_pt1 | contig 10939 bp, 11 predicted proteins | sample 1779941 | NCBI WGS metagenome assembly ORJL01 (sample SAMEA104232317, study PRJEB22302) | groundwater metagenome | biome: forest; feature: aquifer; material: groundwater | place: USA | collected 2011-08-07 | depth 5.8 m | reverse complement strand
CGTCTCGTTCGCCGCCACGATGGTGACCCAGCCGCTCGTGAGGACCGGCCGCGGCGGATCGCCGGGAACGCTCTCGTCGACCATCACGCGCCGGACGTAAAACTCCTGGCCCAGCGCCAGGCCGCGTGCGGTACCGCCGCTCAACACGAAGGTTTCCGGCACGCCGAGCACCTCGCGAGGATCGACATCCTGCGCTGCGACCACACGGATCGCGTCGGGCCCGAGCCGAACGAGCACCGGCGGAGGCGCGCAGGCAATGCCGATCTGCAGCGGGGACAACCGGGCGCCGGTCTGGGCAGACGAGGTGACCGCCGCCAGGCTGAGGACGATCGTTGCCGTGACCAGGCCGCCGGATCGCATGGATACCTCCAGAGCGCGCGGTGCGCTAGTTAAGCGGCGAAGATGGCTTGGCCTGGGCGAGCGCCTTGAGCTCTGCGATTCGCTTCTGCGCGTCGGCCAGGTGTTCACTCTGCTCGAATTCAGCGACGAGCCGCTCGAAGTACGGAAGCGCTTCGGCTTCGCGCTTCGCCCTCACCAGCGACTCCCCGAGGTAATAATAAGCGGCGTCGCGGCGCGTGTACCCGGGATCTTCCTTGAGCACCGATTTCAGCCGATCGATCGCGCCCGGATACCACCGTTGCCGGAAATAGAAATAGCCGACCAGGTAGCTGGACTCGCTCAACCGATCGCGCACCTCGCGCAGTCGGGTGCGCACTTCGGGCAGCAGGCGGCTGTTCGGGAACCGATCGATAAACCGTTCGAATTCGGCGATAGCCGATCTGGTTTCGGTCTGATCGCGCTGGGCCGCGCGCATCTGGCGGCGGTACGCCATGCCGATCTTGTATTGGGCGTAATCGGCGCGGGGATGTGTCGGATAGAACGTCAGAAACTCGCGAAACTCGTTGATCGCGAGCACGATGGCCTCGGGAGTCCCTTCGCCGAGGTAGGTGTCGCCGAGGCCCAGCTTCGCGTCGGGCCGGAACGGGCTCTGCGTGTAGCTATCCGTGAGCTTTCTGAAAAACTCGCGTGCGACCAGCCATCGCTCGCGGTTCAGCTCCTCCGAGCCGCGTTCGAAGAGAAACCTGTCGGGATCCGTCGTGCCCGGCGGAGGGTTGCGTCGCGCGTTCGCCGCGCAGGCCACCGCCGCTGCGAGCAGCAGGACGACTGCGACGTTCTTCGCTACAAAGGACACAAAGGGCACAAAGGAGTTGCTGGTCCAGCCCGAAAGGCTTTGTGTCCTCAATGTCCTTGGTGTCTTTTGTGGTTTCGTGATCACAAAATGTCCGTTAACCACTTGTATTCCGCCGCGAGGCCCTCTTCGAGGCCGACGCGCGGATTGAAGCCGAGGTCGGTCCGCGCGAGGCTCGTGTCGGCAAAGGTATGCCGCATGTCGCCTCTCTGCGCGGGTTCCGCGTTAATCCGCGGTTGGCGGCCGACGACGCGCGCGATCAGAGCCAGCACGTCATTAATGGAGACGCGAGAGCCGCCTCCAATATTGTATACACGGCCGGGAATGCCGCGGGCCGCGGCGGCAATCGTCGCGGCCACCGCGTCGCCGACAAACGTGAAGTCGCGCGTCTGCTCGCCGTCGCCGTACACCGTTATCGGGTCACCCGCGATTGTGGCCCGCAGGAACCGATGAAAGCCCATGTCGGGACGCTGCCGAGGGCCGTAGACCGTGAAGTACCGTAGCGATACGGCGGGCACACGATGGTTCACGTGATACAGATAACAGAGTTGTTCGGCCGCCAGCTTCGACACTCCGTACGGCGATACCGGCTGCGGCACCGCATCCTCCCTCATCGGCATCACGACGTTGTCCCCGTAGACCGACGAGCTCGACGCGTAAACGACCCGGCTGATCTCCGGGGCTTCGCAGATCGCCTCGAGCAGCACTTGCGTCGCTTCGATATTGTTCACCGTATAGACGGAGAAATCGCGTCCCCAGCTTTTTCGGACTCCGGCTTGGGCCGCCAGATGGAATACGTGCGTCCGGTCGGCCAGCACGGCCGGCAGATCGGCACCCTGGATGGTCGATTCGATGAATCGGAAATGCGGATGGCGCCTGAGGGCCGACAGGTTGGCCTCTTTGCGGGCGCGCGGGTAGTAGTCGTTAAAGGAGTCGATGCCGACGACGTCGGCGCCATCGGCCACGAGACGTTCGGCGAGGGTCGATCCGATGAAGCCGGCGGCTCCGGTAACAAGCGCTTTCATGCAAAGAGCGTCCGGACCCGGTTCGGGATCCGGCACGGGCGTCCGTTGCGATCGAGCGACGCGTGCACCGTCCGTCCGGTGGCGATCGTCACGGAGCCGTCGATTCGGACGACTTCGTAGGTGAACTCCATCCGGACGGGCGAGATGAGCGCGCCGCCGGTCCGCACCTCGATCTCATCGTCGTATTTCACCGGATGTTTGTAATCGCAGTGCGCGGCGATGGCCGGCAGCCAATAGCCTTCCGCTTCCATCTCGCGATAGCTCCACCCGGCCTCGCGCAGCAGATCGGTGCGCGCCACTTCGAACCAGACGAAGTAGTTCGCGTAGTAGACGACCCCCATCTGGTCGGTCTCCGCGTACCGGACCCGCAAGCGTGATGTGGAAGCCAGAAGGCTCATCGTGTGATGCCGCGCGACGAGCTCCGCGCGGCCCGAGCGGGTCGAGGGCCGGCCGATGCGGCGCCGCCGAGCGCGGCAGCTTTCAGGTCGCGGGTCGCGCGCTCCGGGTCAGCCGTGTTGAAGATGGCGGCGCCCGCGACAATGATCTGCGCTCCCGCCTCGACGATGCGGGCGATGTTGTCCAGGTCGATTCCGCCGTCGACTTCAATGAGCGCGCGGCTGCCCGCGCGCTCGAGCAGCGCGTGCACTTCGCGGACCTTGGACTCGCTCCGCGGAATGTACGCCTGGCCGCCGAATCCGGGGTTCACCGACATGACGAGGACGAAGTCGACGTCGGCGGCAATGTCCGCGAGGGCAGCGGCAGGCGTCGCCGGGTTGAGCACTACGCCGGCCTGGACGCCCAGGGCCTTGATGGCGTGCACGGTCCGGTGCAAATGGGGCAGCACTTCAACGTGGACCGAGATCATGGAGGCGCCAGCCTCCGCGAACGCCTCGATGTACCGGTCGGGGTCGGTGATCATCAGGTGGACGTCGAGGGGCACCTTCGCGATTCGTTTGATCGAACGGACGACCGGTGGGCCGATGGTGATGTTCGGGACGAAGTGGCCGTCCATGACGTCCACGTGAATGAGATCGGCGCCTCCGCGCTCGACCGTCGCGATCGCGGCGCCGAGCGCGGCGAAGTCGGCCGACAGAATGGACGGCGCGATGCGCACGGTCACCGGCTCACCTCGAGCGAGATGGGTTCGCCCGGCGCGATTTGGAATCCGCCCTGCGGGCTCTGGCGAATCACAATGCCGGCCGCGACGCCGGGATACGGATTCGAGCCGACGACGGCGACGCGAAACCCGCGGCCGCGCAGGATCTCGGCCGCGCGGTCGCCGTTGACGCCGATGAGATCGGGCATCACGTAGGTGGCGCCCTGTTCCCCGCGGTTGACGAGCAGCGACACCTGCGTGCCGGTGGTTTTCGCCGGCGGCTCCTGAGCGAGGACGACGCCCATCGGCGCATCACTGGACCGGATTTCCGAGACGCTGGCCAGGGTGAGGCCGTCCTGCGACAGGCGAAGCTGGGCGCGGCGTTCGGTTTCGCCGCTGAGGGCCGGTATGATGTTGACGCGTTGCCCGGCGCTGAGCCACACCTTGACGATGCGCTGCCGCCGCGTGATCGCGCCAGCCGGAGGATCCTGCGCAAGCACCCGGCCTTCGCCGATCTTCGCGTCCACGCGCCGGGTGTCGTCCATCTTCAGCGTCAGCCCGAGGTCGGCCGCGATCATCGTTGCCTCGTTCGCGGTCCGGTCGGTCAGATCGGGGACCTGCACCTCGCGCGCCTTGAGCGCCAGCCGCATCGACGCGCCCGCAAAGAGGAGGTAGGTTCCCAACAGACCTGCGCCGAGCAGAACAGTTTTTCCCGCGCTCCAGACGCGGGTTCTGAGGGCCATGTGGGGAGATCGTACTACGAATGGTGGAAAGGGGTAATGGGGTATCTCTTTCCGTTCTTTTGAACACGGCGCCGAAGAAGGCTTCGAGGCCGTGAACGTCGGGCGCGGTTCGCAGGTGGCCGCGATCGTCGATCACGTCGGCCGGCAACAGCGGTGTCGCGTCTCGCGCGTCAACGGCGCCGAAGTCGGGCCGGTCGCGCAGAAAGCCGTCGGCCACCGCTTCGTTTTCTTCGGGCTCGCTCGAGCAGGTGGCGTAGATCAGCCGTCCGCCCGGCGCCACGACGGCCGCGGCGTGCTGCAGCATGATGCGCTGCGCGCCGGCGAGTACGGCCAGATCGGCCTCGCGCCGGCGCCACCGGATGTCAGGGTCGCGCCGCAGAATGCCAAGCCCTGAACAGGGCGCGTCGACGAGCACACAGTCAAACGGCTGGCGGAACGGCAGCGGGCTCAGGAGGTCCGCCTGGACCAGACGCACGTTGCCGGCGCCGCTCGCCGTGACGGTGCGGCGAAGAAGCTCCATCCGGCGGTCGCGCAGATCGCACGCCACGAGCGCGCTGCCCCCGGTCATCAACGCGGCCAGCGCCGTGGTCTTGCCGCCCGGGGACGCGCAGGCGTCCAGCACGCGCCCGCCGGGGTTCGAGCCCGCGAGCAGCGGAACGAGCTGCGACGCCTCATCCTGCACGACGAACAGGCCTTCGTCGACGCCGGTGCCGCGCAGCGGATACCCCTCGTGCACGACCAGCGCCTCGGGCGCGAAGCGGCCGGGCGACAGCTTCACCTCAGTGGCCTCCAGCCGCGCCGCGAGATCGTCGCGCGTGATCCGCAGGCGATTCGCGCGAAGCGTCAGCGGCGCCGCGGCGTTATTGAACCGCAGCCAGCGCTCCGTTCGCTCGAACCCCATGCGGTCATACCAGCGCGCCGCGAGCCATCGTGGATGGGAGAGCGTGACGCTGAAGTACTGGAGCACGGCGTCGCGGTCGGCCGGATCTGCCGGCGCGGCGGGCAGCGGCAGCCGGGTGCGGGCACGCGAGAGAGTGCGCAACACCGCGTTGACGAAACCGCTCGCGCTCGTCTTGCCCTCGCGCCTGGTCAGGTTGACCGCATCGTCGACAACCGCCGAAGCGGGAACGCGCGTCAGGTAGAGCAGTTGGTATGCGCTCAGCCGCAGGATCTCGACGATTTCAGGATCGAGACGCTCGATCGCGCGCTTGGAGAAATGGACGATGAGGTGATCGAGGGCGGCACGCCAGCGTTGGACGCCCGTCGCGATCTCGGCAGCCAGGGCACGATCCCGTCCGTCGTGAAGGCTCGATCGGGCGGCGGCGATGGCCGCCGGCAGGTCGGCGCGGCCCTTCGAGATCGCACGGAGGATGTCGTACGCCGCGACGCGCGCCGGCCCGATCATGCGCCGAAGCGTTCGCCGGGGGCCAGCCGGTGCCCGGCGAGAAAGTCGCGGGCGGTCATCGGCCGTTTGCCTTCGGCCTGAATCTCGAGAATGCGCAGCGTGCCGTCGCCGGTCGCGACGCGCAGGTCGTCTCCCGCGGCGGCGACGATCGTCCCGGGTTCCGCGATCAGGGGCTCGGATACCGGCGCCGACCGCAGAATGATGAACCGGTGGCCGCCGATGCTGGTGTACGCGTGCGGCCACGGGTGAAGGCCGCGCACCAGATCGTGTACGCGCCTGGCGGGCTGCGTCCAGTCGATGACGCCGTCCTGCTTCGAGAGGCGATGCGCGTAGGTCGCCGCCGAGTCGTCCTGCGGTATCTCGGTCGCGGTGCCGTCCGCGAGCGCGTCGATCACGGTCACGAGCAGATCGGCGCCGAGCCGCGCGAGGTCGCGTTCCACCTGCTCGCTCGTCTCGTCGGGCCCGATCGGGTGGCGCGCGGATGCCATGATCGGCCCGGCGTCGAGCGCCTGCACGACGCGCATGATCGTGACGCCGGTCTCGCGTTCGCCAGCGATGATCGCGCGGTGCACCGGAGCTGCGCCGCGGTAGCGCGGGAGCAGCGAAGCGTGCACGTTGATCATCCCAAGCCCCGGCATGTGCAGGATCGCGTCGGTCAGAATCCGGCCGTATGCGGCGACGACACCGAGGTCGGCGTCGAGCGCGGCCAGCGACGCCATGAAGGCTTCGTCCTTCAGCCGTGACGGCTGCAGCACCGGGCGCGAGGCCTCCAGCGACCGGCGCTTGACCGGCGCCGCGCTGACCTTCCGGCCGCGGCCGCGCGGCCGATCCGGCTGCGACACGACGCCGACGACGTGATGGCGGGAGCCGAGGAGGGCATCAAGCGCCGGCACCGCGAAGTCGGGCGTGCCGAAGAACACGACGCGCAGGCGGCGCCCGGCTGTCATGTCGCTACCACTTGCCGGCGCGGGAGAGCTTGCGGATCCGGCGGACGATCAGATCGCGCTTGATGCCGCGCAGCCGGTCCACGAACATCGTGCCGTCGAGGTGATCCATCTCGTGCTGGAACGCGCGGGCGAGCAGGCCGGTGCCCTCGCACTGGTATGGGGTGCCGGTGCGATCGATCCCTTTGACCACGGCTCGCTCGGGCCGGACGACGGTCGCTTCGAAGCCGGGGACGCTCAGGCAGCCTTCTTCTTCGAGCTGCATGCCGCTGCGATCGACGAACTCGGGATCGATCATCACGATCAGCCCGCCGGGATCTCGGCCCACCGACAGGTCGATGACGAAGATGCGCAGCGGCACGCCCACCTGCGGAGCCGCCAGCCCGATGCCCGGCGCCGCGTACATCGTCTCGATCATGTCGTCGACGAGGCGATCGATGTCGGGTGTGATTACGCCGACGGGCTGCGCAGGCGCGTGCAGGGTGTCGTCGCCGTATTTGAGGATGGGCCTGATCATCCGCAGCGAGCTCTTATCACGCCGCGTTTTATCACGAAGACACGAAGAATACGAAGAACACGAAACATCTAATGGACAAGAAGCTCTTCGTGCGCTTCGTACTCTTCGTGACTTCGTGATGAGAGACGATCACCGTGGTCTGAAACGCGCGGAGGTGCGGTCGCGGAATGCCTGCCAGCTTCGAACGAGCTCCTCGACCGAGTCCCCGCCGAATTTCTCGATCGCGGCTCCGGCCAGCACGATCGCCACCATCGCCTCGCCGACCACCGCGGCGGCGGGAACCGCGCAGACATCGCTGCGCTCGATGGCCGCGGGACTCTCCGTCATGGTCGCCAGATCGACCGAGCGGAGCGGCTGCATCAGCGTCGCGATCGGCTTCATGTAGGCGGAGATCCGCAGATCCTCGCCGTTGGTCACGCCGCCCTCGAGGCCGCCCGCGTTGTTGGTCGGCCGCACGACGCCGACGGCCGTCGGGTGTGACGGGGTCGGCGGCAGAATTTCGTCGTGGATGCGCGAGCCTGGGAACGACGCCACCGCGGCGCCCCGGCCGATGCCGACGCCTTTGATCGCCGGTATCGACATGAGCGCCTGCGCGAGCCGGCCGTCGAGCTTGCGGTCCCACTGGACGTAGCTCCCGAGGCCCGGCGGGACGTCGTGCGCGATGACTTCGAAGGCGCCGCCCATGGTGTCGCCCGCCTCGCGGGCGCGGTCGATCTGCGCGATCATCTGCCGCTCGAGGTCGGGATCGACGCAGTGCAGCGGGGCGTCGTCTTTGAGCGCGCGGACCTGCTCGAACGTGATCGCAAGCGGCTCGGAGCCCGCTGCCGATCCGATCGAGATCACGTGGCTGCCGATCTCCGTGCCGACCTGGCGGAGCAGCTGGCGCGCGATCGCGCCGCCGGCGACGCGCGCGGCGGTTTCGCGCGCGCTCGCGCGCTCGAGGACATCGCGGATGTCGTCGTGCCCGTACTTGACGGCACCCGCCAGATCCGCGTGACCGGGGCGCGGGCGCGTCACCTTCGGCCGGTCGATGCCGGTGGCGTCGGGCGGCTGCTCGGCCTCGACGTACATCGTCTTCTGCCAGTTTTCCCAGTCTTTGTTGGGGATGAGGAGGGCGATCGGCGCGCCGGTGGTGACGCCGTGCCGGATGCCGCTCACGACGCTCGCGCGGTCCGACTCGATCGCCATCCGGCGCCCGCGGCCATACCCCCCTTGCCGGCGTCGCAGCTGCACGGTGAGGGTGTCGAAGTCGGTGGCGAGACCCGCCGGCACCCCTTCGACGATCGTCACGAGCGCTTGGCCGTGCGATTCGCCGGCGGTCAAAAAACGCAGCATGGGCACGTCATTCTATCCGAAATTATTGCGAGGGTCGGCACGCGGTGGCACGATTCATCGAGCGATCGCGCGAGGCGACGATCTTGCAGTGCGCAGGCGCCGTGGACGATGTCGAGATCGTGGCGAGCCGCTTCGCCGTGGGCAACGACGCTGCGATCGATCTCGCTACCGGGCAGCGCGTCGCGCTCGCGCTGTGCGCCGCGGGCGACGCCGCGGAGCAGACCCGCTGGGCGGCGCGCTGCGACGAGCAGCACACAATGCTGCGCCGGTCGGGCGGCCGCCTTGTGGATTACGGCGCGGTGGGCGCAGCGCAGCGCTTCGAGGCCTGGACCGTGGGCGCGTCCGCGACCCCCGATCCGATCGAGGCGCCCACACTCGATGCGTGCGGCATCGTGCTCGTACGCCGTCCAGCCGTCGCTGCAGTCGCAGAGCTCTTCGAAGCAACGGACGACTGCCGCCCACGCATCGTGTCGCTGTGTGGTCCGACCGGCGCTGGCAAGACGATAGCCATCGGCGAGCTGGCGCGAGCGGCACGGCTGAACGGGATGGTGCCGGTGTCGACCGCCGTGCTCACCTCGCCAATCGCCGCGGCCCTTCGCGGCCGCACACTGTTTGTGATCGAAGACGACTCGCGGGGAAGGGGCTGGCCGGCGCTGGTCAACTGGGCGATGTATTCGCCGCGCCCGCACATCATCCTCTTCGCCGGCAACGAAGACATCCCCGCCGGGCACGGTCTCGTGCTGGACAGGGTGTCAGCCGACGCCCTGGTGGACGCGGTCAGACCGCAAGAACTGTCGCCGCATCTGAGGCAATGCGTCCGCCGGGCGGCGGAGCGCGCCGGCGGCCTTCCCGGCCGGTTTGCCGCCGCCCTCTGGCGCCTGTCTGCAGATGCGGCCTGCGGCCGCCGCCGGACATCGGTAGTGTCCGGCTTCAGCCGGACCGCCACAACCCGCGGCGTTCGTGCTGCCGAGCAGCCGGCCGCCTACGGCGCTGACGAAGATCCGCCATTGGTTCCGGCCGCGGAAGCCCCCGAATCGCGCTCGTGGCCGGCGCCCGGTGAGCTGGCCGGGCTTCGCCGCCGGATGGACGCTGCGATACGCCTGCTCGCGGACGGCCGCCACGCGCCGGGCGAGCGCACGCTGCGCCAGGCCGTTGGCGGCCTGTCGCGCCGCGGCGACTGGGCCCATGCCGGCGAGGGCGCCATTGCGCTGGCGGAGTCGCTGCTGAAGCGCGGCCGCGTGCGCGACGCGCAGGCGGCGCTCGACAGCGGCCGCGATTACTGCACGCGCGCGGCTCGCGACGAGGCGCTGGTTGCCGCAGCCACGCTCGCGGGTCACGCATGGATCGATCTGGCCCGTCTGGACGAAGCGGAAAACGTGATCGCGGCGGCACTGGCGGCGGCAGCGGCCGGGGGGTATCGGGGGCACGCGGCCGACGCATCGCTGGCGATGGCGCGCTGACTTTTCTGGAGGGGGCGATACGCCGACGCCGACGCGGTGCTTGCGGACCTCTCCGGCGACCTGCCGGAGCCGACCCTGGTGGCGATGGCAGTTGCGCGGTCCCGCATTGCCGTCGGCCAGCGGGACTTCAGCCGCGCCGTCTCGTTGGCGGTGGATGCGTGTCAGCGGGCGCGGGCGGCGCGCAACCACGATCTGTGTGCCGCTGCGGCCTGCGCGTCGGCATTCGCACACCTGTCGGTCAGCGACCTCGAGGCGGTCGAACGCGACGTGGCCAACTCCATCGCGTCGGCCCGTGCGGCGAGATCGCCGCTGCGGGCGATCCGCGCGAGGCTGCTGTTGGCGGAAGCCGAGCGCCGCCGCGATCGGCGCGCCGTAGCCGGCGCGCTGCTGCGCCGCGCAACACGGTTCGGCGCGGCAAGCCTTCCGCCGATTGTCTGCGCGCGAGCGGATCTGTTGGCCGGGCTGCTCAAGGCCGACGCGCCGGCCCGAGAGGTGGTCATGCGCCATGCCGCCGTCACGGGCCTCGCCGCGCTCGCGCTGCTCACGCCGGAGGCGCCGAACGCACGAGATGGAGCGGAGCATATAGACGGCGTCGTCGACGATTTCGTCGGCATTCTGCACCTCTGTCAAAACGCCGCCGAGGATGACGCGGTGCTGGCCGAAGTGTGCGGGCGGCTGCGGAAGCAGCTGCACGCCGCCGGCGTCGCGTTCGTCGCGCCGGAGCAGGCATCCGTGCGCGCGATTGCCGGGGATGGCGGACGAGTCGATCACGCAATCGCCCAGCGCGCAATTGCCGCCGGCGTTCCGATCAGCCCGCATCGGGTGGACGACCGTCTCGAAGCGGCGGTGCCGGTCCGTTACGGCGGCGCCACGATCGCGGCGCTCGTCGTGCGCTGGACCATCGGCACCTCCCACAACCTGTCGCGCGCGGGAAGCGTGCTGACGATTGCGGCCGCGGCTGCCGCTCCGGCTGTGGCGGGCGCCCCGTCCCGCCGCGCGGCGTCGGTGCCCGCCGAACCGACAGATCTGATTGGCATCAGTCCGGCGACCGTCGAGCTGCGCCGCTCGATCGAACGGGCGGCAGCGGCCCCATTTTGCGTGCTCATCGAAGGGGAGAGCGGAAGCGGCAAGGAACTGGTGGCGCGCGCGGTGCACCGGTGCGGCCCGCGCCGGGGCCGTTCCTTCTGCACGCTGAACTGTGCCGCCCTGCCGGAAGATCTGGTCG
>ORJL011907256.1_pt1 | contig 10941 bp, 10 predicted proteins | sample 1779941 | NCBI WGS metagenome assembly ORJL01 (sample SAMEA104232317, study PRJEB22302) | groundwater metagenome | biome: forest; feature: aquifer; material: groundwater | place: USA | collected 2011-08-07 | depth 5.8 m | reverse complement strand
TACAGCAAGCGATTGGTGCCGTACTACCAGAAATCCCTGAAGGCGACATTTCAGTGGACGTGAGTTCGACGGATGACGGCTACACTTTGGTAGTCTCTGAAAATGCGTCAGGCGGCGTCGGGCATCTCGAGCGGCTAGTTGCGGAGGTTGGCAATGGATCTGAGCATTTTGACGCTGCCTTTGAAGCAGCGATTAGGTCCTGCGAGAATGATAGACTGACGCGTCTCGTCCTAGCAAGCGTTGATGGAGCTAAGAAGGGTACGAGCACAGCCTCGCTCGCGTTTGAGCAGGTGCGATCGGCTGTTTCCTTCCATGACTTGGATGACGCAAAGCATGCTTTGATCGCAAGTTTGTCCGCAGATGGTTTAGCCACTGATCGCGCCGCAGTATCGGCATTGATGTCAAAGGTATTGCGCCCGGGTTCGTCTCGGGTTACAGACATGTGGATTCGCGCGTTGAATCGACGTCGCAATCAGTTAGTGGAGCGAATCGGCATATCCATTGACCCTCGAGTGTTTTCCTATTGGGCCGTTCAAACCCCTTCGCTTAAGCGGCGGATGACTTCCTATCTTCATCATATTGGACAGCGGGAGCCGACCCCTGATCAACTTTTTAACTCGTTCGTACAACTCACCTTTCAAGGATGTAACGATAGTTGCCCGGAATGCCTTGGTATTGCCAAGGAAATGGACGGGGTAATCCCTTCGCGGTGGCTCGCAAAGATCTGGATCGGTCTGGAATCCATTGATTGTCATGTCGACGTGGACCAGTCCATGGATTGGAAGACGTTATTGGCGAAAGCGCTTCGCGAGGCCCGCCGAATCAAACTTCTGTTTTCCGATTCAAAACGTGTCGCGGTTGCCAAAGAGTTGAGCAGACTTTTGGCGGAAGAACACGATAGGGGATATATATTTTCTCCATTTACTACCACCGCCGCGATTCGGTCTGCGTCTCGTTGGGAAATAACACTGCATCCCAGTGGCGAAATGCCTAATTGAAGGACATGAATGCCAACGCTTGATATTTGGTCCAATTCCGCATCGTGGCGTCTGAGAGGATTAATTCAGTCGTCGATTGCGAATCTGTTGCTAATTCGAACTCACGAGCGTCCCATCTACTTGTGCAGCCCATGGATATCCGATTTCCCAATATTGGATAACTCGAACGGTCAATTTTCTTCGCTGGTACCCGGCGCAGCAGAGCGCAGCCGTATCAACTTATCGGACTGCCTCGCGGAGTTATCGGCTGACAACGATGTGCGTATTGTTTCTAAGAAGACACAGACATCTGAAGCGTTTTTCGCCATGCCAAAGCTGGCCACGCGAAATGTGCAGATGCGAATGAGTGATAACAAGCTACACGAAAAAGGCTTCCTGACATCGCTCTTTTACATCGAAGGTTCAATGAATATTACGTATTCAGGTGTAATGCTTAACGACGAGAAGGTTATCTTTCATTCCGGCGATGAAGCTTCTGTGCGGGTTCGAATTTACGATGCCTTCTTGGAGTTTGAACGCCGGTGGCGATTGCTAGCATCGTGAATTCGTCACTTATTGGAATATTGGAGCAACTCCAAGTATCGTGGCCAAGCGAGCACAGACTCAATCTTGCTCCGAGTTGCACGGACCTAACTTGGCAGGCGGGGCATCCTCTAGCATCTCAACTGGCAGCGCTCTGGAAGGGCAAGCCGGGTTCGTTACCTTTCTTTGGCCGTAGCAAAATCAGTTGGGTAACATTTGGTGGAGAACAAGAAGAGTTACTTGAGGCGATAGAGGACCTTCGCGCCTGGGTATTGCCATATCTGGGCAGAGAGGAATCCCAGCCGATAGTAACCGCACAGAAGGCCCAACGGCCGCAGGAGAAGGCGTTTTGCGCCCTTGCCGGATGGTATTTCCGTTGGTATTCCCCAGAAGATAATTTCACAGGCGTCATTAAGCGATTCAAAGCCCTGTCGGTACTTTTGGAATCGCGGCCATCACATGAGTCAAGAATTCCGCCGTCTCTAAGTGGCTTGCGGCTAGATTTCGTCGCAGCCGTTCGCACGGGGGAATGGTCGGCCGCTCAAAAGGCGGTCGACCTGATTGACCAATGGCAGCTTGATACTGCCAGAAATACCCAATTGATGCGGATTCGAATGCTTTACGAGGAGGGCAATCTCGAGTGCTTAATTGAAACAATCAGACGCAACGAATTGTTGGACTCCGCTCTGCCCTCTCGCGTTCGTGCAATTGTCATTGACGCCGTTTATCAGTCTGAATTATGTCCGCTAGAGCGCTGGAAGGGGTGGCATGAGGCGGTAAAAGCATATGAACGCTCTTGGCAGGGACGGTTGGCACCCTACGTGGTTGCACAACGCGCCTTAACGCCGGATTTTTCGCTGTCGGCATACCAGGCGTTTACGGAATCTGACCGCCAAACGCTAACGGTGCTTTTCAAAACGCACAACATGCAAATCGCAGGCTCCATGTTGGACGCATTGCCGTCGGTGAGTGCCCCTCCACAAGAGAGTGCCGATGCGACAGATATCACTGGTGGTACTCCACCGTCTATTAGTCGAGCGTTTTGGACGGAGATTAAGACAGCAGTACAAACCGGCGCTCATGGTAAGGCGAAACTGTGCATTTCAGACTTAACAGACGTTGTATTGGATGACCCGGAGTGGATATCCGTTGGCGCGGAGACATTACTCGAAATATTCACCGATCCGCTGACCCTGGGCGATCCGCGCTCAAAGGTGGTTGCGGAAGAAGTACTTGTCGGAATTGTTGACACGGTGATCAACAGCAATGGCTTTCCGCGCCACCAGCACGCAGTATTCTACGATTCTCTGATTTCAACCTGGGTTGTTGCGCGCGAAGACTCGAGTTTGGAGCAAGACGGTCAGTTGCTTCTCGGGCTTGTTGGAGCAGCAATTCAATGCAGTGTCCAATCGATCCTTGATTGCGAAGCCGCGATCAGACAGTGGTGGGGAAAGAGAAAAATACTGAGTCGTCTTCCGTGGTTGGCCACGGCACTCGACACGCTTATCCAGAATCACGCGAACCCTCCTGAATTACAAGATCTCTGGATCGATGGCGCAGATCTAATCCGCCGACATGGGATACCCCTATCAAGAACCGAACGCAGTGTGTGGCGGCAGCTCGGGCGGATTGTTGGACTAGATGACGAGTCGGTTCGAACACTAATTGTTGAATTGACGGAGGCCGAGGAACGCCTAGAGGCGGACTCCTTGGCAGAATTACACCTTCGGAAGATCGCGATTGTTAGCTTGCAAGAGGGCGCAGCAAGAAGGGCCGCGGAAGAACTTCGGTCGCGTACCGGGGCAGATGTTGTCATCGTTACCTCTACGGCTGCAGATGATCTTACTCGCGCCGCATTGTCTGCCGACCTGATATTGTTTGTCTGGGCGTCTTGCACGCACGCGGTTTTTCGGGTGTTTGACCATGCACGAGACAAAATGCAGTACGTACAAGGTACTGGCCCCGCAAGCATTGTGCTTGCGGCAGAACACTGGGCCGCACATCGACAAGAGCACCGCAGTCATCAATAGTAATGGCTAAAGGGCTTTTTGCCATAATTCCGGGCAGTCCCAGAGTCCCTCCAGGGGATCCATTAGACCGGTATAGCCGGAGTCGGTTGTGAAGTGCAAAATAATCATGGTGAACATCGTGTTCCCGATGGTGGCCATTCCCTGCTTGCATTGCCTCAACCAAAGAAAGGGACATTACGATGAGTGCGCGTTCAGATACAAACACTAACAACACATCTACTTCACCGTCCCCCAAGCGCGCTGCCGGCGACGCTCTTGCCGCCGAGCAGATTCGTGCTGTGCGGGCCCTTGCAGATTGGAAACCGACAGGCGGCAAATGGGCTTCGTTGGGTAACAAAACAGACTTAGATGTGCTTTATGAACTAACTGAGCGATCTCTGAAGGAAGTAAAGGCGTTGACGGAACACGAAGACAACAAAGCGCAACGCATCTTGACAGCTATGGCATTTCTCGCCGCAGTAGGCGGAGCCATTTTTGCGCTAGCCGTTCGCTCACTTTTCGATGCCCACGCCATATTGCCTTATGTTGATCTCGCCCTGCCTATTAATTGGCTCGCCCTATTTGTATATGCGGGATTCGGACTCTACGCGGTCCTCTTAGGTATTGGTGCAGTAACGGTGCTCTACGCTATCATGCCCCGTTTTGCAATTCCGGCGGACTGGAGCAAAGAAAAGCGCCGAGATTGGCCAGCTTCGTTTTTGTTTGCCGTGGAAATACTCAAGGTACCATATGATAAATGGGTAACTGCATATACCCAGACCGCGGCCGAGAATCTCCGTTTTGAATACGTAAGGAATTCTATATTTGAGACTTATTTGGTCGCACAAAAGGTGGCAGTTAAATTGCGGCCGTTGGGGTACGGGGTACGTTTTCTGCTTGCGTCAATAATGCTCCTTGTCTTGTGGCTTCCAGTTGCCATTCTGGCGATCGCGGTTCCAACATTCGCGCGTTAGAGAACTTTCTCGCCACTCACAATATATCATTCCGTAAGAGTAGAACCGTTGTGGTCCAGCACATAAAATTACAAGCAATACTGACGGCGCCAAAGGGTGGCCTTATAAGCGATGCTGACAATACGCTTTGGAATACGGATCAGGTGTATGCAGATGCTCAATTATGGTTATTGGCGACAATAGAGGCGCTATCGGGCGTCTATTGCCCCGAAGACGATCGTTTGCGGTATGTCCGCACAATTGATCAGGCACTCGCGAAGTCGCATCACGCCGGACTACGCTATCCAAGCGGGTTGCTAGCGGCAGCGTTGCGCAAAGTGCTTGAGGGCGCCACCGTCAAGAAGGCCGTTACTGATTCAATGAACGAAATACGACGCGGAGACGATGAGCAAGCTATTGCGATGCAATTCGATGTGATGCTGAAGACAGTCCCGTCATTGCGCGTTGGCGTCAAGAATGCGTTGCGAAGGATTCACAGCCTTAGTATTCCCATTCTTGTGGCGACTGAAGGGACGTCAGAAAGCTGTCGTGGCCGGCTAGAACATTGGAAGTTGACTAGATTCGTTAACTTCGTTCTGTCTGCGCCGAAATCGCGCGAACTGTACGAGCGTGCGGCCAAGTTGCTAAAGGTCGCACCGGCGCAATGTATAGTGGTGGGCGATCAGTTAGATAGGGACATGCTCTTTGCTGCCAAGGCCGGCTGCACAACCATCTATTTCCCCGGTGGGTTTAGCCCAAGCTGGTCTCCGAGTATTTCGCAGGCCAAGCCAACGTATATCGTCGACTCTTTTGAGGGGGTAGTGAATATTCTTACCGCCAAATTAGAAGACGCTAAGAGCAGCGCTTCTTAGTTTCGAGTGCCACTCGACCCGTGAACCCAACACCGAGCTAGAGTCCATTGTGAACATGGAATTCGTGAATCACTGCAATTCTCACTAGTGGGCATTTGGTTGAAGAAGAAGGAATCCAGATTCAGGACGTGCTAGATCCGTTTCGTTCCCACCCGCCCTTACATATTCGCACCAAATAGCTCGCCAGGGCCATTGTATCCTGGGGAACATTCTGAATCTTGTTCCATGGCCTTTGATCCGCGAGGGAAAGATTCCAATGACCAGCAGTCCACGCGCACACGCCTGGTTTTGCTAGAGGCTGGAGACCCGCGACAAAAGCCTCAACAGTGTTTTCGCCAGTTTTTGCCACGATGTACTCCATCACAAATCCCATCGCGACCATTCCGGCACCATGCACTAGCCTTGACGTAGTTGGCTTGTGGCCATTCCAGGCTTCGGGAAACACTGTTGAGGCCGCCTCGAAGAATCGGTCAATCAATGCCGCCGAATCGGAAATATAGTCCGCGCTATTTAGCATAGAGCGAACCGCACCATCGGTCGCAGAATTCATCACGATTTTCTGGACCGCAGAGTCACTAATGACTCCGGATGGATTTGTGTGTTGTCTAATTTTTCCACGAAGGGCGTGATAGCTTTCGTCATAATTCAAAATTTCGACAACCTTCGCGGCAAATGCCCGTGCCGTAAATTTGCCAGGAAGGCCTGGCGTAGAGGGTAGCAACTCATAGATTAGTGATTTCGGTAAGGGCCGAGTGTTATTTATCAATACAAATTGCTGTCGCAATTCCTCATAGTCGCGACAGATGAGAGCGGAAACGAAGACGTGAAAGTCTTTGTGCTGAATCCCTGAAAGGGCTGTTAGCCTCTGCTGACCATCGACAACCCAACCAGGCTTCGTGTCGCCTACGTCAATTTGGAGGTCAATCGTTCCATTATTATTGGTTTTAGCAGATGCCCCTTTTATGAATGCGATTACCAACGGATTCGGCAGTACCGCGTCGTCGCGTAGTAGATAATCGCGGATATCGTGAATGTGCGAAGCGATCTGTGGTCGCTGGAATCCCTTCAGGGCCCCACTTGAATCGCGGCCGACACGATCAATGTCCGCGAACTGGAGAATATCTTGGGGGGTTGCCGCGAAGCACACGACCGTATGCTGAGGCGACTGCTTCGCCGCGACTGCTGTGTAGCGAAATGTTCGCATTATGAATTTCCTAATGTTGCCTGGAGATGATCGTAATAGACCGCCAAATTGTGAAAACCGCGGCGCTTGTTTCGGTTACTACCTCGAAAGATGACTACTTCGATGGATACCGCGCGGCAAATGGAACAAGAACATCGTTTCCACGGTTTATCCGTAAGCGTACGTTCCATAGCCGCTCTAGCGTCTGCAATAGCCTTGTCGTTCTGAGCCTTGGTTTTGTTGTCGTCGCAAATCAGAAATTGGTTGTAATCCAACGCGGCCTCGACAGCCGCGGTGATGTCGACTGTGCCCTTGTCATAGTCGCGAAGTCGTTGGAGGGCGAGAGATTCCTTGGTTTGCAAGATCTCCTGATTTAATCGACCTTCTTGTCCCGCTCGTTTGAGGTGCTTATTTTCTGTGGCCTGCGGAATGCGAATGGCCGTGTAGTAATCAAGTCCGCCATTCGGTTTGGGGAAGTAATAGTTGTTCTTGGAGTCTTTGAACGCTCGAATAAGTGGTGATGTTGAGTCGAAGCTAGATATTCGGTACGGCAGAAACTCGTGAATTTGCTCCGCACGAGCAAAGCCTAGGAGATGGATATGCACATCGGGCGACAGCACATCACGAATTGCCTTAAGACAGGCGTGAATTTGATTTGTCCGCAGCGGCACCATTCCACCTATCGCGAGGTAGCGATACCCCATTTCTTGGAGCTTAAGAGCGGCTGCTGCTTTACTCTCAGGCGACCACCCCTGGACCGTACCAAGGGGAACAAAGCTTGGGCCGAGAGCTTTCGACAGTTTCAAGAAAGCCTCAGCATTTTGCAGCGTTATGTCGTAGCGCCTCAGTGCTGTTGCAGGGACATCCTCCTTTGGCGGGTTGTCAGGATGAAAGTCAAAGATGATGTGATCCAGGGAGCAACCGTGCGTGAATCGCCCATCGCTATAGAACTCTAGAGTGTCTTCTACTGTGTAAGGTGGGGTGTCAAGGTGCGCGTACGCAAATGCCCCGTTATCCCCCATGAGCAGTTTGTCTGAAAACTGTGGGCCTTCAAAACGAAGAAACGTTCTCCCACCGTCGCGACGGAAGCGCATTGTCTGTGCTGGCGAATATTTCCCGCCAGGGAACAAAATGGCTCTTGAGACCAAGATTCCATCATAGGGAGGGCGACCGAGAATCTCGTGGGGATATAGGTCATCGCGTTGTCGTTCCCTACCAATGGCTGTACGATCAGCGAGAAAGTCGTAATCTGGATCGACTACGTCCACACTATCCGAGAACAGGAACTTCACTTCGCGGCGTGCTCCATGTACGAACGAATCAATGCATCCTTTAGTCGCTTAATGCTCCGGGGCGTATTCTCTATTTCGTTCCACGGAAGACCCAGTTGCTTCCACGTTCCTGACGTCCAATGACAGTCATCAGCGATTCGCTGTAATTCAACGCGTACGACCGACGGAATGTCGGTTGCGCCCGAATGTCGCGCCCAGATGCGGTCCATTAGTATGCCCATCGCTTCGATTCCTGCGCCTCGCATTAAGAGGCTACGCTTTACATCGCTCCCCCATGCATTGGGAAACACTGCTTTTACCGCATTCCAGTACGTAAGAAGAATGCTATACATCGATTTGATGTCCGCGGAGTCAGGTCCCGACCCTTTGTAGGGTGCCAATGCACCTAGCGGATTGTTCATGCTCTCTCGAATCATGTTAATGACGGCAGTGTCCGACACTACGGCCGTCTTGCTTGATTTCACGGACATCAACCGAATCAATTGAAAGAAAGGCGAGTTACGGTCCCGATTAAGTAGTTTCATCAACTCGCTCGGGACCTTCTTCGCTAGCAAACTTCTTGGCAGGAGCACGCTGCTCGTTACTGGCAGCAGTTCATTGATTAGGCGGGTTGGCAGTGGGCGCGCCTTATTGACGAGAATAAATTGTTCTCGTTGGATAGATAAATCATCAGAGACAAACGCTACGATAGGTACCGGAAGTCCTTTGGAGTCGGCTTGCGCAAGTGCTAACGACCGCTGTTGACCATCTACGTTCCACGCAATTCGACTACCCTCCTCATATAGCGGAATGGCAAGAGTTCCCTGCTGAGCAATATCAAGTAATCCTCGCGGCTTTGGGCCCCGCGAAAGAGTGAATCTCGCTTGCGGTGACATTGCCAGGATGATCGCGTTGGGAAACAGGACGTTACCCTTGTTGAGGTATTCAATAATGCTACGAACGTGTCCACGAATCTCCGGCCGCTGAAATCCCTTAAGGGCATCCTGATCGACACTCTCAACCCGACTGATATCCGCTATTCGGGTAACATCTTCGCCTCGCAAGAAAAAAGCGAACACGTCCAGTCCATCACCTTGGCGCGTGCGTAGTGCTCGAATTGTTATTTCATTCTTTTGACTTGCTCTCCGCATATTGACTTTCTCTCTAGTGATTTCGCAGGGAATTCTTAAGATCTCTGAAAAGTTTGGTAAATCGTTTTTGCTCGCAGGCGATACCTAGGTTTTGCCTGAGATAAATCAACATTTGAGAAGATTGGCCGTCAACCTTCTTAAAGTGTTTTCTCATCACTGCGGTAACCTCAGGATCTGACATCCGTTTGCGATTAGGTCGTACGGGAGGCCTCAGTCGTCGCAGTAATCGGAGAACGGCGCGTGCATCTTGTGCAGGATCATTGGATAAATGCGGGTAGATGTTCTTCAGGAAATGATGCATTGCGCGTTGCGCAAAATCTGCCTTCGTCCCAGGAAGAGGACTATCCGGTCCGTCCAGACGACTGTCATACGGCATTAATGTCGGTTGCAGTGCCGGGGGGAGGAGATGTCTGGCCCCCTCTGATGAAAATAGTCGAATGTGCTCCGCAAGACGCGGGCCAATACTGCCGAGATCTTCCGCAACCATGTTTACATATGTGCGCGGCAAGGCAATGAATAGGAGGGATGCCGGGTACGCGGAGATTAGCCCAGATATGCCACGTATTTGTGTGCCTAATTTGCTAATTTCAGCCCACCAAGTACGACAAGAAAATTCGCCCTTAATTATTCGGCGTTCAATATTGGACGAAGACGGTGAAATAGTAAGGTCGTAGTTTGGGACCTGGGCGTCGCCCTCGATTAGACCTAGTCCAGCAGATACAACAAAAAGTCGTCCGCATACTAGCGCCTTGCACTCCATCGCCTGGGCGAATCCTCGGCCAACATATAGCTCCGTCGCGGTCTTGGTATGACGTGCGGCGCGAACGTTCTTCATCCAGCGTTTGGCGACGTTGGCAGTTGAATCGCGCGGTATCGAATGGATTCCAACCACACCTGAGGCCGTTGCGCGCTTTCGATTGCTGCACGATGTAATTATGAAAAGGTCTCTTTTTCTCACGATCCGAAACGCTCGCCCCCCCGGCATTTAACCACGATGCAATAACTGCGTGATAATTATTACATACAGGACGCAGTTATTGCAATATATGGAAAAGGAGGGTGAACAGTTATGGAACTACTGCCTGCAGAATGTACGGTGGTCAGTTCTGGCGATACCGCAATTGCACGGAAGAGAATCCGTGAGGCATTAAGGAAATTCCCCCTTTTGCCGGCCGAACTGGCATAGAGAACGGCGCTAATGATCCGCAGGCGCTCGCCTGGGATCTGGGGTAGGGTGAAGGATACAGAAGACGACGAATTGCTACATCGGATTGACCGGCACGATTCTTATCGCTGCAATAGGGGAAAGAGTGCTGAATTGACGGTGGTCACGAGTAGCGTATTATGTAGGGACGTTGATGTTTTCGCACAACCATTATCATGAGCAACGAACTCAAACCACTGCGAGAATCCTTGATCAATTTCCTCCAAGCTCTTGGAGTGCAGGTCCGAGCGACTCTTTCCGTGGGAATCGCGGAGGATGATACTGCTCGCGGAGGGGAATGCCCGGTTGACCCGGATTTCGATGGCTCGCTGCACAACGACCCGATGGTGACGAAGAATCCGGCTAGTCGATACGGTGATCGGACGCCGGGCTATATCACGGGCAACGGTCTCGGTAGCATGGAGATTGGCGCGGCCGACGACTGAAGTTCGGCTGTACCTATCGGTTCGCGCGCGTTTCGTTTCCGTCGGTCATACCACTGACTTCGTCTAGCCCTGGAGGCTGATCAGTCTTTGCGGCTGATCCTGCAAATTCCCTCATTGTGGCTTTGGCCCGACAACCGGGACCCCGTCCTCGTCGAGGTGCCACTCGTCGATGGTTGCCCTCACCGGCGGCGTACCCAGCTTGGCGCGATTGTCAGTCTGCGCGCCAACGGTGTCCCAGACCGCTCGATTTCCCCCATGGTGCGGGCTTACCTTGCCGGCTGTTACCGTCGCATTGTAGTCCTCACTCAGCGCGCCTTGCTCTCGCCGGACTT
>ORJL010892958.1_pt1 | contig 10943 bp, 10 predicted proteins | sample 1779941 | NCBI WGS metagenome assembly ORJL01 (sample SAMEA104232317, study PRJEB22302) | groundwater metagenome | biome: forest; feature: aquifer; material: groundwater | place: USA | collected 2011-08-07 | depth 5.8 m | reverse complement strand
TTCTGCGCGCGTCCTGGTCAAGCGGATGGTTCGAAGAGATACAGAAGCAAAAGAAGACCAGTATATTGAGTCCAAGGCCGGTCAGCAGTGTAAGCAACATCACCTGATCTTCACTTAATCGGCCGCGCAATAAGAAGGGAATATTGGAACAAACGGCAACGCAAACCGCCGCCAGGGCAGTGGTGAGCCAGAGCGATCTACTCGGGCTAGTAGGGACCCAGCCTACCCGAGCAAGACACCAGCCAATCAACAGCGTTAGCGCAAAACACTCCGGAATTACGGTAATCGCTGCCAATGCTTGCCAGAACAGGAAGCTTAAGAAATCACCTTTGAAGCCACCCAGACTCGCTATTGAGCCAAACATGGCGAGAACTGCCGGGGCAGCAAATGAGCTTCCGACGAGAGCGTTGACGTTAACTTGACGTGAGGAGCTCACAATCTCTTCTAACTTGAAGTCGACCGCCGAAAATCGGTGTCGAACACCCCTATTCTGCGCCGACCCTTGTCATCCTTCAATCTGATCAATCCGTTGTTGGGGCATAGCACACTAAATGCGCTGACAAAACCCCGCTTCGCATGCAAAGACCAGATAGGCCGTTTTCGCCGCCTCAGACCCCCGCCAAGCCGAGGCTCTTGGACCAGGTGCGCGATGTGCTGCGCCGCAAGCATTACAGCATACGCACTGAACAGAGCTACGTGGACTGGATCCGGCGTTTCATTTTGTTCAACGCCAAGCGACATCCGGCACAGATGGGCAAGGCCGAAGTGACGACGTTTCTCACGTATCTTGCGGCGCGGCGCAACGTGGCTGCCTCGACCCAGAACCAGGCGCTGTCGGCAATTCTGTTCCTGTATCGCGAGGTGCTGGAACTGGAACTGGAATGGGTGGATGGTTTCGAGCGGTCCAAACGACCGGCGAGACTGCCCGTGGTGCTGACGACCGCGGAGGCGCGTTCCGTTCTTTCGCAACTGGACGGCACGAAGTGGCTGATGGCAAGCCTGCTATACGGCGCCGGCCTGAGACTGATGGAATGCCTGCGCTTGCGCGTGAAGGATGTCGATTTTGGCTATGGGCAGATACTGGTGCGCGACGGCAAAGGCGGGTAATGTTCTACATAACATTACCCGCCTTATGTGTTCGCGGAACTTATGTTGCGGCGACCAAGTACAGAGGACATGCCACTGCCGAAAGGCGGCAACATAACTTTTGCCCGATGAATCGTCAGAGCGCTCTCAGGAAGCCAATGACGCCCGGATCGGTATGCCAGGGTTTGATCTTTACCTCGTTGGGAAGATCGCAGTGTGCAAGTGCTTTGGCTTTCATTTCCAGGTCGACCTCGGCGTAGATATTCGTGGTGTCCAATGAGACGTGCCCAAGCCACGCTCGGATGGTATTGATATCCGCGCCGGAACGAAGCAAATGGACCGCACATGCGTGCCTTAGACAATGTGGGCTGATCCGCTTTGTTGAGAGTGATGGCAAGGCTTTGATGGCTTGTGCGACAGCGCGACGAACGAGGCTATAGATGCCGAAACGCATCAGCGGTTGATGGAGTCGGTTAAGGAAGACCAATTCCTCTGAGGCACGCCCAGCGACGAGCGGTTTGAGTATGTCCGCGGTGCGCGACCCAATGGGACACCAGCGCGTTTTATTGCCCTTGCCAACCAAGTGAACAGCGGGAGCGTTACCCCAAGTAATATCCCCCACCGTCAGATGGGCAGCCTCGTCAGCGCGTGCCCCGCTGTTATACATGAACAGCAGCAAAGCGTAATCGCGCCTGCCCTGCGGAGTGTGGATGTCAGGGGCTTTCAGTAATGCATCCATTTCCGGCTTGTCGAGGTAGGTCAAAGTCGATTTGGCTGTCTTCTTGAAGGGGATGGCGCGTACCTCAGCGCACCAGGCCACATGTTCCGGGCTATGCATGCCGATGAACTTGGCGAGCGAGTGGATCGTGGCGAGGCGCAGATTGCGCGTGGCGCCGCTGCAGCCGCGTTCCTTCTCCAGATATTCAAGGAACGAACGCACCACAGACGGCGAGAGCTCGTCGATCGTCAAGCGATCAACCGCTTTCTCTCGCACTTTGCTCATGAACGGCAGCAAGAGGACCAGCGTATCCCGATAACTGGCCTGGGTATTGCGAGAGAGATTGCGGTCGGTGACGAGATGCTCCAGAAGGAAACGGCGAACCCAAGGGCCGATCAGAGTATTGTTACGCATGGCGTACCTCCGGTTGAGCGTAGCGTTCGAAACGCAGACTGGCTTCCTGCAGCAGTTCCGCGGTCATGCTGAGATAGTGCTGGGTGGAAGCGACATCGACATGCCCGAGATACGTTGCCAATTGCGGCAGTAGCCGTTGCACGTCGGCGCCGGCGCGATACCATGCAATGACCCGATGCACGACAGCTGCATGGCGAATGTCGTGGATACGCGGTGGGTAACGTGCGGCGCTTTCTCGTCTAACCCCTGCGGCCTTTCGAAGCCGGCAAAATAGCTTGTTCACTCTCTTGTAGTCCAAGCGAATGCCCGTGCATGCAGCAAGGAAGGCTGAGGCTTCGCCCTCGGGCAGCGGCAGCCGACGACGGCGCGACAGGTAATCGGCTAGGGCCATCGTCAGTCGTGGCCCAATGGGAACCAAGCGCGTCTTGTAGAACTTGGTATCACGCACCGTCAATAAACGTTCTTCCAAGTCGACGTCCTTCAAAGTAAGCGACAGCGCTTCTCCGATGCGCATCCCCGTACCATAGAGAAGCAGTAGCAGGCTACGCATAGTCATGGCCCGCAGAGGTGATAAGGGCGTTTGCAGAGTGTCGGTAGCCACCAGCAGGCGCTTTAGTTCATCGACGGAATATATGTACGGTGTCAGCGGGGGCGGAAACTTTGGAATGTCGGTGGGGAGTGGAGACGTTGCAACAAAATCACGACCGATCGCATAACGGTAGAGGCCCTCAAGGACTCTGTAGCATTCCTTCCAACGGGAGGTTACCGGGCCAGTTCCAGTGATAAAGGCCAGAACGCATTCAGGCCGGACTTCCTCGACGGTGACGTCTCCCATGGCGCGGGAATAGGCTCGGAGCACAGCGGCTTGTGATCGATAACGCATACCCAGCGAATGCTTATAGTCGATATAGATCTCGACGAGGTCGGGAAGTCTCATGACAGTTCTCCCAAATCAAAGGCTGCCACTTCCCGCAGGCCGGCTAGATCCACCTTTGCATAAACGCGGGTGGCCGAGGTGCTGCGATGTCCAAGATGATCACCGATCTCTTTGAACGACAATCCCTGGGCTACCAAGCGCGCGGCGCAAGCGTGACGCAAGCTGTGCGGTCCGTGATGGGCGCATTGCACATTGAGCGACTTCAATCTCGGTGCGACTATGTCGTAGAGCCCGCTTGTTGACAGCGGACGATACGGCGACAAGATGGTTAGGAATACCTCGCGATGCGGGGAAGAGCGACGAACCGACCGCAGGTACCGAATGAGGGCGTTGCCCACTGAGGGAAGCAGCGGGTACACCTGTGCCTCACGCCGCTTGGCGCGCGGGACGCGCAGTTGATCGTGCTCCCAATCAATATCATCAAGGCGAAGCTTCGCGACTTCGCTCGCGCGCAAACCGTAGATCGCGAACAGCATTAGGATGGCACGGTCACGTATGCCCGATGGACGATTCGGATCGAGCCCCGCAAAAAGCCGCTCCACGTCCGCCCAAGTGGGCCCCGAAGGTAGACCCTCCAAAGCATAAAGCCGCGGCCCGTGAATGGCAGCTGCCAGATGCGGTGGACACCATCCCCGCTCAGCACCGAAGCGAATAAACGCGCGCAGAGCATCAACGGCATTTCGAATGGTGACGCGTTTCCATCCTCGGCCACTTCCCGAGGCAAGGTAGGCATCAACATCATTCGCATGAATACTCGATAGAGGCCGTCCAAGCGGACCATACCATCGCAGAAACTGCCGGATTGAGCGACGAAAACGAGCAATGCTGGCGTCGCTTAGACCACGCTCCTGCTTCGCCCAGTGACAGTATTCCTCCAACCGTGATCCGAACGGAATCTCTTCAACTGGTTCGCGAAGACAGCCCAGATGCCGAAGCCATGCACAAGCGGCACCGATGAGTCGCTTTCGTGTCGAAAGGAGGTGCAGCTTGGGACCGCCGATGTTCTCTCCCTCTGTGCAATCGCCAACCACCGCACGTATCTGGTCGATCGTGACATGCAAGTCAGGGTATCTACTGAGCTTGCGAGCAATCCAGCGCAGGTAACAGGCCTTGCGTAACCTGTGTGCAAATGAGTCGCCACGCTGCCCGCAGTATTCCAAATACCGACTTCGCTCCTCAGCAAAAGGAGCAGTCGCGTGACGGGCTATCGTTGAAGCACGCCGAAATAGTTGATCAAACATGAGCGAACCTCCATAAAGACATTGGGGTGTCCGCCCAGGGAACGGCAAATCTTATGTTCGGTCAACTCGAATAGAATCGCTTTATCTACAAGATGTTGCGCACGCACGGCAACATAAGTTTCGCGAACACATAAGGCGGCAAGGACCGTTCAGTCATGATGCCTCTGACGCTTGTGCCTTCATTGCGCGATCAGTTGGCGCGGGCGCGAGTGCTGTGGTCGACGGACTGCGAGGCGGGGCACAGTGGTGTATCCATGCCGGGGGCACTCGATCGCAAATATCCCCGCGCCGGCGCGTCGTGGGCCTGGTTCTGGGTGTTTCCACAGGCCGATCACTCCGTCGATCCGCGCTCGGGCGTTGTACGCAGGCACCACATGTACGACCAGACCTTCCAGCGCGCCTTCAAGCGCGCGGTTGGGCGCGTCGGCGTGAACAAGCCGGCCACCCCCCATTCGCTGAGACACTATGCCGCGTACCGGACTATGCCGAGTAAAAAGGCATGTGGTCTCGGAGGGGCGTCGCGAGCGATCTCCGGTACTCGGCATAGTTTTTGATCCTACAGCTCCTTGAGGAATGCCAACAGTTGGTCATCGGGCCGATATCGACCGGGCTTGCCCCCGGGTGGAGTGGTCTTGGCCAGAGCTTGCTCTTTTATGGCAAGATTCGCCTCGAGATAAATCTGCGTCGTCTCCACCGATTCATGACCGAGCCACAATGCGATCACCGCACGGTCGATCCCTGCCTGCAGTAACTCCATTGCCGTGGTGTGGCGAAGCATGTGTGGTGTGATCCGCCTTTGGTGCAACGACGCGCACGTCTTGGAAGCTACCGCGACATGCTTGGTGAGAAGGTATTGCACGCCATCAGCGCTCAGGGGTGCGCCCCGCGCACTGGGAAACACTGTCGCATCAGCCTTGTCCGGTATCTCACGCAGCCAAGCCTTCAGAACGGCTACGGTTTGTGTGGTGAGCGGTGTAGCGCGTTCCTTGCGGCCCTTTCCAAGGGTTCGGATGTGGGCACCGGTACCCAAGATCAGTGCATCGCGGCGGATTGCGATGAGTTCGCTGAGCCGTAGTCCGCTCTGAACGGCAACCAGAAGAACAGCATGATCACGGCGGCCGGACCAGGTGAGGGGGTCGGGCGCGGCAAGCAGGGCTTCAACTTCGGGTCTTGTCAGGAAGCCTACTTGTGTGCGCGTGAATCGCTGACTGGGGATGGCCAGGACCCGTTGGATCTGTTCCGAATGGGCAGGCGCCTCGAAGGCCGCATAGCGAAAGAAGGAGCGGATGGCGGTGAGCCGCAGGTTCCGGCTGCGGGCTGCAATGCCGCGCCGATGCTCCATCTCGTCCAAGAACGCGGCAATCAACGGTGCGTCGATCTGCTCGAACGCCAATTTGCTGGGCGGCTTGCCCAGTCGTGCCTGGGCGTAGCGCAGTAGCAGGCGAAAGCTATCGCGATACGAAACTATCGTATGCGGGCTGGCCTGGCGCTGTTGCATCAATCGTTGGGTGAAGAAGCGCTGCAACAGCGCCGGAAAACTGAGCGTCGGGTTCATGGCCGTTGCTCCCAGCGTTGTTCAAGACGCGCAACCGCCTGTCCCATCAATTCCGGACAGGCACTGAGATACCAATAGGTGTCGGCGACATGGACATGCCCCAGGTAGGTCGAGAGCACCGGCAAGCGGCGTTCAGCATCCTCGCCTGAGCGATACCATCGCAACAGCGTCTGCACTGCAAATCGATGCCGAAAGTCATGCAGACGCGGACCGTGGCTAGCGCCGGCAGCGCGCAGACCGATCCGGCGCGAGAGCTTATAAAAGGTTCGATGAATAGTACCGATGTCCAAGTGATTTCCTCGACTTGTGATGAAGAAGGAAGATGCGCTACGGCCTGCAAGAAAGCGCTCCCGACGAGTTCGATACTGCACAAGCACCTCCTGAGTCGACCGGTGTATCGGTACGAGCCGGGATTTGCCGAACTTCGTGCCATGAATCCTCAACAGCCCTTCCTGGAGATCGACGTCCTCGAGTTGCAGGCGAATTGCCTCGCCGATCCTTAATCCAGTGACGCTGAGCAACCCGAGCAGACAGTAGTAGGTCCAGGGGTGCAGGCCACCGATGGGCGGAAGTTCCAGGGCGCAATTGAGCAGTTGCGCGATCTCATCCTCCGAATACAGGTACGGGCGCGCCCGGCGCGGGCGAAACGGCAGTAGCCCTGGCGGCGGAATCTCGGTTTGCGGATCGTTCGCGATGTGGTGGCGTGCAAAGGCGCGGACATAGCCAAGGCGCTGTGCCCACGTTGAAGGCTGGGCGGAGGGGTTTTGCTGAGCCCATTCCAAGGCGATCTGTGTGGTGAAGTGCGCGACACCTTGGTCTTCCAGGAACGTGGCAAATTTCGCCAGGCAAATGCCGGCTTCGCGTAGTTTGAATCCCAAGCTTCGCCGCAAAGCGAGGTAGTCTTGAATCGATTCTCGAAGCGGGTTCATTGTGCACCTCCGGGCCACGGCAAGGCCAAAGGACGCAACAAATCCAGATCGACCTTCGCGTAGATCATGGTGGTCTGCTGGCTGCGGTGGCGCAGCAGTTCGCCGATCTCGGCCAGTGACGCGCCCTGGCGCAGCATTTGGGTTGCCACGGAATGGCGCAGCAGGTGCGCACCTTTATGGGCCGGATCCAGCCCTGCGCGCTCCAGCGCGCGGCGAACGATGGAGCAAATGGCCACCGAATTCGAGAATCCGCGATGCGGGGCTCTCATGCGCACGAACACTTGCCGACAGGCACAGGTAGGACGTGCGTGATGCAGATAGTCAGCCAACGCCGCCCCAACATCCTGGGGAATGGGCAGCCGATCCGAATTCCCCCCGCTGCCCCGAATGCACAGTTCCCCCACCTCCCAATCCAGATCAGAGAGCGTCATGCCGACGACTTCGCCGGCACGCAGCCCCAAGCGGGCGAGCAACAGCAGAATCGCCCAATTGCGCCGGCCCACCGCCGTGTGCCGATCGCAGTGGTCCAGGAGGCGCTGGACTTCGTCCGAGGACAGCGCTTTCGGAAGCGATGTCATCGACCAACTCGCCACTGTCGGGACACTTGAACGCAGATCGATACTGATCAGGCTGCGGTAACGCGCGTACTGCAGAAATGAACGCAGCGCCGTGGTCATCAGCTTGGCGCGCATGGGATGATGAAGCAGGGCTGCCTCCCGCTGGACAAAGCCCACCACATCGGCCGCACGCAAACCATCGAGTCGCAGCACACCATCGGCGAAGCACTGCGCGAGGAAACACTTAACAAATGTCAGATAGAGGAACACCGTTGCCGGCGCGAGTCTGCGTTCTCGTTCCAGGTATTGCCGGAATTCTTCTTCCAGTTGTTGAGCGGGCGTACGCTCGATCGGCGAAGCCGATGCAACGATGCCCTTCTCGCGCAGAAGACTTAGCAACCGCCGCACAATGGCTGCATCACCCGACCTGAGGTGTCGATGACGGGATCGGTACTCCAGGTAGCGATCCAGGTGCTCCGGGGTAAGTTGCCCCGCCACGATCTTGCGCCGAACCATCCAGCGACCCAGAGCAGCCACCAGTTGCAACGCGTAGCGGGCCGAAGCCCGTGCGTATCCCTCCTTGCTCAACTGCTGCCCGAGGTCATCCACATATTCGCCCAATGGGCCCTCGCGCATTCGAAGCGGCGTGCGCGGATCCTTGTAGAACTGTTCCATGCGATCTCCTTCCATGAGGGCGTAATGCCCCGGAAGGAGATCAAACTATGCCGAGCAAAATTGCGCCAATTGCGCGCGCTCAGAGGCGCGGATACTCACACTCGGCATAGTCCGGTACGCGGCATAGTGTCTCCTATGCCGAGCTCGGCATAGGAGACATTCTTTTGCAACGCACCTGCTGCAGGCGGGCTACGACATCCGTACTGTGCAGGAACTGCTGGGGCATTCAGACGTGAGTACAACCATGATCTATTATGGGCAGTAAGTTGTTATGTGCAGTGACATGGGTAAGTGCCTTGCGGACAAGGCGTTAGCGTTGGATTACTGTACATAAAGTTTCATGATCAACCTCCCGGCGGCCATCACGGTCGCCCTTTTCGAGGAGGTCGGTCATGGACTTATCCGAGCAACAAACCGCATCCAATCTGCCGCTTGATCGGTTGGTTTCACACGCCTTGGGTGAACTGGAAAAGCTTCGCTACAGCAGACGATCGCTGAGGCGGTACCGCACAGTCTGGGAGCATCTCTTGAGGTTCTGTCGCGAGATGAATCTGGGAGAAGAGTATTCCGAGCATTTGGCGGCGCGCTTCGAGGACGCTTACTTGCTGCAGAACGGGGAACATGCCAAGGCGAAGGAAGAGTGGCGGCGGCACATTCCGTTTCTTGTCAAGGTGCTGGGCGACTTTGCCCGCGACGGCCACGTCGAGCACACTCGCACCGACACGTCGAGACTTCAGGTCCCGGTGGCTATGAAGAAGTCGCTGAGCGAGTACGAGCAGTACGCCCGCGACCGACGCCATCTTCGTGCGTCGACTCTGCGCGGGCGAATGCGAACGATCGCGGTATTCCTGGATGACTTGGGGTCACGGGACGTTTTAACCCTGGACCAGTTGCAGCCCGCTGACATCGCTGCGTTCGTAGCCTCGCGACGTCGTCTGGTTCCCCGGTCGATGTCCCGGACCGTTTCCGACGTGCGCTGCTTTCTGCAGTTTCTTCTGCTGCGCGGGATCCTGCGGCGGGACCTCAGCCAGGTGCTGCCGACGGTGCGGGTCCCGCGGGATGCCACCATCCCGTCAATCTGGGAACTGGAACTCGTAGAGAGGCTTCTGAAGGTGGTTGATCGCAGTTCCCCCAAAGGCAAGCGCGACTACGCCATCCTCTTGCTCGCATGTCGCCTGGGATTACGATTGGGCGATATCCGAACGCTGAAGCTCGATGACCTCAAGTGGAACACGGCGGTCATCGAGATTAGCCAATCGAAGACCGGCGCGCCGCTGTGTTTGCCAATGACGGAGGAAGTCGGCGACGCGTTGATTGACTATCTGAAGGCGGGCCGTCCTCAGACAGATCAGCGCGAGGTGTTCCTCACATTCACGCCGCCTTTTTTGCCCTTCTCCGCGAACAACAACCTTCATTACGTCGTGACCTATTGGAGGCAACTCGCGGGCATCCGCTTCCGGACCAAACAACACCACGGTCTGCACTCGCTACGCCATACGCTAGCGACAAAACTGCTCCATGAGCAGACGCCGTTTCACGTCATCTCGGAGATTCTGGGGCACGCCACGACGGCATCGACGATGATTTACGCCAAGGCTGATGTGGAGTCGCTGCGCGCTGCCGCGCTGAACACCGAGGAGCTGCGTCATGGCGATTAGCGAACTGCGGCCTCGGTTTCAAAGCCCTCTTGCCTCGCTCATGGAACAGTTCGTTCAAACGAAACAGGCGTGTGGGTACCGATTCGGCGAAGGTACCCGGATACTCAGGTGTTTTGATCGCTATCTTACCGCCGAGGGGCTGGTGCAATGCGAGTTGCCCAGAGATCTGGTCCGGCAGTGGCTCGCCAAGCAACCCCATGAGAGCGCGAGGACGCAGCAGTGCCGCGTCTCTCTCGTGCGCCAGTTTGCCGGCTACCTGTGCCGGCTCGGGTACTGCGCCTATGTCCCCGACCGATCACTGTCGGCAAAGGCCAGCAGCGGATTCTGTCCGCGCATCCTCACCCACAGCGAGGTTCAGCAATTGCTGCAGGCAGTCGATCAACTCACGCCGACCGCACGCGCGCCGCTGCGCCACCTGATCATGCCCGAAGTCTTCCGCCTCCTCTACGGGTGCGGCTTCCGGGTGAACGAGGTTTTGCATTTGCGGGTGGCCGATGTCGACCTCGACCGGGGCGTCTTGACGGTGCACGAGGCCAAGTTCGGCAAGGATCGGCTGGTTCCGCCCGCTTTGCCTCTCGTGCAGCGTCTGCAACGATACGCCGCGAGCTTTGGACCGCGTCCGTCCGATGCGTTCTTCTTCCCATCGGCACACGGCGGGCCATTGAGCCTGCCAACGGTCTATTGGCTCTACCGGGAGTTGCTCCTGGGCTGCGGGATCCCGCATGCCGGCCGGGGCAAGGGGCCGCGCGTGCACGATCTGCGTCACACGATGGCCGTTCACAGCCTGATGCGCTGGTACCGCGAGGGCGCGGATCTCGACGCCAAGCTGCCAGTGCTGGCGACCTATCTGGGGCATCAGTCGCTGGCAGGAACGCAGCGCTATCTGCATCTGACTGCCGAGCTGTTTCCGGAGATCAGCGTGCGCGCCAACGCCGCGTTTGGCGATGTCATCCCGCGGAGGATCGCGTCATGAAACCGACCGACTTCTCCGCGCAGGTGACCAACTTCCTGACGCACTACCTGGCCGCACAGCGCAATCTGAGTCCCAACACCATCAAGGCCTACCGCGATGTGTTCACCCTGCTGCTGCGGTTCTGCCGCGACACTCGCGGCATCGCCCTGGAGCGACTGTCTCTGGCGCAGATCGATGCTTCCCTGGTGGAAGCCTTCCTC
>ORJL010070094.1_pt1 | contig 10945 bp, 9 predicted proteins | sample 1779941 | NCBI WGS metagenome assembly ORJL01 (sample SAMEA104232317, study PRJEB22302) | groundwater metagenome | biome: forest; feature: aquifer; material: groundwater | place: USA | collected 2011-08-07 | depth 5.8 m | reverse complement strand
GCGACCATCCATAAAAACGCCAGAGTAGCCAGAGCAAATAGCCCGAACGTGCGCTTTCTAGAGGGCCGATGCCTAGTCCGCCAGCTATACAATTGGCCCACCAGGACTCCTATGGCAGCAACTAGGCCGGCTATATATAGCCCACCAGCCCAGGAGAGGCCAGCTATCGGCCACACCATGGCGCTAGCAACCGCGATACGTACCGGTAATGACTCCTCTACCGATGACTTACTGGAAGAGCGACGAAAAATCGATTTTAATTTGTGTAAACGGGCGCGAATATACGTCATCTTTTTTGATACCTGGTCATACTCCATGCTGGCTTGCTCGTCACGTTAAGCTCTAATCGCTGGACGATACGTGATGCCACGTCCGGCAGTGACTCCTTATATTTACACTCGATAAATCCATCAATCGCGCCCGCTGATGCCAGAGGCTCTTGTCCCGGAAAGCATGTAAATAATATGGTAGTCATGCTGGTAGAATTATTCGGTGACTCAGGTAGTACCGCTGAGCTATCTCCATCCGTCCACGGTACAAAGGCTAGAATGACGTCGGCCCCTAACGGCCTATCCAATAGTTTCCTGGCGGATAGCTTTTCCTTAGGCTCAAGTCTCGCCAAAAACTCCAAAGTATCTTTCCATGACATATCTCTGGGGGAAGCGCCTTCAGCCACAATACTCAGGCGATACCCGGCATCAATGGCGTACCACGCAACGGTAGCAGCCAGCTTGACCGAGTATTCCAGCGTCGATTCTTTACCCTCTCCAAAATCGAAGGAGGTGTCCAAGACTATCGTAATCCTGGGGCGGGTCTGCTCCTGAAACTCCTTTACGATAAGCTCGCCGGCGCGCGCGCTGCTCCTCCAGTGGATATGGCGTGGAGAGTCGCCGCTCCTGTATTCTCGCGTGCCGTAGAACTCATCTATATGTCCCTGTCTGGGTAAGGAAGAGTCTAAGTCAGCTTTTGCCCCCCGGTTGCGTCCACTGAAGATTTCATAGTACTTCGGATAGACCGTCACTCTTGTATCGATCTCTAGCCGTTGTTTTCTGCAAAAGAGTCCTAATAGACCTTTGCTCTCTAGAGCAAGAGGAGGAAAAGCATATACACCCCTCTTGTAGCAGGCAACCATGTATGTTGCCTTATCTAACTCACCGGAACTCAGACCTATTTTTGCCTTGTCTAGAGGCAAGAAGAAGAACCTCTTAGTTTCCTTCCCCGGAGCATCGATCGGGCAGTGTTCACTAACGGAGACAAAGGTAGTCGGTTGTAGTCCCGTCTTCTCCAGACCCAGGGTAATTTCCACCACATCGTCCTCATGCAGTACACCGGTGCCTGCACGGGGGCCGGTATTAAGACTTCGAGTTATTTTAAGACCCTTAAAAGACAAAAGGCTGAATAGTATAGACGTTAAGATCACACTCGCGGACAAGGCAGCTATCATATATAGCCAGCCCACGTTAGTCTGGTTTGCAAAAAGATAAACAGCTATAGTCATTGCTGCTAGGCCGGCGGAGCGCTTAGTCATTAGTACAGTCTGACCTTGACCTTGTCTAGTATGGACCTAACAGCCTCGTGTGGAGATGGGCCTTGGGCGGAACGCATAATAAGTCTATGGGACAGCACAGGGACAGCGGCAGACTTCACATCGTCGGGCAACACGTAGCTCCGGCCGGAAATGGCTGCAAGTCCTTGAGCGACCCGCTGAAGCGCCGTAGCTCCTCTGGGACTGACCCCAAGGACCACGTTAGGGTCTTCCCTGGTTCGAGAGACCAGGGCGATTATGTACTCCTTAAGAGGCACGGATACCTCAACCTCTCTCACTGCTCCGACCATCGAAAGGACATCTTTCATATCTAATACCGGATAGATATCAGGCTCTTCATGCTCTGACCTGGTCAGGATCTCCATTTCTTGGTCTTTCTCCGGATATCCTATGCTGAGAGATAGCAGAAACCGGTCTAGCTGTGCTTCAGGCAGCGGAAAGGTACCGTGGGTCTCGACCGGGTTCTGGGTAGCTATTACGAAGAAGGGTTTTGTGAGGGGATAGGTAACATTCTCTATGGTTACCTGTCCTTCACCCATAGCTTCCAGGAGTGCCGACTGTGTTCTTGGCGTGGCCCGATTGACCTCGTCGGCCAGGACTATATTTGCAAAAATCGGCCCGGGCAAAAAGGTAAAGCTTCCTTCTGTTTGGTTATACACAGCGCCGCCGGTGATATCCGAAGGAAGCATATCCGCGGTAAACTGGATGCGGCGGAAGGAAGCGCCACGCAGAGAGCCGACGAGGGCCTTTGCCAAGAGGGTCTTACCTACACCCGGGACATCCTCCAAAAGCACGTGACCACCGCCAAACAGGCCAATAACCGTTAGACGCACGGTCTCTTCGCGAGCCACGACCAGGCGTCTTATGTTGTCGCACAGCAGGTCCGATTTTTCTACAAAACTCTTAAGGTCTAAAGCGGGATGGGTATCCTTCACAGCAACTCTCGATATCTAAAGGGCTATTTTGTTATTCTACCATGTACGGATGGGGGTTTCTAAGTTTTCTGTGATGCATTAACCTATCCGCCCGCTATGATGGTTGGGAGAATCAAGAGAGCCTATGTCCATGCCGGATGTACGACAAAGAGCGCAGCCGATAGGCCACGCTCTCTGTTGTGCTCAGGCTAGCTTTAGATATCAGAGTACAGGAAGAACTCGTAGGGGTGCGGACGCAGGTTTATCTGCTCCACCTCTCGTTCTCGCTTGTAGCTGATCCAGATATCTATCAGATCCTGGGTAAATACGTCGCCTTTAAGAAGGTAATCGTGGTCGTTCTCTAAAGCAGTCAGCGCCTCTGCTAGACTGCCGGGGACAGACTGTACCTTGGCAGCGTCTTCAGGCTCCAGCTCATAGAGGTCCTTGTCTATCGGCGCAGGAGGCTCGATCTTGTTCTCGATGCCATCGAGACCTGCCATTAGCATAGCAGGGAAGGCCAGATAAGGATTCGCAGAGGGGTCAGGACAGCGGAACTCTATCCTCTTGGCCTCCGGGTTATTAAAGTACATAGGAATACGAGCACAAGCGCTGCGGTTCCTAGCAGAATACATTAAGTTAACCGGGGCTTCATATCCAGGCACTAGCCTGCGATAAGAGTTGGTGGTAGGAGCAGCAAAGGCTAGAATTGAGGCTGCATGCTTGAGAAGGCCACCAATGTACCAGCGGCATAAGTCGCTTATATTGGCATAGCTGTCGTTTTCATCAAAGAACAGTGGCGTTCCATCTTTCCACAAACTCTGATGTGTGTGCATTCCCGTGCCGTTATCCTGGAAGAGAGGCTTCGGCATAAAGTTGACCACATATCCGTTTTCGTAGCCAACATTTCTGACGACATACTTGTAGAGCATGACCTGGTCGGCCATTTTGGTCAGAGTGGTAAAGCGCATATCAATCTCGGCCTGCCCGGCTGTGGCCACCTCATGGTGGTGCGCCTCAGTACGAATGCCCACGCTCTTTAGTGCCAGTACCATCTGAGACCTGAGGTCTTGCTGTTTATCGGTGGGAGGCACCGGGAAATAGCCTTCCTTGTAGCGCGGCCGATAAGCCAGGTTGGGAAGCTTGCCGTTGCCATTTATCGATTCCACTCCGTGCTGACCGGAGTTCCAGATGCCTTCTTCCGAGTCTATAAAGTAAAAACCGGAATGGCTGGTCTGATCAAATCTTAAGTCACTGAATATATAGAACTCGATTTCGGGTCCCCAGTAGCTCGTATCGGCAATACCGGTGGTCTTGAGGTATGCTTCAGCCTTCTGAGCTATATAGCGTGGATCACGACTGTATGACTTTCTAGTCATAGGATCCTGTATATTACAGATGACGCTCAGGGTGGGGATTTGACATGCCGGGTCTACGAAAGCTGTAGAAAGGTCCGGAATGAGGAGCATATCACTCTCATGAATATGCTGAAACCCTCTGATGCTAGAGCCATCAAACCCTGTGCCTTTCTCACTCAGCTCTTCAACAGGTATGGAAATATGTTGCCAGATACCTGGAACATCAATGAATTTCAGATCTACAATCTCGATGCCGTTTTTTTCACAGTAGCTCATCACATCACTGAGGGATACATCTGTGCTGAGCTTTCTTGCTGGTGCTGTTACCATTCACGACTCCTTAATTTTGCAATTCTAAACCAGACTAGTGTAGCTTATTCTAAGCTAAACTGCACCTTACATTTAACAACATTTTAGGGTAACACCGGGAAGAGCAAAGGCTGGCGCCGCTAGCATAAAGCTAGCGGCCTAAAATCTAGAGATAAGATGTATTCGTGCCAACTCCCATGGGTATTTATGCAGACTCTTTTGAGCGATTTCCGCCTGGGAGGAAGAGCCAGGCTACCACCTGTATACCGAAAGCCAGAAATGCCACCAGGGTAATTACCATACTAGTCCCTCTCCTTTTCTTAACTTATTTCTATTTCGATTTAGATATCTGAGGAGGATCCCTCCGCCAACTAATGAGACGCATTCTTGCCGGGGAGGAGAGCCCCATCTATACTCGTACCTCAAAGGCCAACAAGGCAACCAATATAACCACCGCAAAGACCCTCCTCTTATTTCTTATTACCTATAGTCTGTAAGCCAGCTCTCCATGCTGAGATTCGTCGAGTCCCAAAGTCTCTTCCTCTTCCTGCACGCGTAGACCAACCATTTTATCAACTATCTGAAGAAGAATAAATGTAACTACCGCAGAGTATATCCACGTGATCACTACAGCTATAATCTGGGTAATGAACTGTCCTGGGTTGCCGTTGAAAAGCCCGTCCGCTCCGGCAGAGTTTATAGCGATGCTGGCGAAAAGTCCGGTAGCAATAGCGCCCCAGGTACCACCAACGCCATGCACTCCCCAAACATCGAGGGCGTCGTCGATACCAAGCTTGCCTTTTAGCTGTACGGCCAGATAGCAGAGGACTCCGGCTCCGAGACCGATTATAATAGCCGCTGTGGCGTCAACAAAACCTGAGGCGGGGGTTATTGCTACTAGGCCGGCCACACCGCCAGCAGCGGCTCCAATTACACTGGGGCTACCCTTGTGCAGCCAGCTCATCGTCATCCAGGTTATCGCAGCCATGGCTGCTGCGGTGTTAGTGACTACAAAGGCGTTGACGGCAAGGCCACCGGCTCCCAGAGCACTACCTGCGTTGAAACCGAACCACCCGAACCAGAGCAGCGAGGCCCCAAGAACGACCATAGTTGCGTCGTGAGGGTCCATCTGGTCGAAGCCAAAGCCCCGTCTCTTACCTATCACAAGGGCGGCCACTAGAGCGGACACGCCAGAAGTTATGTGCACCACGGTGCCCCCTGCAAAGTCCAGAGCTCCCATGGCACGCAGCCAGCCGGGCTGTCCTGCGCATCCCGCAACAACCTCTGCACCCTCCATGCCGGTGCAGCTCCACACCCAATGAGCTACAGGATCGTACACAAAGGTCACCCACAAAAGAGTGAAGATAACGAAGGCTTTAAATCTCTTGCGCTCAGCGAAGGCGCCGGTTATAAGGGCCGGAGTGATTACGGCGAACATGGCCTGAAAGATCATGAAAGCCTGATGAGGAATGGTTGCCGCATAGTCTGTATTGGGTTCTAGACCTACATTTCGTAGCCCAACCCATTCCAGACTGCCTAGAAATCCACCACCTATATCGGGGCCAAAAGCCAGGCTGTAACCCCACAGGACCCACTGTACGCTGATGAGGGCCAGTATGAAGAAGCTTTGCATAATGGTGGCCAAGACATTCTTTTGTCTGACAAGGCCCGCGTAGAAGAACCCCAAAGCCGGGGTCATGAGCATTACTAGGGCTGTCGAGGTCAATACCCAGGCGGTATCGCCAGCGCTAATTTCTGGTGGCATGGATCCTCCTCCTCAGAAAAGTGATTAAGTCAACGATAAAGCCCAATTATTACATAAATGCTGCTTTCAGATGAACTGTAGATTAAATCCATGTTACAAACATGTTACGAGGAGAGGGGTCCTTTTACCGGTGGGTCGCCGAAAGGCACGGAACTGACTTAGCTATTTCTCAAAGACCAACTGTATTGTAAAATGAGATGGGATTTGTGAAGGTTGACACAAACGGCTGTTTTGAGCTTGTCTAAAGGAGAAGCCTTGCTTCCAATTATCGTAGGTATCACAGGGGCCAGCGGCGCCGTCCTAGCCAAAAGGTGTATAGAGTCGCTACTAGAGAGGTCTGTAGAGACTATAGTGGTATGCACTCCAGCAGGTCAGATGGTATGGAAGCACGAGTTAGAGGAAAACTACCGTTCTTGGATAAAGAACACTTCCTGTAAACAATACGGAATTCAAGAGATAGGCGCCCCCATTGCTAGCGGTACTGTTCCCATAGCAGGGATGGCTATAATACCTTGCAGTATGGACACCTTAGGTGCGGTTGCCAATGGTCTTTCTGGCAATCTGTTGGAGCGGGCAGCCGACGTAACTATCAAGGAAGGTAGACCTCTGGTGCTAGTGCCGCGCGAGTCCCCTCTATCGGCCATCCACTTAACAAATTTATTGACTCTTGCGAGGCTGGGTGTTAAAATCGTGCCACCTATGCCACCTTTCTATGCCAAGCCAAAGAGTATAGAGGACATAGTAGAGCACATAGTTGCACGGGTCCTAGTAGCACTCGGCATCGAGCCGTCCCTACCTTACGATCACAGGTATGGTGAAGGCATCGATGCTATTTAGTTATAGGGAGGTGTGTGGCTGGATTATGTAGATCACCAGTCAGGAGGCAGCAAGCATGGCCACACTGAAAGAAAGGGAAAGGGCCAGGTTTGTCCAAACGATGTTCGCTCGCATATCAGAAAGATATGACCTCCTGAATGCGGTGATGAGCCTTGGTAGGGACCAAAACTGGAGACGTCTTACCGCAACACTGGCTGCACCGGCACCGCTTAGACTCGGGCTGGATGTGGCGACCGGTACAGGGGACCTGGCAATAGCACTGGCTGAGAGAGCGGAACATGTAGTAGGTATAGACTTTTGTGCTCCCATGATGGAGACCGGAGAGTCCAAAATATCTATTAAGAAGTTAAAAGGCAGAATTTCTTTGACAACCGGCGATGCACTAAAACTGCCCTTCGCAGATAATACCTTTGACTGTGCCACGATAGGGTTTGGCATTAGAAACATCGATCCGCCGGTGAAAGCCTTTAGAGAAATGCGGCGAGTGGTACGGGATGGTGGCAAGGTAGCATGTCTAGAGATAATGAGGCCACCCAGAGGGCCAGCTGGTGCTCTGTATAAGGTATACATGGACGTGCTTATTCCCAGTCTGGGAAAATGGCTGGCAAAGGATGGTGAAGCTTATAGATATCTCTCCGATTCTGTGTTCAATTTTTTTAGCCCTGAGGAGCTCAAAGGAATTATGCAAGAAGCAGGGCTGGAAAATATCCGCTATAGGACGTTGAACTTAGGTGCTCTAGCCATCCACGTTGGCGAAAAAATGAGGTAAGTTTAAGCGAGGAATAATGAATACCGACATCCCCGAAGTAGTAATACTAAGACTACCGCTCTACGCCAGGGTCCTATCCATCCTGGTTACAGAGGGAGTTCAAGTAGCCAGTTCACAGACCCTGGCAAACCTTCTACAGTCCACTCCCGCACAAATCAGAAAAGACCTAAGCTATTTTGGCCGCTTCGGTAAGCAGGGACGTGGATATAGCGTCGCCTATCTTTATCAGGAGCTACGCCAAATCCTGGGGCTTGAATTAGACTGGAACATAGCCGTAGTGGGAGTAGGACAGCTAGGTACGGCTATCATCAATTATGGAGGCTTTGCATCTCAAGGCTTCCATATTATTGCGGCTTTCGATACAGACATAGAGAAACAAGATACTTACATTGGCGGACTCATAATACGGGCCTTGGACGAACTAGAGAAGGTGGTAAAGGAGTTAAAGATAGACCTAGGTATAGTTGCCGTGCCTTCTTCTCAAGGGCAGGAGGTCATAGACCTGCTGGTAAAAAGCGGTGTGAACGGCATTCTAAACTACGCGCCGTTCCAGGCCAGGGTACCAAAGGGCGTATGGGTGAGAGACGTAGATCCTGTAGTTTCGCTACAGAGCATGACGTATCATCTCAAGTTCGCAAAAAAAGCTACAGAACACAGAGGAAGGGACCAGAGGAGCTTGCCAGCAAATAGGGTTAGCTAGTTATCAGGACATCTTCTTCGGTGGGAAGATTACGCTTAATAACATCCAGGTTATCGAGCGCCATGCCGGCGCCTATGGCCACGCAACGCATTGGATCATCGGCGACATAACAGGGTACACCAGTCTCTCCCGAGATAAGCTCCTCAATTCCGGCAAGGAGCGCGCCACCCCCGGTAATCACTATCCCGCGATCTATCACGTCAGATGCCAGTTCCGGCGGTGTCTTCATCAAGACCGACTTTGCCGCACCAACTATGGATATCAAGCAGTCAAAGATACCTTGGTGGACATCTACTGCAGATACAGTAGTGGCCCTTGGTAAGCCAGAAACCTGGTCCCGGCCTCTTACCTCCATTGTTGTATCTTCGGAAGGCTGGACCGCGCTGCCAATTCTTATCTTGACCTCCTCGGCCATTTGCTCTCCGATGACCAGGCTGTGGCGACGCTTAATATAGGAAATTATTGCCTCATCTATCTTGTCGCCACCGACCCTTATCGACTCACTAGCTACTATACCGTACATCGAAATTACCGCAGCCTCAGTTCTTCCTCCTCCAATATCCAGCACCATGTGTCCTCGTGGCGAGCTAACAGGTATCTTGGCGCCTATAGCGGCAGCCAGAGGCTCGGGAATGAGATAGGCAGGTTTACGGGCGCCAGCTTGCTCTGCGGCATCCCGCACAGCACGTTGTTCAACTCCAGTAGCCCCCACAGGCACACATACCATTACTTCCGGCTTGGAGAAGCGCCAGGGTCCCAAGACCTTGCCAATGAAATGACGCAACATGGCTTCTGTTATAGTATAGTCTGCTATTACACCCTCTCTCATAGGTCTAATTACGGCTATGCTCTCCGGCGAGCGCCCCATCATCTCTCTTGCAGCCTTGCCCACAGCCTCGATTCGGTTCTCCCTAACCGACAGAGCCACAACCGAGGGCTCGTTTATCACAATCCCCTTCCCGCCTACGTACACGAGAACGTTAGCTGTTCCCAGGTCTATCCCCACCCTTTTAGCCATTTGTTAATACCTCCGGTTAGTTAGACAAATCTGTAGTGGAGAAGGACTTGTACCATTACTCAAAAGGGTGAGCCATCTGTGGAGTGCTTTCTGTGTATGTTGGCTCCCAATCCTCTTAGCTTACCAACGAGATCGGTATAGCCACGGTCTAGGTGGTAGACGTCATAAATCTCGGTATGGCCCTTTGCTACCAGCCCGGCAATTACCAGGGAGGCCCCGCAGCGAATATCAAGGGCCCTGACAGGAGTGCCAACAAGATTAGAAGGCCCGGTTATTATGGCCGTCTGTCCAGCCACAACAACTTCCGCACCCATTCTGCGTAGCTCGCTCACGTACAATAGACGGTTGTCATAAACTCGCTCATGTATCACGCTAACACCCCTGGCCTGAGTCAAAAGGGCACCGACGGTAGACTGAAGGTCAGTGGCAAACCCGGGATAGGGAAGGGCCTGAATGGATATGGCATTTAGCTCACCATCTCGGACCACCCTCATGCTTCCCTCATCGGCAAATACCTGGACCCCAGCCTCTTTAAGTTTCCAGATAAGCGCGTCGAGATGGTCAGGTCTAACATTATTTAGAGTCACGTCGCCACACGAGGCAGCCGCTGCCACAGCATAGGTCCCCGCTTCAATCCGGTCTGGAATTATTGAACAGTTACCGCCGCCCAGTTCATCTACGCCTTCAATCTCTATAGTTTCTGTACCAGCTCCGGATATTCTAGCCCCCATAGAGTTCAACATTTGAGCCAGACATACGATCTCTGGCTCCATAGCGGCATTTCTAAGAACCGTGGTGCCCTCAGACAGGCAGGCTGACATCATGAGGTTTTCGGTACCGATATTACTGGGGTAGTCCATGAAGATCCTGGTACCCCTTAGCCCTTTGGAACGGACCAAATACTTGTCTTCTTCTCGACTTACATCCGCACCCAAGGCCCTAAAACCGATCAGATGGACATCTATGGGTCTAAGCCCAATAACGTCTCCTCCCGGCGGTGCAGCAGCAGCCTCTCCAAAACGACCTAGAAGCGGTCCCATAACCAGGAAGCTGGCACGGTTTTTCACCACTAATTCGCTGGGAGCTTGCGTTGTAGTTATGTTAGAGGCATTGATAATCAGCCTATCTTCACCAGCCCACTCCACCACAGCGCCCAGGCTGCGTAGGAGATCACCCATTATGTTCACGTCCTCTATATGAGGAACGTTTTCAAGGATACATTCTTCGGGGGAAAGAAGGGCTGCGGCCATACAAGGAAGCACGGCATTCTTGGCTCCAGATATCTTAATAGACCCCTGGAGTCTTTGTCCACCCTCAATTATATAACTGTCACCGGGCATGGGGAGTACCTTTTAGCCTTGTCTTCTGCGACGGCGCTCGGCTACGCGTAGCCTGGCAGTTGCCCTGCGAAGCGAGGCCTCAGCCCTTGCCAAGTCCGCTTCGAAGCCGGCGGACTCACGCAAGCGCTCCTCTGCCCTGCGGCGGGCAGCCTCCGCCCGTTCTATGTCTATCTCTTCGGCCCGCTCTGCAACATCGGCAAGCACCACAACTTTGTCAGGTCTGACTTCTAAGAAGCCTCCACCTATTACAAAGCTGTATTCTACTCCATCCTTGCGTGCAATCAGCTCTCCATAGGTAAGCGCCGTGAGAAGCGGCACGTGATGGGGAAGAATACCGAGTTCTCCCTCTATTCCTGGTGCAATCACTATATCAACATCATCTGAAAATAGCG
>ORJL010324664.1_pt1 | contig 10948 bp, 13 predicted proteins | sample 1779941 | NCBI WGS metagenome assembly ORJL01 (sample SAMEA104232317, study PRJEB22302) | groundwater metagenome | biome: forest; feature: aquifer; material: groundwater | place: USA | collected 2011-08-07 | depth 5.8 m | reverse complement strand
GTCATCCATTCTTTGATGTCACCTAGTAACTTTGATTCTGGGTGCTCAACCAAAAGAATAGCCTCAAATGCATACACAAATGCTTTTTGGATCTTTGTAATCTGATCAGATTCATTGGACAATCGTAAGCCAACATATCTCCCATACCCTTCCAAGAATATTCCCATTGCTGATTTAGCAGGTCTTTTGGGATCAAATTCTTCATCTGCCCATCCAAACTCTCTTTTTGCATGGAAAAACGCTTGAAGAGCAGGTGAGTTATGTGTGAATTTATCTACTGTTTCAGATTCTGCCTCGAGTAATGAAGGAATGTGATCACCTGCGACTTTTGCGAGTTCGTTTACCTCTATTTTATATTGTTCGTTTGCTTGGTCGAGATTGACGATGGTTTCGTTGAGCCTAGTAATGACGGAATCAAAATCGGTTATTCTGGTTTCGAATTCTAGATTATTTTCTTTTAGCCACTTAAGCGATTCGGATGTGTGAGGATATTGGGCAAGAATTCTCTGAGCAAGAGATCTTGCCTTTTCTGCAGAGGTAAGTGCGTTGGAAATTTCAGAAGACATGGAGCGATTTTATCACGGAATTGCAGAGTTTATACGTACACCGTGTTTTCTTTCGATTCTGGAAGAATTGTAAAAAACACCAACACTTACTTATCCACGTCGCTTATTTCAGTTGCCCGATTTCTTTCTTGAAGAGCCTTTTTATACGATTCTTCAATCTTATTAGAAGCTTGATATACAGGGTAATCCATATCTTTCACATCATCAATGATGAGATTTTTGACATAAGAAGACAATGTCAAGCCAAATTTACCCGCTTTACTACTGAGATAGTCGTAGAGTGGATCTGGAAGAGAAATTTTGATTTGGGTTACACTAGTACTCATATAGGTTTATTATAAGACCTTTTTGTGTGCTTTTCAAACAGCATTTCACTATAATTTTACTAAAAAAGATTTCTGTAATGAGTTTTTAATCAACGATTGGTATGGCACATCCATAGCGTTCGCTTCTTCTTTAATCCTGTTCAAGAGATATTCGGGTAAACGAATGGAAATAGATTTTGAAGTAGGTTTGAGGTTAGGAAAACGTACCTTCTGAGCATCACTTGGATCAAAATAATCAGCCAAATTTACCTTAGTCCAAAACTCTCGCTCCTGATCTTCATTCTTGAATTTAGGGACATTAAGTTGTTTTTTCATATAACCCCTCCTCTCTTTTGTTTAAGTCTCTAGCTGAAATAATCCTGACTTTTTGCTTTCTGATAGTAAATACAATAAATAAAACTCGATCTTTTTTAGTTTTACCGATCATAATCTTTCTCTTCTCTTTTCCAGAGTGAATAGGATCTGGATAAAGCTTTTTATGTTCATCGAAAAAAATTTCCTCTGCCTCACTGATACCAACTTGATGTTTCTGCCAACTTTTTCCTTGATTACCTTCATCCCATTCAAATACAAGTGGTTCTGGGATGATTTTCATAGGTTAATTGTATATGTGGGACATATACAATGTCAAGGTGGCAATATTGCTTTTTCCCCAAAGATCCTGTGTTGGAAAAAAGGTAAGGTTTTGAAATGGGCACTAGTTTATAGATCTTAAAGAGTTTCCTGTAAAAAGGAATCGTTTTTCTTCCAATGCAGTTCCATCATCATGTACCATCTTAAAAACCAAATATGCTTGCCCATCTTTCATCTCTCCACTCATCTCATCTATGAGACCGTCAAATCTAAATTCTTTTTTGCTAAACCAATCAGGAAAAATCGTATATGACTTTTCTTTTGATGAAGACATTGAAGCAATCGTTGTGCTGTGTGTTTTTCCTGTTATGACATCGAGTAAGACAATGCCCTGACACGAACTCCCACAATATACGGTAAAGAAAACGTGATCGTTACCTAACCAATGGAGACCACCTCTCACACTCCAAGGATTAAAATTGGAGTGATAGATTTCTTTATAGACACTTTGATTAATATCAAAAATTTTCACTTCGAGATTTTCTTGAGAGTCATTGGGATAATAAAAAAGTCCTATCCTATTCTTTAAAGGAGAAAGTTGAACAGAAAATATTTTGTGATTTTCGTAAAGGACTTCTTTCTTAACTTTATTTTTAGTAAGAACGGTACCGTTATCCTCACCTAATGATACAGCACCAAATTCTTCAAGAGGAATATCGAAAATATGTATTGGATCACCAATGAAATACACTCCTTCACCAAAAATTATTCCATAAGAAGGTTTCTGAAGAGATGTGTCTCTCAATACATCAAGTTTATGTCGATAAAGAGTGATTGAGATACATAAAAAAACAATGACCGTTATGACCAAAAAAACCAAAGTCTTTGAAGTTTTCATAATCTGTAAAAGAAAACATGTTGCTCTTTACCAAACTTGTTCTTATAAGTGATTGTGAAAATAGGAATTTCTTTTCCAACCCAAGTTGGAGGTAAAATACTATCGTCATAGTAGTGATTTGCTCCATTCGTAGGATCTTTTACTTCATCTCTGATAACTTTTCCGGCAATATCATAGGCATGTTTCCAAGCCTGTAGATCAATATCCTTCTTTGTATGATTAGGATTTTCTACATATTTTCGGTTATCATCTGTTTTATTAAATGAACTAAATTGCGATTTTGCTGTGATAACCTCCCAATATGTATTAGGCCATCTCTTACTTTCAACTCGATGTCGAATCACCCAAGCAATCGCAACTCGGGCAGTATCTGAAATTAGAGTATTCCTCACCTCACCAAAAAGTGCTCGAGCTAAAATCATTTGATCTGTGTCATCAGCAAAATTTCCTGTCCATTCTGGATCATTGACAGTGGGTACTCGTTCAAGTTGGATTTCCCCTAAACGTAAGCTCACTTGATGTAATGTTGGAGTTTTATCTGCCCAAAATTCAAGATAGTGAATTCCAGAAGAAAGATTCTTTGTAAAAACCTTTTGCTCTCTCTTTTCACCTGTGAGAACTTGCCAAAATCTTGCCGACCAAATCCAATTTTTCATTTTTTTAGAGGTAAAATCTGGCTCAATCGTGCTATCTATAATGAGTTTTAGATCATCTCCATCCCAAAAATGCCAAGAAACACTTACATCCGCCGTAATACTTTGAAGGGGTAAATTTACCATAGCAAAGGTGTACCAGGGACGGCTATTACCGTCTTCAGCTTTTTGTTCAAGTTGAAACTGGATATCTTGCAAATCTTTGAGAGGTCTTACTTCGATGCGGTCAATAGTTGCACTCTCTTTGGGAATGAAGTTCAAGGTGTGCTCAAGCTTATTAAGCGGAAGAATGAAAACGACTGTCTTTGCCAACCCCTTCAATTCTGTACCGTTCCAGGCTGGTGGGATTTTAAAATGTTGAACATTGTTTATTTCCGGAATTTCTCTGAATTCCAATTCGTCGATCATGACGCGTAAATCTTCATCCTGCCGACATCTTGCAGTAATGGAAACACTATAAAGGCCAAATTGATCTAGAGAAAAAGAAATTATTTTTGGTTTATCTATCCTTAAAGGGGATACTGGAAACTCATTAAATTGGTTGGACATTGTACCCATTTTAATTTGCTTTTCATGTAAAAAACAAGCGGCCGATTAGCATCACTTTTGGATTTTTACGTGTGTTGATTTGCGGGGGTGGAAGTAATCGAAACTTCGTCAAGAGATTTGGAGTCTCCTGTCCTACCACTGAACGACACCCCCCAGGTAAAAATTAACTCTCTTGAGATGTATGTTATTGTAACATGTCACCACTATCTAGTTCTCGCGTAAATACCTTGTAGGTAAAAATAATTTTACGCAATATATCAATATCTCCGTAGATGATGGTTATACATCCCATATATCCTTCTCTTATAACTTTCTTTGTATGAGGTTTTATATACGGCTTATTAAATTGCTCGGGAGGAATACTCGTAATTTCAGACCAGAAATTGATAATTGCTTTGACATTATGATATTCGTGAACATGAACACAGATTCTCAATTTTGTCTCATTAACAGGAAATACATATCTAAATAATCGTAAAAAAACCTTGATCATTTCAGGATCAGAGTTAATAAAATCTACCGCTTTTTTAGTTTTCCCTCCTTCAGCCCAATATAATAATGAGCATGCTAGAAGTGCTTGCTCTTTTGTCAAATGAATAGAACGCACCTTCTCTTCTGCCCAAAGTTTACTCTTTTTCACTCTCTCTTCGCGTTTTTTAGAAATCGTTCTCCATGCTTTTTCTCGAGCACATTTGCGTAAATACTGTATTCTACCTTTTGCATTTTGATCCAATTTAACTTCTTTTGCCCACAATCCAACCGAGGATCGCGATACATGTAAAATATTTTTAATCTCACCAAGAGAGTATCCTTTTCTACGCAGTTTGATAGCCTGTTGAACTATTTTTCCTTCATAACCCATATTGAATTAAACATACCTTTTTCAAGCTCATTTTCAACTAGATCTTTTCGCATCTTCTTCGTATTTCACGAAACATTTTTTCCATGTACACTCTATATATGTCATCCGGCCTGCTCAATCATCAAACAGTTTCTCTCCTCGAAAAAGATAAACACATTCTTGAGCGCACGCGCTTCCCCATCGTCACCGTCTCGGCAACCTTCCGCGAAGATCTTAAACAATTTTACGGGATGGTTCACGACCCGCTCATGCGTGACGTGGTGTTTTCGCGCGCGCATTTTTCAATGGCGTTTGGGGTAGCCGTGCACGCATGGATGTCATCCGGCGCCGATCGCGAGTGTCCACTCTCAGAGAAAATTACCGCCCCGTGCGACACCGCAATTGCTTGGCTCGTGGATCCAACAAACTATGTGCGATCCGAGGATTGGTCAAAGATCCAGTCGACAGAATACATCGGCCGTAAATTGGCACGCAACGCGTTTTTGAAATGGGTGAAAGATCAAGTTGATACTTTTGTGCGCAACAAGCTCCCGATTACCGGCGCCATTACCCCTCCTCTTTTGCATCTCTTTGAACACGTGGACCGACCAATTATCTCGTTCCATTACGAGGCCGGAAATATTTTAGGCGGAACGGGAAAGCGCATTGTGCAGGTTGTCACCGATCCGCACGTTCGCGATCAATACTTAACGCTCTCTCATTTGCCAAACATGAAATACTGCGTAATGGACGAAAAAACAAAAGAAGATTTCATTGAAAAAGCGGAGATGATGGACAAACGTGTCGATCCCGACCGCATCATTGTAACTGGTCCTCCTATTGACCCCCGCATTGTGGCAGCGCGCAAAAAGAAAAACCCATTTTTGCTGAAGAAACGCCCGTTGCGATTGTGCATTACAACCGGAGGTCTTGGAACAAACAAAGATGAGATTCATGAAATTTTGCATCTGTTGTTTGATTTATTGAAAGTGGAACATCCACCAATTCAATTACTGTGTTATGGCGGAACAAACCACGACTTCACCTTGATGGTGCAAAATATCGCAAAAGAAAAAGGCATTGAGATTGGTGAACTGGAAAATGAAAATGCGGGATTCAGGCTCATTCATGGCAAACATATTGTAGGAATTAACGAGCAACTGATTGCATATGCATTTCCGTGGGCCGATGGATTGATTACCAAGCCCTCCGGCGACATGGCGTATGACGCGGTGGCGGCCGGTTGCTTTTTATTGTTGTTGGCGCCATGGGGAGATTGGGAACGCAATATCCAAGAAGTGCTGGAACAGCGCGGCGTTGCACGCCGCGCGAACGTGAGCCACATCAAAGAACAATTAGAAATTTTAGCCTCGCCAATACTTCACCATCACGACAGTTGGTTTGCAAAAGCGCAGCAAAATGCATTAGACTTGCCTCCGCTTTTTTTGAATGGTGCAAAAAATATTTTAAACGTGGCGAAACAGTGGAAATAAAAAACGCGTGAGGATAAAACGTTTACTTCAACTTACTCGACTCTTTATGCTCGGTTACTTTTCTGCATGTTTTACAAAATTTGTTGAGCTTTAATTTTTCCGGCGTGTTCATTTTGTTGCGTTGCGTAATATAGTTAAACATTCCACACACCGAACACTTTAATCCAAATGCTTGTCGTGGTCCTTTTTTTGATTTCGGCATAGTGTTCCCTTATGTTACTTTCTTTTTTTGTCTGACGCTCTCAAACCTGGTAATTGATCTTGTGTCCAAATAACTTTAACTTTCCTCCCAGTTATTAATACCTCCGTAATCGCAGTTGCAAGGTTCCTTCCAACAAACGCTGCTCCCGTTATTGTCTCATTGTTGAATGCACTTGCCAGTTCACCAATGAGATCTCTCAATTCACTATCGGACATTAAAGCAGCTGTTTCAGCTACCAACTCTGCATTCAAATATCGATCAAATGTATATCCCATTTTTCCTTTTGAGCCATCTCAGGGATTCGAACCCTGGACCTGCTGTTTACAAAACAGCTGCTCTACCACTGAGCTAAGATGGCTTATTTTACACTACGATCATTCAGCGCGCCAGAGGCGGAATGAACTTCTGCATTATATCTGGAAAACTATGTATTGACAAATATGAAAAAAGTCACTTATATGTTCTATATTAGATGAATGATATTTCGAAAAAAATAATTGTACAAACAAAAAGTTTTTCAAAAAAATAACATTCAAAAATAAAAGCTCAGTATGAAACTTCAATCTGCCTATCAAGTCACCGTCATTTATAATCCTTCCGATTTCACAAATGATCCAAACATCGTCAAAGTTGATGATGGTATTCAAATAACAGCAACCGATGTCGCGGAGTCGTTGCGTCAGCACGGCTATCAAACAGACACATACGCCGTTTCACCAAAGAATCTCTACTATCTGAAGGATAAGAAGACTGATGCCTTTTTCAACCTCTGTGACGGCTTCGGCATGTATATGCGCGTTGTGAAGCAACTAGAAAAACACGGAAAGATATTTACCGGTCCCGGTCCCGATGCAATGGCGCTCACCATTGATAAAATCGCCACAAAAAAAGTATTCGAGCGTATTGGTGTTCCAACACCAAAATGGCAGTTCGTAAAAAACGCACGCAAAAAGTTTTCTACACAATTAAAACTCCCTCTCATCGTGAAACCACCACTCGAAGATTGCAGTATTGGAATCTCGCAACATTCGATTGCCGAAGATAAGCGTGCATTGGTCAACATTGTTAAAGAAGTGTGTACAACATATAAACAAGGCGCACTCATTGAAGAGTTCATTCCGGGAAAAGAGATTCACTGCACGGTAGTGGGAAACGGTGAAGACGCGCAAGTTCTTTCACTTGCAGAACTTCGCATGGAAAATAGTGTGACCGAGGATACGTTTGTATATGATTTTGAAGCAAAATGGGTAGAAACTTCCCCACGATGGCAACATACGTTTGTCTCTCCCGCTCCTACTTTAGATAAAGGTATAGCGGAAAAGATACAAGCTGACGCGAAACGCGCCTTTTTGGCGCTGGGTATGAAAGATTATGCGCGGTTTGACATTCGGTACAACACAAAAACCAAAAAATATTATTTCTTAGAAGTAAGCGCGAATCCTTCGATTTATAACTCCTTGGACGAAGCCACAACTCGTTCTGCACACGCCAGCGGCCTTCCCTATCATCAATTCATACACAACATTTTTGAAGCCTGCAAAATGCGATATAGTGAACTTGTGATGACGTAGGTTTTTGAAAGATAGTTTCTTTTTCAATTTTCAAGTGCCAGGTGTAGGATTCGAATGACTCAAGGTCATTCTTGCGCTTCTTTACTTTTCAGTGCCAGGTGTAGGATTCGAACCTACGTAGACCGAAGCCATCAGATTTACAGTCTGACCTCGTTGACCGCTTGAGTAACCTGGCGCGAGATGTATTGTATCATCGAAACTCAAACTTTAGATATGGAATAGGCCTATTTCCATGTGCTAAAATCATTGTTTATGAAACTCCATATTACCGACGAGTATTCTCCTCTTCAGGATGTGATCGTTTGTTGGGGAGATGCAGTTCCCGACTATAAAACATACGCTTGTAAAGACCCAGAGTTCACGAAATATCATAAACGTTCTTGGGATAAACACCTTTTGCTCAAACAGCAGGAACAATTTTTTAAGAAACTGAGTTCTTTTGGAGTACAGTTGCATTTTCTCAAAACAGATCCAAATCTTCCCCACCAAATGTATACTCGCGATACAGCATTCGTGATCAATAATCATTTGTACTTCAGTCAAAAACGAGAACTTTCCGACCGTGATGGCGAAATTCGTTTGCTTCAGGACCTCCTTACCTCGTTGAAAATCACAGATCTTCGAGAAATAACGAGTGGCAGCATTGAGGGCGGTGATGTCATTGTAGATTCGCAAACAACATATATCGGAAACGGCAGTAGAACGAGCAAAACAGCTATTGATGAACTCATGAAACTTGAAAACTGTTCATATATTTTTCTTGGTGATAACGTCATGCATTTCGATACGCGATTTACCTTGTTACCGCGAAACACTGCCTTAATTATTCCAGAAGCGTTTCAAGAAACAGATCTCGAGATGCTTAAGAAGCGATATACATTGATCCCCGTTTTACAGTCAGAAGCGATCGAACTTGGGACGAACGTATTCGTCGTCAACCCAGAAACGCTGTTTTCACCAACACATAACGTGCGCATTAATGATGAACTCAAAAAAGCTGGGTTCCATGTAGAAACAGTCGATTATACCGAGCCAATTAATCTTGGTGGCTCGTTTCGATGTACGACGCTCCCGCTAAAAAGAGGTTGAGATATTCTCTGTTTTTCTTTTGGGGATATTGTATTGAAAAAAACATAAAAAGGGATTTTTATGAAAAATAATATGGCTATATCAAAAGACCAACTAATGAAGCTATATGAGACAGGAAGTTCAATGAAGCAAATTTCTATGGTTTTACATTGTTCTATACATAAAGTTGAATATTGGATGGGAAAATACCATGTCAGAAGAAGAAATCTTAGTGATGCTGCCTACCTACAACAAAACCCTTTCGGTGATCCGTTCCTTATCAAACCCCGTCGAACAAAAAAAGATCATATGTTGTATGGACTTGGACTTGGTCTATATTGGGGGGAAGGAAATAAAGTATCAAAACATTCTGTACGTATCACAAACTCTGATCCTAAAGTAATACGGATGTTTGCCTAATTTCTTAGGAAAATTTGTGGAGTTAAGGAGGATAAATTTTCATATAGTATTATCTGCTTTCAGAATAGCAAAATAGAAACCGTCCGACAGTATTGGTCGGAACAGCTCAAGATTTCTGGTGAAAAATTTGGTAAAATCGTCCAGATTCCACCACAAGGAAAAGGAACGTATCGAAAAAATCTGCGTATGGTGTCTGTAATCTTTCTGTCGGAAACATTAAATTAAAACGATGGATCCTTCAAGAACTTGATTCAATTGCAAGCCTGGGTAGTTTAGTGGTAAAACAAACCCTTGGTAAGGGTTAGACCGCGAGTCCGATTCTCGCTCCAGGCTCAACAAAACCTTTCCGAATTTTTCTTGACAAATAATTCTTCAAGCGTACAATCCAAGCAAACATTCCCAATAAAGGAGACTTATGAGCACAGAAACATATCTTCATCCAGGTTACGAAACACGACAGATGCTACTTCGTAGTATGTATGACCATGCTTATAATATAGACTTCACCCAGAAACATTGGGTAATCCTCGGAGTAACAGAACAAAATCGGTTGGCAGAGGAAATGGTTCGATACGTTCTTCTTCAAATTCAGTCTATACATACACTCGAGACAGTTGTCACAGACCTGGAAATTCAAGGCTTGGTCGCTTCTCTCCATTCTCGTCACGGACAATTGGATTACACATTTCTTCATGAGGCATACCGCGTGTACAACGAAGCAATAAAGAGAGAAATTGTTCAAGCTTCAAAATTTCCACGCCTCGCATTATTTCTTTGGGATGCATCTGTTTTTATGACAAACGCCAAGGACAAAGTTTTGGATGAATACTCCTAAAAAAAGTTCTTCCATTCATAAAAATCGTTCGTTAACCAGGATTTCCCATTCAGCCCATCAAAAAGCCCCGAACCGAAAAGCAGCTGTATAGAGGTTGTTTCCCCGGAAAACCAGGGTGGTATGGGTGCAGACTACTCCACGGAGCAATCTGACTTCCCGAACCGTACAAGTTAAACTTGTAGAGGAAAAAGCTCCTCATTGTGCTTTGTCGTTTCAGGGCCATATTCACTATCCCAAATGAAGCAACAACATTCAATGACAAGTTTACGAGAATTGTTCTACACCAAAGCGTATCGGTCTATATCAATGAGAGAGTGGTGTCGTTTGAGAAGAGTTTTTTCATCAATACGAAAAAGTTACTCGTGTTGATATTGTTTGATCCATTCCAAAATTTCCGAACCGTATTTCTCTTTCTCCAATACGAACTTTAAATGGGCAATAAAGTAATTTTCTGGGTCCCCCGTGGTCATCCACTCGCCTCTCGTATGTTCAACCAACACTGTTTTTTCTTTCGCAAGGTGTGTGATTGCATCCACCGTCCAAAGTTCGCCATCCTTGCCAGTGCTTTGCGGAGTTAAATACGCAAATACTGATGGCTTAAGAAGATACCGACCATACGAAGCCAAATGTGATGGCGCAGAATTCTTGTCTGGCTTTTCAATAATGGTATCGAGTTGATCAGTCGTGCCTGCCTTAAAACTGATAATGCCGTACTTGTCCACAACATCCTCAGAAACTTCCTGAGCCATAATGATGCCTTCGACCTCAGGATGCTGCTCATACAAATCCACCATTACCTTTGCATCCCCTATCTCGCCAAACACCATGTCATCACTATAGAGGACTAAAAATGCTTCCTCGGACTCAACGAACGCGCGAGCCGAAGCAACCGGTGAACCGTTTCCATACGGCAGACTCGCATCCTGAATAAGCACTGTGATTTTGGGAAAGTT
>ORJL011804111.1_pt1 | contig 10953 bp, 7 predicted proteins | sample 1779941 | NCBI WGS metagenome assembly ORJL01 (sample SAMEA104232317, study PRJEB22302) | groundwater metagenome | biome: forest; feature: aquifer; material: groundwater | place: USA | collected 2011-08-07 | depth 5.8 m | reverse complement strand
TTTCGATTATACACAATCAACTTCAATTTACTTAAAGTATCTTCTTCAGTCAGTCAAATTTACGAACTAAGGAAGAACAATGTATTTATCGAGTCTCGAAGTTATCGGTTTTAAATCTTTTGCGCAACGCGTTGATGTGAAATTTGACACAGGCGTTACTGCAATTGTGGGTCCGAACGGATGCGGTAAAACAAATATTGTAGATGCTATCCGCTGGGTGCTTGGCGAACAAAAATACAGCACACTCAGAAGCGATAAGATGGAAGATGTTATCTTTAACGGAACGAAGAACCGAAAAGCTCTCGGTTTGGCTGAAGTATCTCTTCTCATTGAGAATAATAAGGGAATTCTTCCAACAGAATATTCTCAGGTGACCGTGACACGCCGTGTTTACCGTTCAGGTGAAAGTGAATATCTCCTGAATAAGGTGCAATGTCGTTTAAAGGATATTCTTGACCTGTTTATGGATACCGGCATGGGACCGGATGCTTACTCTGTCATCGAGTTAAAGATGATCGAGACAATCTTAAGTGAAAACGCTGATGAGCGGAGGAGATTGTTTGAAGAAGCGGCGGGGGGAACAAAATATAAACACAGAAGAAAAGCCGCATACCGAAAGTTGGATGAAGTTCGGGTAGATTTATCGCGTGTGAATGATATCGTCAAGGAAGTTCAGAAGACTGTTAACCAGCTTGAACGACAGGCTCGTAAGGCTGAACAATATAACGAAGTTGCAACCCGCCTTGAGACGATTGAAGTAGAATTGTTAGAACGCCAATACAGCGCATACCAGAAGAAACTTGAATACTACGAAACACAATATTTTGAAGCAAAATCGCGTAGGCAGAGCATTCAGGAATCACTTTCAGTACAGGAAAAGCGGGTTGATGAACTCCGTATCACACTGAGAGAAATTGAACAGCGTTTAAGCGAAGTACAGTATGCCGTCTCACAGAAACGAGACAAGTTGCACAGGCAGGAAGAAGGAATCCTTGTTGCGAAAGAGCGAAGGAATTCTTTATCCTCAAACATCGAGCGATACGAGAAAGAAAAACTCGATTTACGAATGCAACGCGAGAAATTAGAAAGTGAACAAATCATTCTTGCCACAAAAAAGGAACAACTTAGCAAGCAACACCTTGAGGCAAAAGAATCTCATACCATCGCGTTGAAAGAACGAGAAGTAGCGGCGAAGGCATTTGATGCAAAGAAGGCAGAAGTTCATTCGTTGAATGAACAGCAATTGCAGCTTGCACAGGATGTTGTTGAAAAACGGGGCGAGCATGAACGATTACGAACAAAGATGGATAATTCTACGGGTCGTATTGACCGTTCGCAGGAAGAGATTGAATTATTCGAAGTAGGAGTAAAACAACGTCAGGAATTCGTTACCGAACTTACACAGCAAGACCGTGACTTACGCCGACAATTCATTGATACGGAAAATGAGTTGCGTGAGCAAGAACGGTTACAACGGGAATTAAAACTTGAACTTGACGGTTTAGAAAAACATACGCTTGAACTTCACAACGAACTTGAAAAGCGAACTGAAAAGATTTCTTTCCTTCAGGGACTTTATGAAGTTACAGAAGGAACAGTTGAGGGAGGGAAGTACATTCTTCAGCAGGAAGAATGGAAGAACCGAAATTTTGTCGGTGTCGCCGACGTATTAGAAACTGATGATCGCTATCAATTTGCATTAGAAGCGGCGCTTGGTGAGTTAACCAACCTGATCATTGTTGATAATGAACGGGATGCTATCGAAGCAATGGGAGAACTTCAGGCACATCAACGGGGAAAAGCGACCTTTGTGTGTTTAGACCGGTTGCCAATTCACCATTACGAACGGGAATATTCGGAAGAAGAATCATCCTTATTTTATTTGAAGGATGTTGTACGGTGTGAAGAGAGATACCGCCCATTAGTCAATCTTGTATTAGATAATGTTGCCCTTGTTGAAACGGTTGAACAAGCGCGAGACTTAACTTCTAATCGGCTTGGACTGCGTTGTGTAACATCAGATGGGCAGTTTATCCGCAGTGATGGCTTTGTCTTTGGCGGAAATCAGAAGGTAGAGGAAGTTGCTCTTTTCGGTAAGAAGACGAAGATTGCAGAGATTGAAGCTGAAATAATTCAACTCCAGAAAGAGTATGATGTTCTTGTTCTAAAAACCGATGAGGCGCGTTCATTCTACCAAAGCATAGAAACTGAGACGTTATCGGCAAGTGTTAAGGCAGTTGAACGTGAGATGACACAAATCGAGATGCAGATTGCACAGGTAGAATTTGAGAAGAAACATGCGCTCGAAGGTATCAGCCGTCATCAGCAGGAACAGGAAGCCTTACAGGTAGAAATACAAACGCTCAAAGATCAGGATAAGAATGTTGTTGAGCAGTTGACAACATTGGAACAAAAAAAGGCTGATATTGAGGTAGCGGTTACCGATGCACAACGCGAACTTGAGACATCGGAACGACAATTCCGTGAAAAGGCAGGAAGAGCAAGTCAGTTAGGAATTAGCGTGTTGACGTTACAGACGGAACTTGGCAGTGCGGTGAAAGATGCTGAGCGTATCGTAAAAACTCTTGAAGAAAATGCGAAGACATTTGCACGTCGCGAAGATGAAATTACCCGTGCAAAAGATGAGATAACGCAACTCACTGAAAAAATTGAAACACAAACACTTGAAATCGGGAAACTTCAAACTGAACTTCAAAATCAGGAATTCGATAAAAAAGAAATTGAAAAAATTTACACAGAACGAAGAAACGAAGTTCATCAGATTGAATTAAAGCTCAAAGATGAACGCCGTTCTCATGAAGATGCTGTTTCCTCTGCACATGAATTTGAAGTAAAGCGTACCGAATTAAAAGGTCAGGTTGACCATATTCGCCGGCGTGCGCGGGACGAATTTGAAATGGTCATTGAAGTGAAGGAATTTGAAGATGCATCGGCTGTTGATATTGCATTGCTTGAAGAGGAAGTAAAAACTCTTAAGGATAGAAAGAAAACGCTCGGCGCCATTAACTTTGCGGCGTTCGATGAGTATCAGTCTGAAAGCGAACGTTTAACATTTCTTTCACAACAACGTGACGATTTGAATGAAGCGGAACAGACGCTTCTCAAAACGATTGATGAAATCAATACGACAGCACAGAACAAGTTTATGGAAACGTTTTCTAAGATTCGCGAGAATTTTATTTCGATTTTCAAAGAATTGTTCGATCCGGGTGATGAATGCGACTTAAAACTTGAAGAGGATGTTGATCCGCTTGAAGCGCATATTGAGATTACCGCGAAACCCCGCGGCAAACGACCTACATCGATTGATTTGCTCTCAGGCGGAGAAAAGACCTTAACGGCTATCTCCTTGCTGTTTGCGATATACTTAGTAAAACCAAGTCCGTTTTGTATTCTGGATGAAGTGGATGCACCGTTGGATGATTCGAACATTGACCGTTACACGCGAATGATTAAGAAGTTTTCCAATAATACACAGTTTATCGTTGTAACGCATAACAAACGTACAATGGAAGCTGCTCATGCCCTTTATGGGGTAACGATGGAAGAAGAAGGTATATCGAAGTTAGTGACTGTTCGATTCAACGATCAATCGAGAGTGAAATCGGCTACGATTACCACCGGAGTAGTTTCATAGGGTGTTGAAGTTTTTTATTGATTTTGATGGTACCATCACCAAGCGGGATGTAGGCGATGCCTTATTCGAAACGTTTGGCGGTGAGCAATGCAAAGAATTTGTGAAAGAATACCGGGAAGAAAAACTCTCAGCCGTACAATGTTTCGAGAAGGAAACTGCGGCTTGCGGTAATGTGGATTTACAAACGTTCCATTCATTTCTTGATAGTCAGGAAATTGATGAAACGTTTCCGGAGTTCATCGAATACTGTAAGAAAAATCAATACGAGTTTGCCATTCTCAGTGATGGAATGGATTATTACATCAAAAGAATTCTAACTACACATGGACTTGCCGATGTTCCTGTGTACTCAAATATTATGAACCTTGTTCCTGGTGAAGTAAACGGGACTGTCCGTTTTGTTCCTTCATTTCCTTACACCGATGAAGTATGTGAACGTTGTGCAAGTTGTAAAAGAAATCACATGCTGACTCTAACAGGTGATGATGATATTATTATCTATATCGGAGAAGGGTATTCGGACAGATGTCCGGTACAATATGCCGATGTAGTATTTGCCAAAGATGATTTATTAAAATATTGTCGCCGTGAGGAGATTCCTCATGCAGAATATAAAACATTCGGCGACATCGTGAAGTATATTGAAAAAATGACAACTAGCAAGGGAACAACAAAAATCCGATTACGAAAACGCCGACTGGCAGAACTTGCCCGCCGCGAAGTATTTGCGGGAGGGTAATACATAATGGATATCAGACAGAAGCTGTTTCAAAACAGAAGTTACATGCCAATACCGTTTCTCATTGTGATGGTAGTGTTTGCAGATCCAAGTATCTCAACCTTAATAGCCGGATTATCGTTGGTGTTAGCCGGTGAGATGTTCCGGTTATGGGGTGTTTCGATAGCAGGAAGTGAAACACGAACTACCGGTCCGGTTGGGGGAACGTTCTTAATAACAACAGGCGCCTTCGGACATGTCCGTAATCCGTTATATGTTGGGAATATTTTAATCTATTCCGGCGCGGGTGTCATGGCGAATGCATTCTCCCCGTGGTTAGCATTGTTTACTTTTGTTTTTTTTTGCTGGCAGTATTCAATGATCGTTTCCCTTGAAGAGGAACATCTCTCCCAAAAATTTGGTGAAGAATACCGCCGTTATTGTGATTCCGTCCCGCGGTTTTTCATCAACTTCAAACGATATTTACCGGGTAATAATGAACAACCGGAACTTGACTGGAAGCGCGGGCTGAAATCAGAAAAGAGAACGTTACAGGCGATTGTGGTGTTGACATTATTGCTGGTCGTACTTTGGAAAGCACAATTATTTAGATGAACATCATGATTATCGCCGGAGAAGCCTCCGGGGATTTGCACGGAGCCGGAGTAGTTCGAGAATTAAAACACCGCTATCCGGATGCTGAAATATACGGTATCGGCGGTGATAAAATGGAAAAAGAGGGTATGAAATTGATTTATCATATCCGCGAAGTTTCCATTATGGGCTTTTGGGAAGTTCTTAAACATCTTCCCATTATTCGTTCTGTAGAATTTGCTATGATGGCAATTGCGAAAGCGAAGAAACCTGATGTTGTGTTGCTTATTGATTATCCCGGGTTTAATTTACGCTTTGCAAAAAAAATACGACCCCTCGGACTAAAGATAGTGTATTACATTAGTACGCAAGTGTGGGCACGGAATTCCGGTCATGTAAAGAAGAGGGAAGCATTGATTGATAAAATGCTTGTCGTATTTCCTTTTGAAGAAGAGATTTATAAAAAGGAAGGAATCCCTGTTGAGTTTGTCGGGCATCCGTTACTTGAAGAACTGGAAGAAGTACAGAACAAAGAAGAGTTTTGTAAACGATTTAATATCGATCCATCAAAACATATCGTAGGATTATTTCCGGGAAGCCGAACACAAGAAATTGAACGTATATTTCCGACGATGCTGGGAGCGGCAAGAATATTGTATGCGGCGGATGAAGTAGAAACAGTTGTCGGGGTTGCTCCCAATCTTGACATGGAGTACATGAAAACATTTTTATTGTTGGATGATTTTCCGGTCAAACTTATAAAGCATGTAACCTACGATGTGATGAAAAATGTAGATGTCGCTATTGTTACATCTGGTACTGCGACTTTAGAAACTGCCTGTTATCAAACACCGATGGTCGTGGTTTACAAAACATCATGGCTAACGTATATGATTGGACGAATGCTGGTGAAAGTAAAAAACATTGGTCTTGTGAACATTGTAGCAGGAAAACAAATTGTGCCGGAATTGATTCAGGGGAAAGTAAAACCACTACCTCTTGCTGTTGAAGCGGCGGCAATGTTTGAAGATCCTGCACGAAGACAGAGAATTAGACAAGAGTTATCGCAGATACAGCATAAACTTGGAACTCCCGGCGCTTCCGGACGGGTTGCCGATGCTATTTGCAAGATTATTGATAACAAATAGGAAATAGTCGTGTCGAAAGCGTTACTGCCATTTGCATGGTTGTACGGACTGATTCTGTGGACACGGAATTGGTGTTACGACACAGGAATTTTTAAGACGGTACGTGTTTCTGTTCCCGTCATCTCTGTTGGAAATATGACGGCAGGCGGCACAGGGAAAACTCCGATGGTGGAGTATCTGATACGGTACTGTTTGAGTAAAGGAAAGAAGGTAGCTGTGCTTAGCCGCGGTTACCGTAGAAAAACAGAGGGCTTGATTGCTATCGGTGCGGGTGAGACAAGCAGGGGAACAGCAGAGATGATTGGTGATGAACCATTTCAGATTGCAAAAAAGTTTCCTGATGTGACGGTTATTGTTGAAGCAAAGCGAGTTGTATCAGCCCGTGTTGCGATTGAGAAATATGGCGCTGACGTTATTCTTCTTGATGATGGATTTCAACATCGCTCACTTGGCAGAGATTTAGATATTGTGATGATGAGCGGCGATGTACCACCTGAGCAAATTCAGATGCTTCCTGCGGGAATGAGACGGGAACCGCTTAGTGGATTACGAAGATCTGATGTTCTGGCTGTAAGCGGGCTGAAGAAAAGTGGAAATGGTATTGAGGTTGACTTCAAGGTGAATGAAACTTTTGGTGAACACACCGCTAATTTCCCACTACAGAAAGGAATTAGGATAGAAGTTAATACTGTTCCTTTAGGCTTGCATAGTATTTTTGGTAATGAGACTGTTGCGTGGAATTTGCTTAAAGGAAAAGCATGTGTTGCATTTTCAGGAATTGCAAATCCTGAACGATATGAAAAGTGTTTATATTCACTTGGATTGAAAGTAAAAGATTTTATTCGTTTTCCTGATCATCATTCTTATTCGGGGAATGATTTGAGAAAGATACAGGATTCGGTTACGAAGCATAAGCCCGAATTTGTTATTTCAACGGAGAAAGATTCTGTTCGATTGTATGATTGCACTGAGATGGATCAATCCTTAAAAGAAAGATTATTTTTTTTGGAGATTGAGATGTGCGTATCGAATGGTGAAGATGAGTTTAAGAGTGTATTGGATAGGGTGATTAAGTAATCCGTTGCCTGAAGGCAACGGCAATAGATAGCTGAACAAAGAGCATGAAAGGTCGGGAGTTAAACTCCCTCCCAGTAGTGATAGTTTAAGAGTATTATGGATGGGGTAATTGGGTAATGCGGATAGCAGTAACAGATAACATGGGGGCTGAAAAGAAATTTCAGTCGTACATACAGTGGCTTGAATCAGGAGCTACTGATTTAGAGTGGGTGAAGATTTCATACACATTGGATAATCTTTCAGAGATTGATTCATGCGATGGGGTACTTTTAACAGGCGGCGGAGATATTGATCCAACGCTGTATAATGCAACAACAATTCACCCAAAAGTATATGGTGTTGACGGCAAGCGTGATGATTTTGAACGAAGGGTAATCGATAGAACATTAGTACAAGAAAAACCGTTACTTGGTATTTGCAGAGGGTTACAGATTGCAAATGTGCATTTTGGCGGAAAAATGATTCAGGATTTAGCTGAAATCGGTCACCCGGATCATTCGACGAAGCAAGAGTTTGAGCAACGGCATGGATTAACGGTAAAGTACTCAGGATTGTTAGCTGAGATAACAGGAACAAATACCGGAAATGTGAATTCGTACCACCATCAGGCGGTGGATACACCCGGTACGGGGTTGGTAGTGAGCGCACGATCTGACGATGGAGTAGTAGAAGCAATGGAATTTGAAGACAGAACTACAAGACCATTTTTTTTGTTAGTACAATGGCATCCCGAACGGATGAGCGATACAGAGAATCCGTTTGCGAGAAATATTTTACAACGATTTTTTTTAGAATTACAACAGACAACAAAAGCAATATAACTTAAAGGAGAAAAAGCAACAATGGCAACGAAATATGTATATACATTTGGAAATGGAACCGCAGAAGGCAAGGCAGAAATGAAATCCTTGTTGGGCGGTAAGGGTGCGAACCTTGCAGAGATGACAAATATCGGTTTACCGGTACCCGCAGGATTCACCGTCTCGACAGAAGTGTGCACGTACTATTATGCAAACAAGCGCAAATATCCTACCACATTAAAAGGTGAAGTAGAGAAAGCGTTAAAGAAAGTTGAAAAAGCAATGGGAGCGAAATTCGGAGATCCAAAGAATCCGTTATTAGTTTCCGTTCGTTCAGGTGCGCGTGCATCCATGCCCGGCATGATGGATACGATTCTTAATCTCGGAATTAATGATGTCGTAGCAGAAGGCTTAGTGAAGAAAACAAAGAATCCGCGTTTTGTGTACGATTCCTATCGTCGTTTCGTGCAGATGTACGGCGATGTTGTGTTAGGTTTAAAACCTGTCCACAAAGATGAAATCGATCCGTTTGAAGTTATCATCGAAGCGAAGAAACACGAGAAAGGCGTTCACCTCGATACAGAATTAACCTCAGAGGATTTACAGGATTTAGTCAGTCTCTTCAAAAAAGCAATTAAAGAAAAAACAGGACATGATTTCCCGCAAGACCCGATGAAACAATTATGGGGCGCGATGGGCGCAGTGTTCAGTTCATGGAATAACGAACGCGCTATTGCTTATCGTAAGATGTATGATATTCCCGAAGCATGGGGAACCGCAGTGAATATTCAATCCATGGTATTCGGTAATATGGGTGAAGATTCAGGTACAGGCGTTGCGTTTACACGTGATGCGGCAACCGGAGAAAATTTATTCTATGGTGAATACTTAATGAACGCTCAGGGTGAAGACGTAGTTGCCGGTACACGTACACCACTCCCGATTTCCAAACTTGCAAAGGATAGCCCCAAGCAGTATAAACAGCTTGAGAAAATCCGAAAGATTTTGGAGAAGCATTATCATGATATGATGGACGTTGAGTTCACGATTCAACAAGGCGTGTTGTATATGCTTCAATGCCGTGTCGGTAAACGTACAGCATTTGCGGCAATCAAGATCGCCGTTGATATGGTTGAAGAAGGACTCATCAACGAGAAAGAAGCCCTTAACCGCATCGAACCTGATCAGTTAAATCAGCTTCTCCGTCCTATTTTCGACTTAAAAGAAAAGGCAATTGCAATCGAATCAGGCAAGTTACTTGCAAAAGGTTTGAATGCAGGTCCAGGAGCGGCAACAGGTCGTGTTGTATTTAATGCACCCGATGCTGAAGAGTGGAAGAAACGCGGAGAGAAAGTCATTCTTACCCGTATCGAAACCTCACCGGAAGATATTAAAGGTATGGATGCATCAGAAGGTATCCTCACAGCACGTGGCGGTATGACTTCACACGCCGCACTTGTTGCCCGTCAAATGGGTAAGGTTTGCGTTGCTGGATGTTCAGTATTAAACATCGATTATACAAACCATACAATGACAGTTGCCGGTCGCGTTATTAAAGAAGGCGATTGGATCTCCATCGACGGAACAACAGGCGAAGTGATTGAAGGTAAAGTTGCAACAAAGCCATCAGAAGTTGTTCAGGTATTGGTTGATAAAACATTAAGTCCCAAGAAAGCCCCAGTTTATCAAACGTATGCAAAGGTCATGAAGTGGGCTGATATGTATCGCCGTTTGAATATTCGTACCAATGCTGACCAACCGGATCAAGCGGCTAATGCCGTCGCATTCGGAGCGGAAGGCATCGGACTTTGCCGCACAGAGCATATGTTCTTTGGTGAAGGAAAAATCGGACCAATGCGTGAGATGATTCTTGCAGATACGCTTGAAGATCGTAAAGCGGCTCTTGCAAAATTATTACCCTTACAACGCGCTGACTTTGAAGGAATCTTTGAAGCGATGAACGGCAGACCGGTGACAATCCGTACCATTGACCCGCCGCTTCATGAGTTTGTTCCTCACGAAGAAGCACAGCAACGCGAATTAGCACAGCAAATCGGAATCAGCTACGAGAAAGTTCATCAACGTGTAGAAAGTTTGCACGAATTTAATCCGATGCTTGGTTTCCGTGGATGCCGTCTCGGTATTATCTTCCCGGAAATCACCGAAATGCAATCACGCGCAATTTTTGAAGCCGCCGCAAATGTTAAAGCGCGCGGTATCAAGGTTGAACCTGAAGTCATGATTCCTCTTGTCGGTAATGTAAAAGAACTTGCACATCAAGCGGCTATTGTTCGTAAAGCGGCGGAAGATGTCATGAAGGAAAAGAACGTCAAATTTAAATATTTGGTGGGTACCATGATTGAAATTCCTCGCGGCGCGATCACTGCTGATCAGATTGCAACTGTTGCTGAATTCTTCAGCTTCGGTACAAACGATTTAACGCAGACAACACTTGGTATCAGCCGTGACGATGCAGGCAGATTTATTACACCATACGTCCAGCAGGATATTTTCGAAAAAGATCCATTTGAAGTTCTCGATCGTGTCGGCGTTGGTTCCTTAATGGAAATTGCAGTTGCCAAAGGTCGCCATATCAATCCTTCATTAAAGATTGGTATTTGCGGCGAACATGGTGGCGAACCATCGAGCGTAGAATTCTGTCACGAGATCGGGCTTAACTATGTCAGTTGCTCACCGTTTAGAGTTCCTATTGCACGTCTCGCGGCGGCAAAAGCAGCGTTAACGGAAGAAAAACAGAAGCTTGCTGCAAAGAAGAAAAAGAAGTAAAGAAGTCTATTTGTCATTGCGACCACGCTTAGGCGTGGTTCGCAGTGACGATATCTTCCATCAGTCTGCAGTACAACGAATGTAAATTATAAGAAGTACCATTAAAAAGAAAAGGTAAACCCGAAATGAAGTTATCAGATTTTAAGTACCCGACACCGCGAAATTTAATCG
>ORJL011145121.1_pt1 | contig 10953 bp, 17 predicted proteins | sample 1779941 | NCBI WGS metagenome assembly ORJL01 (sample SAMEA104232317, study PRJEB22302) | groundwater metagenome | biome: forest; feature: aquifer; material: groundwater | place: USA | collected 2011-08-07 | depth 5.8 m | reverse complement strand
CGCGTCGTGCATTCCTCTGACCGCTTTTGCGACCAGCGAAATCGCCTGCCGTCGTGTCGCCCAATTTTTCTCTTCACGAAGAAATCGGCTGAGCGTAACCGTGTCTTGCGCTTCCTTCGATACCAGGTACGCTCTTTTCCAGAGGCCGTACACGCGTCTTTCAACTACGGCTATGGGTTTCGGGGTAAGCACGCCGCGTTCCAGAAATTCCTCGCCCATGTGCACTGCGTTTTCGGGCGATTTGGTCCACGCAGCCAGTATTTCAGGACTCGCCTTTCCCAGCCTGCTCGCTCCGCTACGCCGAAATTTTTTCACCACCACGCGATCCGGGACGCCGGGTATCCGTAAACCCACTGCCGCGGCGCCATTCCTTCCATAGGGCGTCTTGGGTCCCGGCGCGTTTTCAATGAGTAGCGCGGGATTTTCTATCCCCTGTTCCAAAAGCGCCTTCGCAACGTCCTTGCGAAGGAACAACCGCGTTTTTCCCCTATCAAGCCTCTCGAAACTTTCGCGGGGATTATTTCCAGTTTGGACTATGCTCGCCTTATCCCATGGAAATCGCGGGTTTCCGACTCCGAGCGAGTAGTCCGGCCTTTCCTTAAGCCTGTATTCAGGGTGTGTCTGAAGAACTGCTATTTTGACATTTTGCTCCAGAGCGCCGGATTCTATCACGTGTCTCTTGGCTTCCTGGGAAGTAGGTCCTTTTCCGGCACTGTCATCCACCACTAGCACGCGGTCATCGGGAGAAAGCCGTTCTTTCAAGGGCGCAATCGTCCTAGGTCTAGACGCGCGGTATGCCGCACTGATGACTGATCGAGCAATTCTCGCAACAAGTCTGTTCCGGAACACCCGCGGATGGCCGTGAACAATTTTGTCTAAGTATGTCGCCAGAATGCGCTTTACAAGAATTGGCTTAAACGGTACGCCCAATTCTTCCGCAATGATTTTACCAACTTCCGCGCCGCCGTGTCTGATGCCCACTACCACCGTAGGGTGAAAACCACTGGACTGCACAGCGGCCGCCAGCTCTTTCGAAAGGCGATGCACATCATCAAGGCTTAGTGCCGGTCGGTCAAAACCGCGAGGCAAGCGAGTCGCGCGAGTCTGTTGCTTCATCCACATGATTCTGCGCGGGACGTTTTTAATAGTTGCCGATTTCCTGGCTCTGTTGAAAGTCCCGGGTGTTTTCATAGAGGTAACTTTTGAGGCAGTTGAAGTTTCGTTTATTGACGATAAGTTTCTCCCTCTAGGCGGTCAAAACCGGTTTTGCTAAAACCTCAAATCCGCGAGGGGGACCTTTTCAACAGAGCCCGATTTCCTTTAATCCTGATTACAGCGAAGGACAAAAAATAATTGAACATTCGGCTTACTCCAACCCTTTCGGAAACTAAGCACAACCCGCCTTCGAACCCACTTAAAATGTTCAAAAATTAATGTCTGCCGCTATAGGGGCCAATCACGGCTGGGAAGTGGGTTCCTTCCCGCCGTACTTGCCCTTCTCCGCATTCGGGAACAGCAGCCGCAATTCCTCCTCGCTCTCCGCCTCTTCTTTTGAGAGCCACTTTTCGTAGTAGTCGGCGAAGTTCTTGAGCGGGTTGGAAAAGCGGTTTATCTTCACATACGTGTTGTCCTTCTTGTCCAAGAGGCCGAGGCGGTAGGCGCCCTCAAGGTAACGGTGCCAAGTTGCTTTCGGCAAATCCGCCGGCATTTCCTTGAGTTGCACTGCGCCTTTTCTCTTCACAATGCAGAGGACGCGCGCGAGGCGGTAGGCGTGAGTGTCGTTGTTCTCCAAAACTAGAGCCAGTTCCTTGACTGACGGCGCTTTCTTCTTCTCGGCGTACTCGTGGCTCTCCCATTGCCAGTACTTGAAATTCATTTCTCTCCCGCCAAAAGCACTCGTTTGGGAAATTTAAAACAACCCGTTGGGGGGTTAAATTCACCGGCTGAGTGAACATTGCATGCAAAAAGCGCTACTCCTATTGCTTGCTGCAGTGCTGCTTGCGGGCTGCGTTTCGCAAGCGCCTTCTGCCACGCCAGTGCCCGACTCCATTCCCGAACCGCAGGCGACCTCCGCACCGACGGCCAGGCCGCCGGTCATCCAGGCGCCGGACACCCCGACGCCCGCTCCATTCACCGGCTCGTGCGTTGAGAGCGACGGTGGCAACAACCCAACGGCAAAAGGCACGGTCAGGACCGTAACTGAAGACGGCGAAAAGTCTTTTGACGACACTTGCCTGGGCGGCACTCGCTTGCTCGAGTACTATTGCGGCGGCACTGAAGCGAAAAACGAGCAAATTGACTGCGAGTTCGGCTGCCGTGACGGGGCGTGCAATGAAGCCTTGCCGGCTGCCAAGTTCAATTTCTCCGGCGGGCCCAAAAACCCGTTCATCTCCCCGTGCGAGACCACCACGGTGACGCTCAATGTGCGCAACGGCCCGGCTCTGGGAGACGTTCGCTTCTTCGCAAGCTGGGAAGGCAAGCTCGGCGGGTCGTTCAACCCCGAGGCAGCCCAGCTCACGCGCGACGGCTTTGCCGAGACGAAAGTCACCGCCTCGGCAAACGGGTGCTACACGCGCGGCAACGCGGTTGCCAACTTCACCGCCCAAGTGTGCGGGAGCGGCGGGTGCTTCAACAAGACGGTTTTCATCAACTACACCGCAGGAAAGTGCCTCAACGTCGAGGGCTGCGATGCCAACCAGTCGATAGCAGGCTGACGTTTTCTCCGGGCCCGTCACCATAAGTGAGGCATCACAGGCTATGGGGCTGGCATGCAAAACATGGGGAAATGGCGGGGGGAGCCAAGACATTAAAACCTGAAACTACCAAGTAATAGCAGGGGGGTGAATGGCATGAAAGCATTCATAGAAGAACTCAAGGTTGGCGACCCTGTTGATTCTCTTTTCAGCGTCAAGTACAAGCGCGCGGTATCCGAGTACGGCGGGGGCAAGGGCTACTATTTTTCCTTCGGAGCCGCGGACAGGACCGGCGAAATCGAGGTAACCTACTGGGGAGGCCCAAGGCGGGAGGCCGTGCAGGGAGTCCACGACTCGTTTAGGGAGGGAGAGGTAGTGCGCGTGCAGGGAATGACTGGCACTTACAAGGAACGGAAGAAAATCGACGTGAACGAAGGCAAGGGCGCGATTAGTGCCACCGAAAACTACGACCTGAAAGACTTCCTTCCCCAAAGCGAAAAAGACGTCGAGGAACTCTACAAGCAGCTCCTGGGGCTGGTTGGCTCCCTCAAGCACGACGGGCTGCGCGCGCTCTTAAACGGCTTTTTTGCGGACAGCGGGTTCGCCGAGGAATTCAAGCGCGCGCCGGCGGCAATGTACATGCACCACGCCTGGCTCGGGGGGCTTTTGGAACACTCGCTTTCAGTCGCGCGCTCAGCCCGCTTTGCGGCCCAGGCGTACGAGGGAGCGGACCTCGACTTGGTCACCGCGGGCGCGCTTCTTCACGACGTGGGCAAGCTCAAGGAATTCGAGGTGACGACGAGCATCAAGGTGGGGGAAGAGGGGATGCTGCGCGGCCACACGGTGATTGGCGAGGAAATGGTGAGGAAAAAGGCGGCGGAAACCGGCCTTGACGCCCGCACGCTCCTCAAGCTCTGCCACATAATCCTGTCCCACCACGGAAAGCTCGAGCACGGCGCGCCGAAAGAGCCGGCTTTCGTCGAGGCCGTCATCGTGCACTACGCCGACATGATGGATGCAAGGGCGAACCAGTTTGCGAGAATCAAGCGGGAAACCACTTCCGAGGACTTCCGCGTGTACGACAAGCACTGGGGGGAAGTGTACCTCAGGTAGCCCGGCCGCCTGGCCCGCAGCGCCGGAAACCACGCCAGAAGAAAACAGGATAGTCCCCGAAGTCCAGCGGCTCTAAAGCCCGAGTCCCCGGCAAGGGATGGCAAGCCACCCTCCGTTTACTTAAAAGCAAATCTAGGCAAACTACCTTTAGCGATAGCTTAAATATCTACTCTAGATATCTATTGGTGATGGTTTGTTTGGTGTTTTCTTTGAGGGCAGGCTGCTGCGGCCTTCGGCCAGCGCCTACGGCGAGATGGAGGAGTTGGCCCTGAGCCTCGATGACATGAAAAACGTGCTCGAGAACGGCTTTGACTGCCCGGCGAGCCGCAGAAAACAGGGCACGCTTGAGCGTTGCCTGCGTGAGGGAAACAAGGTCGTGCGGGTGGTGGTTGCGGAGGATTACACCGTAAGCCTCGAAGAGCCCGCTTGGGTGGTCGTGCACGCCTCAAGGCAGTCATGGAAGAAAAAACTGGAGAGGTAAACGAAAATGGCTGGAAAGTGCTTCAACTGCGGGTCAAGAAACATAATTGAAACTAAAATAAGCCTAGCCGGCGGCATCAAGGCGCGGGCGTGGAAGTGCGTCAAGTGCGGGGAAGCGATCCTCGACTCCGGCGACGCGCAAAAGGCGCTTCTTTACAACAAGCTCAAGCGCGGCGTCAAAGTGAAGGTCGGAATGCTGGGCAACAGCCTCGTCATGCGCTTTCCCGCCGAAATCACCCGACTGACCGGACTAAAAAAAGGCCAGAAAATCACGGTAACGCCAAAAGAAAACGGCGAGATAAGCTTGAGCACGGCGTAAAAACACTAGAGTCCGAGCCGCTTGCTCTTGCAAACCATTTTAAGAGAAGCGAACACGGTTCTATAGAAATGGCCCGAGTTCAAGAGCGCCCGAAGTTCTTCATCGCGCCCTTCCACATGGAAAGCGGTTCGCAAATCAGCCGGAAGGCCGAGATATACGAGGATACGCGCAGGCGCATGGCGGAATTCAACCGCAAGACAGCCGGTGAGGGCGGCATGCCGGTGCTGCTTAGGCAGTACGGGATTGGCGAGGGCAGGAAGTTCGGTACTATCGTAAGCGTAGAGCGCTTGATGGACGCATTCATGAGGGACCCAACCGATTCGACGACTAATTTCCTTTGGGGCCTGATGCAGGCTTCCGACCCGAGGGAAGTGCTTAAGTCGCACAAGGAAGCCCTCGCGCTTGTAAAGCAGCTGCACGACTTGGGCCACGATGTGTTCGTGCAGGACCACGATGACCCCGCAAGGGCGAAGTTTGTTAGCGCGGCTAAGATGGCTGGAGCGGACGTGATTGAGCCAACCAAAAGAGAGCAAAGTGAACGGGCAGAGCGAAGCTTACTTTCTGGCCTTTACAGTGGTTTTGCGTGGGCGCGCGACCAGCACGTGAAAATTGACGACAACTATGAGCGGCCAATCAAGGACTTTCTTTCACTGGCACGTGGCGTCCAGCACATGTTCGGCGAGGGCGGGGGCATGCTGCAGGTGGCGCCGAAGGGCTGGCTGGTGCTCAACCACGTGCTTTCAGACCCGCGCGTGCTCAAGTACGCAAAGAATGGCCACGACTTCCACCCCATGCCAAACGGCCTGCAGTACGATACTACCTTTAGCCAAATGTTTGGCACGCCCTTCTACAATTCCGTTCCCCACCTTGACTTCAACCTCGGCGCCGTGCCAGAAAAGAAAGTTCTTGCCGTCTGCCCGCATTACTATTCCGAAAACGAGAAGGCAGTCGACTTGGCAGTAAGACATTTTGGCCTGACTAAAGTCATGGTTCCCGAAGAGGAGGCGCACCGCCACCCCGCGGGCTTTCTCCCCCTCGGAAACGGAAAGGCGCTTGTCGATTCCGGCGCGCCCAAGTTCATCGAACGCCTTCGAAAAGCGGGAGTCGAAGTAATTCCAACGGCAGTGCCGTTAGACTCAATGCTCGTCAACAAGGCGGCACTGCACTGTTTGTTTAATGAACTGTAAGCCCGGCAAGCTGGCAAGCCACCGTCCCGGCAAGAGCTTAACCCCCGCCGCACTAATCTTATATACCACTTTGAGTATTAACGTCTTGTGACTACGGTGCGTTTCAATGATTTCTTGGGAGGGCAGGGAAGTCCGCTACTCGGCTTCGGCCTATCGCGAGATGTCGCGGTACGGCCTGGGCACTCACGACATCCTCGAAGTGCTCGAAAACGGGGAAGAAACCGGCGTGAAGAGAGCCGCCGGAGTGAAGGAAAAATGCCTGCTGAAAACAGAGGGACTGCTCAAAGTGGTGGTCGCGGAGTCTTTCGATTATTCGAGCAAGCAGGTCGCGTGGGTCGTCATCCACCTTGCCTTGATTAAAGCGCCGAAAAGGAGATGAAGAAATGAAGGGAATGAAGTGCGTTGCCTGCGGGAAAACTGCGAAGCCCGCCAAGCTGCGCGTTGACAATTCGCAGGTGCCGGGCTGGAAGTGCCCCGACTGCGGCGAGGAATACCTCGACGGCGTTGCCGTGGAAACGCTTCTGGCGATAAGGAAGCTCAAGGCCGAGCGCCTGACGGCCAAGGTAACGAGGCAAGGCAACTCCTACGCCATACGCGTGCCCATGCAGGTAGTCAACGCCTACCGCCTAAAGGACAAGAAACAACTCAAAATCCTACCCGAAGAAAAAAGGATAGTGCTAGAAATCTAGCTGGCTAGAAGACGCCCGAAAGGCAGGCGAGGAAGGCGAGAGCGTAGTTGGCAAGGCCGGCAAGCCACCCGCTCTAAAACCCGGTTCAGCCGAAGACTTCCTTGAAAGAGTGCTTCTTGCCGGCAGCCATTTCCCGCGAAATCCGTTTCAACTCGCGCAACTGCGCCGGAGTCGCCTTCTCCTCCGGAATCAAGCTCAAAAGCAGCACGTTAGCCTTGTCAACCTTCCTCTCAAGCGCCCTAAGCTCCTGCCTCAAAGCATCCACGCCAACATAAGCCATCGAGAACACCTAAAACAACTAAGGAAAAACCCCCTTAAAACCATTGGGACGGCTGGTTGCCGACCTGCCACAGTTAGGAATGGAGGGAAGGCGATGGAAAGGCAGGCAGTTAAGGCGAGAGCCTGACCGAAGCCCGGCAAGGGTCGGCAAGTCGCGCAAAGCGTTATTATTCAGCTGACACAATTCTTGGCTATGCAGCCTAGAAAAAGGATGGAAGAACGCGAAGAGTTGCCCGGCGTTCCCGAAGGCAAGCCAATGCTTGCCGGCGAGGCGCACCTGATGGGAAGCAGGCGCGTAACTGGAGGTGACTTGTTTGCTTTCGTCCTTTCCGGCGCATCGGGCTGGCGCGGGTTGTTCAACAAGCTTACCAACGAAGGATTGCACGTCCTGCTTTACCACCTTCCCACTAACACCTGGACTTATGGTGGCGAGTATTCCGGCACCCAAAACATCCCCGAACCTACTGTGAGGAGCGGATACGTTTTCCACTATTTCAAGCCATGCCAAACTGAAGAACGCCCGCTTGGAAACGAAGTGCTGAGGCTGGCGCACGATAAAGGCCTGCTAAAAAGGTACTCGGGGAACAGCGGGGCCAACTTCGCGCGCTCCACGCTCGAAGCAAACCGGATTGTTGACGCTTACAGGCAAGGCCGTGCCGAGCAGGCTGCCAAAATCCCGCACAAGAGACTTACTGAAGAGCAAGCTAAAGCGTCCTCCAAACCAGATAAACTAGACTTCAGTCGCGTATTACCCCCTAGCGTCGTTGCAGCAGAATTTCTCCAAGAACTAGAACGCTATCACCCCCAACTCCACGTGCATGACGGCAAGCTCTTGGTAAAAAAACCCGAGTCGCTGACTCTAGAGGAACTAGAGCAGCTGCGAACGCTTTTCCGAAAGCAGGCAAGACGATTCCACCCCGACTCCAACCAAGGAGTGCAAGACCTGGAACCCTACAACCTCGTGGCTGGCCAAATTGGCGGCATCCTCAACCAACTCGGCACGGAAATCAGGAAAAAAGTCGCGCAAGAGAAAAGAGAGTAAACTCCACCCGACCTCTTTTCAATATGCCTCTGGACACCAACTTACTGGCTCAAAATCCAAGCCTCCTGCTCCTTCGCTCGACGATAGCGTCAACTCCCGCCTTCTTTGCCGGGTTCAGCGACCACTGCCACTCGTGGCCGCTAGCGCGCTTGTAAAGAAGGCCTTGCTTAAGCAGCTTTTCGGCAATACGCTCAACTAATTTGCCGCTCACGTGGCTCGGAAAGCCTTTTGTGAAGAGAGGCGTCTGCGAGTGGTGGCCGGCTCCCCAGCAGCCGTCGCGGTAAAGCTTCCAAACAAGCGTCTCCTCGATGAGTTCCTCAAGCGACATTGCACCATCTCAAACCCAGCCGGAATTAGTGGCGCAAAGAGCGTTCTTAAACGAAGCTGGAGTGGTTTGCCGGCCAGGACAACTGCATAGAAAATAGGCAATTAATGCATAACTATTAATAGCTCATTCGTCATTTCTTTTATATGACAAAAAGCAGCTTGCTCGAAGTGATTGGCGACTCTCCCCGCGCAAGAGTCCTGGACTTTCTTTTAATGGGAGTGGGCTTTGACTACTCGAAAACGCAGGTCGCCCGCGAGGCCGGCGTTTCGCGTGTTACCATAGACGCCATCTGGCGCGAGCTAGAGAAGCAGGGCTTCATCAAGCAAACCCGCTCTATTGCCAACGCCAGGCTCTACGCGCTCAACACGCAAAACCCGCAAGTCAAGGCCCTGGCGCAACTTGAAATGGCACTTGCGAAAGCAAAGACGGAGAAAGCGCTGGAAAGGCAGGCGGTGAACGCTAGAGCCTAACAAAAGCCCGGCAAGGGTCGGCAAGCCGGTGCCGAAATTCATTGCAAGGACGGCAGCTAATTTAGTGATTAGAAGTGTGATGAAATTGCGCTTCTCGAATATAGCAAGAAATATATACTTACTTATATAAAAGGTGATGAGGGGTGTTCGCCGAATATCTGGGAAGGAGCGTCATCCTGACGAGCTCGGCTCTTAGGGAACTTGATGAGCTTCACCTGGATTTGGATGACGTTATCGAGGTTTTGGAAAACGGGCTTGACTGCTCAAGCGGCGGGGGAAGGAAGCCTGGAATTGTGGAAAAGTGCCTCGCGCACGGGCGAAAAGTTATTCGGGCAGTTGTTTGCGAGGGTTTTTTCGAGCATCCGCTTGGGAACAAGGAGGAAGTGTTTTACTTGATTCACGTATCGCAGGAAACTTTCAAGAAGAGCAGATGGAAATGAACGAAAAGTTTGGGGAAGGGCATCCGTTGTGCCCTTCTTGCGGCGGGCCGATGCGCAAGACTACGTTTAAGCTCGTCGGGCACTCGCTTCGGGGCTGGAAGTGCCCCAAGGACGGCCAAGAGCTGATCCACCCCGCAGACGCGCAGAAGGCGCTCGCTGCAAACAAGCTCAAGTACGGCGTGAAGCTGAGGATAGGCGTGCTGAACAAGGCGCCCTACGTGCGCTTCACCAAAGAATTCTCCACCCTGCTGCGCAAGGGCGGCCGCGCCATCGCCGCCATCACCGCCCCAAACGAAATCCGGCTAAAGATAGTTAAGTGACAAGAAATGAAGGAACCGCCCGCTTGAATTAATTAGAGAATCATCGTCGCAGTGCCGGGAATGCGGGCGATCAGTGGAGGTTTCGAGGGATATTCCTCCTGGGCGCGGTCGAAAACCGTCTTGGCGTCCTTTCCGTGGGCTACAACCTTACTGTCCGCAATAGCTATCCATTCATCCAAGTAGGCACTCAAGTCAGCCTTCAAGAAATAAGCGTAATTCGCGTCCATACCAACACTCCCTAACAACCACTAAGCCAAAACCACCTTAAAAACCGCTAGCACACGCTAACTTGCCGGGCGTAAAAATAGCAATTTTAGACTGTTTGAATCAGGTTGGAGTCCGAGAGTCTTTGAGTTTAGGTACCGGCTTTCGGTAGGTGACGACTAGCCCACTTGAAGAGTTTTCTTGTCTTCTCGGCCAGGCTTCTGGCTTCGCTTTCGGTGGGTTCGTCTGCCTCGTATTCTACCAGCGTTTTTATACTGAGAATGTCGATCAACTGTTTTCCACGTTCTTTAGCTTCCTGCAAACCAGTCTGCCCTAACAATGTTGCGGCGTCTTCGTGGCGTTGTCCTGCAGAATGCTGCTTTAAGTAAAAGGTGGTGACTGCGTCGACGCTTGAAATGGCGCAGTGGATGGCATTTAAGGCAGTCAAGTTCCACTCTTCGTCAGCTTCCGCCTTATCCATGCCGTCATGAAACTCGTTGGCCTTCTTCCAGTAAGTAGAATACTTGTGCTTTTCCACGGGCCTAGTTCTAGATTCCTTCAAGCACGCTCACCGTTAGGGTATAAGCGTACGCCTTCTTTTTCAATGTTTTTAAAAACAGGGTAATCTTTCATAGACTCCAATTCCGCAGAGTAGTGTACAATCGACATTATGGAGTTTCCAAAGACGCTTGAAAGCTCCATTGAAACATCAAGCATCTTGTCCTTGACAAACAGCACATCATTAGGTTTCTTCACTACAACAAGCAGGTCCAAGTCGCTTGACGGACGCTCGTTGCCACGCGCAACCGAACCAAACAAAACTATTCGGTCAATCTTATTCAAGTCAACTTTTTTGCTGATATTCTTTAGAATAATGCCCTGAGCTTGATCCAGAGGATTGGCTATTTCCTTAAGTAAATTCAGTAGAAAATGCTTCTCACTTAGTTTCCACAGATAAGCCCTACCGATTTGCCTCGATTGAACCAGACCGTGGTCCCGCAATAGCTTCAGAGCCTTGTCAGTTTGCGGTTGAGAAACTCCGGCATATGAAGCCAGTTCCCGTCCAGTATACTCTTTGGCTGGAAACTTCAGCAACTGCTCCATAACCTTGGCTGTCGACTTGGTGCCTAAAACCCCCGAGAGAACGTTATGAAACAACACTAGAATCACCAACTATAACTTTTCCTATCACATATAAGTAAAAGTTATAATATATAAGGTTTAGCTATAATACAGGAAGGGCGCACTGTGAACTACTCGGGCTAAAGCCCTGAGCGTCTCGTTAGAATGCGCCTAGTTTGCTCTGTACTCCGGACACTACCGCAACAGGCTCCACTTGTTTTACCCAGTGCTTTCCTTGGCACTGGGTGATGTAGTGGTGGATGCTCT
>ORJL010893101.1_pt1 | contig 10953 bp, 10 predicted proteins | sample 1779941 | NCBI WGS metagenome assembly ORJL01 (sample SAMEA104232317, study PRJEB22302) | groundwater metagenome | biome: forest; feature: aquifer; material: groundwater | place: USA | collected 2011-08-07 | depth 5.8 m | reverse complement strand
GGCAACCACTCGAGGACCTGCACGCTGATGAAAACGAGAATCGCGGCGAGCAGCACCGCGATCCACCGCATCGCGATGAACCACCGCGCGTAGCTGCGAATCCGTTCGCCATCGGTCACGCCCGACTGCAGCGGCGTGGGACGCAAAGTCGGCGGCAGCTGCAGGATGCCCGGCGACGTCGTGAGAATCATCCAGCCCGCAAGGGCGGTGACGAGCAGTGCCGACGAAATTCCGCGGACGAGGTGCAGCCAGTGGCGCGCCGGTTCCGACCAGCCGCCAGGCCAGGTTCGCTCGATCAACTCCCAGCCGCCGAAAATCACGAGGGTCGCCGCCAGCGCGACGCCCAGCGCGCGGGCGAGGCGGCGGCGTGCCGGGGGCGCATCCCGATCCGGCGGCCCGGAGCCGCCGGCCGGGCGGGAGTTCGTTTCGGTGCGGCTCATTCCGGGCCGGTGGGGCACCCGCCCGGCCGGCCGGCGCGCGGAGCGGCGGTCACCGTAATAAGAAAAAGGATACTGAACGCCGGGCGGTGGCCCGATGCAGCAGCGTCACAGATCGCGGGGTTTTCGATCGGCACGCCATGCAACTGGCCGAAGCGTCGGGGGGAGTCGAGGCGTAAGCCCTGGCCGGCCGCTCCGCTTCGCCGCCGTGAAGACTTGAGCGGCGGCCGCGCACGGCGCGACCGATTACGAGCCGTCGGCCGGCGCCGTTTCTCCTCTGGAACTCGCCCCGGCTGCCGCTGATTGCTTGGACCGCGAGGCCCGGCGCGGTGGCGTGGTGATCGCGGTCGGGCGCGCGAAGGCGCGAGATCGTGTTAGAAGCAACGGACACATCCGCTGCCAAGAAATGCGGAGCTTTCGCCAACCCACCGGTAGCTGGATGGATCCCGTTGCTACATACTGGCGCCGTCAGCCCCCCTAGTTCGCGTCTGCCCGCAGTCTCACCATTTCACCTCAGCCTCTTGCCCAAGCTACCATGAAGAAATCGACCCTCCTCATCCTCCTGTTCGTCGGCGCGCCGCTCGCCGCCGTCGTCACCGGCTATGCCGCCGATGTTGCGACCAATTGGTCGGAACATTGCGCCAAATGCCACGGTGAAGACGGCAAGGGCCAGACCAAGATGGGCAAGAAACTCAGCGTGGCGGACCTCACGGACGCCAAGACGCAGACCAAATTTACCGACGACGAGGCGATCAAGGCCATCAAGGAGGGCGTGAAGGACTCCAGCGGCAAGCAGTCCATGAAGCCGATTGAAGGCCTGAACGACGCGGACATGAAGGCGCTCGTCGGTTACGTCCGCAAACTGAAGAAGTAGGCGGCACCACCGCCCAACCCGACCGGCCATGGAAACTCCACTCCAGCCAGGATCGGGAAGCAAAGGCGCCAGGACCGGGATAATCCTGGGAGGACTCTGCATCGTCTTCCTGGGATTGGTTGGATTGTTTCTCGCCGATGTCTGGGGACATCCGCCGGCGAAGCAGAAAATCCCGCTCGTCGACGCCAAGTTTCTCGAGCCGAAACCGTGGCGCCAAAGCTACGCGGATCTCGTCAAGGCGAAGGAAGACCTTTCCGACTTCGATTGCTACGCCTGCCACGAGAAGAACAAGCCGCCACCGATTCGGTACGATGCGGAGCACAAGATCATCGTGCCCAAGGAACACGAGAATATCGTGATGGGGCACGGTTCGCACGACCGGAACAACCTTTGCTATAACTGTCACAACGAGGCGAACCTGCTCACGCTGCAAACGCGCGATGGCCGCGAGCTGAAGTTTGACAACAGCCCGCCACTCTGCGGCAGCTGCCACGGTCCGACCTATCGGGATTGGGAGTACGGAGTCCACGGCCGCATCTCGGGGTTCTGGAACAAGAAACTCGGCGAGGCCAGCCGCCTGGCCTGCGTCAACTGCCACAACCCGCACGCCCCGCGGATCCCGACCCGCGAACCCGCGCCCGGTCCGCATTCCCTCCGCGAGGCACCGGCCCCGCGCCACCCCAGCCAGGCTGCTCACTAAAATGGCCGCGCCCAACCCGTTCACTGGTCCCGACAAAACGTCGGACAAGGCGATGACGCGCCGCAATTTCCTGCGCGGCTCCGCCGCATTCTCCGGGCTGGCCGCCTTGGCGGCGAGCCTGTCTCCACTGCGTGAGCTGAAGGATTTCAGCTCCACCGAGGAGTTCCTGCAGAAATACTACAAGGAACTCACGCCGGACGACATGACGAAGGTCATCCAGAGAATCGAAAACCAGGTGGAGCGCCAGTATGGCGTTCGCCCGCACGTCCGGGACCTGCGGCCCATGGACGGCGTCGAGTTCGTCTACTGCCTCAACCTGACGCGTTGCATCGGCTGCCGGAAGTGCGTGCACGCCTGCGTCAACGAAAACAACCAGTCGCGTGACCCGGAGATTCAATATATCCGCGTGCTGCGGCTGCCGCACGGCTCGCTCGACCTCGAGAAGGCCGAGCACAATTACGCTCCGACGCAGGTGCCGGAGAAAGGCTACTTCTACATGCCGGTGCAGTGCCAGCAGTGCAAGAACCCGCCCTGCGTGAAGGTCTGCCCCGTCAACGCGACGTGGCAGGAAAAGGACGGCATCACGGTCATCGACTACGACTGGTGCATTGGCTGCCGCTACTGCGAGGCCGCGTGCCCCTACTGGGCGCGACGGTTCAACTTCGCCAAGCCCAGCATCCCGAAGGAGCGGCTCAACCCCAACATGGCCTACCTCGGCAACCGGCCGCGGCGGCAGGGCGTGATGGAAAAATGCCACTTTTGCATCCAGCGCACGCGCGCTGGCCGCTACCCCGCGTGTCTCGAGGTCTGCCCGGTCGGCGCCCGCAAGTTCGGCAACATCCTCGATCCCGAGAGCGAGGTTTCGCACATCTTCCGCGAGAAGCGCGTCTTCATCCAACTCAAGGAGGAGATGGGCACGTCTCCCCGGTTCTTCTACTATTTCGAGAAATGATCGCTGCGACTCGCAATTACCTGCGTTTTCTCTCGCGCTGCGGGCGCATCGCGTTCGTCGGCGACTGGCGCTACTACGTGTGGATGGGCGTCCTCACCGTCATCGTGCTGCTCGGGCTCAACGCCTATTGCAAGCAGATCGTCCACGGCCTGCTGGTGACGGGCATGAGCGATGAGGTGTCCTGGGGCGTATATATAGCCAACTTCACCTTCCTGGTCGGTGTCGCCGCGGCGGCCGTGATGATGGTCATCCCCGTCTATATCTATAAGAACGAGGAGCTGCACGATCTGGTGATCTTCGGCGAGTTGCTCGCCGTGGCGGCGATCCTGATGTGTCTCGCGTTCGTCACGGTCGACCTGGGCCGGCCCGACCGGTTCTGGCACCTGATCCCCGGGCTGGGGCAGATGAATTTCCCGGCTTCGATGCTGAGCTGGGACGTCATCGTGCTCAACGGCTACCTGCTGCTGAACGTGCACATCTGCGGCTACCTTCTGTACAGCCGGTATCAGGGCAAGAAGCCCGCGAAGTGGTTTTATATACCCTTTGTCTTCATTGCCATCGTCTGGGCGATTTCGATTCACACCGTGACGGCGTTTCTGTACGTCGGTCTCGGCGGCCGGCCGTTTTGGAACTCCGCCATTGTCGGCCCTCGTTTTCTGGCCTCGGCGTTCACCGCCGGCCCGGCTCTGATCATCCTGGCGCTGCAGGTGGTCCGTCGGGTCACGGCCGTTCCGATCGGTTCGACGCCGTACAGCGCGACCGGCTCGACGCCGGTTGGCATGGCGATTCGCCGCGCGGCCACGCTGAAGGATCTCGAAGTGCTCGCGCAACATCTGCCGGAACTCGCCAAGGTGCCGCTGGCCGATCAGGTCGCGTGCCTCGTCGGCTCGACCGTGTCGGAAGTCGAGCGCGGTGAAATCCTGCTGCACCAGGGCGGCCAGGATTCCGAAGCCTATTTTGTCCTGAAAGGCCGTGTCGTCGTGAAACGCGAGGAGAGCGGTCGCGTGCGCATCACCCGTACGGCCGGCCCCGGTGAGCAATTTGGCGAAATCTCCGCGCTCAACGGCACGCCACGCATGGCGACCGCCATTGCGGAAGAGCCGTCGCGGGTCCTGCGCATGCCGGCTGACTCGCTCCGGCTGCTGATGCGCAACAAGGCATTGAACGAGATCATCCACTCGCGCATGACGGAGCGGCTGATGATCACCGATCGCGGGCTGCTGATCCTCCGCGGCATCGTGCAGGTCTCGATGCTGATCAATGTATTCCTGTTGCTGAACGAAATTTTCAAGGAGTTCTACTCGGGCAACCTCCACGTGGCGTCGTCGCACTACCTGTTCCTCGGACTCCATGGTCACAGCGGCCTGGTCGGATGGATCTGGACCGCCATTGCCTTCAATCTCACAGCGATGGTTCTGCTGGTGCTGCCCGTCAGCCGCAGCCTGCGCTGGCTGAATGTCGCGTGTGTCCTCTCGATTGTCGGCATCTGGATTGAGAAGGGCATGGGCCTGGTGATTCCCGGTTTCATTCCGACGCCGCTGGGCGCGATTCTCGAGTACAGCCCTTCGCTCAACGAGACGCTCGTGTGCTTCGGCATCTGGGCGTTCGGCCTGTTGTGCTACACCATTTTCCTGCGCATGGCCGTGCCAATCCTGCAGGGCCGCCTGAGCAAAGCGAACGAGTCGCTGCCGGAACTCGAGGGCGACGACGGCCCGATCGCCTCACCCGCCAACCGCGTGCGCCCGACCGCCTTGCAAACCTGACCGCCATGGCCAAGCAACTCACCGCGGAGGACGCCCGCCAGTCGCTGCTCGCGCACGTCGAGGCCAAGGGCCTCGAAGCCTACCTGAAATTTGGGCCGGTGATGGACGGGGCGGCATTGCAGCGGCTGCTCGCCGACCGCGCCTTCGTGCGCTATCCGTGTGAAATCGTGTTCGACGCCGGCCCGCTCGAGCCCGGTGAGTTCGCGGTGCCGCTGCCGAAGGGCGAGCGGCCGGAGGACGGCTTCACCATGGTGGTGCATCCCTGCTTCGAGCAAAACGTGGACCACCTCGCGTACGCGGTGCTGTACCAGCTTGTGCCGGTGAATTACGGCGAATTCGCGTCCGCGGACGAAGCGGAGACCTTTGGCGCCGCGGCGCTCGGCCTCACCCGCGACGAATATTACGACGCGCTGTGCGACATTTCTGACCAGCTGGGCGCGACGGTGCCCGAGCTCAATCCGGCGGATTTGCCCGGATGTGGCGGCGGTGGTTGCACCTGCGGCTAAGCCGGAAAAATTCAGAAGAGTGCCCGCGAATCACGCGAATTGACGCGAATTTCAGAGGGGAAGGCAGGGCAAGGTTTGCGCGGTGTGCTTTCACCGTTCAGTGGAGCGGGTTCTCGCGATGAAGTGGAGCGCGCCGCTCGCATGGGGCCTGCGAAACCGATTGCCTTGAAGCTCGCGCGCGTTTGGCTACCGCTCCCCCCATGAAGATCGAGATTCACCGCTCCCACCGCGGCACGTTTCGCGAAGTTGGCTTCTTCGATTTAGAGGACGAGTCTGTCGTCGCCCATTCCGGGCTGCTGGACGGCGACGATGCGATGGAACTTGCGACCCGGTTGCGCGAGGTCGCGCTGGAGCTCGCGACGTTTGCCCAGGAGGCGCGCGTCGACGAACGCCAAACCGTGCTGCCTCTGTTCGGCGGCGTCGCTGCGTAGGCCGCGGCGGTTCATGGTTGTTCGCGGGCTGCGCTGGGCGGCGCGGCGAGGTGTCGGCGGCTCCAGGAAACGGAGTACGGCCCCGGGGAATATTGTTTCGCTTCGCGGCAAATTGAGCTAACGGTCGGCGCGCATGAGCGAGGACGTCCAGCCGACTCGCGAACGGATTTCGCCGCCCGCCCCCGAGCCGCCACCCCTGCCGGCCGGCGGCTCGGCCGTCGCTTATGGGGCGGATGTCGCCGGGGGCTATCGCGCCACGGGCCCATTTGTCGAGCCACCGGCCCCGCCCTCGCCACCCGTATTTCAAGCGCAAAATCCATCGCCGGCCGTGGAACCACCGCCGCTGAAACCGGCCGCAGGCGGTGGCTCCTGGGGCTCGATTCGGCGGCGCGTTTCCCCGTCGGCGGCCTCGCACCCCCGGCGTGATCCGCCGAAGCTGCCGATTGCCGCCGCCATCGCGGCTGCGGCCGGCGTCGGCGTCATGGTCGTGCTCGTCTACTTCCTCCTCCGGCCTTCGCCGCCCGCCGAACCGAAGTCTCCCGTCCCGCCCCCGGCGGCCGCCGCCCGGCCAGCGACGGTTGCTCCGGGTATTCGAAAACAAACTACGACGGCGTCGCCCGCCGCGGCGGCGCCGCCGCGGACGAACTCGAGCGCGCCGACCACCGCCACGGAAAAATCGGCCGCCGCGAAGTTGGTTACGGTTCCGCGCCCGCCGCCGGCTCCCGCCACATCGACCGCGCGCGCGGCGATCGAACTCCGGCAGGCCGGAGCGGTTGCCGCCAGTTCGTCGCCCGCCCCTTCCGCGCCGTCCGCATCGCCCGGGAGTGCGGCGCGCGCCGTGGAGCGACCGCTCCCGCCGACAACAACTCGAGCCGCGGGCACCCGCGCGCCGAGCGTCGCCCGGGCCGCCGCCACGACGCCCGCCCGGACACCCGCGGCGCCGCGGCAAGACGCCCCGGCGCGGGCGGCCCCCCTCCCGCCGCCAGCCGCCTCGGCCGAGCCGCCCCCTTCAGCCGCGACGAACATCGCGCTCTCGATCCCGGAAGGGCAGCCGGAACCCAGCGCGGAATTTCGCCAGTGGGCCGCGCAGCTCAGAATCACGGGAGTGCGCCCGGGCCCGCCACCGCGGATTTTGATGGGCCGTTCCTCCTACCTGCCGGGCGAAACGGTCAATCCGGTGCTGGAAATCGTATTCGACGGTTACGACGCCAATCGCCGATTGGTGCGATTCAAGGACAAGTCGGGCGCCGTGATTGAACGGCGTGATCGTTGATCCGAAGGACCGCGCCGCGCCGCGAGGACCTGCCTTGAGCTTGGCTGGAGGTGCCGTCTAGATCGTGGTCATGAGAATACCCCGCGTGCGCTCGCTGCTCCTGCTGCTGTTCGTGGCTGCCGGCGCGGGATGGGCGGCAGAGGGACGCGTCGATGTCATCCTGTGGTTCGACACCGAGGACTACCTGTCGCTGCCGGACGATGACGCGACGTTGCGGCTGGCGCGAATGCTGAGCGAGCGCGGGATTCGGGCCACGTTCAAGGTTGTGGGCGAGAAGGCGCGGGTGCTCGAGCAGCGCGGCCGGACGGACGTGATCGCCGCGCTGCAAAAGCATGCCATCGGTTACCACGCGAATCTGCATTCGGTGCATCCCACGCCGACCGAATATCTCGCCAACTGCGGGTGGCTCGACGGCGTCGCCGAATTCGTGCGGCGCGAGGGCGGGGGCGCGGCCGATGTCCGCCGGATTTTCGCGGTCCCCACGCTGGCCTGCTACGGCCAACCCGGCTCGTCCTGGGGCGCGCAGGCCATCGGCGCGCTGCCGTCGATCGGCGTCGCGCCGCAGGGAGTCCCTTGTTATGTCGACGAGGGCTCACATGTCGGGCTGAACCACCAACCCTTCTGGTACGCGGGCGCGCTCGTCGTCTATAACCTGGGTCCGAATCTCACGCGGATGGAGCTGCACAATCCGGCCGCGCTGGAACCGGCGAAGGAAAAGGTCACGGCGATCGCCGCCCGGTTGCGGGCGAACGGCGGCGGCTTGATCAGCATCTATTATCATCCGTGCGAATGGATCCACCGGCAGTTCTGGGACGGCGTGAACTTCGCGCGCGGGGCCAATCCGCCGCGCGAACGCTGGCGGCCGCCGCCCCTGCGGACCGCGGAGGAAACCGACGGCGCGTTCGAGCGGTTCGGCGCGTACATCGATCATATTCGCGCGCTGCCCGGCGTGCACTGGATCACGGCGACGGACCTGCCGTCGATTTACCCGGACAGCACCCGCACGGCCGGGGCGACCGAAGCGGACTGGCGCGAACTTTGCCGCCGGCTGCGCGATGCGACGGAACTGGATTACCAGGAGATGGGCGGCCGCGTGTACTCGGTGGCCGATCAATTCGAGCTCACGATCCGCGCCGCCGCGGCGGCATGGAACCAGCCCGCGCTCGCGTTTCCCGCCCGACTCGGCGGACTGCTCGGGCCGGACGAAGCAGCCGGCCCCACGCGTCAGGTCACCGCTGATGGCCTCGCGACGCGCGATGCCGTGCGGGACGTGGCGAACTATCTCGCGGTGCATCGGCGCGTGCCGGCGCGGGTGTTTGTCGGCTCGAATCCGGTCTCGCCCGCGGCTTTTGTGGTTGGGCTGGCGAGCGCGCTGGCGGAAGCGCCGGACCGGCCGGCCTGGACCGCGGACACGAAGTTCAATTTCGGCCGCAACGCCGGCCTCGCCACCGAGCGTCACATTGCCGCTGATACGCCGGGCCTGTTCGGCGGCTGGGTGATTCACCCGGAAGGGTTTCGCGCGCCAAAGGTGATGGAGGTCGCGCGGCTGCAGGCCTGGACGCTGAAGCCGGCGCTGCGCTTCCCGCCGCCGTAGCGAGATTCGCCGCAATCTGCGCCAACTCACGTTTGCGCCCGTCGTACGCGGTGCCGATATTTTGCCTTCGCTCAGGATCAGCATGGAGGGCCCGCCTCTGTGCGGGCCGTGGACGACACGGAGGTCGTCCCTCCAGGAATGCGAAATCCGCCTTCCCCTCTGAAATTCGCGCCAATTCGCGTGATTCGCGGGCACTCTTCCGAATTTTTCCAGCCAGGTGGCGTCGCGTTTAGCAGGTGCGTGCTACGCGCGGCTCGCGCTGACGGGAATCGTTGGCCCCTGCTATCGCGTCCGGCGGCCGGACTGAATCTTCGCAAACGCCGCTTTCATTTCCGCGACTTTGTCCGGTCGTTTGGCGGCGAGATTGGTGGTTTCGTGCGGATCCTCCGCGAGATGGTAGAGCTGACCCGGCGGTTCGTTGCTTTCCGGATACGTGCCGGCCTTGGGCACGCCGAACGTCAAGGGCTCGCGACCTTCAATCCATTTCCACGGACCGATGCGCAGCGAGCGGCCCACCACCAGATTCGGCCGGACGGGTGCGTCCTCCCTCTGCTGCCCGAGCAACACCGGCAGGAAGCTGAAGCTGTCCGGACCGGCATCGTCGGGCAAGGGGCGTTCGAGCAGCGCGGCCAGCGTGGCCAGCACATCGGTGAAACAGATGGTCTGCGCCGTCGTGGTGCCGGGTCTCGTCTTGCCCGGCCAGCGGACGATGAACGGCATGCGGTGGCCCGCTTCCCAGTTCGACGACTTCATGCCGCGCAGCCCGCCGGTCGAATCGTGGCCGGTGCGCTTGACGTCGTCGGGATACCACACCGGCCCGTTGTCGGAGGAAAAGATCACGAGGGTGTTTTCGGTCAATTTGGCATCATCGAGCGCCTGGAGCACACGGCCGATCATGGCATCGACCATCATGGTGAAATCGCCGTACGGCCCGACACCGCTCCGACCCTTGAATTCGGGCGCGGGCAGCCAGGGCGTGTGCGGACCGGTCGCCGCGAAATAGAGGAAGAGCGGCTGGCTGCGGCGATTGCGGGCATGATCCGTGATGACTCCGACCGCTTCGGTGGCGAGCCGCGGCAGAACATCCTTGAGTTCGAGTCCCGGCGAGATTCCACCTGCCCGCCAGAATTCACCTTGGATGGGCGAGAACCCCAGGCTCGGGTGTGCCGCGCTGCCCGCGATCGTTGCCGTGGGCGGGGCGACGGCTCGGTTGCCCTCGATGTAGAAATACGGCGGAATGTCCGTGGACGCGCGAAACCCGAAGAACCGCTCGAAGCCACGGTCCACCGGCCCGCCGGGCAAGGGCTGGTCGTAACCGTGCTCCGCGAAACCGAGGTGCCATTTTCCCACCATCGCGGTGTGATAGCCGCCGGAGCGCAGCAGCGACGCGATCGTCATCTGGCCTTCCCTGATCAGCGGCTGCTTCGGCCAGAGGGAAACGTCGGTGCGAAACGGATACGAACCGGTCAGCAGGCCGTAGCGCGACGGATGGCACAACGCGCCGGCCGCGTGGGCATCGGTGAACCGCAGCCCTTCGCGGGCGAGCCGATCGATGTTCGGCGTGGGAATCTTGGAATGCGGATTGTAGCAGCCGGGGTCGCCGTAGCCCATGTCGTCGGCGAGCACAAACACGACGTTGGGCGGCGGCGCAGCCGCGAAACCACGGCCCAGCGCCGCGAGGAGCAATGAACACAAGACGATCGATTTCATGCGGAAAAGAGCACTGGCCAAATCATGCCTGCCGGCGGGTGAATCGCGACGTGCTTCGCCGCCGACAAACAGGGTCAAGTTCTTGCCAGAGGGTTTTTGGTTTCGGGTTTCTGGTGAATGGCGCCAAGTTAAGCGGCGGAAATCGCTGGAGTCGGCTGGTCGCACGAGCCGTAGCGCGGCCAACCTGGCCGCGCATTTCGGGCAAAACTCCGGGTCAATGGTGCCGCGGTCAGATTGACCGCGCTACGCGAGAACATGACGAGAATCTCCGTTAACTTGGTGCCATTCGGGTCCCTGGTCCTTGGTCTCTGGTCCGAGGCGAAGCCTCTCAGTCGACGTCCTTCTTCTTTTTCTTCTTCCCGGCGGCCGGACCCTCCGAGTCCGTGTCGCGCTGCTTCTTCTTCTTGCGGCCGGGCTCGCCGGTGAATCGCTTCGGCGCGCCGCTCATCGGCTCGGCCATCTGATCGAGCCACGTGTTGTAGAGCCGGCCGAGTTCCGCCACGCGCTGCGGTTGTTGCGCGGTCAAATCGGTTTTCTCCTCCGGATCGTCCTTCAAGTTGAAGAGCTCGGGCTTCACCTGGTTCCGCTGCGTCACGAGTTTCCAGTCACCGGAACGAACGGCCCAGCCGCCCGCATCGCCGCCTTCGCTCCAATAGAACGTGTCGCGGTGCTGCGGTGATTTGCCGGTGAGCAACGGCAGCAGGCTTTCGCCG
>ORJL010692652.1_pt1 | contig 10953 bp, 16 predicted proteins | sample 1779941 | NCBI WGS metagenome assembly ORJL01 (sample SAMEA104232317, study PRJEB22302) | groundwater metagenome | biome: forest; feature: aquifer; material: groundwater | place: USA | collected 2011-08-07 | depth 5.8 m | reverse complement strand
TTCAAACCTCCTACGATTAGAAGGACTTTGGATAGTTGTTTCATTGTTTAATGGAATTTTTAAACCGACCTTTAACTGCTTCTAATTATATCATAATTGATTATTCATTCAAATTAATTTCGTGGTACAATCAGAATGACAGGACAAAATAAACTTAAGCCTTAAGATTGAGTTGTAATTAAAGAATGCTTGATCAAACACCAATTATCGTAGCCTTTTTTGCCGGTTTAATGTCTTTCATTTCCCCTTGTATTTTACAAGAGGCACCAGTTTTGTTATCTAAGGTTGTCACGCAAGTTGGGCACAAGTCAATCAATAAATTGCACGAGAGAATAATCTGCTCCATCTTTTTCTTTATTGGGTTCGTAGTAACTTTGTTAGTTCTGAGTTTTATATTAACTTTTACAATTAAGACTATCGCATACGACCCCGTAACTTGGCTTTCTGTGATGGGATTGATAGTAATCATAGCTTTCGGCACACATCTTACAGGCATTATAAGAATCCCATTATGGAGTAAAAAGCACGGTATTTATATTACTGATTTCGGTTCCAAGCACTTGAATGCCTTGGCGTGTGGAGCGACTTCTGTCGTTAAATGGATGCCATGCGTTGGAGTTATTCTGGGAAGCATTTTATGGTTATCAATCATTATGCCTGAGAAGAATATTGAGATTTTAGTTTCTTACGTTTTAGGATTTGCCATGCCCTTAGCTTTCGTTGAGGTTTTTAGCCATGAATCTTCATTGTTTATTAAAAAGTATATGACAACATTACAAATTTTGAATATAGCTTTTGGCATTCAATTGATCATTATAGCAATTCTCATTTTTATACAGAGCTTTAGCAATATTGATATATTCGGTATAATCGGCAGTTATATATAAGAAATGAAAAAAATAATTATTTTGTGCAGTTTTGCCGTTATAGTCGGCGCTTTAATTTTTCTGTGGAGCGGTTCATTTTCCGGAAAAGGAGAAACGGTTCGGTTCGCTGTGCCGCTTGGGACAACCAATAAAAACACCGTGAGTTACGGTGCTCAACTGCTTCGGGACAAAGGCGTTATAAAAAGTGTCTTGGCCCTTAGGATAGTAAGCACTTTTTACGGTTTGAGCGGTGAATTGCAGCCTGGAGCGTACATTTTTATTAAGGGTTGGAACGATTTCGAGGTTGCTAAGGCTTTAAAATCTCCGGCAGAAGTTTGGGTAGTCATACCAGAAGGGCTGAGGAAAGAGGAGATCGCTGGAATAGTAAGTAAAAAGCTCAATTGGAGCGAATATGAAAAGCGGCAATTCATAAGTTATGATTCGTCTAAACCAGATAATTTCGAAGGAACGTATTTCCCCGATACATATCTCATTCCTGTTAAAGATTCACCGGATGATGTGGCTAAAAGACTAAATATAAGATTTAACGAGGAACTATCTAAATACAAAAGTGAGCTTACAAAGCAGAACATCAAATGGACCACCGCACTTAAAATCGCTTCTATAGTACAAAGAGAAGCCGCGGATAAAAGTGATATGCCTCTTATTGCGGGGATAGTCTGGAATAGGTTGCTGCAAAATATGAAGCTGGATATAGATGCCACGCTGCAGTACGTTAGGGGAGATAAGGGAAATGGCTGGTGGGCACCACTGAAAGCTGAAGACAAGAATATAGATTCGCCATATAACACTTATTTGCACACAGGTTTACCGCCGCACCCAATAGATAATCCAGGTGCTGATGCATTGAAAGCAGTCTTATATCCGCAAAAAACAAATTGCCTTTATTATCTTCACGATAATAATAGAATAACCCACTGTTCACCAACCTACGAAGGGCATTTGTCTAATATTCAAAAATATCTTAAATAGAGCGCAATGAGAGAAACGCGCATAAGGATAAATAAATATTTGAGAGATAATGGAATTGCTTCACGCAGAGAGGCTGATGAATTGGTAAGAGCTGGCAGCGTTTTTATTAATGGTGTCAGAGCCGAGATGGGAGCACTTGTAGGAAATCAAGATAAAGTGACTCTCAAAGGAGTTAAAGACAAAGAATATGTTTATCTGGTTTATTACAAACCAAGAGGAGTACCAACACAGTCTAATAATGAAGAAAATGTGATAGATAAGTGGAGAGATAAGGGCATATTCCCGATTGGTAGGCTGGACAAACAATCGGAGGGGCTCATCATACTAACGAATGACGGTAGAATAACCTCTAAAATTCTTGGCGTGGAAAGTAGATTTGAAAAAGAGTATCTGGTTAAGGTAAAGGAACATTTGAGGAGCGGAGTGGAGGGTATAATAAAAAGGGGAATGACGACCGAGACTTTTGGAAAACTTTTACCAGCAGAAGCCAAAATAACGGGTGACAAAGAGATCAAGATAATTTTACACGAAGGCAAAAAACATCAAATAAGGGTGATGCTTGGTGAATTGAATTACACTGTAGCCAGCCTTAAAAGATTGAGGATTGGAGAAATAAAATTAGGCAACTTGAAACCTGGAGATACAAGAAAGCTAACAGCTACAGAAATAGGAGCTTTCTTTAAGTAAATAATAGGTCGGTATATTATTGGCGGGCTTTTTTAATAGTACGTTTAGCAGATTTCTTGGGAGAAATTTTCTTATGCGAAACTTTATTAATCTTATCCCAAGCCGTTTTTAAGTCACGGCTTAATATGGTAAGTTCTTTCTTAGTTATGCCCTTAGCTTTGGAGTAACGTTTCACAGCCTTATTAACCAGTTCAGTGTAGGATTTTTTATTCAAAGTCTTTAATTTTTTAGCCGCTGCGACAACTTCTTTTTGAACCTGGCTGGACCATTTGCTAACCATCTTTCTGTGTTTAGTAGCGTCTTTCGAGCCATACAGCCAGTATGCTGCTCCGGCGGCAGTAATAGCAGCTAAAGCTGCTTCAGCTGCTATTTTCCCCTTACTACTTTTATTTCTTTTTATCATTTTATTTTTATTTATTGGTTTTTCTTTTTCGTTTTACTTTTAACTTTTTCTTTGTTATGTGAAAACATAGTTAATAGACTGATAAGCCAGTGGGCGCCGCTCTTAACCCCATTTCTTAGAGACTCAATATCGGTCTCCATTTCTTCGCTCAATTTTTTAGCTCTTTCTGAAATCTCATGAACATTTTTCAGAATTCGTATAAGATAGTAAAAGGCGCCGACCAACCCAACGGTCACGACTACTACCGCTACAGCGCTAATAAGGAAAAAAATATCGGCGTGAATCAATTCTTGCATATGATTAAATTAAAATTACCAAAATATCATGTTTATTATACTACATTAATAATTTTAGCGTTAGTTTTGGTTTTCGCTTGTATCAATATTTTTGTATACACAACCGGCAGTAGCTTTATAAAAACTATTACTGGATTATATCAATCTGACGCTATACTTCTGCCTGGCGCGAGTGTTAAGGGCAATGTCTTACTTTCTCCAGTATATAAAGAAAGAGCCGATATGGCGGCCAAACTTTATGTCATAGGCAAAGCTCCTGTCATTCTGGTTTCAGGAGACAATAGAGAAGTTAACTACAATGAAGTAACGCCAGCCATAGATTACCTTATAAAAGAGAAAGGCATACCGGCTTCCGATGTTTTCCCAGACTATGCTGGTTTTGATACATACAATAGCGTTTATAGAGCTAAAGAGATATTTGGAGTTAAGTCGGTGATTGTAGTGAGTCAAATGGAATATCTGCCGCGGGCTCTATATCTTGCTAAGGAAGTTGGAATTGAAGCTCAAGGGATTTCGGCTGGAGACGAATTAAGCATTCGTGGATGGTTTCGTGAACGATTTGCTTCCATTAAAGCTTTTTTTGACGTTATAACGCACCGCGAGCCTAAATTTTTGGGGGATAAGATACCTATTCTGAAAGACGGCAAGAAGAATCTTAAAGATTAACTATTTTAAATGTGAATATACAATTATTTTTGTATTTTCATAGTTTCAACTTCGGTCCTGGTAGTCAGTTGGTTGGCAACGGCTCGTGCCAGATCATAATCCATTAAAGGAATCACCTCTTCGTTGATTTCCGTTTCCACTTCGCTTGGAGTTTCCAGATCAGTAGTGGTGGCCACCACAACGTGACCTACCCCGATAAATCTTTGCATTGGTGATTGTTTAATTTCCACAGTTTGAATACGACGAAAAGGAATGGCAACTTCTTTTGTGCTAAATAGTCCGCTTGTTATTTTTATGGCTGATTCATCCAGCATTATTTTTGCTACTTTATATTTAAGCCTGGCGATACCGAAGCCCGCGGAACCAACCAACAGACCGATGAAAACAGTAGCCAGTATGCTTAAATTAAGAATCCCTCCGATAGACTGACCAGCGATGAAACCGGAGCCGATAGCAATATTTAAAATCCCCATAACAATGGCGGCGAGAAATAATATAATGGCAAATGAAGTTTGCTGGATAATAAAAAGCGTATAAGTTTTTTTGCCTAGGTCGTAATATTTGCCGTTTTCTATTTCCATGTCTTAATTAAGTCGTATTTTAATTATAACGCCATTAATATCGCTCCGATTGTTACAAGCGTCGCGCCTATAGCTTTTTGCCAAGTTAGAGATTCACTTAGAAAGATTACCGCTAGAATAAAAGCGAAGATAACGCTCGTTCTGTCTATAGCGACAACACCAGTAACAGGACCGTATTTTATCGCAAGGAAATAACAAAGCCAGGAAAGAGCGCCTGCGATTCCGGACAGAATTATAAAAACCATAGTTTTACTGCCGAGCGTATCCAAGGCTGAAAACTTTCCGAAGGACAAAGAAACTATAACAAGAAATGCGGCCATGACCATTGCACGGACTGTAGTAGCGAGAGTTGAGTCAACTCCCTGAAGACCAATTTTACCTAAAATTGCCACCAAGGCGGCGAATACAGCTGAACCTATAGCGTAAATACCCCAATTCATATCCTGTTAATTATACAACAGTTTTTTTGTAACCGGTTAGTTGTGTAGATTGTTAAAATTTGAGAATATTTTTTAATTTAATGATATAATTAACTCAATAATAAAAAGGTCAATATTTAATATTAAGTTTATTTTTAAATATGAAACATTACATTATAGAAGAATCGCCATTCTCACATTTTTTTCTGTCAGATACGAAAAGTTCGCCGCTCTGGTTTTTCCTAAGAATCTATGTAGGTTGGATATGGCTCTCCGCAGGCTGGGAGAAAGTGATCAGCCCAGCTTGGTTTGGGGCTAACGCAGGTGCTCCACTTAAAGGTTTCATTATGGGTGCTCTTCAAAAGACAACTGGGGCTCATCCAGACGTACAAGGTTGGTATGCTTATTTCCTGCAACATTTCGTTCTAACCAACGTTGTTTTTTGGTCTAATTTGGTAACTATCGGAGAACTTCTTATTGGTGCGGCTCTTATAATCGGTTTTCTAACAGGAATATCAGCTTTTTTGGGAATATTTCTTAATTTAAATTTTCTTCTCGCCGGCTCTATAAGCGTTAATCCAACTCTCTTTGTCCTTGGCTTGGGGCTAATTCTTGCCTGGCGTGTTTCCGGCTACCTTGGCGCAGATGCATTTATACTTCCTGTTTTGCACAGCTATCTAAGACCCAAAAGATCTTAGTTGAAATTTATCGTAAAGTTATACATTCCCATAGAACATAATCCCTGAAGTTTGCTCCCAGTCTTTTGCGGAGATACATCAATAGTTGTTTCGCCTGATGGTGATAGATTGTTATGGTAGCCCAGACTCGGAATAACTAAAGAAGACGAGCAATCAAACGTACCATGAGTATTTACTTTGATTACAGTAGGCACGCCGGCTTTAGCGTTGGTTACTCTAGGCGAATACCCGCCCTTAGCATCTATACTTATAATCTGTTTATCACCAACCATACTTACATTATTGGCGGCTTGTGAAATTGTGTTGTTTGAACTCTTATCTCCGTTTACCAAAATGATTGTACCTGCGATTATTATTGCGGTAACGAGTATTGATATGGCAATTGTTTTTGTTTTCATAGATTGTTTGATCTTATTAAAAATTGAAGATTGGTGGAATAACTCCAGCTGCAACAAACGCATTAACGAGATTAAAAATACCAAAGAATATTACAACCAGTCCTGCGGCCTTGAAAAACATCCCAGACTGAGCCTTTTTATGAATACTAAGCGAACTGAAGCTCAATAGTGAAAGTACGGGAAGCGTGCCAAGTGCAAATGTTAACATTATGAGCCCGCCCGTCATAAAGTTACCGGTTGTAAGTGTATAAATTTGCATTGACTGAGTAAAACCGCATGGCAGGAAAAACGTTGCCACACCGACCAAAAAAGGTGTTAGTGTGTGGTTTACATTTTTAAGATCATGTACCCGCTTGCCGATAAAGGTAGGAATAGTAGGCTGTAATCTCTTAGCCCACGGGAATACATCAAGAAGATTAATTCCGAGAATAAGTAGAACTATTGAAACAACAAGACTAAGAATAAATGTTCCTGCTATTCCAAGTTGGAAAGTGGATCCAAGTGTGCCTATCAATCCGCCAAGTATAAAAAAAGAAGCCAACCTGCCAACATGGAATAAAACCTGTGGCCGCACTTTGTCGCCATCTTTGGCAAAATTCGCCGACATAGAAAGCACTAGACCGCCTACAACTGCCATACATGTAGAGACGGAAGCAATAAGGCCTATTACAAATGCTGTGCTGTAGTTGACGTCTGATGTTGTTATCAAATTTACGATGCCTAGCTTTTGTAAAAAGATAAATAAAGCAATAAAGGTTACGGCGACGGGAAGAGCAATGCGAAAGTCGGACCAGTTAACTGAACTTTGTTGTTTTTCAAGAGATAATGTGTAGCCGTGTGGTTTTAATACTTCGCTCAGGTCCAGTGCAATGTGTTCAGGGGTTTTATCACCAAAGTTACCTATTATTTCAACATTAAGATGTTTTAGTGATGCTTTCACGCGAGAAACCTCTGGCACTTCTCCAAGTTCGCTTTCGGTTAGTGCTACACAAGCACTGCAATGCATACCGTTAACGTGGAATGTGTAGGTTTTTTGTTGTGGCATGAAATATCATTCTATCACAAAACTTATCAGTCACAAATTATTTTTTAAAGCAAATTTATACGCCACAATTACCTCCACGTTGTTGTTTCGATTTAACAACTTGAGATGCAATCTTGGCATATCCTGACGCGCTGGAATAATTGATTCCAAGGATTTCTTGTGGGTTCACGTCTTTCCAGTCAACTTCTTTGTTTTTCATGTATGTAGCTATTGTGAGATACGTATCTGGGAACCAATAAGAATTTACCAGTAGAGCTGTTTTCCACATGTCCTGTTCGTTTACTCCCTGCGATGCCATGAGTTCTAAAAGTCCAAGCATAGCCATGCCGTGATTACAGTCTGGGAAATGTGTTGGATTGTTGCAACATGGACGATATATGCCTTTCGATATTTTATCTACAATAGATTGTTGTTCTTGAGTCAATGTAACTAATGAATGCGCACTATAATGGTCCATTGGATTACCAACTGCTATAGTCCATCCACCAGTTGAAGCAAAGTTTCCGGCTCCTCCGAATGCAGGATTTTTCATCTCGCCTGAATCAAGTATTGAATTTTTATTCGCGAGCCCAAGCGCCCAAAATAAATTTAGCAAATAAGAGGCGTTATCATTTGTGATTTTGATGCCGCCATTATTTTGACTGAGAAGCAGGTTTTTATACTCGTCTATAAAAGTTCCATGCTCTTCATAGGTGGACTTAAATTTGTTTGCATCAATTACTCCAACACTGACAAGTTTTGCTCCAAGATCACCCCATGTGACAGGTAAAACAACCCCTTCTGGCGGCAACACCTTATCTTCAAGCTTTGATGCTTGTGCTTCTTGCTGGGCACCACCAATCTTAAATTCAATTGTGTAGATCCATGCACCAGCAAGAATTAATGCAGACACAATAATACTTAACAGAAGCATGTTGTCTTTTTTGATGTGTTTAATTTGATGAGTGTCTATAAATGTTTCGTTTTGTGTTTTGTTTTTCATGTTTTTAATTATTCATCACAGCAATCGGCCAGGTTGTTTACTAGTTCCTCCAATTGAGAGCTATTTTTTGCCACGCTTTTTATTTGTTCACCACTGATTAATTTAAGTTTGAGGGCCCAAAAAATTGAATAGATTTTGTAAGCTTTCTCAAACATATTCTTCGCTTCGACTTTTTTGTTTTCTGAATTAAGTTTGTTTCCAACCTCAATTAGCCTCATAGTTGTGGCCAAAAGATGTTTTGAGATGCACCATGTTTCTCCCTCGTGATTCGGCATTAATTCAGCCAAGAGTTCTTTTCGAATATTTCGGATTTCTTGCGACGTATCGAAATATTCATCTTTCTTTGTTTTCACGCCAGTAAAGAAGAAATGCTCTTCAAGACTAATGAGATTCATTACCGCTAAACTCAAATCTTCGGTTGTGGATAAATCCACCCCAGCCTTCTCTTTGAGTGATTCTATTTTGGCGAGAAATTCGTCCATTGTTGGTAATTTTGTATTCATGAATTTAGATGTAAAAAATTAATATGCCGAGAATTATCATTGCGAGTCCTGCCCAGAATCGCACTCCTTTCAAGTTAGTCTTTTTCCATTCCTGTACTTTATCCACAACTATTTTATCTGCCGATATCCACAATACAGCCACAAGCGGCAAAACAAGAATCAAGTTGTAGAGCATAAGATAACCGAATCCAGTGAAATATGTGACTTGATCGCGAAGCAAGCCGATTACCATTAGATACGGGCCGCCCATGCAGGGAAACTGGCAAATTCCAACCAAAAGCCCAAGCCCAAATGCTGCCGGTAGAGACGCTCTTTCCATAAGTTTGCCCATAGCATTATGAGAAACTGATGGAATTTTTAGCTTTATTGGGAATCTTGGGAAAATCACATTGATTAAATTAATTACTCCAAAGGCTATAAGAATTATCGCTCCGAGCTTACCCATAAAGTGTGGCGTGTTGAATATGTGCAAAACTTTAAGAATTCCAAGTCCGATCAGGAAATATGCTGCAAAAATCCCGGCGATATATGTACCGCCAATCTGAAGGATTTTATTTCTTTTCATCTGTATTCCAAAAAGGAACGCCATGGTAATGAGAAGAATAGAAAACGAACACGGGTGAACACTGTCTAGGAGAGCTGCAATTAAGACTAGAGGCATAAGCCATGCTCCTTTGTTGCTCAAATTCCATATTATCGAAGCAGTTTCAGAACTTTGTTTCAAGAATATTATGCCAACAATAGCAACGGCCACGATAACAAATAATATTATTATTTTCCTCATAGTCGTTAAGGCGTAACCACGGCTTTTATCTCAAACTGCAGAACGTTACCAGATGCATCGGTGAGATAAATAAACCGATCAATTGTTCCAACACCGGCCGGGCCGTGAGCATTCGGATCATATACGACCTTTATGTCTCGTGACTCTCCAGCCTTGATAACTTCGTTGGCTGGTGGAAGATATCCCATTCCTTCCATACCAAACGGCCCCTTTTCTCCACTTGCACTTTCCACATATGCTCTTGTACACATGCACGAAGTATTTATCTTTTCCACGTAGACATCTTTATTTGAAGGATTGGTAACCTTAAAAACGTGATTAGCTAGTCCGTTTTTCATGGATATTGTTCCGAAGTCATACAACTTTTCTGATACTAACAGAGAACTTATTGTTGTTCCGGAACTTTGAGAAGTTTCAACAGCTTTATTGCTTTTGCCCCAGAACATTAGACCAACCAGTCCGAGTACTATAAATGCGCTTATAATTATTGTTCTTTTATTCATGTTGATTAGTAGAAATTACAAATACGAAAATCCCTGTGTGATAGGGATTAAAGAGGACGCAATATACAAAACTAGTTCGACAAACTGTTTTATGTTTGCGTCCTAGAAAATTGCCGGACTATTTTCGTGCAGAGCCAGCCAGCGTATTACTTTTCTTTTATTTGAAGTGTCGGGTGGAGAATCGTGATGAATACTTACAAAATTAGACAACCCAGGTAAGAATCGGTTGATTGGTGCAACGAAGATTATATATGCAATAAGAAGCGAATAAAGGATAAACGTTGCGGTGCCGAAATTTACAGGTACGTTGACAAATGACTGATAAGAAGAAATGTGATGAAGAATTATGGCGATTGTATTCTGTGGGCAGAGCGATACTCCCATTGCTGAAAATGGGCAATCACCGGATATGCGTTCGTCAGGTCCGTGCATCATGGAGGCAAAGCTGAAAAGCACGATCATTATGAATGATAACAAAATAAGAGATGTAATTATTTTTTTGAATAATATGGACATATATTTTTGTTAATAAACATTCATAGTTTACAACTTTTTTGTTTTTAATCTAAGTGAATTGCCGACTACCGATACACTGGACATTGCCATCGCGAATCCTGCGAATACAGGTGACAGGAGCCATCCGAAAACAGGATAAAATACTCCGCTCGCCAAAGGAATTCCCACGATATTATAAATGAAAGCCCAGAAAAGATTCTGTTTTATTCCACGCATCGTCATTTTGGACAAATTTATTGCTTTGACGAGCTTTGAAATATCACCGTGAAGAAGCGTAATCCCGGCCGACTCAATGGCCACATCAGTTCCAGTTGCCATGGCAATACCAACATCAGCTTGCGCAAGGGCAGGCGCGTCGTTTACTCCATCGCCAGCCATAGCGACAATTTTACCTTCCGCTTGAAGTTCTCTTATCTTATTAAGCTTGTCTTCCGGCATTACTTCCGCGACTACGTCGTCTATGTCGACCTGCTTTGCTATTGAAAGTGCGGTATTTTTATCATCTCCGGTAAGCATAACTATTTTTATACCAAGCCTGTGGAGATTCTTCACGGCTTCTACTGCCTCTGGCTTTATGGCATCAGCAACCATAAACACACCTAAAACTTTTTCT
>ORJL010811814.1_pt1 | contig 10954 bp, 8 predicted proteins | sample 1779941 | NCBI WGS metagenome assembly ORJL01 (sample SAMEA104232317, study PRJEB22302) | groundwater metagenome | biome: forest; feature: aquifer; material: groundwater | place: USA | collected 2011-08-07 | depth 5.8 m | reverse complement strand
TGTCGAGTCCGAACGCCGATCGGGAGGCGCCGGGTTCGTGATCGCTCGCTTTCGGTTCCAGGGAAGCGGGTAGCCTCTTTCCTGGGCGATGAGGCGGTGAAGGAATTCGCGTCCGCCTGTTGCGTCCTCGTCCCACGTCCGTTCGCCCGTGATCCGCTCTTTCAGTTCGATCGCGGGAAGGAAGCGGGGGAGATTCTGGATGGCCATGTCCGCGTACCAAAGCGCCCGCTCACGATCGCCCGCGTTGTGCGCCTCGAGCGCGAGGCGGTAGTTGGACTGTGCCAGCCGTTCGCGACCCGTGCCCATCAACCCTTGTCGCGTTCCGACGCGCAATCGTTCCACGTCCTCGAGCGCCTCGCGCGACGCGTCGACCAGCTTCTGCTGGTCGGCGATGACGTGGATGGTGAGGAGGATGATGACCTCTTCCCGCTCGCTCGATTCCTTGTTCGATCGGAACAGCGGCCCGATCAGCGGCAGGCTCCCCAATCCGGGGAGCTGCGACTTCGAGTCGGTGGTCACCTCGCGGAACAGACCGCCGATCAGGATCGTCTCGCCGTCGCGTAAGATGACATTGGTTGTCACTTCCGTGGTCTGCTCGCTGGGCAGACCCTGCGCGCTCACGAAACCGACGCTGTCTTTGGGGTGCAATTCGACGCGGATGAAACCATCGTCGCTGATGAAGGGCCGGAAGATGAGCGCGGTGCCGGTTTCGAGGAATTGCACCGTCTGCACTGCCTGCGTCTCCGTGACCGTGGTCGTGAGGTATCCGTCGCGACGGCCGACGATCACCTGTCCCTTCTGTTTGTTCAGTGCGAGCAGTTTCGGATTGGCGACGACGACCGTGTCGGTGACTTGCTCGAGCGCTCGAACGAAGACGGCCACCTGATCCTTGATGATCCCGAACGTCAATCCACCCGAGGGCACGTTCCCGCGGAAGTCGGTCGATGCGGCCGCGTTCCCCAACTCGAAGCGGTTCGCGGGAAGATTCCCGAGAGTGAGGTTCTGCACGCCGGTCGACTGTGCGCCGAGGAGTTCCAGGTCGACGCCGCCCACCAGGTTGAAATCGATGCCGAGGGCGTTGTCGTCCTTTAAGCTCGCCCGCAGGATGGTGGACTCGATGAGCACTTGTTTCGGGCGGACGTCCAGTTCCTTCAGCAAGTTGGCGACGCGGGTCATCATGTCCGGCTTGGCGGTGACGACGAGGAAGTCGGGATGTCCGCTGGATGCTCCGCCGGCGTCGCTCACGGAGCTTTCCAGACCCTTTCCGGGAGGCGTCGACGCGACCACGGTTCCTTCCGCCCCGACCATCTTGGAGACGTATCCCTTGTCACCGCCGGCGTCTTCCGCCGTCAGGTAGTTGAGCGGAAAGACTCGGGTATACGGCTGGTTTTTCTCTTTGGCGGCGATCTCGTCGAGTTCCTTGGCGCTATGAACGTAGATGAAGTTTCCGACGGTGCGATAGCCCGCGCCGTTGGAGACAAGAATCGCATGGAGGGCGTCCTCGAACTTCGTGTTGTAGAAGTCCGCGGTGACGATTCCCTTCACGTCGGGCGAAGCGATGATGTTCCGCTGACCCTTGGTGGACAGCAGTCGCAGCACGGTTGACAGGGGAACGTTGGCGACGTGCAGTTCCACGGTGCCACGTGCTGTCACCGCGACGTCGGGTTCACTCAGCGGTTTCAGCGGAGTCGCGGGCGGCGTTTCCTGGGCGCGGGCGGTTGCGGAGAGGAACAGGAAGCAAGCGAACACCTGCCCCAGCACGGAATGGGCGCGCACGCGGCGCGATGCGTCGGCGACCGTTCGATGGCGCGGGATTCCTCGCATACCGGTCCTGCATCCGTGCTACCACAGCAGCCGCGGTCCTAAGGCGTTCGCGCCTTGGGCTGTGCATCCGATGGGTTATCGGCACCGGAGACTTGCACATGAAGCGTTCCGCTCTCCAGGATTCGTTTAATATCGGACAGCAACTGATTGGTCGTCTTGGACTCGTCGATCATCTGCCTTCTTTGGGCGAGACTGTCGGGGATTTGCGCCGTCGCGGAATCGAGGACGGCGGGAGCACCCACCCACGATCGCAATGCTGAAAGCACGAGAAACACGACCAACGCACCCCTCGCCCATCCCGGCCACTGCATCGGATCGAAGACTTGAAATCTGCGCATGGGTTCGGTCTCCTCAGAACATCTTGGGAACAAGGCGTATCGATCAACTATCGACGAATTGGGCGGGAGCTTGCGGTAGAGCCGTCGCAGGGGATCGCCGTCGGCCTCCGATGACCGCCGGTGGCGGTTTCCAGCGCTGGAATGATCGGCGGGTTAGGGCGTCGCCATCGGTGCCACGGGCTCGTTCGGTCGCCTGCGAAACAGGATGGAAGGTTCCTGTGCCACGAGGATGCCGCCGGTGACGGTCAGGACGAGCGAAAGAAACAGAAACATTTCGACCACGCCTGCGCATCTCGTGAGCAGCGGGACGACGATCCACGCGCAGGCGGCCGACCCGATCAGTAGTCGTGTCGCCGTCTTGCTCCCTTCCGACGATCCTGCGGCGACGCGACGTAGGAGCGTCGTCCAGCCGTACCCCGTGGCGAACGCCGCGCTGCCGCTGCTCAGGACCGCCGCGAAAACAAATCCGGATCCTGTCGAGGCCGCGTCGGCGAACCCCGCGCCGACCGCCGAGAGGACGCCGGCGGCGATCGTCGCACATCCGAAACCGGCGAGGGATCCGACGGTCCGTCGCTGAAGGAAGCATCCGGTCAGAAAGGCGGCGGCGGCGAGCACGACGATCATCGGGACGATCGTCGAAGCCGGAGACACGCCACTCGGTGAAACCGTGACGCCAAGAATCAATGTGCTGGCGCACGCAAGACCGAGGATCAGCACGCTGCCCCGCAACCATCGAGGTCGGCGATCGCTCCATTGGGGCAGTCCCTCGGTCGTGAGATCGGGCGACGGCGTTGTGGTCGGTTCCGCACCGGCGACGAGGCCGCAAACGAGGGAAGCGACGAATGCGCAGAGCGCTCCGCCGAGAACGAGCGGTCGCGCGGAGCTCCCGGCCGTCGCGAAGACGTGGGGGATGAACAACCCGCCGGCACATCCCGCGAGCAGGAAGCCCGTCGCCCGCGGTTCCCACGCACCGGTACGGTCGAACGCATGATGCACGCAGGACACGGTCATCCCCAGGAGACCGAGCGGTAGGACGCCGGCGCCGAACGCGATCACGGCCTCTAGGACTTGCAACGGAAGTTCGGACCAAACGAATCGCGAATGGGTGAGTTCGTAAACCCAGGTCGCCGCCCAGACCTGAGCCGGCAGCATCAACGCGAGGAGTCCGACGAACATCGAGAAGCTCGCGAGGACGAGCCAGCGCAGCGGTCTGTCCGCGACGTCGGCGCCGCGATGAACGCCGGTGTCTTCCGACGATGGCGTGTGTTGCGCAAATCGTAGCCATGCCTTTCGCGCCATCCACGCCGCGAACCCGCGCGGGATGGCGAGTCCCGCGGCGATGGATGCGAACGCTCCGGCCAGCACCGCGCGATTCGACTCGGACGAAACAAAGACGTTTTCGAAGTGCAGCAGGAGTCCGCGCACGAGCGCGGCGAGCAGGACGCCGAGTAGGACGGCGGTCATTGCAGGTGCGGCGCGAACGAACGAGCGGTTCGCTTGCAAAGCGCCGATTCGAGCGATTGGCGCAGTCAGGCGCGGAGTTCTCGACTGTCCAGGTTTCGGCGGTGGGGATCCGGGGGACGATCGCACCGGACTCGCAGTGGTGTGCGGCGGCGACGTGCTTACGCTTTCCGCACGCGACCGCCGCGTGATGGGTTTGTGCCGAGCGGACGTGTTCGACGCCGGGCGACGTGGCGTCTTTTTCACGATCGGTCCGCGTCTGGAATTCTTCGGTTTCATGCGCCGCGGAATGCTACCGCGAACCGACGGGTCGCACACGACGGCGCACCCCGGTTGGTGTGGCATTGGTGTGCGGCCCGGCGGACCCGTGTCTCCTTTGACGCGCGGGTATCCCACCGCTTAAACTGGAAACCCTCGTGGAACTAACCGTTTTACCGCCGTCCTCGAAAGCGCCCGCGCGGCGGTTGCCGGCGTGGCTGAAGCGACCGCTGCCCACGGGTTCGTTCGCGTCGACGACCGGCATTGTGGCCAAGAGTGGCGTGGCCACGGTCTGCCAGGAGGCCCGCTGCCCGAATATCACCGAGTGCTGGGCGAAGCGACACGCCACGTTCATGATCCTCGGCGACAAGTGTACGCGGCGATGTCACTACTGCGCCGTGACCACCGCCCGTCCCGATCCGCCGTCGGTCGATGAACCCGATCGCCTCGCGGGTGCGGTCGCGGAGCTGGATTTGCGACACGTCGTGATCACCGCGGTGGCCCGCGATGACCTGAAAGACGAGGGGGCCGGGCACTTCGCCGAATGCGTCCGCGCGATTCACGAGCGCTGTCCGCGCACCACGGTGGAAGTGCTTCCGGCGGATTTTCACGCTCGTGAAGACTGCATCGAGACGCTCTGCGGCGCGAAGCCGGAGCTTTACAACCACAACATCGAAATGGTCGAGCGACTCACGCCGATCTTTCGCCCGCAGGGGAAATACCGCCGGTCCTTGGATGTGATCCGCATCGTCAAAGAAATCGCACCGGACCTCATCACCAAATCGGGACTGATGGTCGGCCTCGGTGAAACCGTCGACGAATTGCACCGCACGTTCGAGGATCTTCGCGCCGTTGGTTGCGATGTGCTCACCGTCGGGCAATACCTTCAACCCACCCGCGAGAACCACGCCCCGGTGGCGAAGTTCTATCCGCCGGAGGAATTCGATCGACTCGGCGAACACGCCCGCTCCCTGGGATTCCTCAGCGTCGCCGCCGGCCCGTTCGTCCGCTCCAGCTACAACGCCGCGGAAGTGTTCGAGGAAAGCCGACTCCGCCGTGCAGGCGATGCGTAGCGGGTATAACAAAGTCTCGGATTTACAGAGCGACAACCACACTTTCAACGGGACGCATTTGATCATGAATCCCATCGCAAGGAACACTTTGGCGGCTATTGTCGGTTTTGTCACTGGCAGCGTGGTCAATCTTGGATTGGTCACCATCGGAATGTCCGTGGTTCCTCTTCCCGAGGGCACTGACGTCTCGACAATGGAAGCCGTCCGCGAGAGCATGAAGTTGCTCGCGCCGGTGAACTTCATTTTTCCGTTCGTGGCTCACGCACTCGGAACGCTCACCGGTGCTTTCGTCGCTGCCAGGCTCGCGGCGGGCCACCACATGAAGTTTGCAATCGGCATTGGCGTTGGTTTTCTGATCGGCGGTATTGCGATGGTCTTCAATTGCGGGGGTCCCGTGTGGTTCATCGCATCCGACCTTCTGCTGGCGTACATTCCAATGGCGTTCCTTGGAGGCTTCCTTGCCGTTGGGAAGAGGACTCAAACTGCATAACAAAGCGATCAACCTGCCCCGGTGCTGCCGGGCAGGATTCTCAGGGTAACTGTTTCCCCTGCCCGGCAGCACCGGGCAGGTTAGCTTGGTCGTTAGGAAGCGTTGGAGAACAGATCCCATGACACTCGGTCGGTTGGCTTGGTTGGTGGGGGTTGCCCTCTTGGTGTTGGTCGTAAACGTCGCGGCCAGCATCTTATACATGGTCGTTTACAGCTACTTGATCGACCCCGGCCACGAAGAGCAGTATTACCACGACCACATCAAGGTCGCCGCACCGTATTGCAGCATCGTCGCGGGCATGCCCCTGATGTTTTTGGCAGGCCGGTGGGTCGGCGGTTGGTGGGAGGGCGAGTTCGCGGTCAAGGCAGCCTTGGTGATCTGGTTGACCTACGCCCTCATCGACATAGGCGTGCTGCTGGCGGCGGGACTGACCGGGAGGATCGCCGTGCTGTTCACCGTTTCATTCCTGACCAAGCTGGCCGCGGTTTACTTCGGCGCGTTGGTTGCAGGCCGTCGCGCCTAGCGAAACGCTCCACCGGATCGCGGCGGCACGTACCGTTTTCGGTGGGCGGGTGACGTACGTCCTTTGGAGGTGGGGAACGACGTCGGCTATCGAACGGTGCGGTGAGCACCGTCCACCGACCGTCCCAAGGGTTGGATGCATTGGAGGGCAGGCGGTGAGCCCTCCGCATCCCGTGCGTTTCTTCACGCCTCGAAGAAAGGTCTGCGCAGCGGACCCTACGATGCGTCGGATCGTGGCCGCAATGCAGCGTTCCGCCCCGCATTCGCTATTTGCTCTTCGACCCTCGCGATTTCTAGAATCTCTGGCGCGTGGCTTCCGCGACTTTGGCGAGGGCTTCTCCGTAGGCGGCGATGCGGAGCGGGATGTTGGCTTCGGTGCTGCGGGTGTGCACCGCGTTCCAGGCCGCGACCATCTTCCGTTCCAGTTCCTCGTTGACCCGTTCCAGGCTCCAGCGGAATTGTTGCAAATTCTGAACCCACTCGAAGTAGGAAACCGTTACGCCGCCGGCGTTCGCGAGGATGTCCGGCACGATGTGTACGCCGCGCTTGCGTAGGAACTCGTCCGCTCTTGGCGTGACCGGCGAATTCGCTGCTTCGATGATGAGCTTGGCCCGGATCCTCTCCATATTGGTCCGCGAGATCGCGCCGCCCAGCGCCGCGGGGATCAGAATCTCCGCGTCGACCGCGAGCAGTTCTTCATTGGTGATTGCTTTCGACCCGCGGAAGTCCACCACCGAACCCGTCGCCGCGACGTGCTCGGCGACCTTGGGAATATCCAGCCCGTACTCATTGAAGATCGCGCCGTGTACGTCGGACACGGCCACGATCGGCGCGCCCTGTTGGGCGAGCAGTTTCGCGGTCCACGATCCGACGTTGCCAAACCCCTGGATCGCGACGCGGGCCTTCTTCAGATCGAGTTCGTAGGAGCGACATGCCTCGCGCGTAATCATGGTCACGCCGCGTCCTGTCGCCTCTTCGCGTCCGAGCGAACCGCCGAGATTGACCGGTTTGCCGGTCACGATCGCGGGCGTGTATCCGTGTTTCTTGCCGTATTCGTCCATGATCCAGGCCATCACCTGGGCGTTGGTGCCTACGTCCGGCGCGGGCACGTCGCGGTAGACGCCGAGGGCCATGTCGATCTTCTGGGTGAATCCGCGGGTGAGCGCCTGTAGCTCATTGCGGCTCATTTTCGACGGGTCGCAGGTGACGCCGCCTTTTGCACCGCCGAAGGGAATGTCCGCGATCGCGGTCTTCCAGGACATCAACGACGCGAGCGTGCGGACCTCGTTGAGGTCGACTTCGTGATGATAGCGAATCCCGCCCTTGTACGGTCCGCGAACGCCGTTGTGGTGTACGCGGTAGCCGTGAAAAATCTTCAACCGGCCGTCGTCCATTCGCACCGGGATCTGCACGACGAGTTCGCGATAGGGATGGCGCAACAACGTACGGATGTCGGGTTCGAGCTTCAGTTGATCCGCGGCGGCTTCGAAATGCTCGTCGGCGACGCAGAACGAATCCGCCTCCGATCCGCCTCGCTTGCGATCATCGAGCGGTTTCTCGTCGAGCAGGATGTTGAATTTTCCAGGCGCGGTGATAGCCATGTCCTCGGCCCTCGCGTATCGGCGATACGAACGAGCTATCGACCGGAGGCGGGACGTTCCGAAGCGATCCGAGCTTCACGGACCCTGGTCCACGGTTCGCGGACGGTGAAGAAAGATCGACGGACGTTGCGGAAGGATCGGCGGACGGGCGGGAGCATCCAACTCGGTGTGGCATGGGTCCGCCCCAAGGCGGACCCGTGTCTTCGTCGACGAGTGGCGACGCGACCGGGCCTGCAATTCCCAACGCGATCGAGGCGTGACATTCGCTCCGGGACGCACGGATCCCCGCTGGTGCGTGGACCCATGCCACCCCATTCGGGATGCGCTCCGGACGCTCGACCGCTTGCAAAAAAACGTCCAGGAACTGTCAGACAACCTCGGCGATCGTCTACGGCTGCAGCACATCGTTAACGTATTCGCCCTGGGACGCGACGTTCCCCTCTTCGTCCCAGTAGGTCACGGCGCCCTGCTTCTGCCCGTTGATGTATTCGAACTGGCGTCGCTTCTCGCCGTTAGAGTGCCACTCGGTGAACATCCCGTGGAAGGCGCCCTTGCGCATGGTCCACTCGACGGACTTGAAACCGTTGGGCAACCACGCGGACCAGTTTCCGTCCTCGAGTCCGTTGACGTACGTGCCTTCTCCCCAGATCTGCCCGCTCTCGTACCAGGTTCGCCGAGGTCCGTGTTGCACGCCGTCCTTCCAATGGATCTCCATCTTTGGCCGGTCGTTCTCGTACCACTCCGCGGCGACGCCATGCTTGACGAACTTTCCGTCCTCGTCGATGTACCCTTCGATCCGCGAGGCCAGCGCTCCGCTGGGCCAGCGGCTTTCCTTCACTTCCATCTTGCGAACCGGCGGAGCGTCGGCGACCGGAGCGGGCTCGGTCGAGCCGTTCGCGATTCCCACCCCGTTCTTGGGCGAAGCGTTCCGACCTCCGTGATCGCAACCGCATGCCGCTGCCAAGGCGACGGCGGAAACGCACATCCACAACTGTTTCTTCATCGAAGTCCTCAACTCTCCATTGCGGCCGCTGCGAACTTCACTCGGCCGTGACGGTCGTCCGTCGCGCGGCGGCCGTGCTCATCCGTCGCGGTGCAACGACCCGGCGACCCGCGAATCGGTGCGATCATAACCTATCCGCTTCCGTCGGCGAAGGTGGCGTGGGCGCGTGCTACGGTTCGCTTGTCAGCCCGTGCATCCCCGAGGGGATCGTTGGGCACGAGAAGCCGCTGTTCCAACCGGCTTGGTTGCCCTCACACACCGGGTCGCTATGTTCGTAACCCGGCTTGCACGGATCCTCGGGCGGGAAGCGGCGACCTGCGATGAACTCACGCGACGACTATCAACAACTTCGAGACGGCATCGCCCTTGTGGAGCGGGACGATCGTGGGCTGCTGGAAGTCCGCGGGCGCGATCGATTGACCTGGTTGCACAGCTTTGTCACCAACGCTGTGAAACACCTGGGGCGCGACGAGGGGACGTATGCCTTCGCGCTCAACGGTCAGGGGCGGATCCTGTTCGACGTCAACATCCTCGTCGGAGAGGACTTCGTCTGGTTGGACATCGCCCGATCGTTTCTCGACGTCGCCAAGAAGCACCTGAACAAGTACATCATCACGGAGGACGTGGTCCTCGTCGATCGCGGCGCGGATTTCGCCCGCTTTTCGATCGTCGGAGGGCGGGCTGCGGAATTGTTTGGCGGGTTCGGTGTTCCGCAATTTTCGGCGATGCCATCCTTGGGAAGCTCGACGGTTGCGTGGCAGGACGGACTCATCCGAGTCGTGCGGAACGACTTCTGCGGACCGATCGGCGGCGAGTTGTACGTACCTGCCGCGGAGCGCGACGCGTTCCGAGCGTTCGCGACGAGTCCGAACGCGCCGGCGCGGGCCGTTTCCGTCGGCGACGACGCTGTGCAAGTCCATCGCATCGAGGCCGGGATCCCCTGGCCGGGGCGGGAAATCACGGACGAATATCTCCCCGCGGAAACGCGACAGCTCGAACGCGCCGTGAGTTACACCAAGGGGTGCTACCTCGGTCAGGAAGTTGTGGAACGAATGCGCTCGCGGAAGGTCGTCGCGCGACAACTCGTGGGACTCTCGATCGACGCTCGGACGCCGCCGTCCGCGGGTGTTGCACTGCTTGACGATGAGGAGAAGCCCATCGGGACGGTGACAAGCGCCTGTCACTCGATCGCCCTCGATCGTGTGATCGGATTGGGATACGTGAAGTCGGCCGCGGCGGCGGTGGGAACGAAACTTTCGGTGCTCCCCGACGGCGAACGTGCGCCCGTTTCTGTGATCCAGCTTCCGTTTGCGGTTTAGGGCCTGTCCCACGAGGTCATGGCGGCGCTTCGCTTGGCCATGCCGCCCCCGAAAACACGGGTCCGCTTAGGGCGGACCCATGCCACCCCAGAGGGGATGTGCCCGCGCGGTTCGCCATCCGTCAGAACTTGTCGCCCAGAATGGAAAGTGTGTCTGTATGCACGCCGCGACAGGCCTGGTAGGCGTGTCCCGCCCCTCACTCCGCCGTGTTCTGCATGGGACTCCCATTTCTCCTGTTTGACCGGCCACCTGGCGTACCGAATACTCTAGATGGCGCGAGGTAACGGGCGGAGCGCGATGCTCCGCGGGAGTCGAATTGTTCTCGGACGACAACATTGGAGGATCCCACCCATGATGCGCTATCGCAGTCTCATTCCCGTCGCGGCGTTGAGCTTGCTGCTCGGCTGTGACGCAATCGTCAGCCTGTTCAATCCTCCGACACCGACGGAGACGGGGTCGTCGAAGCTCTTGAGCTTCGCCTCGCAGGAGGAGTTCGCCAGCTACTTCAAGCAGCAGGTCGGACAGCAGAACGCTTCCCTTGAGAACGTCCCGCGGGGCCCGGCGCCGGACGGGGGGGAGAACGCGCCCGCCGATTCCGCGGGCGCGACCCCGCCAACGGCGATCAGCGCCGACGGCGGTGGGGGCGGTGCAGCCGATGGCGATCACTCGACCACCACGATCCAAGAGGTCGGCGTCGACGAATCCGACGTGGTGAAGACGGACGGAACGTACCTCTACCTCATCGAATACGGGAACGACGGCAATCAGTTGCGCATCGTGAAAGCACAACCGAGCGCGGAAGTGAGTTCCATGTCCGTGGTTCCGCTGGAGGGATACGGGCAGGATCTCTATCTCTACAACAACAAGGTCGTCGCGATCACTTCGTCGGGCGGCGGGTATTTCTTCCTGGGCGGCGGGATCGCGGACGGCGGCGTGACCCTGGAAATCAGGACCCCGGCGGCCAATGAGATCGCGGTGTCAACGGTTACCGCGGCGGACGGCGAGGCGGGACAGGATACGGGGGACGTGTCGTCGGACGCCGCCGCGCCGGGCAGCCCCGACGGA
>ORJL010995755.1_pt1 | contig 10955 bp, 12 predicted proteins | sample 1779941 | NCBI WGS metagenome assembly ORJL01 (sample SAMEA104232317, study PRJEB22302) | groundwater metagenome | biome: forest; feature: aquifer; material: groundwater | place: USA | collected 2011-08-07 | depth 5.8 m | reverse complement strand
AGAAGGCGTAAACATTTTTTACACCCTACAACAACAGGCTCACGAATGACACGCCCCGTAAAATTCATTTCATGATCGATAATTTCCCATTCGCTACGATTAAGCAATTCATCGACATACATCCCGCAAAGAGTTTTATTTCCGATGACAGCATGGGAAACAAATTTTTTTGTGCCCGCGTAAGAAAAATTGGCAATGGTTTGCATTACTGTTGAGGCGGCTTGAAAAACAATACCGGCCATAACAAGACGATGACCAACGCGCAGGCTAACCTCACGCGCAAGATTCCTTCGTCGTCTACGAGCGCGGCAAACTGCCGCTTGCCATCTGCATCGGCGAGTGGCGTTAGCATGTACCAAGCGGTGACTAACGATCCGAGCGTTAGCCACAAAGCCATCAAGGAAAAGAGATCAGGCATGGAGTTATCTCCGCATGGTCAGCAAGGCATAGTCAAAAGCCAGACCAAGCAAACTCAAAATCGCGGTGACCGCCAAGATCGGGGCGGCGCGAAAATCGCCCTTTGAGGCGACAACCGAAATTATGAATCCCAACAGATGCAAACCCATCGCCGCGTACAAGAATTGTGGACGAAAGAAAATCATATTGCCGCCTCGCTCACTTGCGCCGCCTTGAACGCGGCAGTCTCAAACCAGTCTACACTCGCTTGCGCTTCCTTGCGCGCGCGTTCATCGTCATCACCGCAGGGCGCGGTCGAGTGAACGATAGTCTCTTGCGGATCGTAGATCGTGCCATAGTAGCCTTTGCTTTCCAAAAGATCGATCTCGTAGCGATAGCCGAGTCGCGCAAACCACAGCCCCCCGCTCCACTGATAGCCATGCGCGCCGAGCGCGGCATACAGCGTGTCGGATGATTCGATCATCCAGTTGATGTTGAGGTCCAACAGTTCTGCCAGTAGCGCCCCCAACGTGAATTTACTTGATTGTTTTTCGTCCATCGCATCTCCTTTCGCTAAAATAATCTTGGTCTCGTCCTCGGCGTCCGAAATCGGATCGGTTGGCAGCGAGTTAGCGCACTTCGCGCATCGCCGCCGCGCCGCCGTCGTCATCTGCCCGAGGTGATCGAACTTGACGCGGATCAGGTGATCGCACTCCAATCGCTCGTGCAGTTGCCAACGATCGGTGCGGGTCGTGCGCGGCGGCAGCCGGCATTGATACAACACACGGCGCAGAGGGCTAATCGGTGTCGTCATCGAGGAGTTCCTTTGCCTCGTCGTTCTCTAATGCGTCGAGCATCACTTCTATTTCGCCCACGAGATCGCTCAGTCGCCGTTTCGTCTCCGAGCGCGATACGCTTGTGTCGCCGAAAACTTTGTTGATCGCCTTCAATGCTTCTTCGTAAAGTTTGTCCATGTTTAATTTCTTCTTTCGTCAAACAATTTGCTTCAATCTCGTTTCATTCCAGCGCCGTGCATTCTTTCAGCACGGCTAATAAATTTGAGACCACTTGCGGATCGATATGCACTACCGGGTCTTTCTGCACGCGTTGCATGTCGCGCGCCGCCGCTTACGAAGCGGCAATCAGTTTGCGGAGATCGTCTTCGCCGATGGTGATGCGCGCTTGCAGATCGTCAATCAAGCCGAGCAATTGTTCGCGGGTTAAGTCTTGAACTGAATCCATTTACGAACTCCTCCGCGACAATCGTTGCCGGGACTCTGCCTTTGCCAACGAGCCACTGTTGACACACGTCACGCGCTGCTTGTTCGTATGCCGCACAAAGCGACCTTTTTCAACAGAGACTGACTTCCGGCAACGCGGGCAGAGCATCTTGACCTGTGCCTGTGCTTGCGCCTTTTGCACCACCGACAGTTGCTCAAACTCGACGACGCGTTTAATCTGCGCGACGGGGTGATGTATCTTGTAGAATTTTCGCACTGCGCGTTCGTCTTGGCACTTCGCGGCAGCAGTGAGAATGCCGTGCCGCTCTTGTTTGTTCTCGCTGAATTCGATAAACCAATTTTTGTACATTCGGTTTCATCCTTTTGAATTCATTTCTTCACCTGTGTGTTTGAAAAATCAAGCGTGTGGCAATCAAGGAAAGAAGCGAAGGCTTGCGCGGTTGCAGAATCTTCTACGATGATGATCTCGCCGTTGACGAGATGAATTTCCATGAGCTGATCCTCGGCGGGAGGGATGACTTGGGCGAGTGCGTGTGGAGCGATGTGACGACCTTGAATCTTGAATGTTCTGTAAGGGAGCATGGGTGTTTCCTTTCTGCCCGGCGGGGTTTGAAAATGCTTATACTGGCTTATTTATGCGCCTAAGGGGTGCTTTTCAGCACCGTTATTCAGGCATTGTAGCACATAAAGCCAGTATAAGACAAGTTATACCGTTCTATATGACAGCAAAAAAGACGCTGTTAGAAATCGTCTTTCTAATGTGGTTATAGGGTCTCGCAATATCGAGAATGTCTCAAATATATTGAGACGGAGTCTCACAAGTTCACATTTCTATTCCGCTGCTAGCAACCAAAAACACTTATCCCAGCGATTAAGCTTGAAGATGAATTCGATGAAGACGAAATACTAATGCTTTGGGTTCTCATCCTCGAACTCATCCGACCACATCCCATCATTAACAAACTTCCACGAACCATCAAAAAAGTAATCGGTTACTTTTTCATATGGGTTGTGAAAAATATAGAGTCGTCGCTTTTCAGGGAGCAAGGCGTATTCAACAACATATAAATAAAAATCATCAGTATATTTTTGTGCGGACACGAATTGTTCGCTCGTTACATCCACTGCCCAACCACTCCACTCCTTTTCGGTTGCCTTGACTTCAATACGGCGAACTAATTTGCCCTCTTTGTCTTTTGACTGTAGATCCCAACCCTTATGATTAGGGTATAGTTCGTTCATATCAACGACGAGCCGGTTTTGCTTTTGCTCATATGCTTTCGCAAAATTTACTCCAGCTTGTGACACTTCAGTGCGGTGGCTGATTCGGGCTTTGCTTGAGGAATCCGATCTTGGCTGAGTCGATTCCACATAAACACCTCGTCGAGTGCGAGGGGAATGTCTACCAATTGGTCTGGGTTGTTCATCTGGTCTTGGTGGAATGGGCGCTGGTATGATTGGAGCTTTGTCGCTTGGAACATCTCTAGGTACGAGCAGATTAACTTCATGCTCGGGTTTTGGCCCTATCTCCTCTTCTGGAAGCAAAGGCTCATACGGCAATTCCAAAACCTTATTAATCCATTCTTCTTCTTGAAGGGGCAGCACCCAGTTATATCGTTTTATCATGCTATGAGCTTTAACTTCAGATGCACCTAACACCCCCCCTATGAAATACTCCAATATGCTCCGCGAATTCTCGCCGATTAACTGGCGCGCAATAATTGTCGGCATGACTATTTCCCAGTCATCTTTTGATGATTCTGACTTATAGAGCTGACACTTTTCATAATCCCAAAAAGCGGGAATATTATCTGGTTCCTCACTTTGGAAAGCACCACCTAAATTAAAATAAACCTGCACCTGTGGCAAAAGACGTTCCTGTAACCCCAAAAATAATTCAAGCATGCCCTTTTCTTTAATTTTGAGGTAATCTTTCCGTTTGTCATTCCACAAAAAGTGGCAAATCAGCTTTTTCGCCCATTTGGTAAATAATGGAGTTGTAGATTCAGGAGGTTCGCTATTCGGTAGAACAGGCGTACTCTCTGTTGCCTCAGACAACAAAGCCACATCTAATTCGTCGTGCAACAGTGGAAGATAATCATTAATACTTAAATTTTGGGGACACCAAGCAAAATTGATCCCTTTTTCGATAAACATCTCTTTGAGGTTGCCATCATCACCGATATAGATCTCATCCTTAGGAACAAAGCGCTTGTTTTCAGACCATACCTGTGCGGATGTGCAGAATTCACGCCACCACTCTGGTCTCCGAAACTCAAGAGCTTGAGCCAAAATAGCAGGGTAAATTCTTGTTAGCGCTCTTTCTATTTTTTCAGGAGATTGATCGCCATCCTGCAAATGCAACCAGGCATCTTTATAGAGCGATGCATCAAATTTTCCTTCACCTTCAACTTATCAACAAAGAAATCATGTAAGCCATCAGCAGCTTGATACTGCGACGATAAATAGGTGAAAGTCTCTCCAAACACATCGGCAAGATTTGGCCAGATTACGCTCTGACGGGAAACCCATTGTGGTGTTGGTTGGTGCACCAAAATAAGTTTCTGATTTTCAAACTCCGAGAAAAATTCCGATGACCAACGCGGATCGATAAAATGGTATATCTTGAGTATCAAACCTCGATCTACTTGCTCTGCAGGGCTCAACGCGATTTGCTTAAGCCAAGATAGAAGTCCTTTCGCTGTCGCTGAGGTGTGAATTTCCAGCCACCCCACTAATTTTTCATCCTTGAACTCGCCTGTATAAGCAACAGCGTCGCCAAAATATTCACTTATTTCAGGTTTATCAAGAAAAACATTGTCGGTTGGTGCCCTGAATCCTTTGGTTGTAACAAGCCAAGGAGAATTGAGCAACTGCATCTTGAAATCAGATGAGAAGTTCTGAGATTGACGGTAACTGCGATGCCCAAATCCTGTCGAGAAGAAATAACTGCCGGAAAATTGTTCAGGAAGCAAGAAAGGGGATTGCGATTCCCATAATTTTTTTAGCCAAACCAGCAATGCTTTGCAACGCAAGTGGCGCTCATCACTGGATAAAGTCTGGCAGCTTGAGAACCACTCAAAGGCCATGTAGTCATGGAGTTCATAGGGAGGGCTACCGCCGTTGACCTTTTGTGCATTTGGTCTTAAATCTTGAGGACGATGATAGGAGCTTTGCCATTGCCATACCCGTTTATAAGGTTTGGGAGCGTCGGTAGCTCCTAATTGCTCAAAGAACTTTCCCCATTTTTCCTTTTCTCTATATGTGCACTTTGTCAAATATTGATCTGACAAGATTGTTAGATGTTGTTTGTCAGAATCACTAATGAAAATAAGTTGCCAGCCAGTATCAAGGTTCATTTCAGCAGGGGTTACCAGTGGTTGTTGGTCATTCCAAGCGATTGGCGAAATGATGCCTCTGTTAGTCAGCAAAGGAAGATTAGACTTTGCATATGATAGCTGGTCGGGGCCTAAATGATCCCGAATAAAGCTGGTCATCGCAATCAGCATATCTCCTCCCATAACATCTCGGTGCCGTCTTGCGGCAGATATCAAATCAATGCAGAAGTTCTCTGGCGAAAGAGGATAAACCTCTAGAATCTTCTGTAGCCAATCACGAAGATCATGATCGCTGTCAACAAGTTTATATAATTCTCTATCAAGGAAACCGATATACACAAATTCATGCCAGCGCCTTTGCAACTTCATCAACTCTAAAGCCTCATCAGCAGAAAAATAGAGGGGCATTCCGCCCGGATTAACTATTTCCCCATTGTCGAGTAGAACTAAGGCGCAATCCTGAAGCCTTTCCTTTGTCGCCCAACTTCTCTTACTCAAATATTGATACAACTTAAAAAACCAGGCGGCATTATGGGACTGCAACCATTCCTTGTCTCTCAAGCAGGCAACTAGCTCATCTTCTGAAAGTTCTTGCACGCCTATCAGGCGCAGCCGTTCTTTATACTTCTCTATTTCGGGATGAATTAATGGGGTTTGACGGAGCTGAGTTGGCAGAGTGTCGTCAAGCAACGCACGAAATTCTTTAATTGCAAAACGGGTTTCCTGTGGAGCAAATAGCTCTTTATCATTCTTGGTCGTCCAAACCACCCGCCGGGTTCTTAGTCCTTCCAGAACAGAATCGCCGACAGGCTTGAAAAAGCTATCGTGGGTTTTGTCCGCTAGAGGAATAAATCGATAAGCCTCTAAGCGATATTTGATTTGTTTCAATAAGTCCTCAAAACCATCAAGAAACGTTTCGGCGACCTGATCACGCAACCATTTGTTCCAGGGTAAATCCACGTCGATACTTTCACGCGTCGACGTCAAAATAAAATCCGCATTGATCAAAAACGGGAAGCCGCTACGAACTTCGGTAGGCAAAAAAGCAAATACGCTATAGTTGGCGTCTTTATCATCGTTTAGGTTAAAGGCTACAGTCACATGTCGTGTTTTAACATCCCGACGCTTTTCCTCGTGAAGAGTATTGGGAACATCATAAGGGCGCGAAATCACCCACCAATTTGATATGCCTTTCTGGGAAGACAGTCGTATGAGAGGCGATTCTTTATCATCGCGTTTCACTGCCGATGAGGTCGCCCCGTCAACGTCTATTTCGAGGGTTTTGATCTTATCCAAAAATAAAATGGTTTCCGGAGCAATCTCTTGTAGATATTTTTTTACCTCATCATATTTCTCGGATTTCAACGGCAACAAGATTTGGGTGCACTCCTTAAACTCAAGCAACCGATTGGAGATTTTCGACACCCAGGATGGGACTATATAACCGAAACCGGCAACGGGATCTGGTGATTCTTGGAAAAATATTTGATACCCATTTGAAAAAATATATGGCTTGGGGCTTATTTTAAATACGGACTTGAAGCCGATCCCCTTTTCACCAATATAGCCATCACGTTTTGTTTTGGTAGAGTCACCTACTCCACACAAAGCCCGAATGTTCTCTAATTGAAATCCTTTCTCGTTATTCACTAACCACAAGGCACCATCGTCAGAGCTACTGGACGGATCGTCCAGCATCGACTTAAACTTCAATTCAGGCGTTACGTTCTTTGCGTACGAATTGTCTTCAGCATTCTGAATTAACTCAAGCACAAAATGTACGTCTTTAGTATAGAGATCTCTAGAAAGATTCTTGATGGCTTGATGCAGATCTCTAGCCAGAGAATTTTGAGCAATAATTTTCCCTTGCTCATCTCGTATTTTCCGCGCGCTGCCGTCTGGCTCAAGCCAAAATTTTTCTCGCCTGATTTGATCGATTTCATCCTTGCGTGACATATCGTGACCTTTTATTTCCTGGTTCTAAAGACTCTAGATACGCATTTATAATATAATCGCCAAGGGATACACCCGAAACTACTATCGTGTACAATTATTACACCAATATGTAATATCCCACGGAAGCTTTCCCAGGAGGGATATGCCCAAAAATCTTACGCTCCAATTACTTTGGGAAGAAATTGGCTTCAAACCCAACCCCAACCAAGAACAAGCGATCCTCCACACTAAGGGCCCTCTCTATCTCCCTGCCGGTCCGGGTTCGGGCAAGACGCGCGTCCTGCTCTGGCGTACGCTCAACTTAATCGTTTTCCACGGTATTCCACCTGAAGAAATCTACCTCTCTACTTTCACCGAAAAAGCCGCTTTTCAATTGCGTGAGGGCCTACGCACTTTATTGAGTCTGGTCACCAATCAAACGGGCCAACATTTTGATCTGTCGAAGATGTATGTGGGTACAGTTCATTCACTATGCCAAAAGATGATCTCGGACCGGCGATTCTATCCACAACGACAGCGTAGCAAGGCACCTGTTTTGCTGGATGAACTCAGCCAGTACTTCTTCCTCTACAAGCGCGGGCAATGGGCAAAATTGGCTGAAGCAGTTGGTTTTGATGCTGATACGCTCAATATCGATATCAACACCACCTTCCGTGAGACTTCTACCTCACGACACAAAGCAGCGCTGAATACAATTTCGTTTTTCAATCGTCTCTCCGAAGAGTGTGTAAAGATTGATGAGATTGAATGGAAAGCCAATAACCCAACCGTCAAAACGATGTTGAGGATGTATCAACACTACTTGAATTCTTTGGCAGAGGGCGGTGCGCCGCGCACTGACTTTTCTTTGTTGCAGCAGAAGGCGCTCGACTTGATCGAGAACTTCGATGGGGCTGAGCGCATCTTCAAGCACGTCATCATCGATGAGTATCAAGATACCAACACCGTGCAAGAACGTATCTTCTTTCGTCTCGCGGCGGGTCACAAAAATCTATGCGTGGTGGGGGATGATGATCAAGCGCTGTATCGTTTTCGCGGGGCAACAGTTGAAAACTTCGTGGAATTTCCAGAACGTTGCAAAAAGAAGTTCGGCGCGCCACCCAAAGAGATTCCGCTCAACACCAATTACCGTTCACGCGCTCGCATCGTGAAGTTCTATACCGATTTCATTGTGCGCAGTGATTGGGCGAAGCGAAGTGGCGGGGCATATCGGGTGACAAAAGACATCCAAGCCGCGAGCGATGACCGAGGCGTGTCGGTAATTGCGAATGACAGGTTGCCGCCTCCGCATGCCTGCGCGCAGATCGCCCAATTAGTGCGCAGTATCGTCGATCAAGGTAAGGTCGAGAATCCGAATCAGATCGCCTTCTTATATCCATCACTCAAAGCGGCGTCGGTGCCAATCATGATCGCCGCGTTGGAAGATGTAGGCTTGAGGGCGTATGCACCGCGCGCCGGACGCTTTTTAGAAGTGGATGAAGCTACGGCACTCTTCGGTGTCTACTTGTACATTTTTGGCAGACCGCAACGCGGCAATTTTGGCGGGCGTGAATATGCTGACTTTCATAATTGGTTAGATCGTGCCGATACGGTGGCGCGCGAGTTAATACGCAATGATCCACAGTTGAAGCAGTATGTGGAAGATCGGCGCGCCGAATTGGAAACAGCGGCGAAAGATTACATTGCATTGCTGAAAGTGGTCGAGCGCAAGCAATGGGATGTGAACGACCTCTACCAGATCGACACAATGAAGCGCCCACTCTACGAAGCGACAGGACTCTCGGATCGCGCCCAACGCAACATTGCCAATGAACGATTTGAGCGCGCCATCAAACGCCGCTTGGCAGATCGCGCGGCAGGACGACGCGGGCAAGACCCTTATACCTTGCGCTACTTCATCAACAGTGCCACGTCGGTGGATTGGAGTGTGTTGGATCTGTTCTATCGCGTGTGTGGCTTCGATCACTTTAAGGCGATGCTCGATCTTGCCGAGAGTGGCGAAGATGAAGGTCCGATCTGCAACTTGGGTTTGATCTCGCAATACTTGGCGCGGTTCATGGAAGAGTATCGCTCGATCATCACCGCCGATTTATTGAGCGAAGATGGTTTTCAGCGTTTGTTCTTCAGTGCTTATTTGTTTGCGCTCTTCCGCTTGGGAGAATCGGAATATGAAGATGCCGAGGATCCTTTCCCCAGAGGCCGCATCCCCTTTTTAACTGTGCATCAGGCGAAAGGGTTGGAGTTCCCAGTAGTCATCTTTGGAAATCCACGTAAGAAAGCGAATGAGCCGCAAATCGTAGAAACATTGGTGCGCCCGTTGTTGGATCGCGCTGGTGAGCCTTCTGATAAACAACCGGTGTTTGACCTAATGCGATTGTTCTATGTGGCGCTCTCGCGTGCAAAAAATCTAGTGGTGATTATGCATTTGGGCGGGCAAGGCAACTATCCATCTGAACCATTGAAAACAATGTTGGATAGTGCTTTGACGCGCATCCCGCAGTTTGATGTGAGCAGTCTGCCTGCTGCTACATTGAAAGATGATGATCTACCGCGCAACTATTCGTACACTTCTGATTATTTGTTGTATCAAACATGCGCACGGCAATACATGGTCTTCCGCAAATACGACTTTGTGCCATCGCGCTCGCAGACGATGATGTTTGGCAGTTTAGTACATCGCACGCTGGACGATTTACATCAGCTGTTGATCTCGCAGAGGAATGAGCCATGACCCCTCAAAAGATGACCCCTCAAGAGATTGAACAGCGTTTGGAAGAAATGTTTGTGAGTAATTTGAAAGCGTTGGAGATGGAAGGCGGACACGCTCTTTCATCTGACGCGAAACGCACCGCGCTATGGCAGGTAAAGTTGTATTGGCGTAAACTCAGGGAGATTGCCGAGAAGGTAACGGATACCGAAGTGCGTTTGAATTTGCCCGATCAAAAAACGCCCAAGGACGCCCGCAAGTTTGGCATTGAAGGCGTGGTGGATATTGTGCGCGAGAATGATCGGGTGGTGATGTATGACGTGAAGACGCACGAGGCAAGCGCCATCCGTGCCGAGCCGACTCGCTATCAACAACAGCTGAATGTGTATTCGTATATATGGAAGAAACTGCGCGGCGAGCGATTAGATGCAACCGCCGTGATCTGCACCGCTTACTCTAGTGCCATCCGCGATGCGATTCAAGCCGGAGACGAGGAACGATTGGCGGCAGAACTGGCAACGTGGGAGCCGGTGATTGATATGGGCTACGACGAAACGCAAGCCGAAGCGACCATCCGTGAGTTCGCCGAAATCGTCGAGAAGATTGAAAACGGCGAGTTCGCTCCACCGCCACTAGAGAAACTAAAACAGATCGTGCCCGGCGCGGACTTCATCTTTGCCGTGAACACTTGCCGCAACTGCGATGCGCGTTTTTCGTGCGCCTCGTATCGCCAATATGCGTTGGGCGCAAAAGGCAGTGTGGAGCAACGCTTTCGGCAGTATTACAGCGATTTAGGCACCGATGAAGAGCGCGAAGATTGGGTCTCGGCTTCATTAGATGAGACACCCACCTTTACTGAAGCCGACGACTATTTAGATTGATAACATCATGCCCCTCAAAAAACTAACCCCCTCTTTCACCTTCACCGAAGACCGTCTTGCCGAACTGCGCGCTGTTGTATCCGAAGCCTTTACCGATGGCAAGGTTAATCGGGATACCACCTTGCGCGAAGCGTTGGGCGCAAGAATTGAAATGAGTGAAATACCTCATTGAGTGAAACTAACTTCCCAATTCTTTCGCTTTGATTTATACATTTCACGTGCGTTTTACTAAAACGAGAGGATTCGGTAATTCCGGCTGAAGAAAAATAGACCGCCGAAGGCGAGTAGAATGGGCTTGTCCACTCATTCCATCACCGACGGAGGTCTTATGTCCGAGTGTACTGCACTTTCCCAAAATCTTACAAGCCCCTTGGCTTTGCCATGGACGGATTTGAGTCCACTGGCTGCAAAATTGACCAAGAAACTCTGGGTGAGT
>ORJL010694880.1_pt1 | contig 10955 bp, 6 predicted proteins | sample 1779941 | NCBI WGS metagenome assembly ORJL01 (sample SAMEA104232317, study PRJEB22302) | groundwater metagenome | biome: forest; feature: aquifer; material: groundwater | place: USA | collected 2011-08-07 | depth 5.8 m | reverse complement strand
GGATTTGCATCCGGTTCTCTTCATGATGGCGGCCCGATGGTTTTCCACGGTACGCTGACTGATGCCGAGATCAGCGGCGATGTTCTTGCTGGGATGGCCGGCAAGAACCATATCCATGATGTCCCGCTGCCGCTCCGTCAGTTCCGCGATCCGGGTCGCAGCGGACTCCTGCCACGCGACAAACTTGCTTGAATCGCGCGCTTGTTCCAATGCACGCCCGATACCAACGAGCAATTCCTCGCGGCTGACCGGCTTCTCGATGAAGTCGATGGCACCCGCTTTCATCGCTGCCACCGCCATTGGTATATCGGCATAGCCCGTGATCATGATGGATGGCAGGACACGACCAGACTCCTGCAATCGCCGCAACAACTGAATCCCATCCATTCCCGGCAGGTAGGCATCGATCAGCAGGCATCCTTCGCGGCCGGGTCGATACCCCTCGAGGAACGCCTCACCATCGGCATAATCCTCCACCGCATAGCCCACGTCTTCCAACACGGCCCGCATTTCCGAGCAGATCCGGCTGTCATCGTCCACAACGAATATGACCGGTGAAACCGAGCGGTTGGCAGTATCAGTCTTCTCCCGCACCGCGGGTTGCGACACGGAGCCAGACAACGGCAGCAGTTGTTGAACGATCCCGGTCAAATCCTGCAACTTCACCGGCTTGTTGAGGTGCTTGCATTTCTGAGCCGTGATTTCCCGCAAAGTACTTGTGGATATGTCACCGGTGAGAATGACGACCGGAACCTCCCACCGCAGGGCCTCCCGCAACTTCGCGGCGACCTCAAGCCCGTTCAAGTCATTTGGCAGATTGTAATCCGACAGGACCAGGTCCGGTTTAAGCCCTCCCTCCGATAGCAACGCCAGCGCCGCGACACCATCCGGGGCGACCGTCACGCTATGGCCCTCATCAGTCAGGACCAGTTCGATGAGTTCGCGCATTTCGGCGTCGTCTTCGATAACCAGGACCACTCCCGCGCGGCGGGCCACAACATCCTCGCTGGGTCTGTCGGCCGCACCGGAAGGCATGAGACGAGGCACCGACCTGATCGTCGGAAGCATGACCGAAATCGAGAAAACGGAGCCCTTGCCGGGATGAGAGCGGACCCGTATCGAGTGATCCAGCAACTTCGCCAGCCGATTCGCGATAGACAGGCCCAGGCCGAGACCGCGTTCGCGTTTGCGCGCCGGGTTGTCGAGTTGATGATACTCTTCAAAAATCGCCTGCAGTTCTTCGTGCGCGATGCCAATTCCAGTGTCGCAGACATCAATGCTCAACATGCCGTTGCGCCGGCGGCAGCCCAGCAGGATCTTGCCATGTTCGGTGTATTTCAAGGCGTTCGACAACAGATTGCGTAGGATCTGCTCCAGCAGACGCGGGTCGCTTCGGACCGTTTGGTGGCAGGCGACAACCCGCAGGGTCAGACCCTTCGCTTGCGCGTGGAACGTAAAGTCGTGCCGCAAACGTTCGAGTATGTCGTTGATCGAAAAATCAACTGTTTCCGCTTGAACATTTCCCGCCTCGATCTGATTGATATCAAGCAAGGTGTTCAGCATGCCCGCCATGGCACCCAATGATTCATCCAGCCTGACAACCAGTTTCCGGGCCGGGCCGGACTTGATGGTTCTCGCCAACAGTCCCTGAATCAACACAAGCGTCTGCAACGGTTGGCGAAGATCATGGCTGGCCGCGGCCAGAAACCGAGATTTCGCGACATTGGCCCGTTCGGCGTCCTGTCTGGCCTCATCCAGTGCCTCCGCAATCTTTCTTCGGTCCGTGATATCGACGAACGTAATGACAACGCCTTCGACCTTGTCGTCCTGGGTCCGGTAGGGCAAAATGCGGCGGATAAACCATGCGTCATTGCGGGCCTGGGACTCCCGTTCGATCGGCACCGAGGTGCGCATGACCGTCCTGGCATCGGCAAGCAGAGCATCGTCGGGTGCCAGCGACTGAAGATCCATCAGCGGGCGGCCGATATCGCTGGGAATAATACCGAACAGCGACTTGGTGGCCGGCGTAAAAAGTCGGATATTCAGCCTGGTGTCGAGAAAAATCGTCGCGACGTCGGTGCTGAAAAGCACGTTTTGCAGATCGTTGAACGTCGTACGCTGCCGATCCAGGGTCTCATGGAGCTGACTGTTGAGAGCCGTCAATTCTTCATTCAGCGATTGCAGTTCCTCCTTCGAGGTTACCAGTTCCTCATTGGTCGATTGGTATTCCTCGTTGACCGACAGGGCTTCTTCGTTGATCGCCTTTTGCTCTTCCGATGAGATTTCCAGATCCCTGACGGCACTGCGCAACTCAGTTTTCGCGGCTTCGAGTTCCTGTTCGAGTGCCACAACCCGCGGCATCTCCTCGGGCTGGATCGGATCACTGGGCCTCTGTTCCTGCGTTGGTTCGTCGACGAAGCAAACCAGCAGCAGTTTCTCACCTTCGTGCGTGATCGGATGTATCTCGATTCGGAATGACATTGTGTGCGCATGGTCATCGTTCAAACCGCCTGCGGCGACCACTCGCGCCTGTCGATGCTCGGCCTGTTGGATGGCCGAACCGAGCTTGGCACGCAGGCCCTCACGCGCCATCGACAGCAGGTCGTGGGTGGGCGCACCCGGAGGTACCCGCAAATACCGGTCCGTCGGTCCGAAGGCATAAAGGCACTCACGCTTGCGGTCGATCAACACGGCTGCCGGAGCGTAGTTCTCCAGCAACAAACGCCGGCAAAGCTCGGCGAGAACAATCTGGCGGGGTGGCACAGGTCCCGGTCCAGAGCGTGCCGGTACCCGAACGTTGCCGGCCGTGGCTACAGGGAAGGCGCGCTCTGCCGGTTGGCCATGGCCAACCCGGCGATACAAACGTGCGGATTTGTTGATGATCTCGAAATGTCGACCAAGGTCGCTGCCGACCGTCTCCGAGTTGCCGAGCAGGAGAATACCGCCGTCGCGCAATGCGAAATGGAAGATCGACAGTACCTTCTCCTGCGCCTCGGGGCGCAGATAGATCAGCAGATTGCGGCAGGAAACGAAATCCAGGCGGGAAAATGGCGGATCCACCAGCACATCCTGAATGGTGAAGACCACATCGGATCGCAGTTCGGGAGAGACTCTGTAACTTTCACCCTCTTTTACGAAGAAGCGGGCCAGCCGGTCTGATGACACCGCGGCCTCGATCGTGCCGGGGTAGATCCCGTCGCGGGCGCGGCCGACAGCATCCGGATCGACATCGGACGCAAAAATCTGCAGCCGGACATCACGTTTCGCCGCGGTGAATTGCTCCCGGAAGACCATCGCGAGGGAATAGGCTTCTTCGCCCGTGCTGCATCCCGCTACCCAGATGCGTATCGGCTGATCGGGCGCCAAGGCACGGATCAGATCCGGAACGACCGCCCCTTGCAGGACATCGAACACCTTGGGATCACGGAAGAAGTCGGTAACGTTGATGAGCAGGTCTTGGGCTAGATCATCAAGCTCCTTGGAGCTGCTTTGCAGAAGGGTGAAATAGCGGTCCGTGTCGTCCGTCCCGATGCCTGCCATCGCCATGCGGCGTTCTATCCGGCGTTGCAACGTGCCAGCCTTGTAGAGCCTGAAATCATGACGGGTCTTGGTGCGCACCAGGTCGATAATCCGGACGAAGGCATCGTGTTGGACTTCCTGCGGCGTCAAAGGAGGTTCCGTGACGGCAACATCTGCGTCCCGGTCGTGTTCGATCAATGCCGCGGGTATTCTTGCCACGGGCACGACAAGGTCCACGGCATTGGTCGCAATCGCGCTACGTGGCATGCCGTCATAGGCGGCGTCACCGGGATCCTGCGCGATGACGTATCCGTCCTTTTCCTTTATGGCCCGCAGTCCCAGAGCGCCGTCACTCCCGGTTCCCGAAAGAACCACGCAGATGGCGCGCCGGCCACAGGATGCCGCCATCGAGTGGAGCAGAAAGTCGAACGGCAGGCGGGCCCCATGACGCTCCTGGGGCTGCGATAGGTGGAGCGCGCCATTCGCAACAGCGAGCGATTTTCCCGGCGGAATCACATAAAGATGATCGGGCACGATCGGCGTGCCATCGGTGGCCTCGGTGACGACCATGCTCGTATGCCTCGCCAACAGGTCCACCATCATGCTTTCGTGGGTTGGGTCGAGATGCTGCACCAGGATGAATGCCATGCCGTTCGGGGTCGGCAGTGCGTCCAGCAGCTTGCCGCACGCCTCAAGCCCGCCCGCCGAGGCCCCGATCCCAACGATCGTCAAGTCCTTGGGTGGTGGCACGGGGTTGCCGCGCTTCCGTGCGCTGCGATTTGCGCGCGGCCGAGCGGTCTGGGCCTGGGGGATGTCTGGCATTGTGCGATCGCTTTCAGAGGGCTGGTTGCTGACGCAACGGGAAGCCGTGTCCAGAGGGTGACACGATTTTCCAGACGGAAGATAGACCAGACGCAACCGAACAGGCACGCCGGGCACTGAGTAGTTTCCGAGGCTGCTCACGGCGATGTGGCATCGAGTATTGTGTGAATCAAGGTCGCGTCCGTGGCCGTTGGCGCAACCCAAGGCCGGCATGGCGCGAACCCGTTGACACGAGACATCACCCCTGCCGGATAGTTAAGCCCACTTGACCGCCTGCGAATGCCACTACGATACCAGGAGTATTTTACATGCGACTTGCCACCCTAGCCACGATAGCGGCGACGCTTGTTGGATCCATCGCGTTAGGGGCAGCGCCCGCTTCGGCTGCATTCATCGCCTTAGGGAGCAACATCGACTTCCAAGGTACCGTTGGCGGGATCGACGGCCCCAACATATGGAACAGTACCGGCGCGGATTGGCACACGAACGGGTTGCCCAGCGTGGGGGTTGCAGGCACCGTCGGCATGAACACCGCCGGTCTAGACTTTGCTGTTTTCAACCCCGGCTCGTGCCCCACCAGCAGCGCGGGCGGCTGCGGCACGATAACGGACCTGATGAGCTACGTGCAGAACAGCAACACGCTGAATAGTCCGTCCCTGCCGGTGGCCAGCTACATCACCTTCACCCAGGGCCCGAACAACGCAACCTTTACCATGACAAGCTTTCAACAAACGACGCTGCCACCGGCAGATCCGCAGCTCGGCACGGTGATCTTTGCAGGGGCCGGCATTATAACATTGAACGGCTTCGACCCGACATTGGGCATCTATACGATCACCGCGCAAGGCGACGGCTTTACGACCTTCTCGGGGACGATAATCGCGCTAGGTGTGGCCGATGTCCCGGAACCGGCGTCGATGTTGCTGTTGGGTGTGGGGCTCGCCGGATTGTGCGTCGCCAAGCGTCGGGAGCGTCATTCGGAAGCGTAACACGGTCTCCATCTCCCTCGTCGTGCATGACGCGGGACTGCACCTGGAACAGGAGGTCGCAAGGCCTCCGTTTTGGTGTCTGCTGGGTGGGTGATTGAAGGGGCATCGACGACCAAACCCAGCGGGACGGTGACGCGGCGGCCCGTCCGGACTATCCGACGACACTGTCCACCGTAAATCCCGCGACCAAGACTGGACTAGAGCGTTTTCCGATCAGGTTGAACCATGCTCCTGATGGGTGAGGTAGTTCTGGCATTAGCGGTTTCCGAAAGCCCTGCCCGAGGTGGCGAGTCAAGCAGATCGGAAAATGCTCTAAGCTCGACTTTCCGCAATTTTCGAAGAAAATGCGTCCTGTCAATCCGTTAGATCAAATCAGCCATTGTCGCTAAACGACGGGCTATATTGAATTTGTCGAAAGATGCGGAAAGTCGAGCTTAGGCGATGCCCAGGAATGTCCGCTCCTATTGCGCGTCACCAAGCGGTGTGTCTGGGGTGTTCCTCCTGTATTGACTGGTTCGCTCATACATGGGCACCGCCCAAGACGGCGGCGCGAGCGTGCCAATCCATGCGCGTCGATCGCCTCTCTCATGACGGGTTCCAACAACGCACCCTGTTTCGACGAAAAGAACCTCCGTGGATCACCGTGGTCCTTCGTGTTCTCCGTGGTTAATTTTGCGGAACGATAAACCAACCAACTGCCGCCTGATGGCCTCCTCGCCGAGCAGCAGCCTGACTGGGATCAAGGTTTGTGCCGGTTTCGCGGTCAGCAAGATGAACCACGGAGAACACGAAGGGCCACGGGTGATCCACGGAGGCAATAAGCAGGGCCAAACGATCTTGCGTTGGAGGCCACCCTTGAGTCGCACGCCGTTAATTTCACCAGGGTGACGTCCAAGCATCAACGAGCTGGTCCATACGGGACGAACTGCGCAGACACAGTTTGGTGATGCGCGATCGGAGCGGACATATTCGGGCGTCTCCTTGGCCGTCCGACCCTCTCGGACCATGCCGGGGGGACTGTTTCGTTTGGCCGGCGCCGGTCCTGGTCGCGGCCCGGACGGCAACATGGTTTCTACGACTATCCGTAACCGCCAGAACGGTATGAGGTCCATTGGGACGCGCGTCCCGGTTCCGATCGGGCATCGCCGCTCTGTCGAGCCGCCAATCCCGCGTCGCGACCAATATCAGGCAGGCAGAAAACCACAGCCTATAAAACAGGCAGTAATTGACGATTTTTCGGGCAGACAGGCATGGTGGGTTAATGACCAGGAAGCGGAACAAATACCCGGGATTCCCGCATGGATTCGCAACGGAACCCCCGGTTTTCCGCAGTGTTTCGCAACGAACTGCGTCAGCCGCGCAAGTTAAGGTAAACTCTCAAAACGACCTGAATCATCATATGATGTCAGTGTGATGGCGGATGATCCTGATGTCAGGTCGCAGATACAGCGAAGACCCCGACAGGCCCCGTCCACGCGGTCTCAAAAACAAAGACGCACGCGTTAACCGACCGCACATTATTTCTACAAACCATGTCTTATCAAAGATGTGCCGACCTATTCTCACCAGGGGATTCTGCCAGGACGCGATTTTCCTTGCCATGGGACATTCCGTCAGTCTAGAACATAACGTGAATATCCGGGATCGATCATGACCTCTCAGTCGAGCGAAAACCACCCGCACGCGTCCGAATCGGGCCTGGGACGCAGCGTGTGTGCATGTGTCGCGGTGCCATTGTCGGCACACACGCCCGGTCTGCGGAACCCCAGGCAGGTCTCGGCGGGCGATGCACGCCAACAACGGCTTCGTCTGGCGTGGAGCACGGCCCTTCCCGCGTCATGGCGGGTTCAGGCCCGTCATCCACGCGTTGCGGTGCTGAATGCGGTGAAGTCGGCGGTGGTGGGCCTGCGCTCAACCGGATGAGGCGCGCCGACCTTCCGCCGGTGGGAGCGGTTATTGTCGCGCGTCGCCTAATCTCCCCAAGCTGTCCGCGGCATCCCCAGGCGGCATCCCCAGGCGGCATCCCAGGTGGGATCCACGTTCGACGGTGGTCTTGGATAGAGCGGCGCCCCTGGTTTTCCGTTATGGTCGAGCTTGATCCGATCATCCCAACCCGCACAAGTATTTGTTCTTACATAAGAAAATGGACGACGGTGCAGGCTGGGACGGTCCTGTAAAGCCCGACCATGACGACTGGAAGCGGCGAGACCGAGGGTCAATGGCCAGGGCAGTTGGTAGAGGGTTTCGATCTGCCGCGGGACGATCCGTCGCGGTCAGTATTCGGCACGTCCGGCGCGTGCACGGCATTCACGTCATCGTCGAACAGAATGCGATTTGCCGCGCCTTCCATGTCGTCATACTGCCCATCCCGCAACGACCACAGAAACATCGCCAGGGCAGCCCCGCCCAGCACCAGGCTCCCGCCCAGCAAATAGAGAATGATCGTCATGCGCTGCCCCGGGCCCGGAAACTGTTCATCATGACCAGCAGCGATGATCCCGACATCGCCGCCGCCGCCAGCCACGGCGTGACCCACCCCAGCACCGCCAGAGGTACCATCAGGATATTGTAGCCGATCGACAACCCAAGGTTTTGGCGCATCAACGAACGGGCCAGACGAGCCGTCTGCAACGAAACCGCGACAGGGCCAAGGCTGCGGCCCTGAAACACCAGATCCGCCAGGGTCTGACTGACATCCGCGGCCGACGACGGGGACATCGACACATGCGCGGCCGCCAGGGCCGGACTGTCGTTCAAACCGTCCCCCACCATCAGGACGTGACGGCCGGCCCGGGCCAGTTCCTCCATCATCGCGACCTTTTCCACGGGCGTGCAGGCCGAGCGCCAGTCGCCGATCCCGAGCTCGCCGGCGACGCGCGCAACCGTTGGCGCGCGGTCGCCCGAGAGGATATGGATCGCCAGGCCCATGTCCCGCAGCCTTGCAATCGTCTCGACCGCATCGGACCGGAGACGCTCATCGAAGGCGAAACGGACCGGCTCATATTCCGGCCGGATCAGCCACAGTTCCGGGGCTGGAGACAGCTCCCCCACCAATACCCCACAGAACGCTCGGCTTCCCAGTCGGATCGTGCCCGCTTCCAGCCCTTGGCCAGGATGCTCGACTACATTGCAAGCCGGCACCACGGGTTCGGCGGCGGAGACCAAAGATCGTGCCAGCGGATGACGGCTTGCAACCGCGAGGGAGGCTGCCACGCGCAGCGTCTCCGGATCGATGCCTTCCGCCACCAAACACAGGTTTGGCTCCGTCAACGTGCCCGTTTTGTCGAACACGACGGTGTCCACGTCCGCCAGGCGCTCCAGGGCCGTCGGCGACTTAAGCAGGATACCGGCCCTGAACAGACGCGATGTCGCGATTACCTGCACTGTTGGCACCGCCAGGGCCAGCGCGCACGGGCAGGTGATGATCAACACTGCTGCGGCGATCAGCAGGGATTGGTTCAGTGGCGCATCCATTCCGACATACCAGCCCAGGAATGTGAGCAGCGCCGCCAGGTGCACCGCCGGGGCATAGCGGGCCGCGACCCGGTCCGCCAGCACGACAAACCGGCTTCGACGAGACTCGGCCGCTTCAATCAGTCGTACGCACTCGGCCAGCAATGTGGCCCCACCCGTGGCGGTTGCGCGAACCGTCAAGGTGGTGCCCAGATTCAGCGTCCCAGCAAAAACCCTGGTGCCGGTGGAAACCGCGATCGGCATGCTTTCGCCCGTGACAAGGCTTGCATCGACCGACGATGTGCCGATCTCCACGACCCCATCGACACCGACGCGTTCCCCCGCACCGACCAGAACCCGATCGCCCACGATCACCGCTTGCTGCGGCCGCCGGATGGTCGTGCCGTCCGGTTGCAGCACGGCGGCATCGGTGGCACGCAGGGTCAGCAATTGCTCCGCGGTGGCGCGGGCCTGGCCTCGGGCGCGGTGGTCCAGAACCCGGCCGATCAGCAGGAAGAACAGCAGCGTAATGGCGGAATCGAAATAGGTATGCTGGCCGTGCGCCAGACTCTCCCACAGGCTCATGCCACTGACCAGGATCACACCGACACTGATCGGGACGTCCATATTGGTCCGCCGTTGAAGCAGCGCGGCGGCAGCCGAACGGAAGAACGGACGGCCGGCATAGGCGATGGCGGGAAGGGCGATCAGTGCGGAAACCCAGTGCAACAGGTCCCGCGTGGCTGGCCCCATGCTATCGAGCCAACCGGCGGCCTCCCCCGCCCAGACCCCGATCGAAATCAGCATCACGTTGCCGGCCGCAAAGCCCGCGACAGCCAAGGCCCGCATCAGCGCCTGCCCGGTCAGGTCGTTGGCGGCCGCGAGCGCCTTGCTGTCGAAGGGCACCAGCCGATACCCCAGGCTCTCCACCCGATCGATCAGGGGTTGCGCCTCGTCGACGGCGCCACGCCACACCAGTTTCAAACGGCGGGATGTCATGTTGACCCGGCCGGTCTCGACACCGGGCTCGCGTGCCAGGACCGATTCAATCAGCCAAACGCACGCGCCGCATTGCAGTCCATCGACTGCCAGGGTGATTTCGTGGGAGCCGTCGGCGGCCGTTGCAATAAAGCGCGTCAGATCCCAGGGGTCGGTAACGTCCGGTCGCGGTGGCCGCTTTGTGGGGTCCAACAGGCGTTGCCTGTAGTAGTTCCCCAGCCCAAGGCCTTGGATGGTTTCAAAGGCAACTGCACAGCCAGGGCAGCAGAAGCGTCGCCCGGGCGCTGTCGGTTGCCCGCAATGGACGCAGGTGGGGAGTTCGTTTGGCGCGGCATTTGGCGCGGGAGGGATTGCAGCCATGCGTGGGCCATCCCCTGCAAGCGACAGCGTCGTCATGACGGAATGGGCTCCCGCACCTTCAAAGCACGATAATCCCCCAAGTCGTCACGCCACAATGAACCCGCCGCGCTGTCATCGTACGATGAACCCGCCGCGCCGTCACCGCACGATGACCCCACGTGCCGTCACCGCACGATGACCCCACGTGCCATCATCGCACGATGAACCCCCGCGCCGTCATCGCACGACAATCCGCCTCGTCGTCATCAACTCTCGGTTCTGGCTAGTGACCGTAAGCATTAAGTCCCACTGACCTTGGGTCGCCAACGGGGCGTCCGCGACATACTGTCCGTTGCCGCTATGCCCGAACCGCAGATCTGTGTCCTGGCTGTCACCGAGCGGACGGCGAGCTATGGCCAGGACGCGCGGGTTGACCAATGGTGCGCCGCCCGAAGCTGTCAGCCGAACGGTGGGACGGGACTGGCTGTCAACCTCAACGACAATGGTCCAGCCCAGCGCGGCTTGCTCCTGGACGCGGTCGATGACTTTGTTGTACTGGTTCGATAAATCAAAACCATCGCGGCCGGCCTTGCCGGGAAAGGTCCGCAGCGCCGAGACAATCATACCGGCATTGACCGCAACGACGACCAGCATGCCCGCGACGATCGCCCAAGGGAAAAGGTTCCAGGCCGAGTTGGTTGCAGTCCGCTCGTGCATGGCCGTTACCTTTTGCCGCTCGTGTTCGGTCCCATGAACAGGGATTGATAGACCGTCTGCTCTCCCGACACGGTATTGCGCAGGGAGAAGTCAATCTGTTGCGTCCCATCGACCAGG
>ORJL011373356.1_pt1 | contig 10956 bp, 12 predicted proteins | sample 1779941 | NCBI WGS metagenome assembly ORJL01 (sample SAMEA104232317, study PRJEB22302) | groundwater metagenome | biome: forest; feature: aquifer; material: groundwater | place: USA | collected 2011-08-07 | depth 5.8 m | reverse complement strand
ACTCGCATAGATGCTCCGGCTCTTTGTAGATAGAGGGGGTCGACCCCCATCTCAGTCTTCCCCCTCTGACGGGGGAAGAATTTTGTACTGCCGCGGCGCCTTCTGTGTCATTCTGAGTACAGCGAAGAATCTGGGGCTGGGCGGTTCACCCCATCATCGAAGGGGAAGATGTTCAGCTGGCTTCTGACTGGTAGCGTTCCAGGACTTCGTCCGGGAAGTCGGCGTTGGAGAAGACGCGCTGGACGTCCTCAAGCTCTTCCAGGCGGTCCAGGAGGCGCAGGGTCTGGTCGGCGGTCTTTTCGTTCAGCTTTAGAGTGGTCTTGGGCACCAGTGAAAGCTCGGCGGAGGTTATATTGAACTTCTTGTCCTCCAGCTTCTTGCGCAGCGTCTCGAAGGTGTCGGGCTTGGAGTAGACCTCCAGTGTCGAATCGTCGATGCTGAAGTCGTCGGCGCCCAGGTCTATGGCTTCCAGGGCTATCTGTTCGGCCTCGCTGGGTTTGGACTCGATGGTGATGACGCCTTTGTGCTCGAAGATCCAGGCCACGCTGCCTGCCTCGCCCAGGTTTCCGCCTGCCTTGGCGAAGGTGGCGCGGACTTCGGAAGCGGTGCGGTTGCGGTTTTCGGTCAGTGCCTGGACCATGACCGCGGCGCCGCCGGGGGCGTAGCCTTCGTAGGTAATGTCCTCCATATGTGTCTGGGCGTCGCCTTCACCGAGGGCGCGTTTGATGGCTCGATGGACATTGTCCGTGGGCATATTGGAGTCTCTGGCCTTCTGGACTGCCAGGCGCAGGCGTACATTTGTTTCCATATCGCCGCCGCTCTGTTTGGCCGCGACCATTATCTCGCGGGTGAGCTTGGTGAAGAGCCTGCTGCGCTTGGGGTCGGCAGCGGCCTTTTTGTGTTTGACTTTTGACCACTTGGAGTGTCCGGCCATGGCGAATCACCTGGATGTAAGGATTGGGTTCGATGAAATTGTACCATGACGGCGATTGGCAGGGTAGCAGGGTTCACCCTGCACCCAATGCGCTGCCGCCAGGGAAAAGGCTGGCGCGAAGTACAGCAGGAGCCGGCGTATGCGGCGCAGTGGAGGACGCGTTACCTCGGGACGCTGATCAGTTACCCGTTACAACTGTGGGGTCTGGTGAAGGGTGCCCTGTCTGAGAAACAGGCAGGGTGAACAAGACTATTGCCCACATTACAACGCCCATGGCGACTGCGGCGGCGCCGAAAGCCTTGACTACAGGATTTTTGCTCTTGAGATACATGACTACCCCACCTGCGATGAATCCCGCTCCTAATATACTCAGTATGATCCAGATTACTGCGCCCCAGTCCATAAAGAGCCTCCATTAGTTGCGCAGGGTGAACTCCCTGCTATGTTGTAAAGACGTGGCGAATATGCGGTAAGTTCCCAGGCGCGGTTCGGTGGGTTCGCGATTCAGTGGTTTTTGGCCCACGTGTCCTGAACGCGGACGGCGATGACCTCTGCGGTGGCGCATTCAAGCCCGCCGGCGGATAGCGAGCAGGCCACGACTGCCTTGCGTCCCGTCTTTTCTTTGACACGGGCGCTGAGCGACAGGAGCTGGTTGTTGGGCGTGGGCCTCAGGTATGTGACCTTGAGTGAGCCTGTGACGTACCAGATGAGCTGGCCCGTGCCTATTGGACGACCTTCCGACTGGTAGGCGTCGGCGATGGCGGTGCAGACGGCATGGCAGTCGATTACGGTGGCGACGATTCCGCCGTTGAGAATCTGCGGCGGCCCCGCCGTATAATGGGAGCCGGGAGGCTGCCAGTCGCAGAGTCCCTGAGAGCCGTCCCAGTAGCTCCTGATCTGCAGGCCGTTCTTGCTGGTAGGCCCGCAGGCGTAGCACCTGTTGCCGGGTATCTGCTCCTGTATGGATAGCTGCGCCACTCGACAAACCTCCGCGATAAGTGGTGACATTTTATACCAGCGTGGACGGCCTCTCAACTCAAGCAGAGTATCTCTCCCTCGACATATTCAAGAAGAGTTACTCGGAATAGTAGCTTCGGGATTCTTTGCCGCACTCGCAGCCCCGCAAGTCGAGCGGATTCCCGAAAGGTGCCCACAGTCAAAGGTTAGCTGTGAAGAGTCCCGATTCGCTTATTAGAACCGCACCTTATAAGTCGATTCAGGACTGCCGGAGCTATTCAGCTGGCGAATCTTCTCGCTTGCTGCTTTTTCTAGATTGTGTGATGGCAGCCGCCAGCATTAGAAAAGCAGTGGGAAGATAGAACATGCCTATTGTCATCAGGCCTGCCACACAGGCGGCAAGTAGCGACACCGATGCAATCCAGAGGTACGCTTTGCCGTAGCCGCTTCTGGTCTTTCCCGTGTATGCCAGGGCCAGCCCAATTCCGCTCAGCGCAAAAGGCACAGCCAGCAGCCACGCTACCCACAGCCCGTTGACCTCTATGAGCGACAACCCTTCGCGGGTCGTAGAGCCTCCCGACAGGTCGACGGACGATCCTGAATACGTTGTGACGCCCTGATAGACCGGACCGAAGGCCAGGAACAGGCCGGCGGCAACCGAGAGAAAAAAGCTCAGGCATGTGAGCAATATGACAGGATCCCTGAAGATTGGCCGCCTTGGTCGATTTATTGGGTAAGGATATTTCAACTTTGCACCGTCCATGCCACAAACCGTCTTTTGCCTCATGGTAAGCCAATCGCCGATGGAGGTCTAGGGTCTGGCCTTCCAGCACCGATAATTCCCGCAATTGCGTGACTAAAGTCGCATTGACTCGCTTCAAGCCAGTATCTATCATCTGCACAGCAAGACGGATTTTCAGGTTAAGTGATAAATGCCGAAAAAGAAGAAAAAAGCTGTTGTCAAGCCTATCGCCAAGCTGCCGCCCGGCACCAGGATTCTTGTTCCGCTGGACGGCTCTCCCGTAGCGGAGAAGGCCCTTTCTTCTGCAGAGCAAATGGCCCTGGCTCTGCAGACCCAGGTGCTGCTTATGCAGGTGGCCCTGCCTCTCAGAGCCGCAATTGTGGCAAGCCACGAGGTGGTCTCGCCGGATGAAGCTGAACCGTTGAGGGACGAGCGATTGAACGAGTACATGGGCCAGCTTGCTGTGGACGCCATCGAGCGGGGTTGCGAGGCGGAGTACGAGGTCTGTCCCGTTCCTGCGAGTCAGGCGCTGCTTGAGGAGACGCGTGCCAGACTCCTTGACCTGGTGGCCCAGCAGATCCTGGACAGGGCTGCAAAGTCCGACGTTGGAATGATTGTCATGGCCACCCACGGGCACAGCGCCAGGCGAGGCACAGAATACGGCGGAGTGGCCGCCAGAGTCCTGGCCGGAAGCAGCAAGCCCGTCCTTCTGGTGCGAGTGCTGCCATAGCCAACCGTGGGTTGACTCCTTCTTCTGCTATCGCCCACCTTCCAATGCGCTCGACGTGTGCTATATTACTACTCCTGGATTCGCCCATATCCTTAACCTGGGAGAGGTCTGCTTATGCCCTCAGTTACCGAGCTTGATATCTGGGTACGCTCCACCGACCTGGACGCCGACGCCATAGTCAATAACGCCCGCTACTTCGAGTTCTTCGAGCAGGTGCGCATCGAGCACATGATCCGGCTGGGCATGGTGGTCAGGCCTCGGCCCGTCGGCGACCACGACCGCTCCATAACCATCGCCGAGACCACCTGCCGCTTCAAAGCGCCTTTGCGACATAGGGACGTGGCGACAGTGAAGTGCTGGACAAAAGAGGTGCGCAACCGCAGCTTCACTCTGGAGTTTCAGATGGTGCTGAAGGGCACCGGCAAGCTGGTGGCGGAAGGCTCCTCGGCCCAGGTCTGGCTGGATGCTTCCGGCGTGCCGTCGCCCATTCCGCCGGACAAAAAGCAGAGGTTGATGGAGAGTATCGGGTAGAGACCCAACTAGCTCGAACGTTCAATGAATTCAGCTATTTCTTGCAGAACGTCTCTCAGGTGGGGCTCTGGACAGCCTGTGACTGAAGCATCACGAATATGCTTGTGATTCGGATAGAAGGGAAGTCCAGGATAGTGAGGGTAGTTGTCGTACCTGAATACTAATTGTGCGTTGCGGTTTTGATAGTGAAGGGCATACTGGCGCCAAATCGGATAATCTTTAGAATAGTCCACGGATAGAAATATGCTGAGGCGGCTATTATCTCTGAGACCCAGGTCGGCCGCCAGGGTCCCGTAGTCTGCGATCCATTCTATGAGGGGTTCGCTGATGTGTTCCGAGAAATTGAGGGAGGTGGTGAAGAAGTTACAGACGCTTTGCAGGTAGTCGGCAGGCGATGCCATTATTTCGAACGGGGCGCCAGAGGAAATAGCCCGGCCTTGATGGCCATTTCATAGTAGGCCGCCCATTTCATATAGTCCAAGTTCTCTTCAGTCGAGCCTTGAACATAGGCTGAGTAGAATTTGTTTGAAGATAAATTATATTTATCTTCAAATTCCTTAAGCCGCTTTTTCAGTTCTTCGGGTGTAAGTTCAACTTTTCTTACTGTTTTCATTGCCGCCAGCCCTGATGCCTTTGCTTGATTATAGCATAGGGAACAAAAAGGCAAAAAAGAGGATTTGCCACTTCTTCCAGAGAGCCTTTAACAAATAGATGGCTCTTCAATGGGGTGCACCAATCAAACTCCTTACCAAAGCCCCTAGCCTCAGGCGACTATTCGGGTGTTCAATGAAATGGAAGAAGGCCTTATAACGCCTGAATGAGAGGTGTAGCATGGGTAGAAGTGCGACGCTTAACGTTTGGTGGCAGGAGACTAGGCCCCTCTTCTTTACTGCTTCTGTGGTTCCCGTTTTCCTGGGCACTGCCATTGCCTGGGCGAGGAACGGCGTTTTTCACTGGAACTTCTTTCTGCTTGCTATTGCGGGAGGAGTTTTTCTCCACGGCGCTGCCAACACCCTCAACGACTACTTCGACCACAAGAGCGGCTCCGACGATATCAACCCGGAGTTCGGCAGACCGTTTACAGGGGGCAGCCGAGTCATCCAGCAGGGCCTGATGTCGCCAAGGGCTGTGCTGACGGAGTCGTTGGTCCTCTTCGCGCTGGCAACGGGTGTGGGCATCGTTCTGCTGTATTTTCGTGGGGCCGTCATAGTCTGGCTGGGACTGGCTGGGGGGTTGTCGTCGGTGCTGTACCGCGCCTTGCCCAGGCCGCTGACGTACATTGGGCTTGGCGAGCTGGCCGTGGGGCTGAACTTCGGCACACTGATGACATTGGGCGCCTACTACGTGCAGACGGGTTCGCTGGCTGTGGAGCCGGCGCTCGCCTCCATACCCGTGGCACTGTTGATCGCCGGCGTGTTGTACATCAACCAGTTCCAGGACTACAAGGCCGACATGGCAGTCGGTAAGAACAACCTTGTGGTGCGGCTTGGCCGACAGCGGGCTGCCGTAGGATACTGGGCTATCATCGTAGCCACTTACGCCAGCCTGTTCATCATGGCAGCGGCACAGGTGGTCTCTCCTTTTGTTCTGATAGCCGCCGTCACCGCCCCTATCGCCTTGAAAGCCCTTCTAACGGTCCGCAAGCACCATGACAGTCCTCTGCTTCTTACGCCTGCCAACGCCGCTACGGTCAACATGCACCTGCTGGTGGGACTCCTCCTGGCTGCGGCATATTTGGTTCAATCTGGCTTCGGTTGACATAGTTGGGACCAGATGTGAGAGACCCTGACATTCGAGCCTTGCGCATTGCGCCTCCAATAGCAGAACATACGTTTGTATACGTCAACCGACTTGGAGGCAGCGCATGGCAGAACAAGAGCAGGCCCAGTCCAATGAATCCGTTCATCCTTCGACAAGCTCAGGACAAACGGAAGATGGAGTCGAAGGCGAAACGCCCGAACAGACCGTCGCCGCACTGGAGGAGCAGATCGCTCAGCTTACACAGTCGCTGGCTGGGCGGGACGCCTCCATCCAGAAGCTCGCGTCGGACTTGAAGGAGCGCGAGGGCGCCCTGGGCCGGCTGCAGCGGCAGGTGGCATCGGCGGTGGCCAAGTACCGTGAGGCATTGCTGGCGTCGGCACCGGATATACCACAGGACATGGTCACAGGTCAGAGCATCGAGGAAGTAGACGCCTCTGTTGCAAAGGCAAGGCAGATTGTGGCGCACGTTCGCAGCCAGTTGGAGACCCAGACGGCCTCAACGCGCGTGCCCAGCGGCGCACCGCTGCGCTCGGCGCCCGACCTGTCGGTCCTATCGGCCTCCGCCAAGATAGCCTACGGGCTAGGCAGGAACGAGCGGTAACCTGCTGCCGGCTGACAGGGTGAACCCACAGAGACGCCTGGGTACTCGCCGGCAGAGAACCCGGAGGCCGACGAAACATAACGCATTCAAGCTATTGGCCTGCTTAATAGCTCCCATTGCCGTTTGTAAATATCTCAGGCATACAACCGTCCTCCTGCCGGCTCCTTCCATAGAAATCTCCCGAGTAGTGCGGGTCAATGCTTGACGAATATCGTCGGGAGAAGTAGGATATATATGGTGTTGTGAAGTATTTCACAATACATGGGGTGGGAGAAGGACTGTATGAAAGTCCTGCAAGTAAGCAAGGCTGTGGGGGCGTGTCTGCTATCCCTATTTCCGTTTAACTATTCTCCGTTCGATACACTGCTTGTCCTGATAGATTCTCCATGAAATCCGGCTTGTCGTTCTCGCGCCCCGCAAGCAAATAGACATAGGAGGATGCGATTGATGAAGGTAACGGAGACAACAAACGTAAGGATGCTGGACACCGGCGCTAACCCCGCACCTTTGGGCTTACTTGGATTCGGCATGACCACCGTGCTTCTAAACCTGCACAATGCGGGCGTATTCCCGCTGGGGTCAATGATTCTTGCCATGGGTATTTTCTACGGCGGTATGGCCCAGATATTCGCTGGAATCCTGGAATGGAGAAAAGGCAATACTTTTGGCACCACCGCATTTACCTCCTACGGCCTTTTCTGGCTCTCTCTGGTAGCACACCTGGTCATACCCAAGCTCGGATGGGCAGACGCGTCAGACTCAACTGCAATGGCATGGTATCTGTTGGTATGGGGCGTGTTCACCGCCTTGATGTTCATAGGCACATTGAAGCTGAACAGAGGCCTTCAGTTCGTTTTCGCCTCGCTAGCCGTTCTGTTCTTCCTGCTGGCTACGGGCGACGCTTATGGAAATAGTACGATAACCAAAATCGCAGGCATAGAAGGCATCGTTTGCGGGCTCTCCGCCGTGTACGTGGGAATGGCTCAGGTACTTAATGAAGTCTACGGAAGGGTGGTGGCTCCTGTATGGCCGGTTAAGGCGAAAGAAACCCGCCTGGCCGAACCAAAGCAGATGGGCGCAAAGGCCGCATAGGTTTTGGATCAGATAACAGGCAGGGGCAGCACCCGAATGAAGCGTGGATTTTATCGTTCCCCTGCACGGGGTATAATTGGCCCTGTGCACAGGTCGGCAACGACCTGCAAAGCGCTTCAGTACCGCCCCTGGCTTGCCTGCGCCGATGTTATAAAGGAGCATTGTGCACATCATCATATCCTTATGATCGGTGAGTCGTACTATAGGGGAGTCTCGCAGCAGGCATTCCCAAATCCAGGCCAGCGCTCTTATTTGTTTAGTACGGCTGAAATAGGATACATACAGTCATAACATTAGGAGGTGTTTCTTAATGACGGAACTGAAAGAAGCTGTAGAAGTCAGTGAAGCGCAGATCGCGGTTCACTGGAAAGAAGAGGAGCCAATTTACCCATCACCCAAGTTTATTGCTCAGGCAAATATGGGTGACCCGGGCATTTTCGAGCGGTTTAAGGAGGAGAATTTTCCTGAGTGCTTCAAGGAGTATGCCGATATGCTCACCTGGGATAAATATTGGCATACAACCCTTGACACCAGCAATCCACCTTTCTGGAAGTGGTTTGCCGGCGGAAAGCTAAATGCATGCTACAACTGTGTTGATAGACACTTGCCGAAGTACAAGAATAAGGCAGCGTTTATCTGGGTACCAGAACCAGAGAGTGAAACCCATTGGGTCATAACTTATCAGGAGCTTTATCAGAGAGTTAATGCGTTTGCTCTACTTCTCAGGGATTTTGCAGGGCTTAAGGCGGGAGATAGAGCAACATTTCATCTGCCGATGGTTCCGTCGCTTCCGATATCCATGCTGGCCTGCGCCAGACTTGGCATAATTCACTCTGAGGTATTTGGAGGGTTTAGTGGTAGGGCGTGTGCCGATAGGATAGTGGATTCTGGAAGCAGTGTTCTGGTAACTGTAGACGGTTACTATCGAAATGGTGAACTTCTGGATCACAAGGCTAAAGCCGATGAAGCCGTCGAGGAAGCTAAAAAGCAGGGCGTTAACGTCAAGAAGGTCCTCGTTTGGAGGCGTTATCCCGGGAGATATGTTTCCAAGGCTCCAATGGTGGAAGGTCGTGATTACTTCGTTGACGATTTGCTCAAGGATTACGCCAGGAAAACAGTAGCTCCAGTATCTATGCCTGCTGAAGCCCCTCTCTTTCTTATGTACACCAGTGGCACGACTGCAAGACCTAAGGGGTGTCAGCACAGCACGGGCGGATATATGGCCTATGTTGCAGGTACATCAAAGTATATCCAGGATATTCACCCGGAGGACACCTATTGGTGCTTTGCGGATATAGGGTGGATCACTGGCCATTCATACATCGTTTACGGCCCCCTGGCTGTTGGTGGGACGAGCGTTATCTACGAAGGCGTACCAACCTATCCAGACATTGGGCGAACCTGGAGAATAGCTGAGCAACTTGACGTCAACATATTCCACACTGCGCCCACTACCATACGTATGTTGAGAAAATCTGGCCCCGATGAGCCTAAAAAGTACAATTATCACTTCAAGCACATGACCACAGTGGGAGAGCCAATAGAACCAGAGGTGTGGAAATGGTATTACGAGGTGGTGGGTAAGAAAGAAGCTGTGATTGTTGACACATGGTGGCAAACGGAAACCGGAGGATTTTTGTGCAGCACCACACCGGCACTTCAACCTATGAAGCCCGGGAGCGCTGGCGTCGGCATGCCTGGCATCTATCCTGCAATCTATGATGAGAATGGAAAAGAGCTAAAAGCAGGGGAGGGCAGAGCGGGTAATATTTGCATCAGGAATCCATGGCCAGGAGTGTTCCAGACGATATGGGGGGCTCCTGAGCGATATGTTGAGACATATTACAAGAAGTATTGCAAAAATAAGAATAGCAAGGATTGGCATGACTGGCCTTACTTTGCGGGTGATGCGGCAGTTCGAGCACCAGATGGATACATTCGCATCTTGGGAAGGGTTGACGACGTAATAAATGTTGCGGGTCATCGCTTGGGCACTAAAGAGCTGGAGTCCGCTGCTCTTACGACCGAGGAAGTGGCAGAAGCAGCGGTTGTGCCTATCGCAGACGAGTTAAGGGGCAAGGTGCCCGACATGTACATCGCTCTTAAGCCGGGTTATAGGGCTACAAAAGAGATAGAACAAAAAGTTGTGAGGAATATTGTCACGCTAGTTGGCCCTATCGCCAAGCCAAGGAAAGTCTACATCGTACCAGATATGCCCAAGACTCGTTCCGGAAAGATTATGCGCCGTGTACTTGCATCTATCTCTAACTACTCGGACATCGGCGACATAACCACATTGGCTAACCCGGATGTCGTAGAAGAGATACGGCAGATGGTTCAGGGGAAAGAGGTGAAACCTTCTAGAAAGCTCCCGGAAGAACTGAAGCGATTTGGAGCAGAGACATAGTCACGAAAAACAGAGAGAGAGCAGCCTAGCAAAAACCTCCGAAAGGAACTCCTGCGCCTTTCCAGGGAGAACCTGGCCGTGGATATTTTCCCACGGAGGAATGGCCCAGATATTTGCCGGAATCCTGGAATGGAGAGAAGGTAACACTTTCGACGCCACCGCATTTACTTTCTACAGCCTTTTCTGGCTCTCCCTTGTAGCGCACGTAGTCAAACCCCAAGCTCGGATGGGCAGACGCTTCGGACTCGACTGCGATGGCATGGTATCTGCTGTCGTGGGTCGTGTTCACCGCCTTGATGTTTATAGGCACATGGAAGCTAAACCGCGGCCTTCGGTTCGTCGTCGCATCACTTGCCGTGATGTGACGAAAACCAGAGCTAAGGAGGTACGCTTTGCTTTACCCTGAGATCGTAAAAACAAGTCCCGACAAGTTGAAGGTCAAACCATATATCAAGAATTACCACGAAGATATCAAAGGATTTCGCTGGGAGAGCATGTATAAGGAGCTCGACTGGCTACCCGGCGGCTGGCTCAACAACGCCTACGAATGTATTGACCGCCACGTAAAGAAGGGCCGGGGCGACAAGCCTGCCATGCTGTGGGAAGGCAAGAATGGAGAAACCGAATCCTATACCTTCGCACAGTTCAAAGAGCAAACAGATAAGTTTGCCAACGTCCTGGAAGGCCTCGGCGTCAAAAAGGGCGACCGAGTCTTCATTTTCATGGAGCGGCTGCCCGAGCTGTACATAGCCTTCTTCGGCGGTTTGAAGATGGGCACAGTAGTTGGCCCGCTGTTCTTCGCATTCGGCCCGGACCCCGTCAAGGACCGCCTGCTCGACAGCGGCGCTAAGGTGCTGGTGACCCAGCCGGAACTCCGCAAACGCATCGCCCACATCATCCCGCAGCTTCCGGAACTGGAGCACACCATAATCGTCAATAAACTCTCCCGCAACAAGGAGCCTCTGTTAGAAAAAGACGTCAGTTACGAGGCCTTGATGTCCAAGGCTTCGTCCAAGTTTCAAATCGTGCGCACCAGCCAGTACGACTTCTCTGTCATGCACTATACGTCCGGCACTACCGGCAGGCCTAAGGGCGCCGTACACCGCCACCAATCAATCGTTCAGCAGATGGCAACTGGTAGATGGGTGTTGGACCTGCACACTGACGACATCTACTGGTGCACCGCCGACCCCGGCTGGGT
>ORJL011925173.1_pt1 | contig 10957 bp, 8 predicted proteins | sample 1779941 | NCBI WGS metagenome assembly ORJL01 (sample SAMEA104232317, study PRJEB22302) | groundwater metagenome | biome: forest; feature: aquifer; material: groundwater | place: USA | collected 2011-08-07 | depth 5.8 m | reverse complement strand
TATAGAGTTTAAAATTGTTACGGCACTACAATGGCGTTTTGAAAAGCGTCCCCGCCTGTACCAAGGGTTTCAGGGTTTCAAACCCTCTAAATATGGGATATATTAGGATAATTAACCATTTCTAGCGGGAAGTCGGGCTAGGATAATGAGAAGTCTTTATTATGCGTGATTATCATTCGTTAAATAGAGATATTTTGTAGCTATACCCTATGATCCCAAAGTTATAATTTTCTTGTCCTGGACTTCTCGCTGTGTGCGGATTAGATAAGCCCAATCATCCCTCCTGATAATTCGATTTGTCCCATCTCGTCGTAGATAGTATTTTTCTTTTTCCCCATCACGTATGGCGATAGGCTTATCATTTGCCTCTTCAACTCTAATCTCTAAAACTGTTTTGTCTTCGTCAGTCGACATCGTATAGGGTAAGTAATTCACTTTTACATGCCCACGCATTCGGGCAGACATGGCATTTTCTACTCGTAACCGCAACCTATCCCATTTCTCCTTTATACCGATAATTTCTCCCTCGTCTGTTATACCAACGTATACTGATCCACCCTCTGAATTGGCAAAGGCACAAATCGTTGATAAAATTTTATCAGTGTATTCCTGTTTAAAGTCAATATACTGATTTTCGCCTCTAAGCATCAAAATACCCTCTAAACTTGTTTGCTCGTCTCTCTCTATAGTAATTCCTTCAGTTGGGGCATAATACGAGGGCGTATCAGAGACATATCGTTTGTCAATTGTTTCATTTCCAATCGAAAGAAGAATACTAAGCTCTGTGGGTAAAGTCTCAAGTGGAATTTCAATTTCATCGGACCCAGAAACTGATCGAATGTCAGTGAATCCAGGATGCTTTCCAAAGAGTTTTAATTCACAACATGACAATTTATTGCCTTCTAATGATATTTTCAAACCAAGGTTAGTTATTATTATTCTTTTGAATTTAGCTCGATTATCATCTATGATAATCTGAACTTGTTTACGAGACTGATTCATTCCTTCGAGGAAAGTATCAAACAGAAAATATGCTTCTGCATCCTGAAGTGTTGGGAAGTAGGGCATTCCGTTACTGTTTAATTGTTGAAAAGCATCAAATTGAGTCGAATTATCTATATCTATATTTGAAGTATAGAGATCGAAAGGGTATTTTCGCTTCGGTAGGGATAACCATTTTCCACTATAAACCCTATGAACAACTCAATTTCTTGTGCCTTGGCATACCAAACAATAGGCGTGTAGCCCTCTATTCCGAAGGACAGACCTTTTTGCAAGTGATCAATTAAATCAGCCACTTGCTTCCCCGACCAGTATGTTTTTATGAATACGAATTCCCCGTAGTCATATACTTCTTGAGAAAATCTCATAATTTCATTTTCTGGCTGGCAGGATATTATTGATAGGCTCAACAGACGTATTCTCTCTGTGTCCTTGAATAATTCAAAACGAACATCGAATATCGGTATGAACCCAACTCGATCCTTAATTATCTCAGTGGTTATTCTCATATACTTCTCCCTATCAAAAATTAAATAAATATGGATAATGCGAAGCTTTAGCATAGAATAAATTTTATTAAATAGCGTTATAAATCATTCAAACAATAGTTATCTTCAGGATAACATTCTTTAATAAAATTTCTTATTAATTCTTTTTTTTCCGCAGACAGCTTTCCATTTTCTAAGATCCACAGGTGTAATGCCTTCCCGATGGCATATGACAAATCTTGTTTTAAGGTTTCGCTTATATTATTTCTGGACACGTTGGGCACGAAACACTTATTTTTAATATTGAATACAGCCTTTTTTAATTGTAATCCATCTACTATAAAAGGAATTTTCAGTTTAACCTCTGAAATCAAGACGTTTTTTATATAGACCTTATCCCCTGTATTATATAAGAAATTTCCCCCTATGAATTTATCTGCACTGTAAGCTAGGACTATTTTTCCTTCATTTTGTACGACTTTTTGCGTTATTAAAAAAGCATAAGTAGGAGTAGATCTATCATGAGAAAAGTCATTACAAAATAAATCATAGGAGTAATATCCAACAATTTCATTCGTATGATTTATTACCTCTTTTCCGTTATATAACGATATATCTTCACAAACAATGTTGACCATATTGTATCCATTTATTTTATCTAAAGCACCATCAAACTCTTCTAAAACTTCATAAGCTTTATTAAAATTCTCAGCATCCTGTTCATCTATTATTGGTATGTTTAGGAACTTAATCTCTCCACAATTAATAAAATCTTTAATACCGATTCCAACTGTTCCCTTTTCATCACTAAGACTATTGGATTCATCATGATAAATAAAGCTATTGTAACCATTAATATCTTCAAGGTTTTCTAAAAACTTTATTCCCTTATAATTAGTCTCAATATATCCTTCAATATCTTTTAAGTATTTATTAAGAACAATATTATTTGTGTCTGCTTCCGAAGCAGTTTTTAAATTAATCTTACTTGTCTCAGATTTTCCATTTTCGACGCTTATAATATTTATTGGTATACTACAATCTAAGAAATTTGATTCAATGAACGATTGAACTTTAGTTGAGTTATTGTCAAAAATGTTAAAGAATTGATCATAATTCAGAATTATCTCAGTACCTTGTGGACGAGGATTTTCTTCATATGTCAAACATGTATACTCACTATTATTCTCAAATTCAATTTTATTGAGCTTCGATTCCCCATAATATTTTGTATTTACGATCACGCTATCTGATAACATAAAACACGCTAAAAAGCCAATGCCATAGTTCCCGATTGGGGTATAATTATTTCCCCTCAGTAGATATTCATCTGACACGTAGTAGGAAACCCCCACATTTAAAAAATAATTTTTTAAAATATCTAAAGACATTCCTCTACCATTATCAAAAATACTAACTTGTTTTCGATCTTTATCTAAAATAATATTAATAAATGGTTGATATAAAATATATAAAAATTCATCTTTCCCATATGATTCTTCTAGCATAACTTTACAAGCATCCATAGAATTTTGAATTAATTCACGAAGCCCATATTTTTTATTACCATAAATATGTTCACCCATAAGTAACTTCGTGACGGCATTAAAGTCCAAAGTTAATTTAAAATCTGAAAAATTAAATCCTTTTGTACGCATTTTATTTTCAATATTAGTTTTTAACTGCAATGTATATTGTTGGTTTTGAAATGTTTCTGAAAGATTCACTGCATTTTTTAATTCCAAATTTACATTATCAAAATATTTCAGTAATTTTCTATGTATACTAGGATTATTACTAGTTCCATAAAATTCAACTCGTTTATTTCCAGTTTTCTCATTAAACACAATCTTATTTCTGTTTTCAATTACAAAATGTTGTTGCCATTCCATGTCTCCAAAATCTTTTGGATTAAGATATTTATACAAATATAACGGAGCCCTACTCTCATCTATATCTAAGTAATCTGCAATTCTTAATAGCAATGCTATGAATTGAGAATTTAATTGATAACTTCCTTTAACTGTGTCATTAGAAAGATTTGCTGTTATCCATTCAAAGTTTTCGTTATGAGCAACACAAATATTTTCAACTTCTTCTTTAAAAGATATGCTTGTATAGTTCGGTACATTGAACCAATCATCTGGCATTTGCTTATCTATATGCTTTTTAGATCTTATACCATGTATAGGACGAATACATTCCTGAAGTGAGATATTTTCCTCATTATATTTCTTATACACTAAAGAATATTTTCTGTCCACAATATTCAAATCATCATTTTTTATTTTTAAAATTTCATCCTCATTGACAACCATTCCAATGTCATGTAAAAGAGCTACATAAATTAAACAAGTTATTTCTAACTCGCTTAAAAGTGTTGCATCGGAAATTAAATTATACATATATTCCATGACATTTATCGAGTGTTCTATTCCATGACCAGTATAATTAGAAAAGACACGATTGATTTTTGGCAATACACTTGTGGCATAGTTAAAGACTTCTACTATTTGATTTATAAATAAACTCTGTTTTCTCTTTAAAATTGAAAAAAACTCTGTGTTTTCCAAACTATTCTCCATGAGTTCCTTGCCCCTTTAGAATTAATGTTTTGACTAAAACCAACTGAACGCATTGAAACCAAAGCCATTCGAAATGTCGTTAAGAAATATGTTATTGCTTCTGGCGTTGACCCCAAATCTATATCTACTTCATTAGCTCCCATCAAACGACAGCTACACTTATGTAAGGTTCGGACGGGTTGATATAAGATCACTTCAGCAAATTCTGGGGCTTGTAAGGTGGACCACAATTGAAATAAACACCATATTGATGAGCATCAATTGCAATCTGCTGTCAATTCAAACCCACTTCCCATAATGTTTAACTAAATTACCATAGTCACCGTCGGGAGTGACTACAGTTTTACGGATAATAAGAAGTTAAGCTATATGCATATGAGATGCCCTATTTATGCGGTTTCTCAATTCGCAACATTTTTAGATAATTTAAAATACTAATTTTCTCTTTTTCTAGAGCGGTATCTGAAATATCAATTGCTGGTTGAAAGATATTCATATTTCCTTCAAAGTGATTAAATTCATTAAGCAGTGTTTTTCTGGATGTGAAAAATATTCTATCTCTATTCTTTTTAATTTTTTGTTCCTCAGAGTCAGTAGGGTCACTTTTAAAAGCCTTCATAATTATGTTATGTAATAGCATAAAATCATTAATCTTAATCTTAATATCAAATAAATTTACTAACGTTCTTTCAACTTCCAATCTAAGAAATAAATACATGAAAGAGTGATGTAAAGTATGATTTAATAATGGATAATTATCGATATTCAGAATTTTAATATTTCCATCTCCCTCTGCCAATATATCTGTGGCAGAAATGAGATAATCATTCTCAATTTTTTTCTCAATTGGTGAAAATAGGTTATTATATATTTGAGTAAGATTTACCTTTTGATCTTCATACCCATGCATTAATTTTGATAATTTTTTATAATCATCTGAGTAACCTACAACATTCGAATAGCCTCTCATAAATGGAATCATAGCTATTAAATATCTCTTTTCATCCACAAATTGTTCAAATATATTATTTCTAAATAAATCTAACAATTTACTCAAATCCAAAAGAATATTCTTTTCTTGATTATTTACAGCTATAAAACCATTTACACCATTATCGGTATTACCTAACAAATATAGATTGAAGCAACCTTGCAACTGAGACTCCAACAACTTTATTAAATCAGTATTATGAGTCAATATTAATTGTCTTTTTCCTTCCAAAAATTTTACAATACAAAAGACAATTTTGTTTTTGTATATTGAGTCAAAGCTAGAAATAGGATCATCTAAAACAATAATCTTATTTTCAGATTTTTTTGCCATTAATAACTCAAACGCTAATGAAATAAAGTTTTGTTCTCCTGTACTCAAGTGCAATTTATCTCTATGTATTCCAAGGAAATCTTCCCCATCTAATAGAAGCTTAAAATTATTCCCATTTTTTTCATCCCTTCGTATCTCTATTTTCTTTTCAATATTTTCACTAACGATTTTCTCAATAAATAGCATTTCTTCTTCAGTTATTTCTGGTTGTTCTTTTAATAACTTTTTATATTCGTTATATTTTTCTATTAAAGCACTATTCTTAAGACACGCTGAAAACAGGTTATTAATTCTGATATTAAAAATTTCAAAATAAATTTCGATTTCCGATTGCAATTCAATAAGAAACGTATTATCCCCCCTCTTGATAGACTCAACTAAAATATTTTTTATATTAAAAGGATCTACTGGCCGTAATTCTAATACATTAATTATTTCATCTAGTATTTTTTTAGTGTTACTATCCAACTTACCTACAATATTAGTTATATTCAAAGTCTTTCTAACAATCAATTCTTGAGTATTTATTTTTTCATTATCGCAAACAATACAATTTTCCCGATCATGATATTTTGTTAATATTTTAATTGCAACATCATTCTCTTCTATTTGTGTAATAGACTCATTTTGTATTATGTTTTTATTATCAATATTCATCAATTTATAGATAATTGAATTAGTATCAACATAATTACGTATAATGAATTTATATTTTATTTCAATATTATCATCTTCACTTAACACTTGCTGTTCTTTGAGGTTTTCGATTTTCTCCAAAAAATCTTCTCGGTCTATTTTTTTACCTTTAGATTTAATATTAGCTAAATCGTCTACATAACCTTTCAATTTTTCATCTTTAATCAGATTTATTAATTCAATGTTAGTCTTAGGAATATTAAAGCTATCTTCTTCTTTCAACTTAGACGGGAAGAAGGTCTTAAATAGAGTTTCAAATTCAGAGTCAATATAACTCTTTAATTTATATTCTAGTTTAATATTATCTCCCAGCAAATAATCTTCCGTGGTCCCAGGTACTATATTTCTACTAATTTGATCATTAATAACATGAAACAAGTCATTATTGTCCTGGTTATATTCTTCTTTTTTGTCATATTTAACACTAAAAAAACTTTTTTTATCAAACCCATTTTTATTTTTGTTATTAGATAAAATCTTTGCCAAACTAGTTTTTCCTGTTCCATTAGGACCATAAAGCACAGCTATATTATTTTCACGGATTGCTTTAAATTCTATTTCATTATTTTCTTTGAAATTAATGAAATCCTTTTGAAATATATTTTCTCTTTCAATTCTACTAAAAATTAACTTATTATTCATTCGTATCCCTCCCAAATTTGTTCCAATTTTATTTAAGGATTACTTATGTTGGGTCACATAAGAAATAAATTCAACTTCCGATTACACAAAATGGTTTCAAAGCCATTCCCCTACACTCCTTACAAGTAAGCAAGCTCGTTACATACGATTAATGGGTTTGCGATGCCGTTGGTCTGCTCACCAATTATTGAGCGTTCCACCCTGTTATCTTTATCGCCTATCTGACTCAATTATATTACCAATTCGACAAGTATTTACCTTTTCCTTTATTCACAAAAAGCACTCGGCCTTCAAGCTGAGTGCTTTTTTCATGTCACGTAATTTCTTTTCAACCATACCGTCAATATTTATACTCACTTAAGATAATACTATCTGTTCCAGTAACTACCGACAGTGTCACCATAAGTCTTAAATACACGCAATTCATTTTCACCAGTCGGATCATAGTCTTTTGCACATTTCAAACAAAGGGAAACCGAATCAAGGGGCTTGTATATAACAGGTTCATTTTCCTTGAACGGACGATAACACCGATGGCATTGAGATACGGCCGACATCCTAATGCAAACATAGTTATCATTCATGGGTTTCCTTCCTCCCTTTCATTAAAATTTGATACCTTTAGCTCCCCAGCTCTCAACTCATCATAGGATTCCAAGTTAATAAGGGAGAAATATGCCTCAATCTTCACAAACTATTGCAGTGTCTCTGCAATGGGTATAAGTATCAAATAGCTAATGTGACGATTGGTTCCTGAAGACTATTAAAGATCAAACAAATTGAGACCAAACAACGCTTTTCAACAGATATGCAATATGATTCATTGAATACCTATTTTGATTATAGCTTTAATGTAGTTAGCTTTCGGGATTACTTACCAAATCAGGTATAAAATTAGAGCAACAAATACAATTGTCAACACAATTATTTGGGAAATCACTACCCTCACAAATTCCTCCTTGAAATGATGTAACCCTTCGTTCCAGGGCATTGGACAAGAAGAAATGTCGTAACTGGAGTGGGGTTATATGAGGGAGCTTCCCAAGGAAGCAATACTTATTCAACATCTTGTTTACAGTAATTCGGTCTAGATTACGATTTTTGTTTGAAACGAACAGGAACTCGTTATCAGAGGAAGATTTACAAATATTTCTTTCGTTGGTAATGTAGTCTTCGAGGCTACTGATTGCCTTATCATTAAGGTAAACAATTCCTTGCTGTTTATGGCACTTATCGTATTTGCTTTTCATTTCTCTGATTGTGAGTTGTTTAGTCTCGTTGATATTATTACAGTCAGCCAGCCTGACATCCAAGGCTTGGCTAATTCTAATCCCTGTATAGGCAAATAGATTGACGAGGGCATAGTCACGTTTTGAGCCGTGTTCGAGAATAACTTGCCTAAGTAGGTTAACGTCTTTTTCAGTTATTACCGTAGACGAGACAAATTCTCCTCTTATTTTGAGCATCATGTTGTTGGTTATTACAATATCCTTTTGGACTCCAACCGCAACCAAGAACTCGTTATACTTTTTCAAACTGCTCAGTTTATAATTGATAGTACTTGCAACCTGGTGCATACTTGTTTGCAGGGTGCAACGGTACTCGTCCACGTTTTGCTTGATAATTTCGACTGGTTCTTTGTCGTAGGTTTCGGAAAACCATTTGAAGTACTCTCTAACTGCTCTAATCTGACCTTTTGCAGTGTTGAGTGATTTGTTCTGGGACTTTAGAAATTCCTCAAATTTGTCTAACACGGGTGACCAACTCCCAACTTCAGATTAATTGTGCTTTAAGAAACGGTCTATGTCGATGCGTTTCCCATAATCAGCATTCTAGGTTGATATTCAGCCGAAACACCTTATGGTTTTCTCTAATTGTTAAGTAATACGTATCTGGTTTTCTCGTCCTGAGTTAAAAACTCCTCAACTCTCGTTTAATTCTCCTCTCCTCTTACTCACCCTGTGTATGTTAGTCTCTTTAAGAGACTATGGATTATGACGTTATGGGGAGAATTAATCTCAATCATTCTTGGAAGAATTTTTCCCCATAACTTGAAGCGAACCTTCCTTACTTTTGCAAAAGAGTAAATTATTTTTGACAAATAAAAAAATAAAAACCGCCTTTCAAGAAAGCGGTTTTATAACAAACTTAACATACTTTATTAAATTATAAGGTTTGAATATATAAAGTCCCCGAAACATTAAATCATAACCTTTCAGTATTGAAACTAGATTTATCATAGAGATTCATCAAATAAAGAATTCTAGGTTTGCGATCTGGTACAAGTAACTCTTCAAATAATATAATGTGTATTCAATTATGTCATAAAACCAAATTCTATTTCTTTCTTTCGATAGTCCATTTAATTATACCAGATACTTAAATAACTACAATACCTTGTATAATAACTACTACAACAATATTACAACAATATTTTATTTTGGCTCTTTTCGTAAATATTGTGGTTAAAAAACACCTGATTTATAGGTGCTTTAGGATTTTAGAGGGGGATTTCGAACATCTACTAAGATTGGACTTTTCCGATTGTCAGTTGCGGTAAAAACAACTTTAGAACTGTCTGCAAGGGGTTGCCACTCTCATTATCATCCTCATTAAGCTCTTATTATTGGGGTTACGGTCAATTTATCGAGTGAAAAGGAGGGAGTCTGAGGTTTATTTAAACCTCAAACTCCCTCCTTCGCTAGCTTATTTAACAGATTTAAGGCTTACGATGTCGCTCCAATTGCTTGCTGTTACCAATTGCACGGTCGATAGGTCTTTCCGAATACCTTTCACATCGCCGAATATTTCAGCCAAATTGATATCCGTTTTGTCGTGGTAGGCTTTGTTGACCTATGCCACATGCTCTAACGACTTTAAAATTTCCGTATTCTCTTTGACCTGGCTCAATAACGTTTCAAATTGGCCATCGTGAGCATTAAGTTTTGTCTGTATCTGCTCGAATTGGCTGTCTTGGCTGTCAAAACGTTTGTCGTGACCGTCAAAACGTTTGTCATGTTCCTTGAGCTTTGCCTGTATATCTTTCAGCGTAGAATTAAATTCTTTAAACTGTTCAAGGACTAACTCTTGGAATTTGTCGTTTTCCATTCCCGTTCACTCTCCTCTTATCTTATCTCTATTCTACCATAATTATGACCTGTTGGACAGTTCCTCACTCTAAATAGATTCCACCTTCTTCCAAATTTTGAACCATACAAACTGCACATAAGTGCTACTGGTGTGTAGTCACGTTAGTATTATAGTTGGTTGGCGGGGATTCTCATTGGGTTTGTAATCGACCATTTTCCTGGATACATTGAATATATTTGCCCCATTTTTCAGGGTAGTGTGTACCCGCCAGTCCTGAGAGCTGAAAGTTCATGAATGTTTCTATTGAAACAACTCAAGGATCAGTCTGTTTAAAGCGTTAATTTTCTTCGTAGCTGGACTTATTTGGACAGAAATTATTTGTTTGTTGCATGGGATTTTTTTATTTTTGAGACTAGTCTTTTTCATTTTTTTCTCATCTCCACTATTCAAATCGTTAGAGATATCATTCCATGAACGTTTTTTCGTTTTCCCCTGTCGCATGTCACGCATTTCGCCGAGTGACTTTTCGAGTGATTCTGTGGGGCTACAGGGTCTTTTCTCATTCTCATCCACTTTCTTACGGGCAAAAACCGTATCCAGTGAAACTTCAATTTTGTCAAGGGAACTTAATACTCTCTAATAGTTGATTCATTTCGTTTTTAATTTTAAGCATTTGATGTTTTATTCTGTCTGCCTAGCCTTAATCAATGCACGATCATGATTTCTTTCATAATCTTCCTGATGGATGTCCAGCCGTCTCCGTTCGGCCTTAATCTGTGCCTGACTCAAAACGTCCTCAATTTCTTTTTCGAGAACTGCTACCTTAAAGTCATAGCAAATATCAAATTTGTCCAGTCCTGTAATAAGGCTCATGGTGCGAAAGACCAGTCGATCTAGATCTGATTCTGATAACATGCCAAATCCCCTCTTTTGATATGATTCTTAGTCAAAACAATAGGCATATATGACAATTACCATATTCGGGCATAAGCATTTCTATTTTTTTAAATTCGAAGTTTTTAAGCAAAAAATTATATACTTTAATTGTCAATTGTATGTTATCTTTTCGAGTGTGCGTTTCCGATGCTAAGTATAGCTTTAAAACTCCATTATATTTCAGATAACAAAAG
>ORJL010464430.1_pt1 | contig 10958 bp, 13 predicted proteins | sample 1779941 | NCBI WGS metagenome assembly ORJL01 (sample SAMEA104232317, study PRJEB22302) | groundwater metagenome | biome: forest; feature: aquifer; material: groundwater | place: USA | collected 2011-08-07 | depth 5.8 m | reverse complement strand
TGCCAAGGCTCCTAGAGCCTAAGGCCAGAACAGTTTCTGGGCGGCTTTGCGCAGCTCGGCCCGGAAGTCGGGGTGGGCGATGGCGATGAGCTCCTGGGAGCGCTCCCGCACCGACCGGCCCAGCAGGCTGGCGACGCCGTATTCCGTCACCACATAGTCTGCCCAGTGCCGGGGCACCGTCACCACGGCGCCCGGCTCCAGCCAGGGCATGATGCGGGAGGCGGTCCCGTCCTGAGCGGTGGACTGGAGCATCATGATGGACCGTCCGCCGCGGGACTGCAAAGCGCCGAAGACGAAGTCGGGCTGGCCCCCGGCCCCGCTGTACATGAGGGGGCCGATGCTCTCCGAGGCGGTCTGGCCAGTCAGGTCAATGGCCATGGCGCTGTTGATGGCGACCATGTTGTCGTGGGCGGCGATGGTGGGGATGTTGATGACGTACTCCTGCTCATAGAGCTCGAACATCGGGTTCATATGGATGTACGCCATGTCTTCGAGGTCGCGCCCGAAGTTGGTGGCCACCACCTTGCCGGGATGCAACGTCTTGCGGCGGCCGTTGATGACGCCATTCTTTACCAGGGGGACAATGCCCGGCACCAGGTTTTCGGCGTGGTAGCCCAGGTCGTGTTTGTCGTCGAAGGGGCCCAGGGTGGCCAGGTGGAGCCCCAGCAGCCCCGCTCCGATCTGGAAGGTGTCGCCGTCCCGGACCAGGCTGCCGACGTAGCCAGCGATGGCTTTCAGGGCTGGGGGCGGCTCCCGCCGCGGGGGCCGCGGGTGCTGGGGCGTGCTCTCCACGAAAGCGGTGATCTGGGAGACGTGGATGGCGTTATCGCCGTAGGTGCGGATCAGGTCCTGGTTCACCTCGGCCAGCACCGCGCGGGCAGCGGCGCAGTGCTGCTTCTTGGACCAGATACAGGAGCCGAAGGAGCAAAAGCCGTGCTCGTCGGGAGGCGAGACCGTCATCATGAAGACGTCGGCGGGCCGGGCGCCGGGGCGTCCCTCGCGGATCGGCTTCCAGTAGTTGGAGAAGAGGTTGGGCACCCAGTCGGCGCGCCTCTCCTGCACCAGCGGCCGGCCGTGCACGGACATATAGGTCTCGAAGCGGAACTGGAAGCTCTCGGCCCAGGCCGGGTCGAACCAGCCTGGGTCCACCACCGGCGTGCACTGGAGTATCTCGATGTCGTGGACCTCTCCCAGGCGCGCGGCCAGGGCCTCCAGCAGGGCCTCGGGGTCGGAGAGCAGGGCGATGGCCACCCGGTCTCCCGACCTGACCAGGCGCACCGCCTCCTCCGCGGTCATGAGCTTGCGTTGGTAGTCCTCGCGCCAGTCCACGCTCCCCTCCTTCAGGACCCCAGGCGGTGGGGGTACGTCCCGCCGCCCATGATATACTCTCCCGACAAGAGGGGCGCGACCGCCAGCCCGACACGTTATGATCCGCCTTGCCTTCAGCCACGGCATCCTCCTGCCCGAGGTGGACCTCTGGCTCGACCCCGCCCGCGCTCAGGACCTCGCCTTCATCTCCCACGCCCATTCGGACCACGTGCGCCAGCACCAGCGGGCCATTGTCTCCCCTGGCACCCACCGTTTGCTGGAGCATCGCAGCCCTGGGGTCCGCGCCGTCCACATCCTACCCTTCGGCCAGCGGACGTCGTTCGCCGCCGGCTTCGACGCCACGCTGTACCCGGCGGGCCACGTCCTGGGTTCGGCGCAGATCATGATCGAGAGGGACGGCACGCGGCTGTTGTACTCCGGCGACTTCAAGCTGCGGGAGAGCCTGTCCTGCGAGCCCATCCAGGTACCCCAGGCCGATATCCTGGTGATGGAGAGCACCTTCGGACGCCCCCACTACCTCTTCCCGCCCAAGGTGGAGGTAATGGCCGGCATCGTCGCCTTCTGCAAGAGCAACCTAGACCGCGGCCGGGTCCCAGTCCTGCTGGGCTACTCCCTGGGCAAGGGGCCGGAGCTGCTGGCAAGCCTGGCGAGCGCAGGCTTCGAGTTTGCCCTCCACGAGGCGCTGTACGCCCACGTGCAACTCTACCAGGAGATGGGGGTCAAGTTCCCCCCTTACCGGATATATCAGGCGGGCGAGGAGGCGGGGCGAGTGCTGATCTTCCCGCCCAGCATCAAGCGGGCGGCCCTGCGCGCCCGGATACCGAGCGCCGCCACCGCCTACGTCTCGGGCTGGGCGGTGGACTGGGGGACCAGCCGGCGCCTGGGGGTGGACGCCGCCTTCCCGCTGTCGGATCATGCCGATTACGCTGACCTGATCACCTACGTGGAGCGGGTGCGGCCCCAGGAGGTGTATACCGTCCACGGCTTCGCCCAGGAGCTGGCCCGCGACCTGCAGCGCAGGGGCTGGAATGCCCAGGCCCTGAGGAGCGGCCAGCAGCTCAAGCTGCTGTAGCCGCACCGCTGACAGCGTCCCCGGGGGCGGCTACAATGGCCCCATGAGCACCAATGAGATCGGCCTTTTCGAGGCTATCGACACCCTTCGCAGCATGCGCCACCTGAAGCCAGACCCGGTGCCGGAGGCCGCGCTGCACCGCATCCTGGAGGCGGCCATCAAGGCGCCCAGCGGCATGAACAGCCAGCCCTGGAACTTCCTGGTGGTGAGGGACGCCGACCTGCGCCGGCGCGTGGGCGCGTTTTATCGCCAGGCGTTCCTGGAGGTCTATGGCGATGGCGGGCCAGGGACCCGCAACCTGACGCCGGCGGATGAGCGCGTCAGGGCCTCGGCCCAGCATCTCGCCGACCACATGGGCGAGGCGCCCGTCCTGCTGCTGGTCTGCCTGCGCCACTCCTACGACAGGCCGCCCGAGGGCCGGGCCTACTCCTCCATATTGCCCGCGGTGCAGAACATACTCCTGGCCGCCCGGGGCCTGGGCCTGGGCACGACCCTCACCAGTCTTCACAAGCGCTATGAGCGCGAGGTGAAGGAGCTCCTGGGCATCCCCGACCATGTGGAGACGGTGGCCCTGATCCCCATCGGCTACCCCGAGCGGGGGCGCTTCGCCCCTCCTCCCCGGCGGCCGGTGGAGGAGGTGACCTTCGGGGAGCGCTGGGGCCAGAAACTCTGGTGAGCGGGCTCACGCTCAGCGACATCCAGGCCGCTCGGGCGCGCATTGCCCACGTCGCGCGGCCCACGCCCCTCATCTCCTCCCCCAGCCTTGATGCCATCCTGGGCGGCACCCTGCTGCTCAAGGCGGAGAACCTGCAGCGCACGGGCTCTTTCAAGGTCCGTGGCGCCGCCAACAAGATCGCCTGCCTGGGGGCCGAGGAGAGGCGCCGGGGAGTGGTGGCGGCCAGCGCGGGCAATCATGCCCAGGGAGTGGCGCTGGCGGCCCAAGCCGCGGGCATCCGGGCCGTCCTCGTCATGCCTCGCCATGCCTCCTTAGCCAAGGTCGCGGCGACCAGGGCCTACGGCGCCGAGGTGCTCCTGCATGGCGACAGCTTCGATGACGCTCTAGTCAGAGCCCAGCAAGTGAGCCAGGAGCAAGGGCTGACCTTTATTCACGCCTTCGACGACGCCGCGGTGGTGGCCGGCCAGGGGACCATCGGCCTGGAGTTGCAGGAGAGCGTCCCCCAGGCCGACGCCATCCTGGTGCCGGTGGGCGGTGGGGGCCTTATCGCCGGTGTAGCGGCCGCCCTCAAGGAGTCCGGCTGCCGCGCCGAGGTCATCGGCGTCCAGGCGGCGGCGGCGCCGGCCCTGGCGCGGTCCCTTAGCGCCGGCCGGCTGCGGCCGGTGAGGCCCCGTAGCACCGTGGCCGATGGCATTGCCGTGGGCCACCCGGGCCAGCTCCCCTTTCAGCTCATCCGTCGCTATGTGGACCGCATGGTGGTGGTGGACGATGAGCTGATAACCCAGGCCATGGTCATCTTGCTGGAGCGGACCAAGCTGATGGTGGAGGGTGCGGGCGCCGTGGGCGTGGCCGCCCTCCTCGGCGGCCTGGTGGAGGGCCGGGGGCGCAGGCTGGTAACGGTGCTCAGCGGCGGCAACATCGATTCCAATCTCATCGCCCGGGTCCTGGAGCACGGCCTGGCCCACGGGGGCCGCTATCTGGTCTTGCGGGTGGCTGTCAGGGACCAACCGGGGCGTCTGGCGCGGCTGCTGGAGTGCATCGCCCAGGCCGACGTGAACGTCCTGGAGGTGGCCCACCATCGCGCCGCTACCCACCTGCCCATCGGTATCGTCGAGGTGGAGGTCACCGTGGAGACAAGGGACGTCGCCCACGGGGAGGAGGTCTGCGCCCACCTGGAGAGCCACGGGTACTCCCGGAGCTCCCCCGGCCCGGGCCCCTTCGGTGTCCCCGTGCGCTACTTCGTGTCCAAGGAGGCAGAGTGGGAACATCCCACCCGGAGGCACCGGTGAGGGCCGTCATCTTCGATATGGACGGGGTGCTGGCGGACAGCGAGCCCCTCTACCACGAGGCCCACAACCGGGTCCTGGGCGAGCTGGGGCTGGCCCTCTCCGAGGAGGAGAACCAGCAAATCCTAGGCACTACCGTGGGGCACTCCTGGCGCTGGATAATGGAGCGCTTCCACCTGACAGGTTCCCTGGAGGAGTGGCTGGCCCGCTATGACCGCGCAGTGGTGGAGGTCTTGCAGGCCAAGATCGAGCCCAGCCCCGGCCTGTACGCCCTGCTGGCCCTGCTCCAGGCCCGCGGGCTGCCCCTGGGACTCGCCTCCTCATCCCAGGCCAACTGGGTAAGGGCGATCCTCCAAAAACTCGGCCTGGAAGGACGGTTCCAGACGGTTATCTCCGGGGAGATGGTGGGCCAGGGGAAGCCGGCCCCGGACTGCTATCTCCTGGCCGCTCAGGGCCTGGGGGTGGAGCCCAGCCGCTGCCTGGCCATCGAGGACACGCCGGTGGGGATCAGCGCGGCCCGGGCCGCAGGCATGCTGGTGGTGGCTGTCGTCACCCCCTTGACGGCGGGACTGGACCTCTCCCAGGCGCACCATGTAGTCCCTTCCTTGGAGCGCTTCGACCCCGCCTGGCTGGGCGCCAGAGAGCCCCTCTGAGGCTCCCAGTAGCTTTGCACCAAAAGGGTATCCTGTGGGGGTCAAAGGAGGTGTTTCCCTTCCTCCCTTACCCCTTCCTCGGCACGCCCCTTGACGGCCCCGCCGGCGTTGGAGTACGCTGGGGAAGAAAGTTGACTCTCGGAGTCAACATTGGGGGAGGTGCGCATGCCGGTACTGGAAAAAACTCCGATAGTACCCAAGAAACCCGGGGCTGTGGTCATCGATGTCGACAAGTGCAAGGGCTGCGAGCTTTGCGTTTACTACTGCCCTCAAGACACTCTCGCGATGTCAAAGTACGTGAATAAAAGGGGCAACCCCGTGGCCATCGTGGTGCGCGACAACTGCACGGCCTGCATGGAGTGTGCGCGGGTCTGCCCGGACATCTGCATAGCCGTTTACCGGTAGACGGCCGGCAGACGGAGGGGGAAAGGAGGGGCCGATGCCCGAGAAGCTTTTCATGCGGGCCACCCACGCCCTGACCGAGGCGGCTTTGCGCAGTGGCTGCAAGTTCTACCTCGGCTATCCGATCACGCCTATCACCGAGGCGGGTGAGTACTGGTCGGAGCACGCCGAGGAGCACGGCGCCTCGCCTTTCATGGTGGAGAGCGAGCTTGAGGCGGGCGCCATGCTGCTGGGCACCTCCGCCTCGGGCGCCCGCACCATGTTCGGCGGCAACGGCGCCTCCATGAGCCTCATCGCTGAGTCTCTCTCCACCATGGCCGGGATGGAGCTGCCCATGGTGCTGGCTGACTTCCCTCGGGGGGACGGGGGCGCCGGCTCCCTCACCATGGGGCAGGGCGACTATTTTCAGGTTACCAAGGCCATAGCCCAGGGCGACTTCCATCTTGTCACCCTCTCTCCCCATACCGTGCAAGAGTGCGTGGACCTGACCTTCGATGCCTTCTGGCTGGCGGACAAGTTCCGGGTCCCGGTGGTCATCATGGGCGATTGGATCCTGGGCATGTCCATGGAGGCGGTGGCCTTCCCCGACCGGGACCCCTTTGAGGGACTGGAGCCCAAGACCTGGGCCCTGGACGGCGATATGAGCCGGCCCAAGCGCCACGTGACTGGGGGCTCCACCGGTGGCATGGTCACCTCCGTCAACGTGGGCGACGTGGGCAAGGAGACGGGCGACAAGCGCGCCCCCGTGGGGCCGGGCGAGCGCAGCGTCCGCTGGAGGTACGATAAGTACAGCCGGATCCCACGGCGCTGGGACGCCCTCTTTTGCGACGACGCCGAGGTGGTGGTCGCGTCCTGGGGATCGCTGGCGCGCATCGTCAAGACGGTGGTGTACAAGCTGCGGCGCGAGGGGTTAAAGGTGGGCCACTTCCGGCCCATCACCCTCTACCCCTATCCCTACGAGGCCTTGGGGGAGGCCACCAAGAAGGCGCGTGAGGTGCTGGTCCTCGAATGCAACACCGGCATGATGTTGGAAGACGTGAAGCTGGGGCTCAACGGCCGGCTGCCGGTCGAGTTCTACGGGCGTCCGGGTGGGGTGTGTCCCACCATGGCTGAGATCGAATACGAGATACGGCAAGCGTATCAAAAGAAGAAGGTGGCGGCATGAGTAACGAAGCCCTCGCCGAGATCAAGCACGATGTCGCTGGGCGCAAGGCGGTCTTCGAAAGGACAGTGCCCTTTGTTCAGCGGGCGACGCCTTGGTGCATGGGCTGCGGGTACGGGGCCTTGGCCCGGGCGGTGATAGAGGAGATAGAGGCGCTGAAGCCCAAGAAGATGATCGCCACCATAGACACGGCCTGTCTGGAGTTTATAGAGGCGCACCTGCCCTGCGACAACGTCCACGCCGGCCACGGGCGCGCCGTGTCGGTGGCGCGGGCGGTCAAGAAGGTGCACCCTGATGCCCTGGTGGTGGCCTTCCAAGGCGATGGTGGCATGCTGAACGAGGGGCTGAACGAAGTGATGCACGCCGCGGCGGCCGGTGAGAGTATCTGCGTCATCATGGGCAACAACGGTGTCCTGGGCGACACCGGCGGCCAGTTCACGGTGGCCGCCGAGCCCGGGCTGGTAACCTCCTCCTCGCCCCTGGGGAAGAACCCCAAGCACCAGGGTATGCCAATCAAGATCGCCGATATCCTGGCCACCTTTCCCACGGCGGCCTACGTGGCCCGGGGCTCCACTCATGACCCGGCCTACGCCTACCGGCTCCAGAAGATGATCCGCAAGGCCTTCCAGGCCGCCAACGAGAACGCCGGCTTCGTCCTGGTGGACGCTGTCACTACCTGCCCCACCGGGTGGGGGATGACCTCGGTGGAGGCGGTACGCTACGCCGAGCACCGCATCGAGGGCTACTACCCCGTGGGGGTGCTCAAGGACTGGGAGCACGGCGAGAAGGTGGAGATGCCGTCCTTCATCTCCAGCACCCAGAGGGTCGAAGGCATGAAGACCGTGCCTCAGCCCACCCATTAGACCAGCGGACCATAGAGGAGGTCGAGGTATGGAGCAGGAGATCATGCTCTCTGGCGTCGGCGGCCAGGGCATCCAGGTCAATGGCCAGCTCCTGGGTCATGCGGCCGCCAAAGAGAACAAGGACGCCCTCTACTACGCTCTGTTCGGGGGCGCTCAGCGGGGCGGCGTCTCGGATTGCATCGTCATCATCTCCGACTCCGGTATCACCGCTGCCCCGCTCACCCTGCAGCCCATCTCAGCGGCGCTCTGCATGCACCCCAACTCCATGCGCAAGTTCGAGGAGTGGGTGCGGCCCGGAGGGTTCATGGTGGTGGATGGCTCGATCACGGAGACACAGATGGTCTACCAGGGGGAGGGTGGCCAGGTGGACAAGCGTGCGAAGAACCCCCTGGGCGTCGAGCGCACCGATATCGGCCTGATGAGCCTGCCCTTCAGCAAGATCGCTTACGAGGAGCTGGGCAACCAGTTGGTGGCCACCCTGGTCGCCGTGGGGGCTTTCCTGGAGGTTTCCAAGGTACTGAAGCTGGAGTCGGCGAAGGAGGCCCTGAAACTGGCCATTCGCCCGGGGCGGCACAAATTCTTGGCTATCAGCGAGAAAGCCCTGGAGCGCGGCGCCGCCGCCGTCCGCAAGGGCGAGGTCCAGTGGCACAACCAGAAGGCGATCACCCTCTGGAAGATGCCCCAGACGGCCCGGGCGTAAGGTAACGAGGTCAGGGCAAAGGGTCGTTCCTCCGGGAGCGACCCTTTAGTGTGAGTCGCGGGTCGAACCCCTGCAGGGGGGCCACGCCCTCTGGGAAAGGCGGTGGGGTCCGTGGCAGCGACAGGGGCCAGTGGGCCTGTCATCACCTCCCTGGACGAGCTGGTGGAGGCCTTCTGCCACCACTTCGAGTACGACCAGCAGGGGCGCGCTAGCTTCATCTCCGGCCGCGAGCCAGAGATGGCGATGCGGAGCTGGTACCTGGACTTCCTGCACCTGGAGGTTACGGGGCCCAATTCCTACGCCTGGGTCTGCCCCGGCTGCCGCCAGCCTCGCGCCGCGCAGCACGCCAGCCTATACACCCTGCGTTACGACTTCGACTTCTGGCAGCTCTGCCCTCAGTGCGCCCGGCCCGCCGATTAGCAGTCGAACGCGGTGTCTCACCTTGCGGAAGCAGGGTGTGCACTTAGTGCGGACTGACGTGTGAGCCACTGGCGGAGGACAAAATAGAAGTCGTCGCGAACGGCCTTTTCAAGCCACGGATAGTGTCCGCAGCGCTCCCATTCGCGGTACTCCAGTTGTGGGAGATAGGGCCGGAGGCTCTGCTGGATCATCCCTCCCGGGTGGGGATCGACCGCTCCGTGCAACATGATGACAGGAACAGCGATCGCCGCAAAAGCCGCGGGGTAGATGCCTTCCTCCTGCAACCTCACCATATCGTCCCAGGACTCTCGGTTGGAACGTGCGTCGGGCGGTTGGTCCCCCAGGTCAGTTGAGAGGAGATCATAGGAGGAAAGCTTCAGGATGAGGCGGGCCCTGAATCTGAGCCGCTCGTTAGGATCAGAGTATTGCTCTGGCAAGCGCGTCATTTGTTGTCGAAGGTCGTCGTCCATCCTCTGGTCAAGAATGCTGTCATGGCGAGCGCGTGCCGTGGTATCGAAGGTGCCGCAGCCGATGAGGACAAGCGCGGCTACGTGGCCGGGGTGCGCTGCGGCGTAGGCAAGGGCAAGCATCGCGCCCCAGGAGTGGCCGACAAGGGCTGGCGGCGCTTCCCCGCACTGCGCCTCAATCAATTCGTGCAAGTCTGCGACATGGCGGGCGACTGTGAGAGGCTCGCCGCCGCTGCCGCGCTGCAAAGGCTCAAAGACGCGGAACGGGGCGGAAGGTCCGCGCGCCACTGGCGCCATGTACCCCGGTGCGCCCGGGCCTCCGTGCAACACTGCCACGACCTGCCCCGAGCTCCCATAGGAGCGGTATTGCATCATTGTCGCTCTCGCTCCTTCCGTCGGCCCTGGGAGATGGGGAGGCGAGCATAAGGTCCACGGAGGACGCCCTGGCGCAAGCTGTGGTGGGTCCGAGCATCAGGTCCCAGCGGGCGCGTCCGCCAGTCCGAGCTGGGCCCGCAGGTCTTGGATCTGCCGCTCGATCTGCTCCAGGGCGCGATAGTCCTCGTCGCAGAGCAGGTAGCAGCGCCGCATGTAGAGCTGGCTGAGCTGGCTACCGGCCTCTCCGGGGAGGCAAGCCAGGCGGACTAGCTCGTCCAGGCCATATTTCTCCGGCAGGTGCTGGCCGATGGCGCGCATCTGGTCGATGGTCTCCTGGACCAGGGGGCTTGCCTTGCCCTCGACGGCGTACCTCAGGGTGCCCACCAGCTTCGCCAGCTCCGCCAGCCGCTCCCGCTCGCTCATCATGGAGTACAGGAAGGGCCCCAGGTCACCCGCGGAGACCGGCGCCTCCTTCTCGATGGTGGCAGCAAAGTCGAGCCAGAGGGCGTGGTAGGCCTGCGCCGCATCGCTGACTGCTTGCAGGGCTGCGGGCACGTCCTGGGCGTCGAGGCTGCCGCCGAACAGGATATCGTCATCGCGGGCCTCGGCGAGCTGCTGCATGAAATAGCGACTGGGCAGCTCTTCGGGGACCGGTGGCAAGGGGATGGCGGCGACACTCTGCATCTCCTGGAGAGGGAACTTGGACGCGATCAGCGGCGGCATGTATTTGGCCAGGTTCAGGGCTACCGGCGGCACCACCAGGTAGGTCGCCAGCACTTGCTCCTGAGGCCCCTGGGCCTGGAAGTACAGGATGGCGTGGCCCTTCGGTCGCGCGCGCTCGCCTCGTTCAAAATCAAGCGGCATGAGAGCAGTCCCGGGGGTAATCCCCCACCACTGTGCTTCCCAAGGGGTTTCTTCTAGACAAGGGCTCAGGCCGGAAGGTGCAAGTGCTTGCCCAGGACCTCGCCGATGTTGGGGAAGAAGTCGGAGCGCACCAGCACTTCGGCGCAGCCCCCCTGGCGGGCCGCCCGCAGCACGGCGGGCTCGGTGTGGCGTCCGAAGGCGATCACTGGTGTCCGAGCGTTGCCCCCATGCACCTGCTGCACGACGGCGGCGGGATCGAAGCCTCCCACTTGCAGGTCCACTACCACCAGGTCGGGCGCCGACGCCGCTAGCTTGGCCGCCAGCTCGGCGGGGCTGCGGACCGCCACGCAGCGGGCCCCCCTGGCCTTGGCCGCCTCGGCGATCTGGACGCTGGAGTTGAAGTCAGCGGTCAGGGCGAAGATGGTCTTGCTCTCGCTCAACGCCGCCCTCCTGGCGGTTTCCAGTCTATCACGGTTGCGGGCAGAGCCGCGGTCTCGCTGGTGCTAGAATTGGATAGAGTGCCGAGGGGGTATTCCTTGGAGCAGGAGCAGGCCCGCCAGTCCGCCTTCGAGCTTTTTCAGGAGGCCTATCGTCTCCAGATGGCCGGGGAGCTGCCGGAGGCCCTGAAGCTGTACACCAGGTCTATCGAGCTCCACGCCACGGCGGAGGCCTACACCTTCCGGGGCTGG
>ORJL011226531.1_pt1 | contig 10959 bp, 10 predicted proteins | sample 1779941 | NCBI WGS metagenome assembly ORJL01 (sample SAMEA104232317, study PRJEB22302) | groundwater metagenome | biome: forest; feature: aquifer; material: groundwater | place: USA | collected 2011-08-07 | depth 5.8 m | reverse complement strand
TTCCAATGGCATTGGATCCGCCACCAACACACGCCAAAACGACATCCGGCAAACGTCCCACCAGCTCGAGGACTTGAGCACGTGCTTCTTCACCGATGATCTTCTGAAAATCGCGGACCATGGTAGGGAATGGATGTGGGCCGGCAACCGTCCCCAATAAATAGTGTGTTGTATCAACATTTGTAACCCAGTCCCGCATGGCCTCGTTGATGGCATCTTTCAAAGTTCGAGAACCGGTAGTCACTGGGATGACTTCTGCCCCAAGTAACTTCATTCGTGCGACATTGAGTGCCTGCCGCCTGGTGTCTTCTTCACCCATGTAGACGACGCACTCCAAACCAAAAAGTGCGGCCGCAGTTGCAGATGCCACACCGTGTTGGCCGGCGCCAGTCTCAGCAATGATGCGCTTCTTGCCCATCCTTTTAGTAAGCAGAGCTTGTCCGAGAACGTTATTAATTTTATGGCTACCCGTGTGGTTAAGGTCCTCCCGCTTGAGAAGTATGCGTGCACCGCCTGCATACTCGGAGAAGCGCTTGGCTTCTGTGATGATGCTTGGTCGGCCCGTATAAGTCAGGTGAAGATGGGTTAATTCGGCTTGGAACTGCGGATCAGTGATCGCCTTCTGATGCGCAGCATCTAGTTGGTCTAATGCCCCGATAAGTGCCTCTGGAACAAATCGCCCACCAAAGGGACCAAAGTGTCCGATTGCCTCGACCTTACTCATGATTACCCATAATGACCGAACTCTACCCTTGACCCATCAGTGCTCGCAGTGCAGTACCTGGATCGCTTCCTCGAACCAATGCCTCCCCTACTAAGACCGCGTCGGCACCATAGAGTCGGGTATATTCCACATCGACGCGAGAAGAAATCCCCGACTCGGCAATTTTGAGAATGTGATCGGGAATCTTAGGCAGTAGTTTCGCGAAGACTTTACTATCAACATCCAGTGTCTTGAGGTTGCGGGAATTAACTCCGATAATCTGCGCAGATACATCCAGTGACTGCCACAGCTCATCTTCTGTATGCACTTCGACAAGGGCCTTCATGCCCAGCTCATGAGTAAGGGCAAGAAAATCTCTGAGTTGATCCTTGGATAGGGCGGCAACAATCAGCAATACCAAATCAGCACCATGCGCTCTTGCCTCGTGAAATTGATACTCATCAACCATGAAGTCTTTGCGCAGAACAGGGATCGTGACGCTCTTCCTCACTGCATCAAGATCGGCAAGGGATCCTCCGAAGCGCCTGCCTTCGGTGAGAACACTTATGACCGAGGCGCCATTGTCTTGGTAAATCTTGGCCAGGGCCGCTGGATCTGAAATCTCAGCTAACATCCCTTTGCTCGGAGAAGACCGCTTCACTTCGGCGATCACTGAAATATTCTCTCCGCGAAGATAATCAAGTGCATCAAGCGGTGGTGGTGCTGCCGCTATAAGTCCGGCCAGTTGGGCCTTCGAAATGCGGCGAGCGGCGAGATCCTCCCGCACGCCGACAATAATCTCGTCTAAAACGCTCATGAATTCGGCTTCTCTGAAATGGATGGATCTATCCCCTGGTCAAGGGCATTCCACGGAGAGAGATCTTTAGGTCGCCGTTCATAACGCGAAGGCAGTTTGCTGATTCGCCGCACGATGTAGAAAGTCAAGGTCATCAGCACTACCGCAACAGTTATAAAGGTAAGCATTAGAGCGCTCGCAATTCATTTGCTGCGGCGATGGCACCGAGAACTGCTGCCGCCTTGTTCATCGTCTCTTGGTTTTCGGCTTCTGGATCTGAATCCGCGACTATTCCACCACCAGCTTGAACGTAGGCGGTGTGCTCATGAATGACAGCAGTACGAATTGCGATGCACGCGTCTATATTGCCAGTGAAATCTATGTAACCGATCGCTCCTCCATAAATCCCACGTCGAGTGGGTTCGAGCGTTTCGATAATCTCCATGGCACGGGGCTTTGGCGCTCCCGATAGTGTCCCCGCAGGAAAAGTTGAGAAGAGGGCGTCGATCGGAGTGGATGACTTCGCCAGGGTTCCGGTCACCGTCGAGACAATATGCATGACATGTGAAAATCGCTCGATATGCATGAACTCAACTACTTCTACGCTCCCGGGTTCGCATACTCTTCCTAGATCATTACGTCCGAGATCAACCAACATCAGATGTTCTGCGCGTTCTTTGGGATCGGCAAGGAGTTCTTCACTAAGCCGGAAATCTTCTTCGGGTGAAGCTGAACGATGACGAGTTCCGGCGATGGGATGAATAAGTACTTCGCCGTCGGTGACTTTAACAAGGGCCTCAGGGCTCGAACCGACCACATCAATTCCGTCTCGCAGTCGGAGCAGATACATATAAGGACTCGGATTATGCAGCCTCAGCATTCGATACACGTCGAGAGCGTCAGCCTGGCATTCCATGGAGAATTTCTGCGAGAGAACTATCTGAAAGGCCTCGCCGGCCACAATCTCAGCTTTGACGCGGTTCACATTTGCTCTGTAAGTATCCGCGGGCGTATGACGTTTGTAATTAGGTGCGGAGTGTCTGTCGATCTCGGCAAGGAAACCCGGAATCGGGGTCAGCAAATCATTTTGCATCCGATCCAAGCGGTTCTGAGCCGCAGCCCATGCTTCATCAACATGCTCGTCGCTGCCATCCCAGTTGATTGCGTTTGCAATAAGAGTGATCGTGCCATCGCTGTGATCTACGACCGCAAGATCGCTAGTAAGCATGAATGCCAGATCGGGGACCGGAATATCTTTGACACCAAGATTTGGCAACTTCTCAAGTGATCGGACGCAGTCGTAACCCATGTAGCCCACGAGTCCGCCAGTAAGTGGTGGAAGCCCTGATATTTTCGGAGAGCGCAGATGCGCAGATACGATCCGCAATGCATCTAAGGGCGGCATCCCCGTCGGCGCCCCCGCAGGAGGTGTCCCTTCCCAGATCGCGACACCATTCCTTTCAGTGAGTGCTGCCTCGCTCCGAACCCCGATGAAGGAATAACGGGACCAGACACCACCGTGCTCAGCAGATTCCAGGAGGAATGTTCCAGGAGAATTCTTGGCAAGCTTGCGATAAACACCGAGGGGTGTCTCGCTGTCAGCCAAAAGTTTGCGATAAACAGGGATAACGTTAAATTCCTTCGCGAACGCGCGAAACTCCTCGATATTCATCGAGTAGTCATTTTGACGTTGTTATGAAAGCAAGTTCGCTCTCCCGTGTGACATGCCCCTCCGATTTGTTTCACCTTCAACAAGACTGCGTCACCGTCGCAATCCAGTGAAATTGATATCACTGTCTGAGTGTGTCCGGAGGTCGCTCCTTTAACCCACAATTCGTTCCGACTCCTGCTCCAATATGTTGCTCGCCCTGTAGCGATTGTCGCCGCAAGGGCTTGCCTATTCATCCACGCCAACATCAGAACTTCGCCGCTGTCGCTATCTTGAGCGATGGCAGCCACCAGATCAGTGGGACTCTTCAGTAATTTCTCGACCCCAGCAGGCAGTTCATATATGTCTGACATACCCGCATTCTGCCCTATTGATTACTCACCTTGCGAACGCAATAACCTGCTTGGCTCAGATAGTGCTTCACTTCTTCAATTCTGAACACTCCGAAATGAAATACGCTCGCGGCAAGAACTGCGTCAGCGCCTGCATCAAGGGCCCGCGCAAAATCTTCTAAGGCCCCTGCCCCTCCGCTAGCAATAAGTGGTACTCGGGATATCGGTCGGACCGCTCGAATCATCTCAAGGTCATACCCCTCGCGTGTTCCGTCAGCATCCATGGAATTAAGAAGGATCTCGCCAACTCCCAAATCACAGGCCTTTTCAATCCATGCAAGGGTATCAATCCCGGTTCCCCTGCGACCTCCGTGTGTCGTCACTTCAAAACCAGAATCAGTCTGGGCGCGACGGGCATCTACCGAGAGAACTAGTACTTGCGACCCAAAAGAGTCGGCGATTTCAGAGATTAATTCAGGGCGCGCAATCGCAGCTGTGTTGATTGAAACTTTGTCTGCACCGGCGCGCAATAGTTGATTGACATCTGACGCTGAACGGATTCCCCCACCAACGGTAAGTGGGATGAATACCTGATCTGCGCTCTTTCGAACAACATCAAGTGTCGTTTCACGACCAGAACTGCTTGCTGAAATATCCAGGAAAGTAAGTTCGTCGGCGCCTTCATGTTGATACAACGAAGCCATCTCAACTGGATCTCCGGCGTCAACCAAGTTGGTGAAATTCACACCCTTAACCACTCGACCATCTGTTACGTCGAGGCAGGGAATGATTCGCACCGAAAGTGTCATTTACGTGTGACCGCCAACGCTTGAGGGAATGTAAATGCTCCGGCATACAGTGCCTTGCCAACAATCGCGCCTTCGACGCCAAGCGGACGCAAAGTCACTAACGCTTCGATATCTGCAAGTGAAGAAATACCACCGCTTGCGATCACTGGCCGATCTGTGGCAGCGCATACCGATTTCAGCAATTCCAGATTAGGCCCCGTTAAAGTTCCATCCCGCTCGACGTCGGTGACTACATATCGCGCACACCCATCTCGATCCAATCGTTCCAACGCCTCGTAGAGGTCGCCACTCTCTTTGGTCCAACCTCTTGCAGCTAATGTGCGCCCTCTAACATCAAGTCCCACCGCAATTCGATCTCCGAATTCTGCGACCACTCGTGAAGTCCAATCGGGATTCTCTATTGCAGCAGTTCCTAGATTTATTCGTCTACAGCCAGTGGCAAGTGCTCTTGCAAGAGACTCATCGTCACGAATGCCGCCGGATAGCTCGACTTGAATGTCAAGTTTTCCCACAACTCGGGCTAATAAATCAGAGTTGTTGCCCCGTCCGAATGCAGCATCCAAATCGACCAGGTGCAACCATTCCGCACCCGATTTTTGAAATTCGAGAGCAACTTCTAGCGGATCCCCATAAACCGTCTCGCGAGCCAATTCACCTTGGACGAGTCGAACCGCTTGGCCATCTTTAACGTCGACAGCGGGAAGTAATTCAAGGTATCGCACAGTCATAGTGTCTTGGTCCAATTTCTAATTAACGCTAAACCTGCAGATCCCGATTTTTCAGGGTGAAATTGAGTCGCGCTCATGACCCCATCTTCAACGGCCGAAACAAATTTCTCGCCGTATTCCGTCCAACTCACCTTCTGTCCTACTGCTTCCTTCGCAGCATACGAATGGACAAAGTAAAAAGATTCTTCTTCGATTCCATTGAATAGGGCAGATCCAGGAGGTGCCACGACTGTATTCCAACCCATGTGTGGAAGAACTGGAGCGTTCAATCTGCTCACGGAACCTGGCCAGATTCCCACTCCTGCCGTGCTGGTTGCTTTCTCTCGAGAAGGCTCCAAACCAGCACTGAAGAATATCTGCATGCCGATACAGATTCCTAAAGTGGGGCGTTGCATCGAATATCTCTCGCGGATGATTTCATCACCACCGATTCCAAGGAGGCCATTCATGCAAGACTGAAAAGCACCTACGCCTGGAACAACAAGGCCACTCGCTTCGAGGGCAACTTTGCGATCCGAAGTAACCACGACTTCTGAACCAGATGTCTCGAAAGCACGTTGTGCAGAGCGCAGATTCCCCGAACCGTAGTCAAGAATTACTATCAAAGAGAGCCCTTAGTTGAGGGAACCCCGGATACTCGTGAATCAAAGGCGACCGCATCGCGCAGCGCCCTTGCAACGGCCTTGAACTGCGCTTCCAGAACGTGGTGGGCATTACGGCCCTCCAACACGCGCACATGCAGAGCAATGTGAGCCTCGGCGACAATAGATTCCCAAATGTGCTTGCCAAGGGTTGTATCAAAAGTACCGATCAACTCCACGATCTCTGGTTGTCGATGCACTAAATATGGTCGGCCAGAGAGATCTACAGCGGCTTGTACAAGCACTTCGTCGAGGGGAACCATCGCATCGCCAAAACGACGGATTCCTGCCTTATCGCCCAGCGCCTCCCTCAATGCTTGTCCCACGGCGAGCGAGGTGTCCTCAACGCTGTGATGCGAGTCCACATGAATATCTCCTTGCGTCTTTACACGAAGATTAAATCCAGAGTGCTTGCCTAACTGGCCCAACATGTGATCGAAGAAGGGAACGCCGGTTGCAATATCAATAGTTCCATGACCGTCGAGGTTGAGCTCAACCAATACGTGGGATTCCTTGGTTTCTCTTTCGACATGAGCAGTTCTCATAGACTTCCTCCTGGTGATTTACCCAATGATTTGGCAAGTGCATCGATGAACCTTTGATTTTCGGCCGCATTGCCGATCGTCACCCTCAGATAGCCCGATAATCCCACATCTCTGACCAATACGCCTTGATCCAAGAGGGAGTGCCAAATCTCTTTGGAGGAAGGAACTGCGAACAGAAGGAAATTGGCGCTGCTGGGAATCACGTCTGCGCCAAGATCCTTAAGCTGTTTGATCATTCGCTCTCTATCGACAACCAAAGTGGCGACGTTCGCGAGTAGTTCGTCGCCGTGCTCAAGTGCAACCAAAGCGATTGCCTGGGTGATTGCACCTAAGTGATAAGGCAGCCTCACCAATTGGAGAGCACTAATTACTTCCTTATGTGCCGCGAGATATCCCACACGGGCACCCGCGAAAGCGAATGCCTTGCTCATTGTGCGAATCACAAGAAGGTTAGGCAGACTCTCAAGAAGTGTTACTGCAGAGGGCTCACTTGAAAACTCTTCATAAGCCTCATCGACAACCAGGAGGCTTGATACCTCTGCGGCAACCTTAGCCAGCACTTCGATGTCCTTCGAGGGAATTGCGGTGCCTGTCGGATTATTCGGTGTTGTAATAAAGATCAATTTCGCTTTGGTCGCTCTTATCTGCTCGCTGGCACGATCGACATCCAACGTGAAATCTGAATTTCGAACCCCATTGATCCATGGAGTCCCCGTGACTTGCGCAATCAGGGGATGCATCGAATACGACGGCGTGAATCCCAGCGCGCTTTCTCCACCAAAAGCCAGAAAGATGGATTGGATAATCTCATTGCTCCCGTTAGCCGCCCAAATATTCGCCTCCGACAAGTTGGCCTGCGAACGTCCGTTGAGAAAATTCGCCAACCCTTTTCGAAGTTCGATGACATCACGGTCTGGGTAACGATTAAGAGAGCTGGCAACCTCTCCGACCCGTTGAGCAATTGCGCGCACCAACTCGCTTGAAGGCGGGTATGGATTCTCATTGGTGTTGAGTTGAGCAAGTGAAGGCAATTGCGGGGCGCCATATGGTGAAAGGTTTCGAAGATCAGAGCGAAGTGGCAACCAACTTGGCCACTCTTGTTGACTCATTTGTCTTCCAGACGCACTGACATCGCCTCACCGTGGGCGGGCAGATCTTCTGAAGTTGCAAGGATTACGACGGTCGGAGTTATGTCTCGAAAAGCTGACTCGTTGTATTCGATAAAGTGGAGACCGCGCAAGAAAGTTTGAACAGACAGCCCACTTGAGTGGCATGCGCGCCCTCCAGTTGGCAAGACATGATTGGAGCCCGCCGAATAATCACCAAGAGAAACAGGTGAAAATCGGCCGATGAACACTGCGCCTGCATTTCGAATACGCAAGGCATCCTCTCTGGCATGGATGGTCTGGATCTCCAAGTGCTCGGCCGCATAGGCGTTTACAACGTCGAGTCCTTGATCGAGGGTGTCTACCAAGGCAATTGCAGATTGGATGCCCGACAATGCTTCTGCAATTCTCTTCGAGTGCTTCGTTTTGGGAACACGTGCACGAAGTTCATTTTCAACTGCAATTGCCAACTCCATTGAAGTCGTCACCAAAACTGCAGCGGCAATCGTGTCGTGCTCTGCTTGGCTCATCATGTCCGCAGCGACATCCAAAGCAATCGCACTCTCGTCGGCAAGTATTGCAATCTCCGTCGGGCCCGCTTCAGAATCTATTCCCACGATCCCACGAAGTGCCCGTTTAGCAGCGGCTACATAAATATTTCCCGGGCCCGTGACCATATCGACGCGTTCACAGACGCCTTTCATACCGTAGGCAAAGAGAGCAATCGCCTGTGCTCCCCCTATTGCATAGACTTCATAAATACCCAGAAGTGCACATGCGGCCAAGATCGTGGGATGTGGCCAACCACCGAAATCCTTCTGCGGCGGTGAAGCAACGGCGATGCTTCCGACTTCAGCGATTTGAGCAGGAATGACATTCATCATGACACTGCTGGGATAAACTGCGCGCCCACCTGGCACATAAAGGCCCACTCGGTCTACCGGTATCCATCGTTCGGTGACCGTTCCGCCCTCCACCACTTCAGTCAGGGTCTCATCACGCCTTTGACTTTCGTGTACCTGAACAATGCGGGCGATGGATAACTCCAGGGCTGTACGAATCTGTGGATCAAGTTGCGCCAGAGCCTTCTCGATCTGCCCACGCGGAACTCGAATGGAGGGCGGCTTCACCCCATCAAATTCTTGGGCCAATTCGAGAAGAACGCTTTCATCGCCTTTTGCAACACGATTTAGGATCGGAGCAATAAGGGCCATCGCCTCAGCGACATCGAGGGTGGCTCGCGGCAGTTCGTTGCGGTATTCGGCCTTTGACAGTAAACGACCGCGAAAATCAACGGTACGGATCATCACCTGCGCTCATTTCTCTCATGTGGCCAAACGACTAGGGACTAAGTCTAGAGGCAGGGCCTTTAGTCCCGAGCCCACATTTTCTGAGCACTAATGGGACGACGGAGTCACAGGAGGCAGTCTGGCCCAAGTATCGCTTTGAGATCAGCGCTCAAACTCGGCGAGGCGGTGACTTTGGGTTCCAATTTCAAGACCGTGCTCTTGCCATGATCGTCCAACTGTAAATGTACTTCGCGAGTTCCAGGATGCGTCCGAAGAATCTCTCTGAGTCGATCCACAATTGGCGGGGTGCATTGAACGATTGGCAATTTGATGACAAAGGGGCCGACCACACCTTGTGAAATCTCAGGAAAATTCATTTCAAGTGCGGTAAAACGAAGTTGGTCTTCGCGTCGGTCGACGCGTCCTCGAATTACAACAACACGATCTTCAGTCAGCGTCAACGCGTATTGCGTGTAGGTATTTGCGAAGAACAAGGCCTCAATAGATCCCTCAAGGTCCTCAATCGTCACGATCGCCCAAGAAGCACCCTGCCGGGTGACTTTCCTCTGTATGCCCGTAACCAGACCCCCGATCGTCACCATTCTTTCTTGTGATGATGCATCGTCTAATAACTGGCTGATAGAGACATCCGTCGCTGTTCTCAGAATATGTTCGATGCCCAAGAGTGGATGGTCGGAAACATAGAGGCCAAGCATCTCGCGTTCATAACTCAGCAATTGGGACTTCTCCCATTCACCTGTTGGAATATCCAACTCGACGCCTGAAACATTTTCGACAGACTCGCCGCCGAAAAGATCGAACTGACCAATGGCTTCGGCGCGCTTGGTTTCAATAATCGAATCTATCGCCTCCAAGTGCACACTCATCAAACCTTTTCGAGATACACCAAAAGAATCAAAGGCGCCGGCCTTGATAAGTGATTCGATCGTCTTCTTGTTGCACACTTGAGCATCCACCTTGGCGAGGAAATCCCCAAAAGATGTGAAACGCCCCTTGGACTCACGCGACCTCTTAATCGATGCGACGACTCCTTCACCGACGTTGCGGATGGCAGCAAGGCCAAAACGAATATCGACTCCGCGCGGCGTGTACTCAGAGTTGGACTCGTTCACATCAGGGGGGAGAACCTGAATACCCATTCTTCGACACTCGCTTAAATAAAGTGCCGACTTATCCTTGTCATCACGGACACTGGTCAAAAGCGCGGCCATGTATTCGGTGGGGTAATTCGCCTTAAGGAACGCCGTCCAATAGGAGACAACGCCATAGCCTGCGCTGTGTGCTCGGTTGAATGCATAGTCGGAAAATGGAATCAACGTCTGCCAAAGCTTCTCTGTAGCCACATCGCTGAAACCGTTTGCCTTCATACCCTCTCGGAAAAATACGTATTCTTTATCAAGAATCTTGCGATCTTTTTTTCCCATCGCCTTGCGGAGCAAATCCGCGCGGCCGAGAGAGAATCCCGCCACCTTCTGGGCAATTGCCATCACCTGTTCTTGATAGACGATCAAACCGTATGTGTCACCGAGAATGTCTTGCAAGGGAATCGATAGCTCAGGATGAATGGGTTCTACTGTTTTGCGACCATTCTTACGATCTGCGTAGTTGTTGTGCGCATTTTCACCCATGGGTCCTGGTCGATAAAGGGCGATAACTGCAGAAATATCGGCAAATGAATCCGGCACCATAGAGCGCAGCAAAGCACGCATGGGTCCGCCATCAAGTTGGAAGACGCCCAAGGTGTCGCCACGACCGAGCAACTCGAAAGTTTTTGGATCATCAAGCGTCAAAGACTCCAGGAGAATGTCTTCCCCTTTGTTCGCCTTAATATTGAGCAGACAATCATCTAGAACTGAGAGGTTCCGCAAACCGAGAAAATCCATCTTCAGCAATCCAGTGGCCTCGCAAGCACCCATGTCGAACTGGGTGATAATCGCCCCGTCTGCTTCACGGCGATGGATTGGAATTACATCAAGGAGTGGTTCGCGAGAAAGAATGACACCGGCGGCATGAACACCCCATTGACGCTTTAATCCTTCAAGCCCCAGCGCAGTATCCACCACGCGCTTGGAGTCAGGATCGGATTCGTACAAGGCGCGGAATTCGCCGGCTTCGACGTAGCGATCGTTCCTGGGATCAAAAACTCCCGCCAGGGAAATGTCCTTGCCCATGATTGCCGGAGGAAGAGCCTTGGTGAGTCTTTCGCCGATTGCGTACGGGTAGCCCAATACGCGACTGGAATCCTTTATCGCTTGTTTTGATTTGATCGTTCCGTAGGTAATGATCTGAGCGACACGATCTTCCCCATACTTCTGGGTTG
>ORJL011178196.1_pt1 | contig 10960 bp, 10 predicted proteins | sample 1779941 | NCBI WGS metagenome assembly ORJL01 (sample SAMEA104232317, study PRJEB22302) | groundwater metagenome | biome: forest; feature: aquifer; material: groundwater | place: USA | collected 2011-08-07 | depth 5.8 m | reverse complement strand
TTGCCCGAGTAGCGGCGGAACATCTCGCGGGGGTCGGCGCGGGTCATGGGCATCCACCAATCAGTGCATTCAGGTGTGGTCTCATCCTGACGATAAAGCCCAGGTCAGGTCAGCAACACGTCGTTCGTGATCCATGTATGGCCCGACCATTGCCAATCGGCTCCCAAAGACGGGACGTGGCCAACGAGCTTCGGCGGGCGCGCCATTTCACCGGCGTAGAAGTAGCGATTGATCTGCGAGCGCGCGAGCACGACCCGCTTGAAGAATTCCGCGTTGTCCTTTTCCTTGATGATGCCCGGATCCAGCCAGCCGATCTGTTCGCCAAAGACGAGTTGCTGCGCCGCTTTCATCCGCAGCGCGAGGTCCTTCGTTTCGCCGCCGCCATAAGCCCGGCCAAACATCTGCACGGTGCCGCCATAGACGGCTGGGAACGCCGGCACTTGTCCGTCGCGCTCCCACGTCCAGGTGAGGTAGCCATCGAAGCCGCGGATGAACGGCTCGGCATTGCACTCGCTGGTGAGCATGGCGCCGGGCGGCATGGCGCGGCGGATCGAGTCGAGCATCTTCCAGTAGCCTTCGTTCCACCAATGTCCGCCGCCCAGTGGATGGCCGTGCGTCGCGTCCATGCACAGCATGGGCGTCGCGGCGGCCACCTGGTCAATATAGACCGCGCTCGTGCCGACTTCGGTCAGCAACCGTAACACGAGGTTGCTGACGGTCTGTTGCCACCGCGCCGTCGTCGGGCACATCACGGCCAGGCGCACCTTCTCGCCGTTGGATTCTTTGCTGGCGTAAGTTTCGATGTAAGGCTGGCCATCCTCCTTTTTGCTGGCCGCCGGCAGGCCCAGGCGGGTGAACTGCCAGTCGTTCGTGCCCTGATCGAGCGTGTCCCAGAGCCGGCCGTTGATGTAAGGCATGACGAAGACGCGCGACCGTTGCAACTCGCGAACGCCCTCGGTGAAATTGGTCACGGCCGGGAAATAGTGCGGATAGTCATTGTCGCCCGGAATCTGGTGCCAGCCGTACCAATGGAATCCGACCGGCACGCCGAGGAACTTTTGGAAATCCTTTACCTTGGTCACGCACTCCTCCGGGGTGCCGCCAGCCTGGGCCCAGACGTTCAATTCGCGCATCCACAGCGGCGTGTCGGCGCGTCCCTCGGCGGTGAGAGGTGGCCACCACTTGGCTTCCTTGCGCGCCCACGCCTTGTAAATTTGCGCCGCATCGAACCAGTCTCCACGCAGCAATTGCCACACGCCTTCGCCGCTCAACACGAAATCATTTCCGGCCCGGCCCATGCCCGGCGCCGGATGATCGAACTTCATCCGCACGCTTTCGAGGCCGGGATCGCGATGCAACACGATCTCCTTCCGGCTGCCCCACGGATCGTGCATCGCGACATAAAGCCCGGTCGGCTTATCGCCCTCGCGGTAAGCCGCCATGAATTGTATCACGCACCAGGCGTCGGTGTACTTGCCGGTGTAAGTGAATGTGCGGTCGCCGAGATTGCGTTTCACCACACCCGGCCCCTGCGGGACGAAGACGCAGTCCTTGGCGCCGAAATCCGCCAACGCCAGTTGCGGGAACACAACACGCCAGACGCTCCAGTTGGTGCTGCGGTTTTCCACGCGGAGCTTCCACCGCCAGGCATGTTGACGCTGGTCCGCGTGCGCCGTGGCGGTGACGGCAATACCCGCCAAGCTGGCGTCCACGGGTTGCGCCCATTGCGCTTCGAGACCATCGCGGGTCTTCCGCAGTGTGGTTTGCCGCCAACCTTCGTCGGCACTCAGCCGCACTTCCTCCTTCGCGCCGACCTGCCGGAGCGTGAGGCTGAACAGCGGCGACTGGTTGGTGCTCAACAGCTCCTCACCCAGCGCGACATCCTGGAGACTCAGCAGACGAATGCCCGCGTCCTCCCGGCGGAGCCGGATGCTCAAATCTCCCGCCCGCGCACTCAGAGTGCCGCGCGGGAGCGACTCGGTTGCGGGCGCTGCCACGGCGTCACCCGAGCCGGCGGACCGCATCAAAAGAATGAGCGCCGAAGCGCACCAGAACCGCATAGTTGGAACAATCATGGTTGAAGGCTGAAATCATGTCCGCTGGTCATCGTGGGCGCAGTATAGGTTTGAGGGTGGTGGCTGGGAAGGGCAAAGCCCGCTTTGACGCTTTGAATTCATCGCAACTTGGCGCTTGGGATTTGGCGGGGTTCGTTTTAGGTTTCGCGCATGTCCCACGTCCTGCGCATCAAAGACCAGCCGGCCAGCGAGCGTCCGCGCGAGCGGCTCGTGGCACGGGGCGCGGCGGCGTTGAGTCCGGCTGAACTAATCGCCATTCTGCTGCGAACGGGATTGAAGGGTACAAACGTGGTCGAAGTCGGGCGGCAGTTGATGAAAAAATATGACGGCTCGTTGCGGACACTGGCAACGGTCACGGTGGATGATTTACGGAAAATCAAAGGCATCGGCCATGACAAGGCGGCCACATTGGTCGCGGCTTTTGAACTGGCGAAGCGCATGGCGGAGGAGTTGCAGGACGAATCACCACTGCTCGACAATCCTGAAAACGTCGTGCGTTTGCTGCGCGCAAAGAATCTCGTGAAGGAAGTGGAAACGCTTCAGGTGCTGTTGCTCAACACGCGGCGCCGGCTCATCCGCGTGGAGGAAGTCATTGACGGCACGATTGACACGCTGTTGGTGCATCCGCGCGAGGTTTTCAAACGCGCCATCGCCGCCAACGCCGCCGGTATCGTGCTGGCGCACAATCATCCCAGCGGCGACCCGACGCCGAGCGAGGCGGACATCAAGGTGACGCGGGATCTGATCCGCGCCGGGCAGTTGCTCAAGATTGACGTGCTGGATCACGTCATCATCGGGCGCGCCACGCCGGAGCGACCGAAGGATTACGTGTCCTTGCGGGAGTTGGGTTATTTCTTTTAGCTCCGAATAATGCCGAGTTCACGGGGTGATTCTTCAGAACGCTGAAGAACCACCCCTTTTTTATTTCTTCGACTCGGCATTATCAGAGGCTTTGCAGGAATGCCATCAGTTGATCGGGCGGGCGGTATCGGGGCGGCCGTCCGTAGAAGGGCTCGGTCTTGGCGAGCGCCTTTTCCTTCAGTTCGAGGCTGGCGTGGAGATAAATCTGGGTCGTGTCCATTCGTTCGTGTCCGAGCCACAGCGCGATGACGGAGCGATCAACGCCGCATTGCAACAAGTCCATGGCGGTGCTGTGTCGCAACACGTGTGGCGAGACGCGCTTGGATTTCAAAGACGGACAGTGTTGACGTGCCGTAGCCACATGCTTGGCGAGCACGTATTGAACTCCGTCCCGGCTCAACGGTTTGCCACGCAGGTTGGGAAAGAGCGGAGTGTCGGGCTGGGCGTTTCGCTCACACAGCCACGCGCGGAGCATTGTGACCGTATCCTTGCGCAAGGGAACGCAGCGGGATTTTCGGCCTTTTCCGGTGCAACGCACATGAGGGCCACTATCCAAGGCGACGTCCTGACAACGCAGGCCGATGATCTCCGAAAGGCGCAGTCCTGTTTGCAACGCCAACAGGAGCAACATGTGATCGCGACGGCCCAACCAGGTCTGCTGATCCGGCGCGGCCAGCAATGCTTCAGCTTCTGTCCGTGTGAGGAAGTCGATCGGTCTTTTGATGTGTCGCTTGCTCTTGATTGCCAGGACACGTTGGGTCAGCGCGCCGAGCGCGGGTTCTTGCAGGGCGACATAATGAAAGAAGGAATGGACGGCAGCCAAACGCACATTGCGACTGCGTGCGCCCACGCCACGGTCTTTTTCCAGATGATCAAGAAAGCGGCACACAAAGGAGGCATCCAAGTCCTGCATGGCCAATGCAGTCGGAGGCTTTTTCAGATGCCGATGGGCAAAGCCGATCAGGAGGCGGAACGTATCCCGATAGTTTGCGATGGTGTGCGGACTGGCGTTGCACTCGTGCATCAGCCGCTGCGTGAAGTAGGCTTGCAGCAGTTCGGAGAAGGTGGCTTGGGTTTTCATCGTCCGGCCTCCTTCGGTTGCAGGCGTTGCGTGGCCAGTTGCAACAGTTCCGGCACCGCCGAGAGATACCAATATGTGTCGCGAACATGAACGTGGCCAAGATATGTGCTCAACTCCGGCAAGCGCGCCTCAACATCCGTGTCGGTGCGATACCACTGGAGCATGGTCTGGATCGCGAAGTGATGCCGCAGGTCATGCACGCGCGGACCGTGTTGGTCGCCGGGTTTGCGCAGGCCGGTTTGACAGGCCACCAACAGGAACCAGCGATTGACGGAGTCATAGCCCAGCCGGCCGCCGCCGTCCCAGACAAAGAAGGCCGGATTTCTCCGCTTCGGATAAATGGTGTCGCGGATCGAGGCGTAACGTCGGAGGGCCGCGACGGTTGAGGCGTGGAGCGGTGCCAACCGAGTCTTGTTGCCCTTCGCCAAGCGGATGGTCAACTGTTCGCGATCCCAATCAACATCGTCACAGTCCAGATTCAGAGCCTCACTCACTCGCATGCCTGTTGTTGCCAGAAGACCCAACAGCGTCCCCAACGTCGGGCCTTTGATCGGATTGGAAGGAGCGATTTGATACGCCACCTCAACCAATCTGCGGACATCCTCGTTGCGATAAAGCTGCGGCGATCGCCGGCGAATGTGATATGGCAGAAGCTTTGGCGAAGGCACTTCGGTGCGCGGATCAACCGTGCTCAGGTATTCAGCGAAGCGCCGAACCGTGGCCAGACGACTGCCGCTTTGCACCCGCTTGATGTTCGCTGGCTCCGTGGCCCATTGCAGCGCGAGTTTGGTGGTGACGAACTGGGCTCGTTTCGCTTCCGCAAAACGAATGAAGCTGCGCAACGACATCTCGGCGCTGCGCAGTTTGAACCCCAGCCCTCGCCGGAGCTTCAGGTAATTGACGAGATGAACATGCAGGTGATTCATTGGGCACCTCCCGGCCACGGTTGCGCCAACGCACGCAGCGCATTCACATCTACTTTTGCGTAAATCTCCGTGGACGACACTTGCTGATGCCGCAGCACCTGGCCAATTTGGGTTAGCGAAGCACCGCTCCGCAGGAGGTTCGTGGCCAACGAATGGCGCAGCAGATGTGCGCCATGATTTATTGGATTAAGGCCGGCGCGCGCCAAGGCCCGCTTCACAATGCTACTCACGATATTGGGTGGACTGCTAAAGCCCGCATACGGTGCCTTGCACTGAACGAACACACGGCGCGTTGAACAGCGGGAGCGTCCCCTTTTCAGATAATCCGCCACGGCTTTGCCGACCTCCTCAAGCAGCGGCATCCGGTCCACACGGTTGCCTTTGCCGTGGATCACCAACTCCCCGGCAGTCCAATCAATGTCGTCCAACTCAAGGTTGGCCACCTCGCTGGCACGCAAACCAAGCCGGGCCAACAGCACCAAAACGGCATAGTCGCGCCGCCCAACCTTGTGCCGACGGTCACAGGCTCGCAGTAACTTCTCCACTTCTGCCGCCTCCAGATAACGGGGCAGTTCCGACAAGCGCCCGCCCGCCGTGGCGGGGATTGCCGCCGCCAGATTGGTGGCGGTCTTGCCTTCCTGATACAGGTAATTCAAAAAACTCCGCAACACGGAGGTCATCAATTGAGATGAGCGACGACCACGAATGGACGAGTCTTTCAAAATAAAATCGCTGACATCCTTCGTGCCGAGTTCCTTCAGCCGGATTTTTCCGTCCCGAAACCGGTGCCACAAAAACCGTCTGGCGACGGTCAGATACTGCCCCACGCTGGCCGACATGAAGCTGCGCTCGTGTCGCAGATAGTGTCCGTATGCCCGCTCGATCACATCAATGGGCGTCAGCGGCGCAGGCCTCGGCGGCGGGACAACGTCCAATTGGCGCAGGTGTTGGAGTAAAAGGGCCGGCGTGCATTTGTCGCCGCTGTGATAAACGTAATGTCGCCAGCGCCATCCAAGGAACTTCGCCACGCGTCGTTCATTGAGGTCTTTCAATCGAAGCTTTGTTTGAACCATCCAATGGCTCAGAGCAGCGACCAATCGAAGTTTGTTCCAGCCGGTCACACGGCAGTAACGCTGTTGCGTCAACAACGCAGCAAAGCTGGCGAGATGTGGCGCAAGTGGGCCTGCTTCCAATGGTCGCAGGCTTTGGACATGGAGATGAAACGGCTTAATCATAGATGCATTCCTTTCAGTTGTGGTTTGAACCATGAGGAATGACGGCTCGTTAATGCCGAGTCGAAGAAATAAAAAAAGGGGTGATTCCTCAGCGTTCTGAAGAATCACCCCGTGAACTCGGCATTATTCGGAGCTAAAAGAAATAACCCTTATGCCGAGCTCGGCATAAGGGTTATTTTTTTGCCTGAGGCAGGAGGCGAATCCGACACAGGGAAGGTTTGACCGCCCGGCGTGGGTTTGTTTAGCTGGCACCAAGATTTGCCGGAAGCGATGACGAACGTTTAATGAATTCACCTGTACCATCGGCTTCCCCGTTGCTTCACTACCCACCCGGCTTTCGCGCGCGGCGCGGCCTGAACTGGGTCATCCTCGGCCTCATGTATGCGTCGTATTACATGTGCCGCTACAACTTCCGGTTCGCCACGCCGGGGATGGTGGAGGAGTTTCATTTCAACAATTTCCAGATTTCCGGCATCCTCGCGTGGTGGTCGGTCGCCTACGGCACGGGCCAGCTCGTCAACGGCCTGCTCTGTGACCGCATCGGCGGCAAGGCCTCCATGTTCATCGGCGCGGCGGGCACCATCACGGTGAATCTGATCTTCGGCTTCGCCTCCTTCGCCGGGACGTTCTCCACCTTCGCGCTCATCTGGCTGATGAACGGCTATTTTCAATCCTTCGGCGCGCCGGGCATGGTGAAGATCAACGCCGCGTGGTTCAACCGCAGCGAGCGCGGTACATTCGCGGGCATCTTCGGCCTGATGATCCAGCTCGGTCAGGTGGCCATCAACCAGCTCGCACCCATCCTGCTGGCAGGATTCACCATCGGCACCCTTGTCGTTGCGAAGGGCGACTGGCACTGGCTCTTCCGCGTGCCGCCGCTCGTCACCGCCGTCATGGCCGTGCTCGTGGTATTCCTGCCCAAGGAAACTCCGGAGCAGGCCGGCTATCCCGGTTTGATCCACGATGAATTGAGTGCGCACGACACCGGCACGCGGGCGAGCCTCAAGGAATCGTTCACCACAATTTTCACCCATCCGCTCGTGTGGTTCTACGCCGCCGCGTATGCCTGCACCGGCGCGGTGCGGCACAGTTCCGACCAGCTTTCGGTGCTGTTCTTCACGAAATACCTGCACCTGGACCTCGCCACCAAACCGGTTTCCGTCGAGCGAACCTTCCTGATCGTCCCGCTGATCGCCGTGCTGGGCTCGTTCCTCTCCGGCGTGGTGTCCGACAAACTTTTTCGCGGCCAGCGTTCGCCGGTGGCGATGCAACTCTACTTCCTGCTCGCCGCCGTCTGCGCGGTGGCGGCGGTGATGATGTGGGCGGGTTGGTTGGCTCCGGGCGGCATGGGCGTGTTCTTGAGCTGCCTGTTTCTGATTCTTGTTTCCTTCACCGTCAACGCCACGCATTCGCTCGTCGGCACCGCTGCGCCAATGGACATCGGCGGGCGCAAGATGGCGGGCTTCGCATCCGGCGTGATTGATTCCTTCCAATACTACGGCGCCGCCGTCACGCTGCCCCTTACGGGCTGGCTGATTGATAAATACGGCTGGGGCATGTGGTATCCGGTAATGGTGGTGTTTGGCATCCTTGGCGGGGTCGCCATGTTGCTGGTCATGCGTAAGCAGCGTTTGCTGAAAGCGTCGGCGGCCTGACCGCTTCAACCCGGAGTTTTCCCTTCGCGCGCGAGCAGCCGGCGCTTCCAATTCAACCCGCCGGAGAATCCGCCGAGTTTCCGGTTGGCCGCCAACACGCGATGGCACGGCACGAGCACGGGAATCGGATTCGCCCCGCACGCGCCGCCCACGGCGCGCACGGCTTTGGGTTTGCCGATGGCGTGGGCGATCTCGCCGTAGCTGCGGGTCTGGCCGATAGGGATTCTTTCCAGCGCGCGCCAGACGGTCTGTTGGAAGGCACTTCCGGCGGACAAATCCAACGGCGGAAAAGTTCGCGGTGTGCGCCCGGCAAGAATGGCTTTGAGCGCAGCCTTCGTGGCGTGATGCCAGGGGCGAACGACCGGCGACGCGCGGCCGGTTGCGGACCGATGAATGGTTGGGCGTGCGGTCGGAAAGTGGAGTTGCGCCAAACCCTTGGCCGAATATTCCGCGAGAAAGTCTCCGTCCCGCGTCGCAATACTGAGCCGAATCAATTTCACTTTGTCGGTCGGGCGCATGTTTGATTCTCAGCGATGGAGGAACATGTAAACCAGACCCAGCAAGGTCAGCAGCAGAAAAATAGTGAACGCAATGAAGCGGTTGCGGGCTACGCGCTTTTCCTTGCGCAACGGACGCAGTCCCTGCACGCCGCCGGCGGCAAGATAGCTCACCAGCTTGGGATTGCTGGTGCTGGGCCCGTGGAAAAAATGACGGAGGCGTTCGAGCAGCGCGGGGAAATCATATTTGCGCACGCCCAGTTCGTTGTAGTGCGCCGCCGTGGTTTCCAGGTCAGCCCGGGGCGTCAGGCGTTCCTGGTTGATTTCCTCAAAGACCGGGTCGGGCGGGGGGGCGGTCGGAGCGGAGGGGGCGGGACCATTTGGGGTGTGGCTGATGGTCAGGCCACGGGGCAGGGCGGTGGAACGCAAGCGCGGCTGTCCCTGGCCGTGATGCAATTTTTCATCCAGGCGCTTGATCTGCGCCTCCAGCGACGCAATCTCGGAGGTCAGTGCGGACGCGCGATCCGAAATGGGATCAGACTTTTTTTTGAACCAGCCCATGCGATCAGGCCGGGCAAACACGAATCAGTTCCGGCTTGCCTGGCAATTGGCCGCGCCTCAATGGCGAAGCAGCACGAAAATCAGAACGCCCAGCGCCGCGAGAGCAACCGTCGCCAGGGGCCACGTTAACGCCAGTCCCAGCTGGCACAGTTGGGCGAAACTTTTGTCGGCCATCATCGAAACCGCAGTTGGACTCGTCTTCGGGTCACTCGCCGCCCCGGTCGCCGGTTCGGACAGCACCGGGAATTTCAACCGCGCGCCGTTCCATTCCAGGCGGGCGTTTTCAATCGTCGTTAGGGCGCGGGTTAGCTCCACGTTGAAGTTATCCTTGGTCCAACCTTCTTCGTGCAGCGTCTGCACCTTGCCGAGCGCGTCGCGCATTTCGCCGATGGATTTCGCCATCTGTTCGGCGTCGCGTCGCGCGGCGAATTCGGCTTCTTCGAGTAAACCGAGGCCGCGCGCGAGATGTTGAACCATCTCCGTGCGACCGTTTTGGAATTCCATCTGGCGGCGGCGCAGTTCTTCGAGGGTGGATCGTTCGCGTTCCAACTCCTCTTGCGCGCGTTTGAGTTCCGCGAGCTTCTGCTGGGCTTCGGTGACTTTGACATCCACCTCTTCGCGCGTGGGCGCGCGAAAGGAGGAGGTTGCTGCGGTGGCGGCGGCATAAGGCGATTTGTGCGCCTGAAAATCCGCATCCACAAACTCGGTAGCGTCGTATTGCGTAGGCATGACGTTACTTTAAGCCCGGGAGGAAATCGTGTAAAGCCATGTGTTGCGCTCGGGCCCGCAAAACAAAGTTGCCCGAACGCCCGCGGCTTCCTAACTTGCCTCGCCTTTGACTGTGAGCGAATCCCGATATATCGAGAAAAAAATTGAAATGCCCGCGATGCTGATCGAGCGGGCCGAGGCGTCGCATCCCGGGGATGAGTTCGCGAGCGAGGCCGAATGGTGGCGCTGCGTGCAGACGGATTTCCCGAAGTTCATCCCGTTCCTCACGCAGCAATGCGGCCTGGAGTTTCGCGGGCGGATTCTGGAAATCGGCGCGGGCTCGGCCTGGTTCAGTGCGGAGCTTTCCAAACTGCCGCCGGTGGTCGAGATCATCGCCACGGATGCGTCGGCCCGATTGCTGAAACAGCAGGCGCCGAAAGTTTTCAAACTGCTCCAGGCGCACGCGGCCAAGATCACGCGGATGCCGGCGGATTTCGGCAAACTGGATTTTCCCGCCAACCATTTCGACGCCGTGGTGTGCGCGGACGCGCTGAATCGGGCGGTGAATATGCTGCGCGTCTTACGCGAAGTGCGCCGGGTGTTAAAGCCGGGCGGCAAGTTCGTGGCCATCCGCGAACCGGTGCGGCCGCTGGTGCGATTTCGTGCCGCCACCCACCAGACGGCGCGCAGCGGTCCGCCGACGGGCCCGGGCCTGACGCGGGCGGATTATCACGAGTTGTTCACCCATGCCGGACTGAAACTGGAGATCAAGCGCGTCACGCTCTCCCGCGGCTTCAAGTATTACTTCGACAAAGTGGTCAACGGTCTGACGCATGCGCGCTACGCGTTCGTGGGAACAAAAACCGCGCGTTGATGCGCCTTGGGCGCAATCGCCGCAAAGAGAAAAAGCCATGAAGGGTACGAATAAGGGATTGACACCGACGGTCGGAAAACTATCTTGGCGAAAATAGATTTTATGGCTGAGAACATACCAAACATTCCTATTGGTGCCGTGCCGCCGAAGAAGGAGACCGGCAAGGTTCAACCCAAGAAGGAAACCGTGCGCATTAACCTGCCGCCAAAGCCTTCTGCTGCGCCCACGATCAAATTGCCCACGCTCCCGCCTGGCGGCCCGACCGGCGCCAGCGCTGCGCCATTAGCCGCCCCGGCGGTCACGTCCGCCTCTCCCGCGCCGCCCGCGCCGCGCCCCTCATCCGCCCCGCCCGGGCAACGTCTCGCCTCGGTGCCGTCCGCGCAGAAGTCCGCTGCCGCTCCCGCGCCGGCCCGTGCCCCGGCCGCCACGAGCGTCAGTGGCCTTGACAAAGCGCTGGCGATTGCCGCCGCGATCATCGGCCTGCTCG
>ORJL010419702.1_pt1 | contig 10960 bp, 6 predicted proteins | sample 1779941 | NCBI WGS metagenome assembly ORJL01 (sample SAMEA104232317, study PRJEB22302) | groundwater metagenome | biome: forest; feature: aquifer; material: groundwater | place: USA | collected 2011-08-07 | depth 5.8 m | reverse complement strand
TGCTAGCCGCCGCCTGGGCCTATTTTCGGATACCCGAAACCTCCCGCATCAGGCCCGCCGTAACAAACCCTGCGGCCTATTCATCGAAAGCCGCGGCGGCCGAGGGGCATTCCAGGTCTATTACAAAGCTGCTGCTGATGGATGTCAGCTTTTTGATGGTCGCTCTCGTCGCCATGAACAGCTTCATGAGCGCCAGCGGGGTCCAGCAGACCATGGTCCCCCTGTACGGCGCCCACTACCTGAACCTGACCGAGGGTCAACTGGGACTGGCCATGTCCGCCATCGGCATCGGAAACATCTTAACAAGCTTCATGGCCGGATGGCTTTCCGACCGCATAGGGCGTAAGGCCACCATCGTTCCGGGAGTAGTCCTCATGGGGCTTTCCACGGCCATGGTCGGACTCAGCGGCAACGTTTTCCTCTTTGTGGTCTCCTGCGCCATAATGGGAATCGCCCGGGGGTTCGCCGCGTCCATCCCGGCCGCCTACGCCGCCGACATCGCCCCCAACGGTAACTACGGGGCCACCCTCGGGCTGTTCCGCACCTTCGGCGACATAGGGTTCGTCATCGGCCCCCTCCTGACCGGATGGATTGCCGATACGACGGGCAGCCTTTCGCTGCCGCTTTTCGCCGCGGGCGCTATAATGCTTATCAGCGCCTTGCTCTTCGGCCTTTTCGCCAGGGAGACAGTCACAAGAAGAGCTTGAGTCGTTAGCGACCAAAGGGGGTATCGCTTTGTCATCAAATGTGCTTTACGGATACGCGGGCAAGGTCCTCAGGGTAGACCTCACCAACGAACGGCTCACCGAAGAGGTGCTGGACGAGGCCACCCTCAGAAAGTGGGTTGGAGGCGTTGGCATCGGCGTCATGTATCTCGACCGGGAAGTGCCGGCGGGGGTGTCATGGGACGACCCCGAAAACCGGCTGATAGTGTCCACCGGCCCCCTGGCTGGCACGCGGATGGGCGGCTCCGGCACGATCTGCATCAACACCAAAGGCTGCCTGACCAATGGCGGGGCGTCATCCCAGGCCAACGGCTTCATGGGCGCCTATATGAAATTTTCCGGCTATGACGCCGTCGTCTTTCACGGCGCCGCCAGGCGATGGGTATACCTCTACCTCCACGACGGGAAAGCCGAACTCAGGGAAGCCGCCCATCTGATTGGCAAAGACACCTGGCAGACCGAGGATGCCATCAAGCAGGAACTGGGCTTCACCGAAAAGGCCATGAGCGTCTATTGCATCGGCCCGGCGGGGGAAAACCAGGTCAGATTCGCCGGCATCTTCGGCGACAAAGACTATTGCGCCGCCCACAATGGCATGGGGGCCGTGATGGGCTCCAAGAAACTCAAGGCATTCTGCGCCGCCCGGGGCAGTTCGTCGCTTCGAGTGAAGGCCCCCGAACAGGTCTCAGCCGCGGCCAAGGCGATTTGGGATGGCATTCGCGCCGATCCCCAGGGCAAGCGGGTATTCGAGTGGGGCACCGGCGGCAGTTACCAGGTTGGAGAAGAACGGGCCATCTCCGGCACTCTGCCGGTCAAGAATTACACCACCACCCTGTATCCCGAGGCGCGCCTCATAACCAGCCAGCATACCCGTGAGACATGGAACGCCAAACGCAACCCCTGCTGGGCCTGCCAGATGCACCACTGCCACATGGTCACCTTCAGCGACGGCCCTTACGCCGGGCGGACGGTCGAGGAACCCGAGTACGAGATGTATGCCGCCTGGGGACCACTCATCGGCAACACCGACCCTGCCGAAATCCTCATCCTGTCCAACCTGCTCACTTTGCTTGGCCTGGAAGGGAACGAAGCCGGCTTCCTGGTTTCAATGGTGATGGAACTCTACGAGAAGGGCGTCCTGACCAGGGAGCAGACCGATGGTCTCGACCTGAACTGGGGAAACACCAAAGCCGTGGCCACCCTCCTGGAAAGGATTTCCCGCCGCGAAGGGGCCTTCGCCGCCATGCTGGCCGCCGGCACGGTGCGCGCCGCGGAGGCGCTGGGCGAAGAAGCCCGGCAATGCGGTATCTACACTTTCAAAGGCCACTCCCCGCGCGGCCACGACCACCGCTCCATGTGGCACGAGATGTTCGACACGGCCACCTCGGACATGGGCACCTGTGAATCCGGCTACTTTGGCCCCGCGGACCCGGACGTGCCATCATTGAGCAAGAAGTTCTCCCCGGAGGACGTGTCCACCTATGTTGCTAGAACGAAGGGCAGGCGCCAGTTCGAAGACGCCCTGGGCACCTGCACCTTCTGCACCCGCCGGCCTCTCGCCGAAATAGTGGGCATGCTCAACGCCGTGACCGGATGGGATTTCACTCCCGGGGAGGCCAAAGACGTTGGCTTTAGAGTAGCCAACCTGATGCGGGTCTTCAACCTCAGGCACGGCCTCAACGTAGATACCGAGCGTCCTTCCGCCCGCTGGTCTTCGGCGCCAGCCGACGGACCGGCTAAAGGCGTCAGCATCGCCGGGCACTGGGAGGGCATGCTGGACAACTACTACAAACAAATGGGCTGGGACCGGAAGACCGGCAAGCCGCTCCCCGAAACCCTGAAGAACCTGGGTCTGGAAAGCGCCGTCGCTGAACTATGGGGGCAATCCATATCTGGATAGATCAGTCACCCGGTCTACCAATCGCAATGTTCGCCAGTCAACTTGGGGAAGACAATGCGATGAAACGTGAAATGTCTGCATTCTGGAAGGCTGGCGGCATCTTCTTCTATTCCAATTATTCCAATGAAATCATCACAGAAGCTATCAGTGGCTCCTGACCTCTGGAAACCATCGTTGGGCAATTGAAATATGTGTTTTCCTGTGGTATAGTTCGCCTCCAGTAGGTGTTGCTTGCCGTAGCATGGAGCCCAAGGCTGCTCAACCGACTTTCGGGATAGTATACATTGCTTGCAGGCGTGTACGGAAATAGGTATCTCCGAGTTTCCAGAGTCAAACGGGTCCATGAATTCTGTCAAGGGAGGGAGAAAAGATGGCGATCTTTGCTGATCTGAGAGCGTGGCTGGCCCGCGTAGCGGAAATGGGCGAACTGAGAAATATCCAGGGCGCTGATTTGAACTTGGAAATCGGGTCGGTTACTCAGTTGAACGCCACGCAACCAGACGCGTCAGCGGTGCTTTTTGATGCCATTCCTGGTTTCCCGAAGAAGTACGGAATCGTCACAGGGGCTCTGACCAAGCCCAGCAGAATTGCCCTGACTCTTAATCTGCCTGACAACCTGTCGGAGTCACAGATCGTGGAACACCTGAGGGAGAGGCTGCCCTCGTGGCGAGCCAACCTTGGCAAGTTCAAGCCCGAAGTGGTAGCTGGGGGGGAGGCGACACGAAACGTGCATTCGGGCCAGGACATAAGACTGAGCATGTTCCCGGCTCCGAAGTGGAACGAATTGGATGGGGGATTGTACCTTGGGACCGGGTGTGTCGTTATTACGTCGGACATCGACTCGGGTGCCTTGAATCTTGGATGTTACCGGAACCAAGTTCACGATGAACGGACAGTCGGGCTTAGCATCACACCCGAAAGACACGGCCGAGTCCACTACGAGAAATACCACGCCCGCGGCAAACCGTGTCCCGTGGTGATCTCACTGGGCCATGACCCATTGCTTTTCGGACTGGCGGGCACTTCGTTCGCCCACGCGCCGTTCTCTGAATACGAAGTTGCCGGGGCCGTTCGCGGACAGCCAGTCAAGGTGATCAGGGAAGAAGTAACGGGATTGCTCATGCCGGCCGACAGCGAGGTAGTGCTGGCTGGCTGGTGTCCGCCCGGAGTCAGGCGCCCCGAGGGCCCCTTTGGAGAATTCCTGGGGTATTACGGCGCGATGGCTGAACCGGCTCCGGTAATCGAAGTTGAGCGCGTCTATTTTCGGGACAACCCGTTAATCCTCGGCGCTCCCCCTGGAAGACCGCCAGGCGACTATGGCCTGTATGCCGACTTGGTGGACAGCGCCAACCTGTTCAATTTCTTGGAAACCAGCGGTGTCCCCGATGTGAAGGGGGTCTACATCAGCCGCGAAGCCAGGAAGTACTTCGTTGTCGTTTCTATCAAGCAGCGGTTTTCAGGGCATGCAAAACAAGCCGCGTTGCTTGCTTCCCAGTTCAGGGCCACCGCTTTCATGGGCAGGTTCGTGGTTGTTGTCGACGATGATATCGACCCCGGCGACATCCACGAGGTCTTCTGGGCGATGTGCACACGGTGCGATGTCCGCAAAGATGTGGAGATCGTAAGTGATATGCGCGGAATTCCTCTGGATCCCATCGTTAGAAAGCCATCGCGCAACTACTCCGGGGCCCGAGTCTTCATTAACGCGTGTAAGCCGTTCGAGTGGATCGACGAGTTCCCGAAAGAAATCAAGATCGATTCCCAAGTGATGAATCGTGTCAAAGCGAAATGGGGTGACCTGCTGGGTCTGGCAAAATAGAAAGAGTCTTAGGAGGTAATGGAGATGTCTATGAGAGCTTTCAATGTGTGTCTGGTCCTCGTCCTCCTGGTGAGCCTGTCACTGGCTGCCTGCTCTCAGGCCGCGGCGCCGGCCGCGGGGAGCACGTCAACGGCGTCAGGGGGAAAATCGCAAGCTTCCCAATGGCAACAACAATGGCAGACCCTCGTTGACGCAGCCAAGGCCGAAGGCACGCTCACGATATATTCCGATGCGGGCCCACAGGTTAGGGATGCCCTGGGAAAAGCCTTCAAGGAGAAGTTCGGAATTGATGTTGAGTATGTGGCTGGGAGCGGCGACGAACTAACGCGGAAGATGCTCGCCGAGAGGACCGCAGGGCAGGGCTACGGAGATATTTACATAAGCGGCCTTTCGTCATCTCTCAACATGTTGAAGCCCCAGGGCGTGCTTGACCCTATTCAGCCGGCGTTGATACTTCCCGAGGTGCTCGATGCTTCCGTCTGGAAGATGGGCCGGGTCCCTCTGGTTGACAAAGACGGCACAGCTTTGGCGCTAATCGCCACTTATACCTTTTACTTCCTGGTGAACACCGACCAGGTCAAACCGGAGGAAATCACTTCTCTTGACGATCTGCTTCAGCCTAAGTGGAAGGGCAAGATGCTCTTGTACGACCCCACAGTCCCCGGACCAGGCGGAGCTGTTCCCGCCTACCTGTACATGACAATAGGCAAGGATGCCACCGACACTTTCATGAGAAAGCTTGTCGACCAGCAGGTGGTGATACTGAGGGACAGGAGACAACAAATTGAATGGGTAGCCCAGGGTAAGAACCCGATTGGAATCGGGACTCACCCCGAAACCGTGGCCCAGTTTATGGGAGTGGGGGCGCACGTCCACCCCGCGCGCACCAAGGAGGGGGCACTGATGCAGACCGTGGGCGGCGGGATGCAGGCCCTAAGCAAGGACCCTCACCCGAACGCAAGGGCAGTCTTCCTGAACTGGGTATTGACTAGAGAAGGCTCGACCGTTTTCAGCAGGGCGTTCGGTCACCCCAGTTCCCGGAAAGACGTGCCGCCGGAAGGAGTCAATCCCATCTTCATTCCACGGCCGCAGGACAAAGTAGTATTCGAAAACGAAGAGTATTACTCGCAGCAGCCAAAGATGTTCGCCACTATGAAGGAGATTTTCGCCTCGTTGCTTAAATAGGTTTTTGCGTGTCGATACAGATCATGTTGCCCGTGGAGCGACGGCATTCTGCCGGCCGCGGATTGCGGGGGTGAAGGAGCCTACATGCCCGCCTTTTTAGATTTGAGACAATGGCTATCAAGAGTTGCCGAGATTAGCGAACTCAAGACAGTGACTGGGGCAAGCTGGAATGAGGAGATTGGCTGCATCGCCAATCTCAACAGCAGGCTTGATGGTTGCCCGGCACTTCTCTTCGATCAGATAACGGACTATCCAGCCGGTTACCGGATGCTGACATCAGCTCTCACCGCGCCTTCGAGAATCGAGCTAACTTTCAACCTGCCTCCGGCAAAGAGCAACCTGGAGCGGGTGCAACGCTTCAGGGAGAACCTGCCCCGCTGGGAAAAGGCCATGTCTGGCTTTTCTGTCACAGTGGTTAACGATGGGGCCATCCTGGAGAATGTTCAAAAAGGGAGCGACGTTGATCTGTTCAAGTTCCCTGCTCCCAAATGGAACAGGGACGATGGCGGTCGCTACCTGGGAACAGGTTGTGTCGTAATTACGAAGGACCCGGACAAAGGTGGGGTCAATTTGGGCTGCTATCGCAATCAAGTACATAACAAGAGCGTGTTGGGCCTCAGCTGGTCTCCCGGGAAGCACGGCCGCGCACATTTCGACAAGTATTTGCAGCAGTCGAAGCGGTGTCCTGTGGCTATATCGCTCGGTCATGATCCTCTCCTTTTTGCTCTGGCCGGGGCGCCCGTTATACATGGGTCCTTGTCCGAATATCATCTGGCCGGGGCCATACGGCAGGAGCCGGTAAGGGTGGTGACAGAGGAAGTCACGGGGCTGCCAATCCCGGCGGATGCCGAGATTGTCATAGCCGGTTGGGTCCCGCCGAAGAAGGAAATGCCGGAAGGTCCCTTCGGCGAGTACCTCGGCTACTACGGCGCCATGGCCGAGCCTGCCCCCATCATAGAAGTGGAGCGGGTCTACTACCGCAATGATCCCATAGTCCTGGGAGCGCCGCCCGGCCGCCCACCCGGCGAATACGGACATTACGTGGACCTTATCAATAGTGCCAACCTTCACAACTTCCTTGAGTCCAGCGGGGTGAGCGATGTGAAAGGCGTGTGGGTGAGCAAGGAGGCCAGACATTACATGGTCGTCGTCTCAATAAAGCAGCGTTACGCCGGGCATGCCAAGCAAGCTGCCCTCCTTGTTTCTCAGTGCCGCCCAGCATCAATGACCGGTCGCTACATAGTTGTGGTGGATGAAGACGTGGACCCGAGCGATCTGCACGAGGTTGTGTGGGCGATGTGCACGCGATTCAACCCTTCTTCAGATATTGATATTCTCGATGGGTTCCGCAGTAATCCCCTCGATCCGATGATAAAGAAGCCTGCCAGGCACTACACCGGCTCCAGGGCTTTCATCAAGGCGTGCAAACCATTCGAATGGATAGATGAGTATCCCAAAGAGATAAGAGTGAGCCCCGCGATGGCGGCCCGAGTCAAAGAAAAGTGGGGCAAGCTTCTAAACTGGGAAGCCTAACCCACAGTGACGAGGCTTTACGGCGCAATGCAGTTTATCCATATCCGGAAATAAGAGAGTGAACCCCGGCGTTCTGGAGGCAAACGTGTCAATTCCAACAGAGAGACTCAACACCGTGGGTAAGAGTGTGGCCAGGCTGGATGGCATCGAGAAAGTCACCGGCAAGGCGGTGTTTACCCAGGATATCGCGCCCCCCGGTATGCTATATGCAAAGGTGCTGCGGAGCCCTCATGCCCACGCCCGTATCGTCGGCATCGACATCTCGAAAGCGCTAAAACTGCCCGGCGTCAGGGCCGTGGTCACTCCCGAAGACATGCCCGCCGTGTCGATCTCGCCCGCGCTGGCGGACCAATACATCTTTTGCCACGGGGGCATAGCTCGCTGTGCGGGAGAGCCGGTGGCCGCGGTTGCTGCCGATAGCGCCGATATTGCCAAGAAAGCCGTCGGGCTGATAGAAGTAGATTATCAGGAATTGCCAGCGATTTTCGATGGTGAAGAGGCATTTCGAACCGATGCGACAGTGGTGGTCCATCCGGATCTCGCCGGCTACAAGGTCATGGGCCGGACACCTTTCAGGCGGAACGCCCAAAGGCCGAATGTGTGTCACGCCTGCACAGTGCGCCGGGGAGACTTAGCCGAAGGATTCCAGAAGGCTGACCTGATTATCGAAAACAGATTTGCCACGGCCAGAATACAGCACTGTCCTATGGAACCCCACATGGCTATCGCACGGTTCGAACCAGATGGTTCCTTAACTGTCAACTCGACGACGCAGAAAGTGTACGAGGTGAAGGAGACTCTGGCCCGCGTTTTCTCGTTGTCGCCGTCCAGAGTCAGGATTATATGTCACTACATCGGCGGGGGGTTCGGCTCCAAAGGGGGCATCGCGGCGGAGCCCATTGCTGCCTTGCTGGGCCGGAAGACCGGTCGGCCTGTTGGTTTGTTCTTCAGCCGCGAGGAGATGACCGCATCCGGTGGCCATAGGGTGCCTTTTACCATTTATGTAAAAGATGGCGTCAAGAAAGACGGCTCCCTCGTGGCCAGGCGAATAAACGCGATTCTGGCGATCGGTGCATTTAGCTATAAGGGTGTGTCTATCGCCCGTGTTGCCACCAGTGCGGCGACCGGAATCTATCGGACACCTCACTTCGAATGCAACACATATGCCGTCTACACGAACCTCCCTTTGACGGCGGCACTTCGCGGTTTTGGCTGTCCGGAAATAGAATGGGCTGTCGAACAGCACATGGACATCATTGCTGCCAGTCTGGGGATGGACTCCGTGGAACTGAGGCGAAAGAACATATTGAATGAAGGGGAAAGAAACGCCCATGGAATGGTAACCCGGAGCATCGGCGTAAGGGAGTGTCTGGACAAAGTCGCCCGGTGGATATCCTGGGAGAAAGAGCCAAAGCTGGACGTGGGCCCATGGAAGCGGGGCAAAGGCATTGCCATCGGCAGCAAGCCAACCAATGCCGGTTCTGTCTCAGTGGTCTCGGTCAAGGTGTGGCCGGATGCCACGGTCGAAGTCCGCCACGGTGGCAGTGAAGTCGGCCAGGGTCTCAAGACAACGCTGGCACAGATTGTGGCGGAAGAATTCGGCCTACCCGTAGAGCAGATCAAGATGGGGATCCTCGATACCGACTATTGTGGCTACGATTTCGGCACGGTCTCGAGCCGTTCCGTGACCCACCTAGGCAACGCTTTGATCGCTGCTTGCAAGGACGCCAAAGGACAGCTGTTCAAGATGGCGGCAGCGAAACTGGGTGCCTGGGACCTGGCCACGCAAGATGGAAAGATCTATGCAAGAGAAGAACCCGGGAAGTCGATCAAGATCGGCGACCTGTTCAGCCCGCTGGGAATTCCCCTGGAAGGAATTGAAATCGTGGGGAAGGGCGAGTACAAAAGTCCATCGGCCCCGGAAGACTCAGAAACGGGTCAAAGCGAGAGACCCGTATTTGCCCACTCCTACATAGCTACCGCCGTGGAAGTGGCTGTCAACGTTGAGACCGGCGAAATCAAGGTCCTGAAGAGCGGGGTGGCCTGTGACGTCGGCAAGGCGATAAACCCGCAAATAGTAGAGGGTCAGATACAGGGTGGGGATGCCATGGGCATTGGTTCGGCCATATACGAGGAAGTTGTCCTTGACAGCCACGGAGCCGTGATGAACAGTTGCCTCAGGGATTATCATATCCCTACTGCGATGGACCTGCCAGCTACCGGCGACACCAATGCCATGATCGTAGAAGAACCCGAGGCGGACGGCCCATATGGCAGCAAAGGAGTGGGCGAGCTGACTATGGTGGCCGCGGCGCCCGCTATTGCCAACGCGGTATTCAACGCGGTTGGCGCGCGGGTAATGGACCTTCCACTTTCTCGTGAAAGAGTCTGGCAAGCGATACGTAAGGCAAATGACTTGTGAAGGAGACCATTGCTGTCCAGAATAAAATGAATTCCTGTGAGAGAAGTGGGGCGAGTTCCTCAATTGGGCAGCTTGAATAGTTCCGTTAGCAACTTACGGAGGAGGTAAGAGCCATCTTTTATTCATTGCCCAGTAACGAAACCCTTGCGCCGGGTGGAAAGGAAGAGGCGGCAGCGCTCATCGTCCTCAACCCGGCTGAAGCGAAGCGGCTTATTGCCAAGGCGGTAGCGGTGTTGCCCGAAGTGAAGAAGGCGATGAGCAATGGCATCGTCATGATATCGCGCGGGATAACTGACGCCTTCGTCCTCGAGGAATTGATGGGAGAAAAGGTCGAGAAAAAGGGCGAATTTTCGTTGGGGTGCATTGCCTCCGGTGAATTGACGGTCAATCAGCAGCCTTCAAGGACAAAGCCCTACATTGTCCGGAGTGGCAAGGTAGTGGATATGGCTTCGAGCGAAGCCTTAAGGAATCTGACGCCCGGCGATGTTTTCATCAGGGGAGCCAATGCCGTGGATAGAGACGGCAACGCGGCCGTACTTGTTTCAAGTCCAAACGCTGGCAGCATCGGCGAAGCATTACCTTCGCTCTTGGCTCGCGGTTGCAGCATCATCGTGCCGGTGGGGCTGGAGAAGCTCGTCCCTTCCGTTGAGGCGGCGTTGCCCAAATGCCACCTCTTCCGCTTCAAGTACGCTACCGGTCTCCCGGCCGCATTGATACCGCTCCCCAATGCCAAAGTAGTCACTGAGGTACAGGCGTTGCAGGTCTTGTGCGGAGTCAAGAGCATACCTGTGGCGTCTGGCGGTATCGGGGGAAGTGAAGGTGCTTCAGTGCTGGCCGTGGAAGGGTCGGCCGAAGGAGTAGAATCGGCTTTTGAACTTATAAAGTCGATAAAAGGAGAGCCTCCAGTGGCCGCGCCAGAGAAGTTGCTTCCGCGCGCCGCCCAGTTCGGCTACCGGGCTCAGGAATTCTGGTCCGAGTGGAGAAAGCAAATGGCCCAAAGGCCAGCCCATTAGTTGCTCCGAAACCCGTTGGCCTCTGAAACAGAAATCAAGGAACTGTCGTAGAATGCAAGAACTCAAGACTGTTGGCAAGAGTGTATCGAGACTCGACGCACTGGAAAAAGTAACTGGCAGGGCGAAGTTCGTCTCTGACGTGAAGTTGGACCGGATGTTGTGCGCCAAGGTCATGAGGAGTCCTCACGCCCATGCCAAGATGACGAATATGGACACTTCTAGGGCCGAGAAGGTGCCAGGAGTGAGAGCGATCATAACTCCGAAAGACATGCCTGCAGTGCCTACAGCTCCTTTCTTGGCCGACCAGTATCTCCTTTGCCAGGGCAACGTGGTCCGATGCGTCGGCGAACCGGTCGCAGCCGT
>ORJL010062016.1_pt1 | contig 10960 bp, 10 predicted proteins | sample 1779941 | NCBI WGS metagenome assembly ORJL01 (sample SAMEA104232317, study PRJEB22302) | groundwater metagenome | biome: forest; feature: aquifer; material: groundwater | place: USA | collected 2011-08-07 | depth 5.8 m | reverse complement strand
CCCGGGGCGTTCGAACACGTGTGCGGCTCGCTGAGGACAGCGAGCCCTACCTTCGCCTGCTCCGGGACCAGCCCGACTACTGTAGTCCATCCCACAGTCCAAACAGTAAATCCAAGTCCCAAGCTCGCGCCAATCAAGGCTCTCCGGTTAGGTTTCACGACAGAAACACGGCTGGTGACAAATCAAAATGCCAGGTTATACGTGAATAGATTGGACTCTGGTGTCCTTGGATTTATTCGAGACATTTTGCGGTCTTCTTTGGTTTATGAAGTGGTGGGCGACATCTGGACGAACCCGCCCGCCGGGTCTCTGGTGTCGCGCCGGGTTTCTTATTGCCGCCATGCCAAGCCGGAGGTATGGTGATTCCCGGCAATGGAGTTTGCCCACTCGCCTCGTGAGTGAACCGCCTGAACGGGTTTCAGCGCTGATAACTCCTACGAACGCCAGCGTGCTGGCGGAGTTGTCCTATGCTGAATGCACTGTGGATATTCGTAGGCGGTGGACTGGGCAGTCTGGCGCGATGGCGGGCCTCCGGCTTCGTGGCCGAGCACTTCGGCCAGGCTTTCCCTTGGGGCACGCTCGTCGTCAACGTCAGCGGGTCCTTCATCATCGGCCTGGCCATCAACACAACGAAAGGTTCCTGACATGCGCCTGCCCCACGAAGCGATGTTACTGCGAGTTTTCATCGGCGAAAGCGACCGCTGGCAACACCACCCGCTTTATGAAGCCATCGTGCTCAAGGCGCGCGAGTTGCATCTGGCCGGCGCGACGGTGCTTCGCGGACCGATGGGCTACGGAAAATCGAGCCGCCTGCACACGGCCAAGATCCTCCGACTCTCGATGGACCTGCCGCTGGTCATCGAGATTGTGGACACCGAAGAGAAGATTCAGGGCTTTCTGCCGGTGCTGGACGAGATGATGAAGGGCGGGTTGGTAACGCTCGAGAAGGTGAGGGTGATTGATTACCGGGCCGACCCGGACTTGCCCGCGCCGCCAGAAAGCTGAACGGCCGTTTTGACATGGACAACATCTGGTTCATCGCGGCGTTCTGGATGGGGCTGGCCTTCCTGGCCAGTTTGATTTCCATTCGGCTCGGCATCTCCGTGGCGCTGATTGAAATCCTCGTAGGCGTCGTTGTCGGCAACCTGCATACGGCCAACCAGGCACCGTTGCTCCACACGACGGAATGGACCAACTTCCTCGCCATGCTCGGCAGCGGTGTCCTGACGTTCCTAGCTGGGGCGGAGATTGACCCGACCTCGCTCCGCGCCAATCTGCGGGCCAGCCTGAGCATTGGCATTCTGTCCTTCCTGCTGCCGTTCCTGGGTGTGTGGTTGTTTGCGCAATTCGTCTTGGGCTGGCCGATGCGGCAGGCGTGGATCGCCGGGATTGCGCTGTCCACCACCTCCGTCGCGGTCGTGTATGCGGTGATGATCGAAGGCGGGCTGAGCAGCACAGCGATGGGCAAGATGCTGCTGGCGGCCTGTTTCATCACGGACTTCGGCACGGTGCTCGCGCTGGGAGTTTTGTTTGCTGACTTCAACATCTGGCTCGTTGTCTTCATCGTGGTGACCTGCGTCATGCTGTGGTTCATGCCGAAGTGGACGCAGTACCTCATCACGCGGTTGGGCGCCACGCGGGTAAGCGAGCCGGAGGTAAAGTTCCTGTTCCTGGTGCTGTTCTTTCTCGGCGGGTTGGCGTCCACGGCCAAGAGCGAGGCGGTGCTGCCGGCGTATCTGCTGGGGTTAGTCGTGGCGGGCGTGTTCCTGCGCGACAAGACGCTGGTGCATCGGATGCGAAGCATCGCTTTCGCCATTTTTACTCCGTTCTATTTCATCAAGGCAGGTTTGTTCGTCTCGCTGCCCGCTTTGAAGGCGGCGGTGGGCGTCATCGGGGTCTTGCTGCTTATGAAGATGGCGACGAAGTATGCGGGGGTTTGGCCGCTTTCGCGCTACTTCTTCATGCGCTCGGGCGAGGCGCACTACACCGCGCTCCTCATGTCCACGGGACTGACGTTCGGCACGATCTCGGCTCTGTTCGGACTCCAAAACAAGATCATTGATCAACAACAATACTCGGTGCTGGTGACGGTCGTGATTCTGAGCGCGTTCATTCCGACGCTGATTGCGCAGAGGTTCTTCCAGCCGACTACCAAGGTGATGGTGGCTTGGGGCCGGTTGTATCAACGCAAGATCAAAGGCAAGCCCAGCGGCGAGGGAGAACCCACAGGAAAGTGAGGCAATTATGTTCCAGAGAATACTTGTCGGTTATGATGGCTCGAAGGGGGGCAAAGCAGCTCTGAGGCGGGCTCTCGTGATGGCCAAAGAGTTCAACGCGCAAATCACCGTGCTGTGGGGGCGCGAGCCGCTGCCGCGCTACACCGACCTACCCGGCGAACCAGAGAGCGAGGCCGAAGCGGCGGACGAATACTTCCGGGAGCGGCAGAAGGAAGTCACTGAGGTTGCCGCGCAACATGGGGTCAAAGCCGACTGCGAAACCCGGAGCGGGCATCCGGCCAAGACCATCGTTACTATGGCAAAGGAAGACGACTATGACCTCATTGTGGTGGGCCATAGCGACCACTCGGAAATGTGGGGCCGTCTGTTGGGCGACACGGCGGACCGGATCAGCGACCACGCCCATTGCAGTGTGCTCATTGTGAAACACTGAGCCCGCCGCTCTCGGCTCGATCCATTTGACCAAAACTCCAACTCACAAAACTATGACCACAATCCAAACCATCCGCGCGCTCGAAATCCTCGACTCCCGGGGCAACCCGACCCTCTCGGTCAACGTCACCCTAAACAACGGCATCACCGCCTCCGCCAGCGTGCCTTCAGGTGCGTCCACGGGTGAAAACGAAGCCATCGAACTCCGTGACGGCGACAAGAAGCGCTACGGCGGCAAGGGCGTGCTCAAGGCTGTGGCCAACGTCAATGAGCTCATCGCGCCAAAGCTTGCTGGCATGGACCCGTCGCGCCAGGCCGAGATTGATTACCGGATGCTGGGACTGGACGGCACGCCCAACAAAGCCAAGCTGGGCGCCAACGCCATCCTGGGCGTCTCGATGGCCGTGGCGCGCGCGGCTTCACTGGCAGCAGGACTGCCGCTCTACGCCTACCTCGGCGGACCCGGCGCGGTCATTCTGCCGGTACCGATGATGAACATCCTCAACGGTGGAAAGCACGCCGACAACAGCGTGGACTTCCAGGAATACATGGCCATGCCCATCGGCGCGCCGACGTTCGGCGAAGCGTTGCGCTACGGCGCCGAGACCTTCCACGCGCTCAAGGCCATTCTCCAGAAGAAGAAACTCGCCACGAGCGTCGGCGACGAAGGCGGCTTCGCCCCCAACCTCGAAAGCAACGAACAGGCGGTCGAAGTCATCCTCGAGGCCATTACCGCCGCGGGTTTCAAGCCTGGCAAGGATGTCGCAATCGCGCTCGACCCGGCTTCAAGTTCCTTTTTCGAGAACGGGGAATACATTCTCGCCAAGTCCGGTCAGGGCAAGAAGACCAGCGACGACATGATCGCGCTTTACGCGGAGTGGGTGAATAAGTATCCCATTGTCTCCATCAAGGACGGCCTCGCCGAGAACGACTGGACCGGTTTTGCGAAGCAGACAGCAGCGATGGGCGACCAGGTGCAAATCGTGGGCGACGACATCTATGTGACGAACACGAAATTCATCGCGCGGGGCATCAAGGAAAAGGCCACCAACGCGGTACTTATCAAGCTAAACCAGATTGGCAGCGTCGCCGAAACCATCGAAGCCATCCAGATGTGCCAGCGCGCCGGCTGGCGCTACGTCATCTCGCACCGCTCCGGCGAAACCGAGGACGCCTTCATGGCGGACTTTGCGGTGGCGATGGGTGGCGGCCAGATCAAGACCGGTTCCGCCTGCCGCTCCGAGCGCATCGCCAAATACAACCGGCTGCTGGCAATCGAGGCAGAGCTTGGCCATCGGGCTGTTTTCGGCGGGGCAATGTTCAAGGGAGGCAAGAGATGAGAGCGAGGTCAAGTGGCCTTGTCGGGTAAGGTTGACGAAATCCATGAACAGTGAGCGAAAACCTCGGAGAAACAATGAATGGAGCAGATAGAGCGGGAGCTGTTCCTCCGGTTCCAGCAACGCGCTGGCTCAACCGCACGGTTCTCGGCATCGGCCTGGCGTCGCTGTTCAGCGATTGGTCGCATGAGATCGCCACGGCCGTCATGCCGACGTTCCTCGCGACGATGGGGGTGGCGGCGGCGTGGCTGGGGCTGATTGAAGGCGTGTCTGACGGGCTGTCGAGCTTCGCCAAGATGGCTTCGGGCTACTACACCGACCGCTTCCGTCGTCGCAAGCCCGTCGCTGTAGCGGGCTACGTGGTGACGGCGCTGGGGACGGCGGCCTTCGGTCTGGCGTCGACAGCGTGGCACGTTCTGCTGGCGCGGTCGCTCGCCTGGCTGGGGCGCGGCGTGCGCACGCCAGTTCGAAAGGCGCTGCTGGCCGGGTCGGTAACGAAGGAGTCCTACGGGCGCGCTTTCGGTTTTGAGCGGATGATGGACACCTGCGGGGCGATTGTTGGCCCAGCCTCGGCGGTCGTATTGCTGGGGGCCGTGAATCACCATTACCCGACGCTTTTCGCCTGGACGCTTGTGCCCGGACTGCTTGCCGCATTGGTCATCGCGTTCGTAGTGGTGGAACAGGAGCGCCAGCCCGTGAAGCACATTTCTTTCGGGGAAAGCCTGCGGGCATTGCCGAAGCCGTTTCGGAAATTCCTGATGGCGGTCGGGTTGTTCGGCGCGGGCGACTTCGCGCACACGCTACTTATCCTGCTGGCGACGCAACGGTTGACGCCGACGCTGGGCGCGGCCAAAGCGGCGAGCATCGCGGTGGGGCTATATCTGCTGCACAACGTCCTCTACGCCGCATTCGCTTTCGTGGCCGGCTGGCTGGCAGACCGCTGTGACAAGCGCCGTTTGCTGGCTGGTGGCTACGCTCTCGCCGCCGCAATGGCGGGCGCCATCATCGTGCTGCCGGTGAGCGTCTGGACCCTGGCGCTGGTCTTCGCGCTCGGCGGGGTTTACGTAGCCGTCGAAGAAACGCTGGAGGACTCACTCTGCGCCGAGTTGGTGGGCGAGGCGCATCATGGGATGGCTTTCGGCACGTTGGCGACCGTGAACGGGGTGGGCGATTTCCTCTCGAGCGTGGTGGTCGGCGCGCTTTGGACCGCGTTTGGCACGCCGGTCGCGTTTGCCTACAGCGGCGCGATGTTCCTGACCGGAGCCGTGCTGGTCTGGCGCCTCCGCCCACCGGCAGCGTAGCCTCTCCCTCTCCAACGGAAGTTCTCGCGGCAAGGACGATAGGTGGAAACTGCTGGACAAGACAATCACCGACCTGGCACCGGGCCCGAACGAGGGGCAAAAAGGCACGATTTGGCCCAGGTGCTTCAACATGCGAAGTGCGATCGTCCGCAGGGTGAATTCTCTTTCCGGATGAGGTCCGCTTGACATCTGGGTAGAAGCGGGGTATTTTCATTTCGTTATATGGCGAAATACAGTATATGAGCATGCGCGACACTCTCGCCATCACCAAGGCCTTGGCGGATGAAAACCGCATCCGCATGCTCCTTGCCCTTAAACCGCAGGAACTCTGCGTATGCCAGGTGATTGAACTCTTCGGGCTCGCCCCGTCCACAGTGTCCAAACATCTCTCCATCCTGCGCCACGCCAGATTGATCGACAGCCGCAAGTCGGGCCGCTGGATGCACTATCGTGTTGCGGGAACGGAGGCTCCACCGTCCGCGAGAGAGGTGTTGGAGTGGTTGGCAAGGTCCTTGGCCGGCGATGCGCGTATTGCCGAGGACCGGCGCCGCCTGGAAGGGGTTCTCAAGATGGACGTCAGCGAGATCTGCAAACGCATCTGCTGCAAATGAAGCCGACTGTCCTATTCCTCTGCACCGGGAACTCCTGCCGCAGCCAGATGGCCGAAGGCTGGGCACGCCATCTGAAAGGCGACGTCATCGAGTCGTATTCCGCCGGCATTGAGAAACACGGCATGAATCCGCACGCCGTCAGAGTCATGGCGGAGGCCGGCGTGGACCTTTCGAAGCACTTCTCCAAGACGATCGAAGATCTCGGGCCGGTGCATTTTGACTATGTGGTGACGGTGTGCGGGCATGCGCACGAACATTGCCCGTGGTTCCCCGGCAAGGCCAAGGTGGTGCACGTGGGCTTCGAAGACCCGCCGAGGCTCACCAAGGACATGCCGGACGGCGATGAGAAGCTGGCGGTATATCGGCGGGTGCGGGATGAAATCCGGCGATTTGTGGAGACGCTGCCTGAGGCGCTCGCAACGCCACATGTGAGCAAGAGACTAAAAGAAATGCTGACCGCCAAACAGACGCTGGTGATGCCCGACGCCTATGATCCCATCAGCGCCAGGATCATCGAGCAGGCGGGCTTCAAAGCCGTGCAATGCTCCGGATACAGTTACTCGCTGGCCGCCTGCAAGAAGCACGAGATTGACATCGGCTTGGAGGAGAATCTTGCGATCACGGCCCGGATCGTCGAGGCCGTGTCGGTTCCTGTGATGGCGGACGGGGAGGACGGGTTCGGTGGTGTTGAACAGATACCGAACACGATCGAGCGCTACGTGAAGATCGGGACAGCGGGGATCAATCTCGAAGACCAAGTCCTGGATCGACAGCCGGGCACGCGAATCATTGATTCTGGTCTAATGCGGGAGAAGATCAGGACGGCAAGGATAACGGCCGAAGCAGTTGGGAATCCTGACCTCGTGATAAACGGGAGAACGGATGCGCTGAGGGCCTTTGGTTCAAGAAAGGATGGCCTCAGGGAGGCGATCCAGCGGGGCAATCTGTATCTGGAAGCGGGTGCGGACATTGTGTTTGTGACGGCTGTGAGCACGTTGGAGGAAGTTCGCGAGTTGGTGCGGGAAATCCACGGCCCGCTGAGCATCGCCGCTGGACTCGCCCGCGATCTTCATGCGTTTTCGATAAACGACCTGAAGGAGTTGGGTGTCGCGCGGGTGAGTCTGCCCTCCATCGCGATCAGCGCCGCCATTAAAGCGATGCTGCAGTCGATGGACGCTTTGAAATCAGGTGTGTTCACGGACCTCATTCGAGAAGGTCGGTTGTGCAGCCCCCAGGATATCGGACGCTTGATAGGACCCTAACCCGGCACTATGTCTAACACCTCACATGCCAGAAACGGGCCATGCTGCCAGGGCGGCGGGATGGGCGACACGCCAGGTAGCGCAGACCTCCGAGTCTGCTCAAAAAGTAAACCAACGAAACTTCGAGTACTATGAATGAGACAGCGAATTCCAAGAGCAACTCTACGACCCCCGTCGATTCCGAAACGGTGCGGCAAAAGGTCCGCGAAGGCTATGGCAAGATCGCCGTTGGCGGCGGTTCTTGCTGCGGACCGGCGCCGACGTGCTGCGGTTCAACGCCGGTGGCGTCCGCAGACTTGGCCAAGCACATCGGATATAGCGCTGAAGAGCTGGCCGCCTTGCCCGACGGCGCGAATATGGGACTTTCGTGCGGCAACCCCAACGCGCTCGCAGCGCTGCAACCCGGCGAAGTGGTTCTGGACCTCGGCAGCGGGGGTGGATTTGATGTGTTCATCGCCGGGCGGAAGGTCGGCGCCACAGGACGCGCGATTGGCGTGGATATGACAGCGGAAATGCTCTCCAAGGCCCGAAAGAATATCGAGGCCTATCGGCAGAACGCCGGGTTCAGCAACGTCGAATTTCGACTGGGTGAGATTGAGCACCTGCCCGCTGCCGACAACAGCGTGGACGCGATCATCTCCAATTGCGTGATCAACCTGTCCCCTGACAAGCCGCAGGTGTGGCGCGAAATCGCCAGGGTGCTTAAACCCGGAGGGCGCGTGGCTGTGTCGGACCTCGCTCTGCTCAAACCGCTCCCGCCTGCGGTCGCCGAGATGGTCGAAGCTCTCGTTGGATGCGTGGCCGGAGCCGTCCTCGTGTCCGAAACCGAAAGGATGGCTACCGAGGCGGGCCTAACGAATATCGTACTCACCCGCAAGTCCGGTTACGTCGAGGGCATGGCGGAATGGCACGACCCGCTCTATCAGAAAATCATCGCCAATCTACCCGCCGGAACAAAGCCTGGCGACTACATTACCAGCCAGGAGGTATCCGCAGTGAAGCCGCCCTCAGCGGCTGGGGCGACATCGGGGCAGCCTGCTCCCACCCGCAAGGAGTCGCCTCGCCTTGAAATTTTCGATCCCGCCATGTGCTGCTCCACGGGTGTGTGCGGGCCGGATGTCGATCCTAAGCTTGTTCACTTTTCTGCCGATGTGAAATGGCTGCGGGACCAAGGTGTGGATGTGCGCCGCCACAACCTCGCGCAGAACCCGATGGCCTTCGTCGAAAACGAACAGGTGAAGGCCGTGCTTTCCGAGAAAGGTGAAGCGGCGTTGCCCCTGATGCTCATCGATGGCCGGGTGCTGGCGAGCGGACACTATCCCCCGCGCGCTCAATTGGCCGACGCGCTGGGCCTGAATGGGGGTGAGAGGAGTCTCTTCACCCCGAGCGTCAAAGAACTGGCCGCCATCGCCGCTGCCATTGCCGCCAACTGCGAGCCGTGTTTGAAGTATCACTACCGCCAGGCGCAGTTGATGGGGGTTTCGAAAGCGGATATGGCGAGCGCGGTGAAGACAGGCGCCGCAGTGAAGGACTCTCCGCACCAAGCCATCTTGCGCCTCGCGGACAAATTGACGGGGACAGGTCTCAGCGATCCGGCGGCGGCTTCGGATCCTTGCTGTGGAACCTCAGATTCTGCCGGTGCGGAACCGACCGGGCAGTGTTGTGGTTAACTCGCGGTTAGACATGAGCGATCCGAGCACCGACACAGCTCTGGCTGGGCTTCTCGACCATCCGACACGCTTCCTCTTTTTCACCGGCAAGGGCGGCGTTGGAAAAACATCGCTGGCCTGCGCTTCCGCTATTGCCCTAGCCGACCAGGGGCGCCGCGTGTTGCTCGTGAGCACCGACCCGGCGTCGAACCTCGATGAGGTTCTGGGCCAGCGCCTAGGCTCGACGCCCACCCCGATCCCCGGGGTGCCGGATCTTTCGGCGCTGAACATCGACCCGGAGGCCGCCGCCCGGGAATACCGCGAGAAGCTCGTTGGGCCGTATCGCGGCAAATTGCCCGACGCCATCGTCAGAGGCATGGAGGAACAGCTCTCCGGCGCGTGCACGACCGAGATTGCCGCCTTCGATGAATTCTCCCGGCTCCTCGGGCAACCGGAAGCCACTGCCGAATTCGACCACGTGATCTTCGACACCGCGCCGACCGGGCACACACTGCGGCTCATGACGCTGCCCACGGCCTGGACCGGCTTCCTCGATGCCAACACCACCGGCAACTCCTGTCTGGGACCATTGGCAGGGTTGCAGAAGCAGCGACTGACTTACGAGAACGCTGTCGCGGCCATGGCGGATGGCCAACGAACAACTCTTGTGCTGGTCAGCCGCCCGCAGAAGGCCGCGCTCGCCGAAGCCGAACGTACTGGTGGTGAGCTCGCAGCCATCGGAGTTCGCAATCAACGGCTCATCCTGAACGGGCTCTTCAAGGCATCCGGCTCAGACCCGGTTGCCCTGGCCCTGGAAGGGCGTGGATCGAAAGCGTTGAGGGCGGACGCAGCCTTCCTCGCGCGGCTGCCCGTCACCGAAGTGCCGTTGCGCGCACACAATTTGATTGGACTCCCGGCGCTACGGGCGCTGGTGCGGGACGGTAATTCCGTCGCGCAGGTTTCCAAACCTGCTGTGTCGCCGACTTCCAAGTCGGCAGGGCGTGGACCGTTCGAGGCGCCTGGCGATGTTCACGGCAACGCACGTTTGGAAACCCGCGATACAGCAGACTTGGAAGTCTGCGCTACTCTCGATTCGCTCACCGACCTGGTGGACGACTTTGCTCAAGCCGGACGGGGCGTCATCATGACGATGGGCAAAGGCGGCGTGGGCAAGACGACTATCGCCGCGGCCATCGCGACTGAATTGGTACGACGCGGCTTCCAAGCTCATCTCAGCACCACTGATCCGGCGGCCCACGTCGCGGCCGCTGCAGGACACATTGAAGGGTTGAACGTCAACCGTATTGACCCTCGAGCAGAGACACGCGCTTACGTCGAGCACGTGATGGCCTCGGCTGGCAAGGACCTCGACGCCAACGGAAGGGCATTGCTCGAAGAAGACCTGCGCTCGCCCTGCACCGAAGAAATCGCGGTGTTTCGCGCCTTCGCCCGCACCGTGGCTCAAGGCGATGCTGCGTTCGTGGTCCTCGACACCGCACCTACCGGACACACGCTGTTGTTGCTCGATGCCACGGAAGCCTACCATCGTGAAATCGCCCGCAAGGCCAGCGACATGCCGGAAGAGGTGCGAAAACTCCTCCCCCGTCTGCGCGACGCGCGCTTCACGCGCGTTCTTCTCGTCACGTTGCCCGAAGCCACGCCGGTCCACGAAGCTGCCATGCTGCAAGAGGACTTGCGCCGTGCGCATATCGAGCCGTTCGCCTGGGTCATCAACCAGAGTTTCGCGAAGAGCGGCTCTCGAGACCCATTGCTCTTGGCGCGCGGACGCGGCGAAGCCCCATTCATCCGCGAAGTTGCCGAGAAGCTCTCGAAACGGACCGCCCTTGTGCCCTGGGTTACCGAAGAACCAATCGGGCGGGAGAAGTTGCACCGGCTTTTTGAGCCACAACTGTCAACCGAGAACGAATTGATATGACCACCTATGTTTATGAAACCATCCCGCAAGAGCCCGGCGAGAAGCCGCGCCATTACGAAATCAAGCAGAGCATGAGCGATGCGCCTCTGACGAAGCATCCTGAAACCGGTGAACCGATTCGCCGCGTGGTGCTGGGCGGCTTCGCCGTGTTGTCCAGCGGCAAATCCGGCAGCCAATCGTCCTCGTCACACCGCT